>Ga0209212_1000221_pt1 | contig 118394 bp, 93 predicted proteins | sample RifGroC2_FD_183996 | JGI IMG/M metagenome (GOLD analysis project Ga0209212, IMG submission 183996) | Groundwater microbial communities from Rifle, Colorado, USA - Groundwater C2 (SPAdes) (version 2) | ecosystem: Environmental > Aquatic > Deep subsurface > Groundwater | place: Rifle, Colorado... | reverse complement strand
GCAATACTACAATTACGAACGCTATCAATGGAATCTAAAAAAGATGACCCCGGTAGAGTACCGAAATCATCTTTTAGAAACCGCTTAGTTGTTTTTTACCCGTGTCTACTAAATGGGGTACAGTTCATAACACACATGTATTTTTTATTTGAAAAATATTAAAACTAAAAAGCAACCTTCACGTTTTCTTTTTCTTTTTCATCGGTAATCTCAAAAAAATCGCGGCGTTTAAAACCAAGCATGTTGCCAATCATATTGGTTGGAAAAATTTCCAGCTTGGTATTGAAATCGCGGACATTGCCATTGTAAAAGCGGCGGGAGGCCTGGATCTTGTTTTCAGTATCCGACAGCTCGCGCTGTAATTCCAAAAAATTAGTGTTGGCTTTGAGATCCGGATAATTTTCACTAAGGGCAAAAATTGATTTCAATGTCCCGGAAAGCATATTCTCAGCCTCGGCCTGCTCCTTGACGTCGCCCGTGCCTTGCGCGGCCATTGCGGCAGTGCGTGCGGCAGTAACTTTTTCGAACGTAGCGCTTTCATGGCTGGCATAACCTTTTACGGTTTCAACAAGATTTGGAATCAGGTCATATCGCCGTTTTAACTGAACATCGATATCTGACCAAGCTTCATCCACGCGATTTTTCAAGCGGATAAGCGAATTGTACATGCCGATCACAATCAGCGCCAAAGCGCCGATTACGATAAGCAGGATTGTTAGAATTTCCATACAATTAATTTTTAATTTATATATTAAAAGTTATATTAGTCGCTCGACAATTTCTTTGTGCCTGCCCGGGGCTTCATGCCTTTTAGGGGAATCGTGATAAAAAATGTTGTACCTCGTCCGTCAACATTGGCAGATTTTTCGTCTTTTTTTTCAGCTGACGATAAAAATTCCAAACTTGGCGACTGGAACCAGATTTTACCGCCGGATTTTTCAATTATCGCTTTTACGATATAGAGGCCAAGGCCGGTTCCGATTGATTCAATCCGCCGGACATTGTCCGCCCGAAAAAGCTTGGTAAAGACTTGCGGCTGTTGTTCGCGCGGTATTCCACAGCCGTTGTCGGAAATCTTAATCAGCACATCGGCTTCGGTCTTTTTAATCTCAATCCGGATCGTCCCTTTGTCCGGTACGTACTTTACGGCATTGGAAAAAATATTTTCAAAAACGATCTTGGTTAAGCGTGGGTCCAGATTTATAATCGGCAAAACATCATAGCGCCGATCAATGGCAATGCCGCGGCTTTCAATCGCGGGCATAAACTTTTTCAAGGCGGCATCGGCTTTCTGCTCGATATCGGTCGGTTCCGGCTCTATTGAAAAAGTGCCGACATCAATGCGTGATACGTCAAGCAAGGCATTGACCAACTCGATTAGTCTTTCATTGCTGACATAGACTTGCTCCAAATATTTTTTCTGTTCCTCCGTAACCGGACCGGCATCGCCGGTGCGAAGAAAATCAACGTACCATTTAATGATAGACAAAGGCGTTCTTAGTTGATGGGAAGCAAGCGCGACGAAATCCGTCTTGGCTCTGGCCAATTCTTTGTGTTTGGTTACGTCTTGCGCGACACCGGAATGCAAGCGCGAAACCAATTCGTTCAAAGAATTTTTCAACTGGCTGATTTCGTCATTGCCGCGGCTAACAAATTTTCGCGTCAAATCGCCGGCCGCCATGGCCTCCACGCCCATAGTGAGCTTGATTATCCGAGATGAAAAACGCCAGCTAATTACATATGTTGCAATAAACGTAATAATATATACACCGGCACCAAGGATTAAAATTTGCTGAACCGACCCCTTGAATACAAAAACCGAAAATATAATAAAAACCGAGGCAAACAATGCCATTATCATTAATATTCTGTCAGATAATTTTATACGGAGAACCATATATAAATTTCTAAATTGAAAATTGAGGAAAACTCTTTTTTCTGTCATTCCCGCGTAGGCGGGAATCCATGGTTTAATGCTCGATTCTGGATTCCCGCCTACGCGGGAATGACAGAAAAAAAGTATTCATAATTCTTAATATATTTCCATTATACAACAATTCAATTCAAATAACAAAAATTAGATTAGATTGCGAACTATATCTTCCAATTTCTTCTGTTTTATTAAGTGTAAATTTTTATTAGCAACAACCGCATCCGGAACAATCGCGGTTTTAAAACCAAGCTTTTCTGCCTCGAACAAACGTTCTTTGATTTTGCCAACAGAACGAATTTCGCCTCCCAAACCGACCTCGCCGATAGCGACGGTTTTTGAATCTATTATTTGATTTAAAAGCGATGAAGCGATTGCTAGGCAAACAGCCAAATCAAGCGCCGGGTCAGTTACTTTCAATCCGCCGGCAATGTTTATAATAACATCCTGGTTGGTCAAGTTTATGTTTGCGCGCTTGGACAAAACCGAAACCAAAACTTGCAAACGATTCAGATCAAACCCCGAGGCCTTGCGCTGGGGATAACCGAATACGGTTTTTGTTACAAGCGCTTGCACTTCGACTAAAAAAGGACGCGTTCCCTCCATTACGACTCCGACAACCGACCCGGATATAGACCGATTTTTTTCATCCAAAAAAACCGAAGAAGGATTTAATATTTCCTTAAAACCCGAGCCTGTCATTTCAAATACGCCCAATTCATTGATTGAACCGAAACGATTTTTGGTCGCGCGTAACAGACGGTAATCATGCCCGGCTTGGCTTTCCAAATACAAAACCGTATCCACGATATGCTCTAGCGATTTCGGGCCGGCGGCCAAACCGTCTTTTGTTATATGCCCAACCAAAATTATAGCAATATTATGTTCTTTTGCTACCTCCAAAAGCTTGACCGTCGCCGCTCGTATCTGATTAATCCCGCCCGCCTCAGAAGGTAAGAGCGATGAGTAAACAGTTTGGATTGAATCAATGATCGCCAAAACCGGCTTATGCAGAAGAAGTGCCGGCTTAATCTTTTCCACGTCTGTTTCGCTGATAAACTGCATCTTTTTCAAATCACAACCCAAGCGCACCAAACGGCTTTTTACCTGAGCGGCCGATTCTTCGCCACTGACATAGATAACTTTCCCGGTAGAGGATGATTTTCCAATCACATCCGCGATCTGCGCCAAAATCGTTGATTTGCCAATCCCCGGCTCTCCGGCCAACAAAATAAGCGAACCGGGAGTAATACCGCCGCCCATCACCCTGTCCACTTCGCCGATATTTGTCTTTAAACGATTCAAATCAATATCCTGCACTTTTTCCAAATCAATCACAAGAGCGGGCGCGAAAGCGGAGTCTGCTTTTTTTTCATCCGTATTCACGACTTGTTCACTAAGCGACCCCCAAGCTCCGCATTCCAAACAACGCCCGATCCATTTGCTAGATTGGGCGTCGCATTTTGCGCAAACAAAGATTGTTTTTGAATTTTTTGACATAAATTAATTTCAAGATTGTAAATCAGCGTCAATTAACGTATGCACTATATTATTTCTCTTTATTCCACTCAGGCGCCTTTGTCACATACGGGTCGCTCATATCAAAATCAGATTCTTGTACGCAGGTTTCTTCTTCAGCTTGATTTACGACATTGTTACTATTTTGCCTTGCCATATCCTGAAATAAAGCATTGGCAAACAGCGCAAAATACAAAAAGCCCAAAACAAAAAAAGCCGATAAAGATGCCGTAATAAATAAGGTGGAATTAAATTTTGTTTTATTAAAAAAAATCATAAATTAAATCGTAAATCGCAAATCGTAAATCGAAAATCACTCCAGCCAACTCGCCTTATCAATTTTCCAACTCCCATCTTCTTTGACAAAATCAACCAGAACATTCTGCGTAAAAACATTTGAAAGATTATTCATCGTACCGGTCGCTTCCCGACGGCGAGTAATCACCAGGATATTGGCAACACCAAGATCATCGTCATATTCCTGCAACTCTGTTGTCGCGGCCTTGGTGGTTATACCGTAATAAATACTGGTATCAATATTATTTTTTTTCTGATTAGCAATATATTCATCTGACCATTTTTTCATATTCCGGCTCATGAAAATTTTCAAACCCGTAATATTGCCGAAATTCGATTGATTCGAATAAGTCCCAAAACGTTCGGCAAAAGAGATGGCAATCCGCGATAAGTCATTCTTATCACTAACCGTTTTCTCACTAACTACTCCTGAATTCGAATTGCCCGGGTCTATCGTTATCTCCTTGATCTTTTTAATAGTATCAATATCCTTGTCATTTTCTATATCCGCAATTTTCGGAATCTGGGAATCATCAATTACTGGCGTCTTGATGCTCTTTTCATAAAAATAATCACTCACAAAAAAAACATAAACTATCGCGGACAATATTATTAATCCAACAACAATAATTATGATGCTTAATATTTTTTTGTTCATATATTATTTAGGGCATAGGTACTTAGGGAATAGGGGGTGTTATGCCTTGTTTTGTTTATAAAACCCTATTCCCTAAGTACCTAAGTACCTACGCCCTAGTTTATGCTATATTCATATCCTGCACACCAATCACACTTCTTTCATTCTCGCCTGCTTGGCCAAAATTATTGGCAAAATCTTTTTTCGCTTCCTCAATTTCCAAAAGCTGGCGCGGATCAGAGGTTATCAGCTGGTCTTCCGTATAGGAAGCGACTATCTTAATTGCCGCATGCTTGGCTCCGGCAAAAAATATGCCCTCACCCACTCCGCACTCCAGAAGCAGATATTTCTCGCCTTCAGTCAATACGAAAGTTTTTTGAATAAGATCTATCGACGCGCTTGATTGCTTTAATAAAAGCTGCAAAGAAGAATTGGTCACAATCGCCTGTCCGTAGGGTGATACCAAAAAATCATTTACATCCTGAGTAATAGTTGTTACGCCCAAATAATATTTACGACAGCGTTTGACTAGCGCGAAAATAAACTTCGCGCTATCTTCGTGCTGCATCAGCCACCAAGCTTCGTCGATAACGAGGATGCGTTTTTTCATGGTACTGCGGACAACATTCCAGATATAATTAATAATCGTATAAATCGCAATAGGCCTAAGCTCGTCTTCCAAATCGCGTACGGAAAAACAAACCAATATATTATCCATTTTAACATTTGTCGGACTGTTGAACAAGCCGGAAAATGTGCCTTGGGTGTATTTGCGCAAACGCAAAGCCAAATCATTGCCGCCCTCCATCCCCTCCAATATATCCTGCAGATCCTGCATAATCGGCGCCTCGATCGTTGACAGATCGCAGTCCGGCGTTATGTCTTTTTTGGCATAGGTCTCGAGCAATGCCCGGTCGACGATTGAATCTTCTTCATGGTTCAAATCGCCCAACATCAAACGGATCAAGCCCTTGACTGTAATAACCGCACTGCGAATAATGTCTCCGGGCTTGGAATCGCCGCCGATCGCGCGAGGCAGATCAAAAGGGTTGATTTTGTTTTCGCTTGACAAAGAGACATTGACATAAGTCCCGCCTACAGCATCGGAAAGATGCTTGTATTCATGCTCGGGGTCGATTACGATTACTTCCGTTCCCATCATCAGGGAGCGCAAAATTTCGAGCTTGATTGCGTAGCTTTTGCCGGCACCGGAAGTCGCGAACACGACCGTATTCGCGTTCTGCAAACTGAAACGATCAAATAATATTAAACTATTGTTATGTCGATTGATGCCGTACAAAATACCATTATCCGTAGTCAACTCGCTTGAGATAAATGGAAAAGACGAAGCGATTGGCGATGAATTCATGTTGAAAGTAATATAAAGCGCGTCGTTTGCCAAAGGCAATGTCGAATTAAAACCTTGCTCGGCCTGATAAAAAACTTTTTTGGAATAAACCAGACGCGAACCGAAAATATTCTCGATCTCGTTCGTCATACGCGACAGCTCGTCTTTGCTATCGGCGTAGATAGTAACATACAGCGCGAATTGGAAAAATTTTTCAATCCCCTGCGTCAAAGCGTCGCGTAAAGCCTCGATATCACGCAAAGCGGTCTCGCGCAATGGATCGCGCGCCGCGCCTTTTTCCGCGTCCGATATAATCTGCGCCTCAAGTCCGCCGACTTTCTTTTTCAGCTGTTTCAAAATTATCGCGCTGTTCACCGGATAAAAGAACATGGCCACGTCAAAAGTGGAATTAAGATTGATAATCGGCGCAAACCAGCCAACGCTGATATAGCGCGGATAATTGATAACGAAAATCGTCCGGACGAATTTATCGCCCAGTATCATATAGTCGGGATTAATCTTCATGCTGGCGGGCGCTATCAAATTTTTGATAGACACAACGCCGCGGCGAAAAGCTTTCTCTTCCTCAATATACTCTTTGGTAATCTCAACCGATTGATTCAGCTCCTTTGCCGCACGCCGCTCCGTTTCGGCTTTCAACCGAGCAATCTCATCCTCTTGAATTTGCGCTTGTTTTGGTTCGAACATACTTTGAAATATTCAATATTTAATACTCAATGCACAATAATAATTCAACATTAAATTACATATTATTGAATATTTAAGCTATTTTAACATTAAATGGATATTGTATATTGATTATTGAATATTATTTATTCTGACACCCTAAGCTGCTCAACATCCACCAACTTCTGATTCGCCGAAGTGCTCGGATTATACGAATTATAGTATAGTTCCAATAAGCTTTGCGTATCTAGCTGAACTGCCTGGAGTCCGATGGAGTTAAGGCCGGAAATTATGTTATCTACACGGCGGGCAAGCTCGACTTTCCGTCTCTGAAAATCGCTTTCTTTCATCTTGATCAGTGTCGCGGGCTTTAGGACATCAAACATGCGGCTAAAAAATCCTCTTTGCTTGTCGGATAAAGGGTTGTAGGAAACAACGATATAAAAACGCTTGTTCATAATCCGGCTCATGGATATAAGCTCTTGGATATACTGGATATACTCGGCGGTCTGCATCTTTAAAAGTTCGTTTGTCTGCTCTTTTTCTTTCTTTTTCAGAGTAACAATATAGTTATCGATATTCAATTCACGCGACTGGATAACTATCTGCAAAGAAAAATCTATATTATTCAAAAAACTGACATAAGCGGAAATTATCGCATTCTGCTCGTCTTCGCTCTTTAGGGCAAAATTAATACTGGATACCAGCATAACCGCCCGCATCGTCCCATCGCGCATAATCACCGTCTCTTCCTTCACTTCCGCAATATCAAGATACTTCTCGGTTGAAGAATTGATTTTATTCCTGACTAGTTTGTTTTTGGGGATGGGCATGGGTGGGTTCACTCTTGTCATTCCCGCGAAGGCGGGAATCTTGGTGAAAAAATTATTAAATAACTAAACTTGTAAAAAATTTATTTATATATTCTGATTAAAAAATAATTTATTTATTTTGCAACCGAGATTCCCGCCTTCGCGGGAATGACAAATACTATACTTCCAAAACAATCGTCTTCACTTCATCCTTTACCTCTTCCAAATCACTCGCAACACGCTCGTCTTCGCCGCGATACGCGCCACGCGTGTCAACGATTAGGGCGAGCTCGCTTAGGCGGGATGAATTGAATTGTTTTTTGGGCGCAGGTAGGAATTCCTTGGATGTCTTAACAGTTTCATCCGGGATATACTGATCGTTCTGATTTAGCCAGACTCTGATTTTTGACTTTTTGGATGTTTCAAAAAAATTCAATACAAAAAAATGGAAAGGCATGCCGTTAATCTTGAAAAATGCAAACATTCCGGTTACCGCAAAAGTTAAAATCGATGAGCCGATAAACAAAGAAAAATCAAAAAACTTATAAAACAAAACCATCGCCATAAATCCGCCAAGCATTATCACAAACTGCCGCGCTGTAATCGGCCCGATTATTTTGTCCTCTACGTCTATGAATTGTGGTACTGTGAATTGTTGCACTTTATAAAAGTTAGAATTTAGAAGTAAGAAGTAAGAAGTTATAAAGAAAAAAATCTTTATTCTCTTTCCAAATTCTAACTTCTAACTTCTTACTTCTTACTTACTCAATATCTCAAATATTTATTCAAACTCATAATCGCCTCAAACTCTTCTTCTGTCAGATAATCAACACCGTGATCTCGTCTTGCGTTTATTATAGCATCAATCCCCTGATGTGTGCTAATGCTTTCGCGGCCGATATCCAAATAGAGCGTATTTACGGGGCTGTGGCGCCAGGCCTTGATTCCGGCTAAGCGCTGTCCGTAGCTTTCTTCTTCCAAAAATGATATTTTGTCCTTGATTTTTCGCACCCGCTCGCTCGGATCTACGCCAATGCGGCGGAAATTTATCAGATCAAGCTCCTTTAGCTCATCCAAGGGTCCGACCAGTTTCGGTACATGCTTGACATCTTCGATTTTTATTTTTCCACTCTCGCCACGCGGACGCATAGCCAAAGGCTTTGCGGATTCCATATTCAAAGCGAATCCGATTGCGCTATTCTGATCGGTATTGATATTAACGGCAAGTGTTTCTTTTTTGGGTGATACAAGCGGTTCGGGTTTTTTATCCAAGGTGATACTGGGCATAATCATCGGTTTTTCTTTCGGTTCCGCCAGCGCGATTGGTTGAGGCGCGGGATTTTGCGTTTCTACGGTTTTAAGCGAGGGCATATTCTTGTAATCATAATCAATATCGCGCGCATTGCCGGCCGCGATATCTACCGGTTTTTCTTTGTCGATGATTGGTTTTTCTGTTTTTGTTGCCTGTTCCGGCGCTAAATGTGGAGACGCAAAATTTTGCGTCTCTACGGACGGCGCGTCTGCTATTTCAGCCTTGGTTTTTTCTGTAAACAGCAATATATTATCCGCGTAAATTTCACTAACACCCAATCCGCCGGACACAACGTCGCGTATCAACGCCTGCTTCGTATCAATCCTGTTTCTTATCCCGCGCAAATAGGTTGTCATGACATTGCGGAAACGATTGCGCAAATTATCCGAACTAAAACTGATATTTATTCCCTTTATCACCTTGTCAATAACAACATCAAAATCAATTTGCTTTTCCGCAGGTGCAGATTGTGGAACTTTAAAATCTGACAATTTTTTCGCCAAGCTTTTCACCTCTTCCTCGTCCTCGGCCGAAAAGAAAAAGCTTGAACCACGCACTGCTGTTTCGTCCTTACGACTCTGCATCCAAGAATCCAGCTGATTACCGGCTTGCGAAACTGCCGGTGCCGGCTTTTCCACGGCTATGCCTAGATGATCGGCAACAACAACAAATACGTCACGCTTAAGCTCCTCTGTCAACTTTTCCGCCTGCCGGCCGTCCATATCATTCTCAAACACAAAAAACTTCGGCAAATCGACAAGTGAAATGTCGTTAACCATTACGCGCATGATTACAGTCGCGAGATTTACGTTGTATTTTTTTTCAATAGCAGAAAGACTAGCCATTACCGCAGGGCTGGATACTCTTTGGCGTAGGTCGGCGGGAAGGGATTTGAATTTTTCTAAATAATTTAACATTAATTTTAAGTAAGAAGTTAGAAGTAAGAAGTTAGAAAATTTAATACTTACTCTTAATTGATTTTTTAATTATTGTAACTAAAATACAAATAATTTCATTACTTTCTTTTATTAATAGCTCTAAACGTTTAAAATTCATTAAATTTGCTGCAACTATCATTTCTAGCCATCTTTTAGTTTCTTTTCCTTCTTTAAGCGCAATCCGCATATGATTTACAAAATCTTTTTTTGATATTCCCGCTCTTGCATGTACAATATTTGAATTAATTGATGTAGAAGAACTAATTACTTGACCACCAATTTTCCATGATGCAACATTATTCGGTAAACACAAAACCATTTTTATAACCCTTACTGAAAACTTAAAAGTCCTCTCATCAATATCTTGATATTCCATAAAAATTCTTACTTCTTACTTCAACCGCTTCTAACTTCTTCACTTCTTCCTCCACCACCATCCTCTCCAAACTCCCCTCCGCATATTTATTCATCTCTATCTTCAAATCCTCCAACTTTTTATTCCCCCGAATCTCCTCCTCAATCGCGAGCCGCTCCAATCCGCCGGCGCTATACTCCTCTTCCTCGCGTTTCAGCGAAGCAATCTTTTTCTCCTCCTCTGTCATCGGCAGTCCGATTGGCTTGCGCGCTAAAACATTTTGGCTTTCTTTGTTGACCGGGATTATTTCCCAGTCTTCCACCGGTACATCCGCCAAGCTTTCGGGGAAAAACTTGATATTGCGATACAGCTGTAAAAGTCTCTGCACCAATCTTTTCTCCTCCGGCGGCAAACGCCGAGCATTCTCAGAATCGGTAATATATTTTGTCAAAGCCAAGTTCGAAAACATCCCGCTCCCATTATACCGTATAAAATTCTGAATCCAGTTGCCGATTGTTGGGGATTGGGGGTGTCCATCAATCTCAAAAGATGCGTGCGTAAGCATTTCGCCGTTCATGAATAACAAGCGTTCCAATTCAATCTTAAACGCATTGTCTTCATTAAACAATAGAATCAAATTATGATTATAATCTTCCAAAAATGGATTAACATGATCTGCCAAAAAACACGAAAGCATTCCTGAAAATATTTCCTTACTGTCTTCTTTTTCCTTTTGCGGATTGTATGCTCGTGGTTTTATTTCTTCTTCTTTTGGGGTCGGCGGAACATACTCTTGAAAATCATCATTCAATTCTTGCGCAAAATAATCCTTTTCTTTTTCAATAGCTTCTTGCTGTTCTTTTATATATTTTTGATATTTACTAATTGCAATTTTATTTTTCTCTAAATATTTTACTGCTTCGCCACCAAACCAATCATCAACAATAAGCAAGCGGACACCGACAATCATCTCTGCTATTTTCTTCGCAACAATAATATCACTACCCAAAGACTGCATTATTTCTTTTTCTAAATTCACAATCTCCAATTCTTTAAAAAATAATTTATTAATAATTTCAAGAAAATTCAAACTTTGATTTTCTAAAATATTATTTTCTTTACAAATCAAAGAATTAAGCTCTGCGGCTTTCATTGAAACAAAAAATTCTTGGACATTCTTTGGCAATTTATTTAATTTTTGATTAAATGAGTTCATATTTAAACTGACATTAATTCAGCGTCGCCATTAATACTATCTTTATCTTGAGCTGAAGTGCTATGTTGCAAAATTATACTTCTCAATTCACGAACCAATTCAGGACTATCACCCTGTCTGTGCATTGATTTCAGTTTTGCATATGTAACACTATTGGCAGTGGTCTGATATGCTTGTCCTGATTGAGATGTATTATTGCTTATCATTTTATATAAATTAGCTTTACTAATTTTGTTTATATCATTTGCTTTTGCATTTTTTAAATAATTTTCCAAACTACTAAAATCAACATTGTTTGTAGCGTTTTTAAATGATTCAGCGATATCGCCAGTTAATTTTGCATGCAACTTTGCAAATTTATCATCATTTAATTTAGTTAAATCTCTCGCGCCAATTAAACCACTAGCTACACTTGTTTCATATTTTTTACCACGCTTAAATGCTGTTTCTAAAACACGAGTTGTATCTTTTCCATGATACTCTTCCAATGCTTTTATAATATCTTGGTTTTTATATGCATCTGAATCCATTTTAGTTGTATCTATTTTTCCAACATCAACGCGCTTTTTAAATTTATCTCTACCTTCTTGAGATTTAAAATCGTATGCAATATGTGCTTGATTTTTATCTATATCTGAATTTAATTCTTTCAGCTTAATCTGATTTGCCTGTAAAACTTGTCTTGCCCTCTCAATTGCTTTTTCATCATTGAAATCACCATCTTTTGCAAGCTTCAATGCAGCTGCCATCTTCATTTCAGAAGACGCTGTTCTGTCTTGCATTATGTTGTGCAACTCGCTTGCGCTGGAATTTGCGTTAGTTATTACTTTTGTAGCTTTATCAATTGCTTCTGATTGGGCAATATTTAAAGCACCCCAGGCATCGCTCTGGGATTTCTTCCAAGAATCGTAAAGCGCCGCACCAAAAACACCCATCTCTTTTTGAATTTTGCCATTTGCTATTAATGACTGTGCAGTCATTTTATCATTTGCATCCAATTCTTTAAATTCACCATTATTATCAGCCTTATATTTTTTGCCATCATGTTTCATTATTGCATTTGGATCACTGAGTTTAGCAGAATAATAATCTTTTTTTGCCTGTGCCAAACTTTCCTTTTCCCCTCTTCTCGCAGCAATACTGCCTCTTAAATTACTTATAGAATTTACAACACCTGCACCAGCGGAAGTAACCACTCCTTTTTCTCCTAGTTTTGTACCAAACATTTTATCAGCTCCTCGACCAGCTAATCTATCTGCCGTCCCTAAACCGGCTAAACCAATCCTAGCTCCAGCGCCAGCGACAAATGCTCCGCCTGCCACCGCCTTATCCCTGCCCCACTTAACCGCGCTAACACCTCTGTCAACCGTATGCTTCTTCGTAAACCCCATCGTCCCGCTCTTCGCCTTATTCATCATATTCATGCCAAAACCCATTCCTGCTTCTCCTATATCTTTTGATATTTTTATTGCGCCGAGGAGGAGGCCAATACCGAGGACGAATGGCATAATTGCGCCTTTCTTTTCAATGTCAGTAATAAATGCAGTATAGCCTGTTGGATTTCCATTTGCATCAAAATTTAACTTATCAAAAATTGTTATATTATTCGCGACAGTTAAAGCTAGCCAAGTAAAAAAAGCCAAAACCGGACCCACCATTAAATATTTCGTGAACTCTCCCCACCACTGCCCCCAGTATTTACTCATCCCTGGCACAGCAGTCGATAAAAAAGCTATTGGTGACAATACTATTAATACCCAAAAATAAACCATACGCATTATTAACAATCCCATCATCATTAACATCACAAAAAAAGCTATCAAAATAAAAATTAATGCTAAACCGGCTGCCCAAAACATATCCCATGGCATCTCACTAAATTTAGCAGCACTGCTAATAGCCATTAGTTTTTCAATATGCAACATTGTAACAAAATTACTTGTGGATCCTGTAAAGGCATTACCAAAAGTAAGCATTACTATTTGTGAAATATCAATCAAAAAAAGACAAATTGATTTTGAAAAATTTATCATTACCGCCATTATCAAAAGCTTTGGCAAATACTTTTTCATAGAATAATTTTCCAGTCGTAAAATCGTTGCGAACGCAATCAAGAGTAGCGCTAATATAAAACTCATATTACATACATCACGAACGATTATCCAACCTGTTTTAACACCCTCAACTTCAAAATCATTAATTTGAAAAAGTTCATTGACAAACCCAGTTGTAAGCGTTAATAATTTCCCGAAGAGTGTTGCAATAAGCAATGTAACCCATGCCAAAAAACCAGCAACACGATCTCCGCCACCTGTGTCTACAGGATCGGATTCAGTTGATATCTCATTGTTAATGCCTTCCCAATCATCGCCATAAACATTATTCACAGGCAAAACAAAAAACACCAGCGCAAGCAAGCTAAAAACTAAAAAATATTTTTTTAATTTCTTATTTATCATTAAAAATATTTCAATTAACTACCGGTTTTAAATTTGAATAATTCGTATAAAGCTTCCGTAGGATTCGTTATAGCATACCCGGCCGCTAAAATCGTTGGGAAAATTACTAAAATTAAAAATATTAAAATCAAATAAACGATTATCTTATCAATCGGAATACCAACAGATCTTGCGACTTTTAAAGCTGCGCCGCCGACGCCGGTCGCGCTGATAGCCGCGCTGACCCCGGCCTCCGCAGTCTTCATAGCCGCCGCGCCTGCCTTGCCTTCACGAAAATCACTGGCAATTTCAGAGACATCACCCATTCCGCTTACACCCGTAAGCTTCCCCGCAATATTTCCGCCTAAGGTTTTGTTTTCGTTTTCGTTTTCCATATTACTTCTTGTCTGAACCACTGATTTTCACATGATTATCCTGATTACACTGAAATTTTTCTTAAACACTCTGCTGTAAACTGTGGTTATAAATTATTACTTGGATTATCTTTAAACTACTAAATACAGCAATCAGTGAAATCAGGATAATCATGTGAAAATCAGTGATTCAGACATTCCCTCTGCCATCAACAAATCCAAAATCTTAAATATCAACGAAAATTTTTTGTTGCTGTCTTTTTCGATCTGCATTATCTTGTCGGCTAAATCTTTGTATGAATAAACCAACTTTCTAATATTTACAAAAGCACGCATTATTATGATATTTGTTTCAACGGCTCTTTTACTTTTTAGAACGCTGGATAGCATTGCGACGCCTTGTTCGGTAAAGACGTAGGGTAAATATTTGATGTTTTTACCACGATTGTTCAAGGTCACAATTTGCGACTTTGAAGATTGCGAATTTTCGCCACTTTTTTCGTTCAAGATCACAATTTGTGATCTTGAAGAATGTGATTTTTTGATGTTTTTCGCATTTGATATCACAATTTGTGATTTCAAGTTATCAATAATTCCTTCCCTTTCCAAAAATTCCGCTTCCATTCTTGTCAACTGAAACATAAAATCATCCGGAAATCTTTCAATATTTCTTTTTACTGCTTGGTTAAGCGATCTTGTATCCACACCATAAAATCCTGCCAAATCCCGATCCAACATCACTTTCTCCCCGCGAATCAGCAATATTTTATTCTCTATTTTTTCCAATGGAATCAAATTTTCCATAAACCCTCCTTTTTTTAAAAATTATTTTATTTCTAATAGTTTCTCCACCATTGACATGCGCTCCTCCAAGTCATTATTTTTTTATGGAAAATAACAAAAATTTGTATTTGGTGAATATACTCCCCCTTTTGAACACAGTAAAAAATTAAGACACTCTGCTAAAGTATTACCTGCACAACTAGAATTAAGATAATTGTCCCAAGCAATATTTAGATCTGCTTGTGTGCGAGCATTCCAAAAAGCAATACCGCTTGGTTCGCCACATCTACCTTTTGCTTTATACCAAGTAGAGGCAGGACTTGTGTCTAAACAATCCAATAATTCGCCAGTACCGGTTATTCTTGCTAAATAAGCTTTTCTTGCAGGATTCGGCCAGATATCTCCATCACAAGCGCGTTTAATTACTCCGTTAAAATCAACAGCATTTTCAGTGCAACATTTTATTTGACCATCGGTCTGCTTCATTTTTACTCCTTGATTAGCGCAAGTAACCCTACAATTTGTACCAACTTGTTGCACGGAAACATACGATTGGCCAGGTTCACAACACTCACCACCTCTTTGTACACAGTTAACTCCTGGATTAAAAGGTGGAATCCATTCGCAAGGAGAAATACCCACAAGTGGAGACTCAGCTGTCAAGTTCATATTACACGTCTGAGCTATACATGAACCACTAACACATGTTTGCCAGGTCGGATCACAGGCATCACAAGGATTATTACCAACGCACACGCCATTACTACATGAATCCGCACAAACAATATTATTTCCCCATTCCAAACAAGAATCTCCATCATAATTCCCGCATGTCTGTGCATTGGCTCCGCTGCACTGTTTTGCGCCATTCGCACATTCATCGCTACATCCAGAACCGATTACTTGGCACGCGCTTCCATCCCATGCATAACCAGCATTACATTCATAGCACAATCCCGTACCACAACAATTTGCTCCGTTGTTATATGAATTGCCAGGAACAGAGTTACTGCATCCAATACTAGATGAACAATTAAAAACACAGGAAGAACCACATTGTCCGTTTGAGCATGTTTCTCCAACACCGCAATCTGGACATTTTACTGTTCCCCCACAATTGTCTGGCCAGGATCCGCACTGTTTGCCAAGATCTGCACAAGTTTTTGGCACGCAAGCCGCTTCTTCAACAAGATTGCCATTTAAATATGCGCGAATAGAAATCGTTTGTTCTGCACTAACTTTATCCCAATTATCCTTTACTTTTGCTGTAATTTTTACTTTGCAATATGTCCCATCAGAATCGGTTAAACAATCTAAGCCTGCTGGTTTGTTGGCCATAGCAAATTTTTTGCGCAAATCCCAATAATTATATAAATGATACAGTGAGTGTGGATTGGCCTCGTTTGGACGGTCACGCATTTCCACACCGGTTACAGTGGTATTTTCGCCGTCTCCCCAGTTTACAGAATACATAACCAGTGGCAGTTGTTGGCTGTCGGCTTTTGAATTGAAAGTCAAGTTAATATAGCCAATATTATTAATTGCGCCCTTGTCAGATTTTAGATTAGATACTTTTGGCGAAATATAACAATATTCACCTTCATTTCTCGGCTCAGTCAAACAAATGGCATTTGGCGGTCCCCAATCTCCTCCATTGGTTTTTTCATACCGACTTGATACTGGATTCCATTGCCATTCACCATAACTTTTGGCGAAAAGCTGCTGCACATTTGGAATTGACTGCAATTGACCCATGCGTGCTTTTTCCGAGGCAGGTAGTCTAAAATACAATGGAACTGTCCATTCATACGGATTTGTTGCTTCACTCCAAGTATTCCCAGGTGGTACTACAGAGCCAAAAGGTTCGGCATCGGATGTATAAACACAGGTACCATCTAACTCAGAAATACCAATATTACAAGGGGATTGATAATTACTGCCTTTATATACTCTTCCACTCCAATATTTATTCTGACCGATTGGTGTTACGGTTTGTAAGACTTTTGTGCATTTCATAGAAAAATCATCAAAAACCATCTTAGTTTCTGTGTCATAGTATTTCAATCCATCTTTTGCCTCGTCAATAGTGTCGCAAGCCGTTGGACAACAATGGCCTGAATTGAAATTCTCAAATCCATCATGGATATACCAACCCGTTCCATTGTCCTGACATTCATAAATACAGGCAGCTTTATTTGGGGCATACGCGCTTGTATAGTTACTATCACCATCGTCGCAATTTCCGGAGCATTGACCAACAGCACGACCTGAACCTGGAACAATACCATAATTACCAGATGGACTAGGAGGTGAATCCCAATCACAGCCAGTAGTAACACCATTAGTAATATATTTTCGTTTTTCCAATTTAATCAAATCCTGCTTTTCAACACAATAATAAACCGGATACTTACCCAAATATCCCGCTCCTTCTTCAATGCCATCGCCCTTTACCTTGTCAATTGGATACCAAAGCAAGCAAGCGTCTTTGTTGCCGGGATAGCGGTCATATTCAAGACAATAACCGTAAAGACCTTTTTTCTTGACTCCGGAGTCGTTTAGATATTCACAAGAAAGCGATTCGTCTTCGGGATAAAGACGGCAAGATTTTTCTTTTAGCCAATCAATTTTCCAGCGATTCGTTAGCCATTCCATGTCCATTAATCCTATTGCAACCGGTGATTCATAAACACTTTGATAGGCATTAAGTGCCGGATATATTTTTATATCATCGGCATAAACCGAGCCAATACACTGTTTATCTCCAGTGCAATAACCAAAAGAATCAAATACGCCTTTATCTTTGTCAAAATCAAGATGCCATTGTGCGGAAAATTTAAGTTTAATTTTTGCTGTTCGACCGCTAACTGTAAATTTGCCTTTAATATTTGTCCAATTACTTCTTTCGCTAAGATAAATACCACAGCCTTCTCCGAGCGGCTGATGTGTGCAGTACGTAATATCCATACCGACCGGCAGGTCAACGCCATTATAATTATAGCTATCAGTCAATTCACCGTTCGCAGAGTAAGTTTCAATACCTAAAGTCGCACTTGTCAGATCGTTGTCTCCGGCGGTTTTGTCTCCGGCAAAATTCATTGTATTCATCATTACGGAAAAAACATATTCTTCTCCGGGCAAAATATCAATAAATTCCGATTCGACCACCGAAAGCTGGGGCGAATATTTTAGAAATGATTTGCCGGATATGGGATACTTCACTCCTTCTTTTTCCGCTTCCCAGGGATTATTGATGGCCTTGAATTTATCCTCGGTCCAAGAATCACTTTTTGGACTCCAACCCAAAGGATAGGCATTTGAACCGTAAATTTCAAAATCACCATTTGGTACTTTAGCAATTTGTCCGTCTTGTTTCATATTGCCAAGCGAAAAATAATCATTTCGTTTTACCTTGTCATCATTACCATAACCAACTTTTACATAGCCGGTAAAATCGCCGTAATAGCTTCCAACTCCGGCAGTATACATTTGATTACCAGACGCATCTTCAACCGCATTGGCACAATTGCCGTTTGAATCAAATTTATCACACAAACCAACATCAAAACACACATTATTATTATTTTCATCTTTGATAAAGCTTTGGCACGAAAGCCAAGTTTTACATGTACGATCAGGACTTGCTTTTACCAAAGCCAAAGAATCATTTTGGTCATCGCTGGTTCCAGCAAGCGGGGCAATACCATTATCGTCTTTAAACGTTGCATTGGCATCCCAAGTCAATCCTGAATAATGGACACTTATGCCGTCACCACCGCTGACAGATCGCTCATTCAATAAAACACATCCCTTCTCAAAATCAACTAATCCATTGCAGGTGGTTTTGTCAATTTTTTGTTTAATCTGATAATCAACAATCGCTTCTTTTAACTCAATCGTCTTGCCTTTTTGACCGCCGTTTACCTTGCAATCAACAGAACTGCCGGTCAGGAACAACACATTAGACTCGTCTGTTATCGGCGTACTATTGATTAAAATATTATAGTTATTGAGAATTTTAACATCGTTGCAATCCGTAATCGAAACAGATCCGGTAAGATCAGAACTACGCAATACATATAACGTATACGGTTTTAGAACAAGTGCCTGTGTCCCAGCTGTCCAGCCGCTTCCATCACCACCGCCTAAATTTTCATATTTGGGATTAAAAATGATATTTCCGGAAAAACGGCTAAGCGGATCCACATATTCACTGCAGCCCGCTTCACCAGCCGGACAAAGACCGACCCAGCCGTTTGTCGGCTGTTCTATTCTTCCTCCCGATCCGCCAAAACCGATTGTTTTTTCTGTTGTTATATCGCATTCATATTCAGCATCATCATCCAAACAGGCAATATCAGATGAGCAATCATTTTCATCTCTGCAAACATTGGCATCACCAATTTCTCCCACGCCGCTTATCGTTCCGTTTCCGTCTAGATCACAGCGCTTAACATGTTTTTTGTACCAAGCCGGACTATTGTCGCCTGTTTTTGTGCGGTAGTCGCAAATTTGATCACCTGGATCTTTGAAATAAGATATGCCAGAATTTGCAGTCCATGATTCACATTTTGCCGCGCCCTGGTCGCATAATATCGTCCCATAATTGTCTGGGTCATTCTTTAGATAAGCGTGGCTATATAAAGTTACGGATCCGTATTGATATGGCTTTCCAAGCCGTTCACAGCCTTTATCGCTTTTATTACACAGCATTTTCTTGTTATATACCACATAAACAAATGAGTCCTGCGACGTATCCACGACAGGCATTATACCGGTAAGCGAAGTACTGCTGGCAAAAGCGGATGAATTGTGCGTATCAATCATAAGCTCACAGCCAACCGCGCTGTCTTGGCATAGCATAGTGAACTTTCGCAGATTATGCTGGATATTTTCATCATCACGATATGCCGCACAACCCAAATTATATAGACTGCCCTGCGGCTGACCCGATACGTCATAAAGACAAGCGTCTATTTCCCAAGAATTCTTGATCAAAAAGTAACGATCAGTTATTTCCGATAAACGGATGTTGTCGATATAAAAAGCGCCGTCAGCCTTAATAAAAATCTTTTCTTCATTATCAATAGCGTAATTTCCGGCGGTATTATTAAGCTCGGTCAGATTAAAACGGTATAGGCGCCATTCATTGCCAAGCTCGTAGTTCTCGGCTCCACCCATTTCAAAACCGACAGAAACCGAGTTTAAACCAAAACCAATCTCGGTAAAACGACTGGCTGTTCCTGCGCTGTTCTTTTTTGCAATAAAACTTATGGAATATGATTTGCCTTTTTCCAGGACATTTCCCAATTCCTTGGCAATCTGATAATCGGGTCCAGAAACAGAGAGTGAGTGTCCGCCGGCAATCAATGATTCGCTGGAAGGATTGTCAGCAGAGAGCAAATCCCCTTCCCAATTTTCCGTTGTGCCGCTTTCAATATCCGTGTTCATAACAAAACTGATATTGTTTCCACTTGCGCCCGAATATTCACGGCAACCGGCTTGAGAATCCGCGCATTTTTGGCCATCGCCCGGAATCGCGTTATAAAGACAGCGCCCATGCTGGCTGTTCCAAAGACCGCCGTTTTTACAGAATGCGGATGTTCCATTATCAAATTCACAGACCTTGCCATTGCTTGCGCTCTCGCAATCGATTGGAGCGCAAAGAGCAATACAAGCCGCGTCTACTCCGCACTCATCCTCGCAAAGGATTCTGGCTTCGGCAGTATTTTCCAAAATATTATTTTCAGAACGGCGATAAGGATGGCAATTATCCGAACAGCTGATTGTTCTACTGTATAAACGATAAGTTGTTTCCCCGTCTTTATTATAAAATTCACGGCAGTCAGGATTATACGCGGGGTCGGTTGCCGGTAAAGCATAGATTGTAGCATCGCACTCGCCAACAATATTTCTGGTCTGCTTGGGACCATAGGGAGCTAAATTATCGGTTTCCATTTGATAAACGCGCAATTGAAAGCCAGTATCGCCTGATCCTTCCCAAACATAAAACTCGCGGCATTCGCTATCCGGTTTGCGGCATTGTTTTAGTTCGCTGTAATATTCGCGAGCCTCCGCGCCTTGTCCCAGTTTATCCAGATTGGTAAACTCATCACAACCGACGGCGGCATTAGAACATTTTGTCGCCGAAGACGGTACGAAATAAAATGGACGCTGAGAATCAAAGGTGCTGGACATCTGGTGGTATTCATCATAACCAACGCATTCGCTCGGACAATAGTCTGCCTGCGTTACGCGCGCCGGAATACTCATGCCGTCTTTTTCAGCCTTATACATCGTGCACCCCACCTCGCCGGAATCGCACAACCGCGAATAATTATCGCAAACGGAAGGATAGCCACTTTTCAAGGAATAATTACCCGCGCTCGGATTTGTGTAGCATTCATCTTTTAGATAGTCAGGAATGATTTTTTCATAAACCAGGCCGTTTGTCCGATAATCGCTATAAGCGGTCGCTTTTTCACCAAACTCTACCTTCACCGCGTCAAAGAAACAATTCGGCTGGTAATCTTCGATGTCAAAAAATATTTGGCGGCGCGTTGCTTCGTATGGCGTAAAATGCGTTACTTCATAGCGGCGCCATTCGCTGTCAGTAGTGTCAATTAGCTTTTCGTCACGGCTTAACACTAATCCATTCTGTCCTGTGCCAACCGCAATTGTCACACCGGCTCCACAGCCTTTCATATATAAAGAAAAAGTGATAGGCAAACTGGCTAAATCGGCATTGCTGTCGGATATTTCCAGCAGTGTATCATTACCGGGAATGTACGCGCCAAGTTTTACGCTATATTGCCCGGAAAAACTTTCTTCATTTGATTGCGGCCATGTAGTCGCTTCTTCAAAACTGGAATTAGGGAATAAATTCGCGCCGCTTCCGCTTTTTGTCCGTATGAATTCATGGCAGCCTTCGGCAGATTCATTGCAGGTTCCGGCGCTAGCATCAAAATACGTTTTTGAACCACTGTTTGCGTCGCAGGTATATTTTTCAATATTAATATCATAATCCCGGCAATATTCGGTACAACCGACATTATCCGCGTCACAACCGGAATAATCCAAAGTATTTTCCAAATATGAATAATTTTGCCCGTTTTTATTTTTGAATGTCTGGCAAGTATTATATACCGGATCGCAAGAATCGGCATTAAAATCCCATTTGCGCTTTTCCTCGGTACAGTAGCCATAGAGCTCGCAAGAGCCGTCGTCATTCTCTTTTATGCATGCTTGCTCATCAGCGCAATAATTATCGTTACGACCAATGATAAGCTCACTGTCTTTGCCCGTACCCATTACTCTGCTGGTCGTTATTTCCGGGCCATAGCCTTCTTTTTTACAAAAATTCAAAGGCGCTTTTAAAACCCAATTCGGATCCACCAAGCCTTCACACCAATTTTCATAATAGCCAACAAAACCATCATTGGGGTCATTGCTAAAACAAGCAAGCAAATCGCCCAAATTTTTCGCGCCAACGGTTTTTTGATTATTATTAATATATTCGGCGGCCAATTCCCAACCAACCGGAATTATCCGAAATTTGCGCAAAATCAACATTGAGCGGTAAGGATAGCCTTCGTTAAAATTTGGTTCCAAGCCATCGGCATTAAAGCCAAAAATACCGGCGCTGTTCAAATACCCCTCCGATCTGGCATCACCAACAGTAAATTTTTCCGCTACTGCCTGCCGAAATTTCTCCGTAATCACGCAATTAGTCGGTCCAGCCTTTTGTGGGTCAGGGCAAGCCGTTAATTCGCCCAATACTTCATAATCACCCCTGATATTAAAACTGGTTTCACTAATATTCAAAAAACGATCCTTGGCGCCGCTAAGACCTTCTTTATATGAACCGGAAAAATAATTAGCTACACCGCTCCAGTCATAACTATTATTCGGAAACTTCAAAACCAAACCGTTTTTAAACCATTTTTCAATCAGTTTCCCCATCAAAGTATTAACAAAAGTGTCAAACGTGTCCGCAATTAAATTTCCTGTAAAAGTGCTTTCGGGAACTGTGGCGCCCTTAAATGCTTCTTCGGCGCGCAAACCGACTAGTCGAGAGGGAGTTTTTATCGCTCCACTAATTTTATCTTTAACAGCTTTCCATCCGTCACTGCTTAAATATTCTTTTTCCGCTTCATTAGTTTTTTTCGCAATATAGTCCTCCATTCCGGTCTGCATTGTCAACGCGATGCCAAGGTCGTTTTGACGCGGATCAAAAACCGCTTGAAAACGATTAAGAAAATTCGGATCTTGCAAAGTCTCTTCCCAATTATTTTTCATTTCACTAAAAGTACAATCAGGTTTGGAGGGACGGCGCTGTTGATACAAACCGAGCCCGATCATTAATTTTATTTCCGGATCCGGATCGCAAACATTAAACTTGATACCAAGTGCGCCGGACTGACCAAATGCCTCCAAAAAATCACCGGCAGCGTAGTCAGCGGCATTTTTCAAAAAACCGCCAAAGCTGTCGGTTTGAAACATAGGCGCCTGCCCCTTATCTCCGGTTGCGAGATAAGTAGCTGTGTCATATGCTAATTGATTAAAAAACATTTTAATACCTGACTTAAACGCAAGCGCAGCCGCAGTGTCTTTCCCCCATTTATCCGTCCAGGTAAAAATTTCTTTTACAGAATTTTTTATTGACTCTATCCTTCCGCTCATTGAACTTTTTAAAACCCACTGATCTCCAACTTTTATATAATTACCAACAACCGATCCGCCCCCCAAAGAATTATACGCATTAAAATCTTCTACGGATTGCGCAAAAACATTTTTTTCTAACACAAAAAAGACATAACTAAAAATCGACAATACGACAAAGATAGTTGATAAAATTTTAATCAAATTTCCATTTTTCATGTATTTAAAATTAAAAATCATTTATGCTCCGTTTTCGGAAAGTGATTCCTGAAATGTTTCAAGCAAATCTTTATCGCTTATCTGATCCAACATAGTCTTTTCCATTCCGGCGTCAATAAGCATTTGACGCAAAGTTGCTGCGTCCATTTCAAGCGGATTAATACCGGTCTCAGTCGTACTGCCAATCATTTTTTCTTCATTTAAAGCTTTTAGCTCTTCTAAGTCAATATTATTAGCCGTACCTGGATTGGTCAAATCAGCATCTTCGTTTAAAAAAACATTACCCGAGCATTCCAATCCAGTAGGACAATTCGGGTCTTTGCTATTATTAATCTCTTCTTTATCCAAAAAACCATCACTGTCCGAATCCTCGAGGTATGGTGATGTTTTATAAATATACAGCTCATCATAGTCTGATAAGCCGTCTTTGTCCGTGTCTTTGTTTTTAAGCTGTTCAATGCTAAGGTCATTACAATTTCCATCGGCGCAGGTGTTTGTGTCCATATTGTTTTTGACAATTGTTTTCGGTGTAAATGGAGCGTAGATACCAGAACGCAAACCGGCAATACCATAAATAATTACGATAAACGCAAAAACAGCCAGCACCGCCAAAGCAATCTTCCGACTTTTATCCAAACCGTTAAAAATATGGACGTTTTGATTTTCGACCATCTGGTTTGATTCTTGTTCGTTGTTGTTTTCAAGCATGGGGGGGTAGTGATTAGTTAATTAGTTAACTGGGGGGTGAAATTAAATAAAAAATATAATAAAAAATACCCTAATTAACTAATTAACCAATTAACTAATCTTATACACATTATACCATATTTCACTCAATAACTCCAAATAATCTAATCCAATCGTCAACCGAAAGCTCCTGCGCCCGGATCTTCTCATCAAAACCGCATTCTTTAAACCATTCCCCCACTTTTTCTTGGCCAATCTTATAACAACCCGCCAAATTATTCTTAAGCATTTTCCTTCGTGAACCAAACCCAAACTTAACCATCCGAAAAAATGCTTTATTATCAATTTCTAACTTCTTACTTCTAACTTCTAGCTTAATTACCGCACTCTCCACCGCCGGCACCGGCCAAAAAGCCACCCTCGGCACATATCCCACAATTTCCGCGTCTGCATAAAACTGCACCGAAACCGCCAAAAGACTCATTTTACCTGGTTTGGCAACAATTCTCTCAGCCACCTCTTTTTGGAGCATCAGGGTCATTGTCTCTGGTTTATTTTCGGATTCAAGAAATTTGCGGAGGAAGATTGAGGTGATGTTGTAGGGAAGGTTGGCAACGACTTTGTAATTTTTAATTTTTAATTTTAAATTTTTATTCAATTTTAAATTTTCAATTTCTAATTTATCTTTTTTTTCAGATTCATTTATAATTAAATCATTAAAAATTGAATTAAAATTTAAAATTTCAAATTTAAAATTAAAATCAAGAATATTCTCATTAACAACCTCTACATTCTCGACTTTATCAAACCTCCGTCCAAGCAATCCTGCCAAAACGTCGTCAAGCTCCACCGCCACCACTCTCCCCGCCTTCTCTGCCAATTTCTCTGTCAAAAACCCAAGCCCCGGCCCCACTTCCAAAACCGTATCATCTTTATTAATCCTTGCAACCTCAACAATCCGATCATAAATATTTTCCTCAATTAAAAAATTCTGCCCTTTTGAACGGGAAGGAATGATATTGTTTTTTTTACAAATTTCCTCTGTTTTTTGGAATAGGTTCATATCAATATTTTCCATATATATCATAACAATCCCTATTAATTCTATCTACAGACCAACAAGTCCCACGCGCATAACAATTCCAATGTTCAGGATGTTTGCTTATGTTTGTTTTTCTTTGAATACAAACATATTCATCATTATTTGGCCACAGATTATATGTATAGTATGTTTTACAATTAGCCGTATCTTTGTCCCAATAAAATGACTCTGGACAAGTGCAATCTCCACAATATGTTTTTACTCCACATATTTGATGATAATCACAGACATAACCAAGTGAAGCACAGGTATCAGGACAAAATACTACACAATTTCCATTCTTGCAAACATTTCCACCTGTGCAAGGTGTATTTTCCGCTTTATTCGTATGACTTACAATTCCGCTCGCGCAAGTATCAATCGTGCACTCATTGCCATCATCCGCGCTTAATGTACCGGCAACTCCGATTTGAGTGCCGACACAGCTGCCAGTTTGAGTAAATGTATCACCAACACAAACCGTATTTGCCAACGGACTCCAGGTGTTTCCACTGCAACATTCAATGGTGCCACCACAACCATCATTATACGAAGATTTTATTTCAGTTACGGAAAAATTCGCACAAGTAGCTGGCACACAGCAAGCAGCGCTTTGCGTATTCGCCCCTTGGCAAGTTTTACCACCACAGACAGGGGCGGAACAAGTTCGCGTTTGTGTGGTAAAACCATTACCATAGGTGCCGCTGTTCAGTTTGCAAACTCCGTCTACCCAGGCTGACCAAACACCATCAGTCGGATTACAACAAGCATTATTGTCATACTGACAATTATCTTTTGTACAGGCAAGCGTACCAAATTTAAATCCAAATTTCTGACATGTTTGTTCGTTCAGCTTGGTACCATCGCATTCTTCACTTTGTCCATTACCATTCGGTTTCTGAATAATGCCATCACCGCAAAATGTATTTTTACAATTATCATAGCAGGTGTCATTGTTTTTTCCATTCTTACCGTCATCACATTCTTCCTGTGGTGCTTCTTTGTTTTTGTTTCCGCAATACCCACCATTATATATACAGCTAGCGTCACAACCATACTGCTTATTAATATTCGAATCAATCGCATTGTTTGCGATATTGTCAATTGTATCACAGCTCTCAAAGCCATCATCCTTCGGCCCGCCTTTCTTTTCGGTATTGGGTTTTTGGGTTTTACCGTCACCGCAGTAGTTACTTACGGTTAGACCGTATTTAACATGTTCACTAGTCGCGTTATCCGCAGATACAGCGGTTAATTCAATATTGTATGATCCAGCGGAATTGATGTCTGGCGTACCATATATTTCTGCTGTTGCTGTTAATCCCGTGCTAATCTGGCGAATGCTCATCCCAGTGGGCAAATTTTTTACGTTAATGACTATAACACTATCAAAAAGATGTGTAGCGGTAATTGTGCAGATAGGATAAACACTATTTACTCTGACACTGCGAGTGCAATTTAGAGGCTCGCTTATCTTTGGTTTTGGTTTGGATACTGTCAGATAAAAATTCTTGCTAGTTCTGCCGCCCCTACCATCATCGATAACGACTGTAAAATCATATTTACCTGGGTCGCCGGCTTTGGGTGAATAGAGCATCTTTTGTTTGTAAACCGAGGCGGCTTTGAGTATTGGCATATTAATGGCTTCCCAGCCGATCCAGACAGGAGTAACTACAAATAGGCTATTCAATGGAAAAAAACTCCAGGTTAGGGAGTCGCCATCGGGATCAATTGCTTCGATATATGCTTTGTATTCGGTTTGAGAATAATTCAATGGAAAATTGTAGCTGGTAAATTCCGGGGCGCGATTTGGAATTGCTGTGCCGGAACAGCCAACAATATTTACGTATGCTGTTTCCATATTTGCGCACAGGCGGTATTTACTGCCATTGGGGCTGGCTGTATACAAAAAAACATTGGCACCGATTGGCAATGTCACAGTTGGCAAAATATCAACACCCGAGGCGGGTGAGGTTATGCTGGCAAATTCTTTTTTGTTTTCATCCCAGCAGGTAATCTTATTAAATCGATCATCTTTGCAATCACCAATATTATTTATCGGGTCAACGAACAGATTCATTTCCAAGCTTTGCGCAAGCACACATTGCCAGCTGGGCCAGACAGATATGGTTATTTGGGGCAGATATGAGCCGGATTTTAGATTGGGATATGTGCCGTTTACTGTTTTTTGTTCTTCCAGTCTTTGTCTCATATTGGCAATGTCCGAAAGTCTTTTTACATCCCTAACTATCTTGGCTTTGTCGCTGTTGCAGTATTCCCCGCTTTGGCATTCTGAATCTAGTACACAAACCAACCCAGACACAGAGTCCGGCTTGATACAATTACCCTCTGTATTGATATTGGTATTAAATTTCCATTGCTTGATGATACGACCAAAGATATCGATCGTAGCTTGTTCCACTTCTTGATTATATGAAATGATATAGATATTGGTCTGAAGCGTATTGCCGACAATATTGGCGGCATTGATATATATTGTGCGTCCATCACGAACGGCTTCATAGCCGTCTACCAAGAGGGCTTGCGGAGAACCAGTGAATTTTTGGAATTTGTACCAATCGTTTGGCGAAAAATGTTCCGGGTTTGAGAGAATACGGATGGCAATGGCGTCTTTTGAGAGGGCATGAGTGGGAATTGGGGTGCAAAATATTATTATGGCATAGCAAAAAAACAATATGAAAAATATTGCTATAAAATTTTTTTGATTATGCAAATTTGCAAGCATTAAGAAATTTAAAATTTTAATTTCAACCCCATCAACAAATCTTTGACTTTTAATTAAAATAATTGTTATTCTTTTTTAAATCCGACAATTATAAACTTAAATTTTTCTTTTATATTTTCTATTATCCCTAATTTTGCCAGACAGCCCGAACAACCTGCCGCAGATGCCAAAACGCCCGAGTCCATCAAGACCGGCGACATGCCACCGGCAATCAATTGTCCGCCCGGATATAGTCCTGCTTGTGATGTTTGCGCGACTGAAAAAAGCGCGTTAGACCCCATACCTCCGGCAGGCATTCCGGACACATCATAATAATTTACGCAGGTAGCCGGATCTTTTGTATAGCAAAGAGTGCCGCCATTGCATATCGGCGGTGTACCCGTTGTAAAACATTTTATCATCGTAACGCTTGCAAGCCCAATCTGATAAGGCATTGACCCTGCCGCATCCACCGCCATTTTCCATTCCAACCAATTATTTGCTTTTACCCCAGAAAAAAATAACCCAAAAACTATTGCCACACTAAAACAATATTTGAATATTTTTCGATATTTAAATTTATTCAACATATCTTTATTATAGCAAATTTCCGTAAATATGTTAAACTAATAATAAGAAATAATTTATCTTTTTTATAAAATTATGCGAAAAATATTTATTTTAGTTACTTTTTTCATTTTTTCTTTAATATTCTGTAAAAACATCACTTTTGCCGCCGATAATCTGGCTGAAAAACTTTCCGGCCGTATTTTACTTCAAACCGAAAAAAACGGCGAAGCTTGGTATGTTAACCCGATTGATTTAAAAAAATATTATCTCAGTCGCCCCGAAGATGCTTTCGCGCTAATGCGTAAACTCGGTATTGGCATAAAAAATTCTGATCTGGAAAAAATTCCAAACGATAAAAATTTTACCAACAAAAATCTTGGTCGGATTTTCTTGCAAGTGGAAAGCAAAGGCGAGGCTTGGTACCTTGATCCTATCAGTAAAAATCGTTATTATTTAGCACGACCAACCGATGCCTTGTCTATCATGCGCCGATTTAGCCTTGGCATTACAAACGCGGATCTGGGTAAAATCGAAACCGGCCTGATCAATATATCCGCTCCAATCATAACCCCATCCAATCCGCCTGTCTGCACCGATTGTGGCAATACCAATGCGGATGCGGTCATGTCCGGCGCGGCCAGCGCGATCCGCGCAAATAACAAAGAAAAAGCCGCCAGCTATTTTATTCCGGAAATGAAAAAAGCCATCGAATACACGATGGACTTTTTGGACGCTGATGGACGCTTGACGCTTGGGAATATTTTGTCCGGCTCAATACTAAGCGATTCAACCGACACAAAAAAAACATATTCCAATGAAGTCTATTTCTCTTTGGGCGGATACAAAGTTCCGTTAAAATTTTATGTCGAGAAACAGGCAGATGGCAAATGGCTACTAAGCAATCTTTAATAATTCCTAAGTCCTAAGTACCTAATCCCTAATTAACTAATCCCTAATTCATTTCACCACCACATTCACAAGCTTCCCTCCCACAAAAATAACTTTCATAATCTCTTTATCATCAATAAATTTTTTCACCTTCTCGCTCTCTAGCGCGATTTTTTTTGCGTCTTCTTCGGATATATTTGCATCAACTTCGATAGTATCACGCAGTTTTCCGTTCACCTGGATAACCATCTGAATCTTTTCGTCTTTGATCAATTCAGGGTCATACTTTGGCCATGACTGTTTGAAAATTGATTCAGAATTTCCTAGTCCGCTCCAAATCTCCTCGGTAATATGCGGCGCAAACGGCGCCAAAATAATCAAAAATTTTTCATACGTATCTCGGCTAATCTCTTTTTCTTTTTCCAGGGCATTAACCAATATCATCATCGCACTAATCGCCGTATTAAACTTAAACTCCAAAATATCCTCTCCAACCTTCTTAATGGTTTTATGCAGAAGATTTAATATCGCACTTGTCCCGGCTCCCCCACCGTGTTGCATGTTGCGTGTTGCGTGTTGCATGTTATATATTCTCTCAAGAAATTTCCTCGCCCCAACCAACCCATTCGTGCTCCAAGCAACCGACTGTGAAAACGGCCCCATAAACATTTCGTAAACACGCAAAGCGTCCGCGCCGTATTTTTCTACGATATCATTAGGATTAATCACGTTACCCCAACGCTTCGACATCTTGCGCCCGTCTTCGGCCATAATCAAACCGACATGCTGTAAACGCGTAAACGGCTCTTCGTAGTTGACCGCTCCGATATCAAATAAAAATTTGTGCCAAAAACGCGCGTATATCAAATGACGAGTGGCATGCTCGGCACCGCCGACATAAAAATCAACCGGTGACCAGTATTTGTCTTTCTTGATATCGATTAACGCGTTATTATTTTTCGGATCAATAAACCTAAGATAATACCAACTGGATCCGGCCCACTGCGGCATAGTATTTGTTTCACGCTTGCCCGCACCGCCGCATTTCGGACATTTCGTATTCACCCATTCCGGAATAGTGGCCAAAGGCGACTCGCCAGTTCCACTTGGTTCATAATGCTCAACATCCGGTAAGCGTAACGGCAATTCCGATTCCGGCACAGGTATCGCACCGCATTTTTCGCAATGCACAATCGGTATCGGTTCGCCCCAATATCTCTGCCGCGAAAATACCCAATCTTTGATTTTGTAATTCACAGCTCTCTTGCCCAATCCTTTTTCCGTAAGCCAAGCAATCATTTTCTCTTTGGCTTCGATAGCATAATACCCATTTAAAAATCCTGAATCAAATAACCATCCATAATCCGTAATAGCATGGGACGGATCTTTATTTATGTCTTTTTGGGCTTGTTGTTTTAACAAAGATAATAATTCTTCATCTTCAATTTTATTTCCGCTATTAACACTAGTGGGGTTAACTGTTCTTCGTGTTAATGTTTTTTCACTCTCATTCCAAAATTCAAGATAGCTATGAAGAATTGGTTTAATTTTAATATTATACTTCTTCGCAAACTCAAAATCTCTCTCATCATGCGCCGGCACAGCCATTATTGCCCCTGTTCCATAACCCATCATGACATAATCAGCAACAAAAATAGGCAACTCTTCTCCATTCACCGGATTGATAGCAACCAAACCCTCAATCTTAACCCCGGTCTTTTCTTTATTAAGCTCCGTCCGTTCCATGTCCGACTTCGCCCCGGCTTTTTTCATATATTCTTCAACTTCATTAAAATTGGAAATCGACAATCGGAAATCGGAAATTAACGGATGTTCTGGCGCAACCACAAAATAAGTCGCCCCAAATAGCGTATCCGGTCGAGTGGTGAATATTTCTTGTTCAATTTTCTTTTCATTCGGAAATCGACAATCGACAATCGCAAATTTCACAATCGCTCCCGTAGACTTCCCAATCCAATTCCTCTGCATCTCTTTGATCGAATGCTCCCAATCCGGCAATTTGTCGAGATCCGCAAGCAAGCGATCGGCATAATCCGTAATGCGCAGCACCCATTGCCGCATCGGTTTGCGCTCCACTTCGGAATCACAGCGTTCACAACGTCCACCTTCTAGGTCTTCCATGGATAAACCGGTCTTGCAAGAAGGACACCAGATAATCGGCTCAAAAGATTCAAAAGCTAACCCGCGCTCAAACATTTTCAAAAACGCCCACTGCGTCCATTTATAAAATTCCGGATCAGTCGTATTTATCTCGCGCTCCCAATCATAAGAAAAACCGATTTTAAGCAGCTGTTTTTTAAAAGTATCAATATTCTTTGCGGTCGCAATACGTGGATGAACCTTGTGCTTAAGGGCGTAATTCTCGGTCGGCAACCCGAACGCATCCCAGCCCATAGGATGAAGAACATTGTAACCCTGCATTTTTTTCAAACGCGCAAAAATATCGGTCGCGATATAACCTTTCGGATGCCCGACATGCAACCCTTCACCCGACGGATACGGAAACATATCCAAAATAAAATATTTCGGTTTTGTCGTGTCTTCGCTGGTTTTATACAGCCCGTCTTTCTCCCATTTCTCCTGCCATTTTTTTTCTACTTCTTTGTGATTATAGTTTAACATATTGATATTATAATGTTTTTAAAAAATAATACTAATATTTTACCCAAAATTAAAACAAAAATCAAGCAAATTATGCTTGACATTATCTTGTTTTTGCGTAAAAATAGAGTAAATTGCTCATAAAACAATAAAATAACTTAAATTTGGAGGGAAAAATGATCATTTTATTAAAAGACAAAATACAAAGATTAATATTTGGAATAGTGGTATCTGCTTGTGTCTCGTTTGCTTTTTCAGTTTTTATAAATGCCATATTGCTAGTAGCAGATTACATAAACAAAACAAATTCAAAAACAGGATTTACTTCTATTTTTCTAATCACATTTGGCATGCTCTGTATTATTTTATTCGTTGCATTCATTTGCAATTTCTTTTATTCATTATTTGAAATATACGAACTAAGTGAAAAATGGAATATTTCATCAAATGATATTGCCGACGGAATCTATAATTACGAAATTCAAAATTATTGGATGTTGAACGTTAAGCAATTCCAAGATTTTCTAGAAGATGCTCGACGTAAAAACCGATTAAATAAAAATAGAGCATGCGGTTAAAAACAACAAACACACAACAAACCCGGAAAAAAATTCCGGGTTTATTTTTTTTACAATTAATTCATAATTCAATCCCAACCGGACAATGATCCGACCCAAGCACTTTATCCAAAATATACGCGCTTTTAATTTTTTTCATTAAACTATCTGATACGCAAAAATAATCAATCCGCCAACCAACATTATTTCGCCGTGCGCCGGCGCGATAGCTCCACCAGGAATATTGGATTTTATTCGGATTAAGTTCACGGAAAGTGTCTTTGAAACCGGAAACCAAAAACCTATTCATCCATTCACGTTCACGCGGATGAAACCCCGGGTTGCCGATATTTTCTTTAGGCCGCGCCAAATCGATTTCATTATGCGCGACATTAAAATCGCCCGTAACAATTAACGGTTTGGTTTTTTCCAATTTTTTAAAATATTTTAACAATTTATCATTAAAATCAATTTTAAAATCCAAGCGCGACAATTCATGATTAGCATTGGGAAAATAAATATTGGCCAAATAAAATTTGCCGAGGTCGATTATCTGAACACGCCCTTCATTGTCCCAATCCAATCTATCCAAATCCACAACTTTATAACTTTCAACTTTCAAACTTTTTACTTTGTTACTTTCAACTTTCAAACTTTTTACTAAAACCGCCGTCCCCGAATATCCCGGCCGCTGTGCCGAATTCCAAAAAATATCATAACCGATTTTTTCTGGATGCAAAATCTCGTCCAACTCTTTCTTGCGCGCCACCTCAGAAATTTTAATCTCCTGCAAACACAAAACATCCGGCTCTTCTTTTTTCAAAAAACCGAGAAGATCTTTTTTAATTACAGCGCGCAGGCCGTTTATATTCCAAGAGATTATTTTCATATAATACAAATCTTAAATCGAAAATCTGAAATCGAAAATCGAAAATCACCAACTCCCTCCCCCACCCCCACCAAATCCACCACCCGAGTCACCTCCGCTAAAACCACTTCCGCCAGACGATGCCGTAGACGCCATAATAGTATTAGTACTAGATTGAAAACCGCCCAAGCTATTTGTAAAAGCCAGCACGGAAAAATTTCCCATATTCGCATCGCTATACCAAGATGGATTTGTCTGATAAATATTTTCAAATTGCTTTGCCCAGGCCGCTTCAACACCCAATACCATCGCAAAAGGCAATAATTTTTCAAAAATTTGCGGATTTTTTTCTGGGGCATTGTGAAAATTAATTCTGTCCTTTTCCGCAATATTCAAATACGTTTTTAAGCCAAGGATATGCTCGCGCGCCAACACGCCTTTCTCTGATTTTTTCGGCATAAAATTACCAAAAATCATAATAAGTAATCCTGATAACGCGAAACTAACATAACCGATTATTCCAAAAAATTGTCCAAATAAAAATCCCAAAAACACAATTACTATGCCAAATACAAAATATTTTATCCGGACAGAATTCGGATTGGAAAGAAAATAACCTTTTTCAACAACCGATTGATATACCTTTTTTGTTATTAATTGCAAATCTTTAAAAAACTTATTTTTTAAATCCGACAACTTGATTTTGTTGTCATTGCCAAATAAAGCCTGAACTAAAGTTTTTTGATATTCGTTTAAACCGGCGCTTTCATTTTTCAATTTTGTTAATTCATAATCATCGGATTGTAAAATATTTTTTTCTTGGATTTTCTCAATTTTCAAATAACCGCGTACAGCCAAATTTATAATCTCGGCCGAAATATCTTTCTGCTGTGCCTTTTCGTCGACAATCGTTCCGATCTCGGCCGGACTTAAATTATCCGGCGCGTCGAATTGAGCGACAATAGTCCCTCGACCTTTTGGATCACGTCCATTTTTTTTCCATGAAATAAATAAAAAATAAAACACAAAAAACGGCAATAAAATAATATAGTTATCTTTGGCAATCTCAAAAAACGTTTTGAATACTGATGGTTTTTTTACGACCCCTTTCGGCAGTCCGATAACAACGGTAACGCCCTCATGCGCGCGCAAACTGTCATCGGTAAATACCAGCTTGTCAACCATGTTTTCCGCGCTAAAATTCAAACGGCTGGAAACGCATTCTGCCGTACTGCCGGATACTCCAGTGTAGCAGATAGAGCGCAAAGATTCTTTGTTGACGCTTTCAGGCAAGGTTACCGTTGTCTTTGATCGGCTGATCGGCGTGATCCAGTTGTTGCCGGTCGCGTTCCAATAAAGCTCGTCATAATCGGCAAAATAATTGATAGCCCGTTCCACTTTATAGTGCAGTACGTATCGCATCGCTCCGGTAACAAAAACATCAGCATCGCCAATCTTGAGACGCTTGTCATTGCCTTTGCTTTCAATCTTAAACTCAACCGCTTTTCCCTCGCCGTCTGTAACGGAAAAATCCGAATAGCGCAGTTTAAAATTCCCGCCATTATTTTTGTACTTGTACGGCAAATCGCGAAAGATGCCGTGCTTCTGTTCCGTACCAAAATCATAGGCAATGCTTTCGTCAACTTCAATCGATGCGTCTTTGTTGATTTTGATATCTACTGTAAAATCATTAATCTGCTCCTCGGCAAATGCCGGCGATGCAAAAAATAAACAAGCTGATATTAATAGGCAAACTTGAATAAATATTTTTTTTATTTTTGACATAGGGTATAATTTTTAATTTGTAATATAATATACTTAAAAATCTTTGTCATTCCCGCGTAGGCGGGAATCTTGGTGTCAAAATAACAAAATATTTCTACTATAAAGTTTGTTATAAAAACACCTTTTTAAATTTCTTGTTTGTTTATTCTATTACCGAGATTCCCGCTTTCGCGGGAATGACAAAAGACACTCAATTCTTATCCTTAATAATTTTTTGTAGCCTCTTCACCCCCGCCCCGCTCACCTTCATCTTTAACTTCTTTTTCTTAATTCTTTTTTCCACTTTTTTAATAATCCGATCTTCTTCATTGTCCAAATTTTGTTTATTCATAAAAAAATGTTATAATATACTCATATATATAATACTTTAATTCCCAAAATTTTTCAATGAACAATCCCTTAAAACCCTGGTATAAAAAATGGTGGGGCGTATTGGCATTATTAGCGCTTTTGTTTTTTATAAGCATATTTTTTGCTTTTGTTTTTTTGGTTATCAATTCCCGTGATACTGCGCCTAGCTCTGGCATCAATCCTTTGTTAACGCAAAAAGTTCCGGCGCTGGCGATCGGTACGGAAAAAAACTATTGGCTCGGAAGCGCAAATCCAAAAATTACGATTGTCGAGTTTGGCGATTTTGCCTGTTCCTACTGTCAAAAATCGTTTTCCAAAATCCGAGAAATCAGCCAATTATACAAAAACGATATCAAATACATTTACCGCGACTATCCTGTCGTATCCGATTATTCCGCCAAGCTGGCCTTGGCCGCGCGCTGTGCCGGCGAACAAGGACTTTTTTGGATAATGCATGACAAGTTGTACATCAACCAAGGCATTAGTACGGATCAAGAAATATTAAATCATTTCAAACAAACCGGAGGCAATGAAGCAAAATTTTCCACCTGTTACGACGCAAACAAATATCTTCCCGAAATCGAAAAAGACTTGAGCGACGGACAATCTCTTAACATCACCGGCACGCCGACGTGGTTTGTGAATGGACAGAGGCTCGAGGGAGATGTGCCGTATGAGTATTTTATTAACCTAATTTCTAACATATTAGGTACTTAGGTGCTTGGGTACTTAGGGGTTTGGTTTATTACAATTTTACCTCAACCCTAAGCACCCAAGCACCTAAGTACCTAAGTACCTAACAAATGAAACAAATTCGCATACACGGCCGCGGCGGCCAAGGCGTAGTTACGGCAGCGGAACTTATCGCCATCGCCGCATTTAACAACAACAAAGAAGCGCAGGCCTTTCCGTCTTTTGGCGTAGAGCGCACTGGCGCACCGATCGAGGCATTCGCGCGCATTGACGACAAACCGATTCGTACGCGCGAGCATGTATACCATCCGGATATTTTGATTGTCCAAGACGCTTCAGTCATGGCCGCTGTTGATGTTGCCAAGGGCTGTGATGAAAAAACAATCGTAATCATCAACACTTCCCTTTCCAAAGACGCGATTAAGCTTAATTTACCAAAAGAAAATATTTTCCCGATCGATGCCACAAAAATTGCTTTGGAAATTCTTGGCAAAAATATCGTCAACACAATTATCCTCGGCGCCGTCGCCAAATCGACTAACCTTTTTACAATGGACGCTGTCAAAAAAGCCATCAAACAAAAGTTTGGCGGCAAGAGCCAGGAGTTGGTTGATAAGAATATTAAGGCGGTGGAGCTGGCCTATAACATGTAAACCCTATTTTTGATTAATAGAACAAAGTTAATTAGTTGATTAGTTAATTAGGGTATAAATATTTACATCCTAATTAACTAATCAACTAATTAACTAATTAACTAACAAATATGAACATAACCGCAAACCCCCAATCAACCCCAATCAACAAAACCGGCGGCTGGCGCACATACATCCCGGCAACCGACTATAACAAATGCATCGGCTGTGGCCGTTGTGCCAAAGTCTGCCCGGAAAACGCGATCAAAATGGTCGCAAAAAACGGTAAACAAATTCCGATTACAAATTTTGATTTCTGCAAAGGCTGCGGTCTGTGCGCGCTGGAGTGTCCGGTGAAGGCGATTGAGATGAAGCTTGATGTGAAATAAAGCTGTCTTTTTTGTCATCTCGACCGAGCGAAGCGAGCGGAGAGATCTATAATACATCAATAAAGCACGCGCAATGTTCAATAAAAAAAGTTATAATTTCTATATTTACATTTTAAGCAATTACGACCGCAACTGTCTATACGTTGGATTTTGCAACGATATCGCCAGAAGAATTATCGAACACACACATAGCTTCGGATGCGAATACTCAAAAAAGTACAAAACCTTTGATTTATTATATTATGAACATTATCAATATGTTAACGAAGCAATAGCCAGAGAGAAACAAATCAAAAGATGGGGAAGAGATAAAAAAATAGCTTTAATAAAAACTAAAAATCCGGAATTAAAAAAATTAACCAAAAATTATTCAATGATTTTAGACTTTCTGAAAAAGATATCTCTGAAATAGCTGATATTTTAAAAGAAAAATATTCAGCTAGGGATTAAAGTATTACAGATCTCTCCACTCGCTTCGCTCGGTCGAGATGACAAAAAAGAGAAATAATTATTTTAAAATAATCATAATTCAATAAACAACAAATAACATGTCAACTAATAAATCTAATAGACAAATACTCGAGGGCTCACAGGCCATCGCCCAACTAATCAATAACATCAAACCCGGCGTCGTATCCGCTTATCCAATCACTCCACAAACACATATCGTCGAAAACTTGGCAAAGTTCAAAGCCGATGGCAAGGCGAAGTATGAATACGTCCGCGCCGAAAGCGAATTTGCTGCCGCTTCGATTGTTCTGGGTGCAAGCGCTACCGGTCTGCGTGTTTATACGGCCACAAGCTCGCAAGGACTTTTGCTTATGAACGAAGTGGTATACAACATTGCCGGTATGCGTTTGCCTGTCGTTATGACAGTCGCAAACCGTGGCGTATCTGCGCCGATTACTATTTGGAACGACCACCAAGACGCTATGTCTGTTCGCGATGCCGGCTGGATTATGCTATTTGCCGAGAATCATCAGGAAGCGATTGAGCAACATCTCTTAGCATACAAGATTGCGGAAAAGAAAAAAATTCCGGTCATGGTCAATATCGATGGTTTTGTTCTTACTCATACTTACGAAGGCGTGGAAGTGCCTTCATCAACAGAAATAAAAAAATTCTTACCTGACTATAAACCAAAAGCCGGTGAATATCTTGACACAGCACACCCCCGAACCTTTGGCGCCTTTGCCGCTCCGGCGCACTATATGGAGATTCGTCATGAGTTGCACGAGGACTTGCGCAATTGTCAATCGGAAATTTTGGAAGAATATGAAAGCTTAAAAAAACTGGTTCCAAACGCCATCAAACAAACGGAAAAAAACGCGCAGATAAATAATGGCTTGGTTGAATATTATGGACCAAAAAATCCCAAAATTGTTCTGGTCGCAATGGGTTCGCTAATCGGCACCATCAAAGACGCAGTTGACAAGCTCAATATCAAAAGCCATGTCAAACACTATGTCTCCCCCACCTCTGTCGGTGTTTTGAAAATAAAAACCTTCCGTCCCTTCCCGGATAAAGCGATTGTAGATATTTTAAAAAACGCCAAATACTGCGCCGTTATCGAAAAGGCTGTTTCCCTTGGCGCTACCGACGGTCCTTTGGCTATAGATATTAAATCAGCCGCAAAAAACAGCATCAAAACCAAAATCCAAAGCTACGTTGTTGGCCTAGGTGGACGCGATATCACGCAGGACAGAATCGCAAGGATCGTTGTCGATGTGCAAAAAAAGGATGATCGGATGAAGTTTGTGGGATAATATACTTTTTACCCCAATGGAAAAAATATTTTCTTTTGTCATTTCGCAGCGAAGCGGAGAAATCCCTTATCCATGAATAATCCTCCTATTAGTTTTTTTAGCAAATACTAAAAAAACCATATTATGGCTACAAAGAAAGAATATAATTTTTATATCTACATATTGGCAAGCGACACAGGAACGTTATATATCGGTTTTACAAATAATCTTGAAAGACGAATCAAAGAACATAAAAGTGGAATAATAAAAGGATTCACTCAAAAATATGGTTGCAATAAATTAGTATATTATGAACATTATACTTATGTAAACAATACGCTTGAACGTGAAAAAGAATTGAAAAAATGGAATAGAAATAAAAAGCAAGATTTAATAAAATCAATGAATCCACACTGGAAAGATATTTCAATCGAATTGTTTACATAATTTTTTGTCATTCCGTAGCAAGATGAGAAAACCTTTAAACAAGAATTGCGTACAAAATGATCAATTCATTATCAACCGTTAAGGGATCTCTCCGCTTCGCTACGAGATGACAAAAACAATTACAGAATAAAAAATGAAAACCAAACTCAAAAAACTAATCTCCCTAATCCTATTCACCCAGATTTTCCTCTGTATATTTTTGCTTTTCCCAAACCCATCAAACGCTGCCGATTCCTACACATTCAAAATCCCGATTCCCGGCTTTGAATCTGTTAAATTCGACGGCACAACCCGCCCGATTGCCGAATTTATTCAAGCCGTTTACAAATACGCCATCGGCATCGTCGCCATCCTTGCCACAGTAGTAATAATGATCGGTGGCGTTGTCTGGATAACAGCAGCCGGCGACTCCGGCCGCATCGGCGAAGCTAAACAATATATTACCGGTGCCATGACCGGTTTGGTTTTAGCGCTTTGTTCATTTATGATATTGCAGACTGTGAATCCAGATTTGGTTACGTTTAAGCCGATTGGTGTAAAAACGGTAGACCCAATACCTTCCTCTTTATTATCAGACGACTCCTGTACTTCTCAATTTGGTACTTGGATTGGGGTATCAAACCAACATGACGAAAACGCAGCCAAAATCAATTGTAACTTAATTTGTGACAACAATTATAGTGAGTTAACTGAATACTCTTCTGGATTTAAATATTGTTGTAAATGTGCTGTTTCATTAACTCAAAATCTAACTGGAAATCCTGATGACATTGGTTGTTGCGCATATTTTGACTTAACAAGCTTAAACTGTTCTGGCCCTCATACGAATGTGACAAGACAATGGTGTAATGCAAATATACCTAATTCAAATTTTCAACCAGGCTTTAGCACAACGCTAACAACATGCGATTGTAATTTAATGAATTATAAATAATTATGTATAGAGTAATAAAATTAAATTTTATAATCTGTTTTATTTTTTTTGCCATTACTCCATTACTTGTTTCCGCCGAAGCCAATTGGACAATGCCTGACCCCAAAATACCTATTCCCGGCATGAAAGTTTTAAAAGATTTGCAGCCTGACTGCACTGAAACAGATTCAAATGGTAAATCAATCTGCACCATGCCTTGGCTAAATGAATACATTGCCGGAATTTACAAATACGTTATCGGCATCGTAGCAATTCTCGCCACAATCGTAATGATGATCGGTGGAGTAATTTGGATTACAGCCGCCGGCGACTCCGGGCGTATCGGCGAAGCCAAGCAATGGATAACCGGAGCGGTTACCGGCATGGTATTAGTTTTTTCTTCTTATACGATTCTATATTTTGTAAATCCGGATTTGGTGAAGTTAAAGCCGATTAAAGTGGAAAGAATTGTTAAAATGGAGCCGTTAAAACCCGCAAATATTTCTACAAATGCCTTTGTGAGCAATGCCTGCAAAGATACCGGAAGCAATAAAGTAATTTACTTTAACAATTATTCGGAAAAAACACCTATTCCAAGCGCATGCAGTGCGTACAGCGCAGAATTTGCAAAATATGGAGTTGACAAAAAAATATTGACTGCTATAGCTTCCCAGGAGTCGGGATGTAATCCAGGCTTAACAAGCTCGGCGGGCGCCTGTGGTATAATGCAATTGATGCCAGACACTGCCAAGATATATAATAAAGATGCTAGTTGCGAATGGTTAATACAGCATCCTGAAGAAAGTATTAAAATTGCATCTTACTACATTATTGCAAATACTAATTTAAACACAAAAACATCTGATATTTTTGCTGGATATAATAGCGGTTATGGAACCGGGGTAGTGAATGGGAAAGTCGGCGGTCTTGCCCCGAGTAGCGATTGCAAAGGATTTAAGGCATACGAATGCTGTATCAACCCCGGTGGACTAGTTGAAACACAAGATTATGTAATGAAAACTTTAGGGTATTATAATAGTCAATAAAACACTTTATGCCAAAAAAACTAAAACCAATCCACCCTGGAGAAATATTAATGGAAGAGTTCTTGCTACCTGAATATCAGTCAATATCGTGTAGCAAAGGATATTAATGTTCCCGCGCGTCGAATTAACGAAATTGTACATGGAAAAAGAGCAATCAGCGCGGATACCGCTCTGCGACTTGGAAAATATTTTAAAGTTTCTCCGCAGTTCTGGCTAAATTTACAATCTCGCTATATAAATAGTGGCACTTGACATTGTATTACAATTGTAATACAATAATACCATAACTATTAACATTAAAATTATGCGACAAGTATTAAGCATTTCAATGCCAGGACAACTAATAAGCAAGGTAAAAGAACGAATCGAAAACAGGGGTTTTAAATCTGTTAGCGATTATATCAAGTTCTTGATCAAAGAAGATGATGATTTTTTAACTGATGACGAGATATTAACGGCAGTGAAAGAAGCTGATCGTGATTACAAACTTGGTAAATTAAAAGTACTTAAATCATTAGATGACCTATAACAAGTATGATAGTAGGAGAAATATTATATTCTAATACTTTTTGTAATTGCTACAAAAAAATATCTGTGGAATTGCAAAATATTACGAAAAAAAAAGTAGAAATTTTCAAAACCAACCCCCTGCATCCTTCACTTCGCCTTCATGAATTACATGGCAAATTGTCTGGCTTATGGTCCATTTCTATAAACACTAATTACAGAATTATTTTTAAAAGAAAAGAAAATGGTGATATTATTTTTGTAATAATCGGCAAACACGATACCTACAAAAATCTAAATAATTAAAACCTGGATTCCCGCCTCCGCGGGAATGACAAGATGAATGATTTATTTTACAAAATACTCCGAACAAAAATTTGAAATCCTGAACAAGTACCAGGTGTTTTTTCGTAAGGAAGAGATTTGTGACGCGGTTTTAAATCCGGACAAAATTTCAAAAAAAGGGAAATATTTGTCAGCGCGGAAAGACGGGATTAAGGTTGTTTATGATAAGAAGGCGGGTGTTATTCGCGTTATTACTTTTTATCCAATTAAAATATAATACGAATACTACAAATAACATTCAAATACTACAAAAATTTTTCAATTCAACATTTTGTAGTATTTGAATATCATTTGTAGCATTTGAATTATAAGTTTTTACACAAAAACATGCTCTACGACCCCGAAGCCAACATAATATCCCTGCCAATCGGCAAAGGAAAGATTACTCATACGAGTGAATTCGGTAATTTTATTATCCACCTATCCGACGCGAAAAAACCGATACTGATCGAGATTTTAGATGCGTCAAAGTTTATGGGGCAGTTTGATAAGATTAAGAATGTTGGGGATATTAAAAAAATGTTACCGACAATCAACCAATTGAATTAAAATTTTTTTAAAAAAAGTTAATTAGTTAATTAGTGATTAGGAGCATAATCCACTCGGCCTAATCACTAATTAACTAATCAACTAATAACATATTATATGCCAATAACCACAGAACAAAAAACAATCACAAAACCAAAACCCACCCCCTCCCTCTTCGCCGCCGGCCACCGGGGTTGTGCGGGATGCGGACAGATGCTGGCCGCGCGCACTGTTATCAATGCGCTAGGGACCAATACGATTATTGCGAACGCGACCGGGTGTTTGGAAGTTACCACCACGCCTTATCCGGAAAGCGCATGGGGTGTGCCGTGGATACATTCACTTTTTGAAAATCCGGCCGCGGTTGCGTCTGGAATATTGGCGGGACTTAAACAAAAAGGCAAGGACAAAAAAGTAAAAATCCTTGTACAGGGCGGCGACGGCGGTACTTTTGATATCGGTTTTGGGCTGATCAGCGGTATGTGGGAACGAGGCGAAAATATTCTTTATGTTTGCTACGACAATGAAGCCTACTCCAATACCGGCATGCAGGCATCAGGCGCAACACCTTGGGCATCCAATACCACGACCACCCCGGCCGGAAGCGGAACAACGATAGACGCAATCGGCTCGCATCAAAGCAAAAAAGACATGATCGCGATCGCTTTGGCGCACGGTGTCAAATACGTCGCACAATGTACAACCGGCTACCTGGAAGACATCGAGGCCAAAGTAAAAAAAGCGGCAACAATCGAAGGTCCGTCATATATCCAGATCCTTGCTCCCTGCATACCCGGCTGGCACATAAAACCGGACCAGGCCATGAGCCTAAGCCGTCTTGCCACCCAAACCGGCCTTTATCCCCTTTTGGAATATACTGACGGAGCGTTAACCAAAGTTATGCCGGTCCCAGCTAATACGCCGCGCGTCGAAGAATATCTAAAACCGCAAGGACGCTTTTCTCATCTATTCAAAGGCGACCACGGCAAAGAATTGATCGCGCAAGTACAGGCTTTGGCGGATGGGAATATTTTGAAGTATGGATTGAAAAAAGTGACTTAAGTTAATTAGTAATTAGTTAATTAGGGAATAAAAAATAATCCTCTTTTTTGTCATCTCGCAGCGAAGCGGAGAGATCCCTTAACGATTAATTATATATAGATTATTTTATTTTTTGAACCATGTTTAAGAGATTCCTCCGCTTCGCTACGGAATGACAAAAAAAGTGAAATAACAAAAAATAAAAATCGGTTATTAAAACCGATTTTTATTTTATTATCTAAACAATTATCAAATCCCTATTCCCTAAGTACCTATGCCCTAATTACCTAATAAATCTTCCTCTCCCGATTCCCCTTATACCCTGTCCCTGCCGGTATCAAGCGGCCGATAATAACATTCTCTTTCAATCCTTCCAGATAATCGATCTTGCCCGTAACCGCGGATTCGATCAAAACGCGAGCGGTTTCTTGGAATGATGCGGCGGATAGGAAACTGTCGGTTGACAAAGATGCTTTGGTAATACCCATAAGCAAACGAGTAGCTTTGATCTCTTTATTATTCTTGCGTCGTGCGCGCGCCAATACGCTGCCCTCGACTATTTCACCGGGCAAAAGATCAGAGTCGATCGTTTCGCTGATATAGAAGCGCGAGAACATCTGCTTGGCAATAATCTCAATATGTTTATCATTCAAAGGCTGACCTTGTGATGAATAAACGTTTTGAATTTCTTTGATAATATAGCGCTGTGTGCTTAAGCGGTCTTTGAGCGTGAATAACTGCTGTAAATCCATACTGCCGTCAGTCAATTGGTCGCCTTTCTTAACCTCTTCGCCCGCCTGCACCATAATCGACATTCCTTTGGGAACGATAAATTCTTTTACTTTTTTCGTTTCCACCTTAATCTTTACGGACTTTTCATCAATCTCGACAACGCCGCCGTTATTCGCGATCACAACAATGTCTCCAGCCGTAAACAAGCGTGTACCGGCGCTGACTTTATCGCCTTCTTTCACTTCAATCTTCGGTTCAAAAGCTTCGGCAGATTTTTTGCCTTTGGTTTTAATACCACTGTTTTTCTTATCACTGGCGGCTTTTTGCTGAGCTTCTTTTATGGTTTCCGCGAAATAATATTTATCAACGTCAATGCCGTCATAATTAATCTTGAGTATTTTTACCTGTGGGTTGCTGACTGTGGTTTTTCCGGTTTCATCCTCAATCGTCCGCTGTCCGGCTTCGATCGAAACCAAGCCGTCTACATCCGAAATAAAGGCTTTGCGCTTTGGCGGCCGGCATTCGAATATTTCTTCCACGCGAGGCAAACCTTGGGTAATATCTTCACCGCCGGCAACACCACCCGAATGGAAGGTTCTCATAGTCAGCTGTGTTCCCGGCTCACCGATCGATTGCGCGGCAATAATTCCGACTGCGGTACCCAAAGAAACTTCTTTGTTGTGACCAAGATCCCAGCCATAGCAATGTGTACAAACACCGCGATCAAGTTTGCAGCTAAGCACGGAACGGATACAAGCTTCATTAACTTCTTCGTCCTGAATGGATTCAATAGTATCTTCCACCATCAACGTGCCTTTTGGCACCAGAACCTTGCCTTTGACATTTTTCAAATCATCCGCCAAATAACGTCCGAGAATCCGATCCATTAAAGTCGTACCCATATTCTCGCTATCAATTTTTGTAAATACCAAACCTTCGGTATCGCCGCAATCATCGTCTGTGATAATAATATCTTGTGAAACATCCACCAAACGTCTAGTCAAATAACCGGCATTAGCGGTACGCAAGGCAGTATCGGACAAACCTTTACGCACGCCATGGCTGGAAATAAAGTACTCCAAAACATCAAAACCGCGTTTGAAGTTTCCTTTGACAGGCAATTCGATAATATCACCCGAAGGAGAAGTCACAAGGCCCTTCATGCCCAGAATCTGCGTCAACTGTGCCCAGCTTCCACGGGCGCCGGAATCGATCATAGAAAATACCGGACCGTCTTTTGGCAAGCCCTTTTTACAAATATCCGTCACTCTTTCTTTTACACCTGACCAAAGCTCAATAACCTTGGCATAACGCTCGGAGTCGGTCAAAAGACCTTCGTCGTATTGATCTTGGATTTTTTCAACCATCTCTTGCGTATCAGAAATCAAAACATCTTTTTCCTCAAAGCGCGGCAAATCGCCCATACCCCAAGAAAGTCCGCTTTTTGTAATATAGCTAAAGCTTTTTTCTTTCAAATCATCCAAAAATTCACCGGTCTGTTTCGGACCATAATAGCGATAGCACAATTTTACCAAATTTTTCAATTTTCCTTTATCAACGACATGATTAACAAAGCGCAATTTTTCCGGCAAGATATCATTAAAAATAATTCGTCCAACCGTAGTCTTGGTAACGCCGATATTTTCAAGTTTTACGAATATCGGATCATGCAGTTTGATGACTTTTGATTCATAAGCCAAGCGCGCTTCTTCACCAGATGAAAAACGCTTGATGTTTTTTTCTTCAATACTGCTTTTTACTTCGTTGGTAATATAATAAGTTCCCCAAACAATATCTTGACCGGGCGCGACCACCGGGTCACCAGTAGCCGGCTTCAGCAGGTTCTTTGCAGAAAGCATGATGTTTTTTGCTTCATCCACCGCTTCTTTTGTCAATGGAACATGTACGGCCATTTGATCACCATCAAAGTCAGCGTTAAACGCACTGCAAACCAAAGGGTGAATCTGAATCGCCTTGCCCTCAATCAAGATCGGCTTGAAGGCTTGGATACCCAAGCGATGAAGCGTTGGCGCACGGTTTAACATAACATAAGCGCCGTCAATGATTTTTTCCAAAATATCCCAAACAATATCTGCGCCGGATTCGATAAAACGCGAAGCACTGCGTACATTGTGTACTACTTCTTTTTCAATCAATTTGCTTATGATAAAAGGTTTGAAAAGCTCGATAGCCATCAATTTTGGCAAACCGCATTGATCAAGTTTCAGTTTCGGATTTACCACGATAACGCTACGTCCGGAATAATCAATACGTTTCCCAAGCAAGTTCTGACGGAAACGGCCTTGTTTTCCTTTGAGCGAATCAGCCAAAGATTTTAACATGCGTTTCTGTCCAGTAGACGCGATAACGGTCTTGCCATGACGAGCAGAGTTGTCAATCAAAGCATCGACCGCTTCCTGCAACATTCTTTTCTCATTGCGCTGAATAACTTCCGGTGCGTTCAGGTCAATCAGCTGGCGAAGACGATTGTTACGGTTAATAACCCTGCGATACAGATCGTTCAAATCGCTGGTCGCAAATCGTCCGCCGTCCAAAGCCACCATCGGTCGCAAATCCGGAGGGATAACCGGCAGAACCGTCAAAATCATCCATTCCGGCTTGATATCATTCGCGCGCAAGCTCTTGCAAAGCTTTAAGCGGCGCATCAATTTTTCTTTTTTAGAATCAATCGCTTCGATTAATTCGTTTTCCAGCCGAGTAATGGTCTTTTCGATATCAATCTTTTCCAAAAGCTTGCGAATCGCTTCCGCGCCGATACCAGCTTCAAAAATATGCCCGTACTTAAGACTAAGATTCTGATAAGCGGTTTCCGAAATTATCAAAAGTGGTTTTAATTCTTTTAATTCACGCTGGGCGGTTTCCAAAGCATCCTGTAAATTCTCCATCTTCTCTTCTTTTACCTTGTCCAAAGCCTCGATATCCGCGGCAATTTTGGCATCCGCTTCGATTGCCGACATGCCTTCGTGCATCAATTTTGCCTTGTGGTCTTTGATTGCCCGTGTTTGATTGGCAAAATCAGATTCGATTGATTTTTTCTTCTGTTTGAATTCATTCTTGATCTGTTCAACTGTCGCGTTTTTCAGATCTTCATCAACCGCGGTAACAATAAAGCTGGCAAAATAAACCACTTTTTCCAAAGCTTGCATGGACAAATCCAAAATCAACCCGACCTTCGAGGACAAACCGCGCAAAAACCAGATATGCGTGCATGGCGATTCCAAAACAATGTGTCCCATGCGTTCGCGGCGCACTTGACTGCGGGTTACTTCTACTCCGCATTTGTCGCAAATAATGCCTTTATAGCGGATTTTTTTATATTTTCCACAATAACATTCCCAGTCTTTTGAGGGACCGAAAATTTTCTCGCAGAACAAGCCGTCTTTTTCCGGCTTTTGCGTGCGATAATTGATGGTTTCCGGACGGACGACATGTCCATACGACCATTTTGTTATGACCTCCGGTGAAGCAAGCTTCAGCTTGATCGCATCAAAATCCGTTGTCTTTATCGGGTTAAGCATATATTTTATTAAATTCTAATTTCTAATTTCTAAAGCCTAAATTTATGATTAAATTTAGAAATTAGAAATTAGAAATTAGAAATTTTATTTAATTTTATTTATTATTTATTGCTCTCTGCTTCTGAATTCTCAACATCTTCAACCGCACCAGCCACATACCCTTCTTCATCTTTCGCGCCCAAAAGCTCAACGTCCAGGCACAGGCCTTTTAATTCGCGCACGAGTACGTTGAATGATTCCGGCACGTTCATTTTTCTGATGGTTTCACCCTTAATAATCGCTTCATATGCTTTACTGCGTCCAGGAACATCGTCGGATTTGATGGTTAAAATTTCCTGCAAAGTATGGGATGCGCCATATGCTTCAAGCGCCCACACTTCCATTTCTCCGAAACGCTGTCCGCCGAACTGTGCTTTTCCGCCCAAAGGCTGCTGGGTAATCAGCGAATAAGGACCGATGGACCTCTGATGGATTTTGTCATCCACCATATGGTTCAGCTTTAGCATGTATTTATACCCAACCGTAATCGCGTTATCAAAAACATCACCGGTTTTTCCATTATACAAGGATACTTTGCCGTTTTCAGGCAATCCGGCTTTGACCAGTTCTTCTTTGATCTGCTCTTCGAATAAACCATCAAGCACAGGCGTCGCAACCTTGTAGCCAAGCTTGTGTGCGGCAAAACCCAAATGGGTTTCCAAAAGCTGTCCCAAGTTCATACGGGAAATAATACCCAAAGGCGATAAAATAATATCAATCGGCGTGCCGTCTTCCATATATGGCATATCTTCTACCGGTACGATTTTGGAAATAACACCTTTGTTGCCATGGCGTCCGGCCATCTTGTCACCGGCTTGGATTTTTCTTAGATTCGCGACCGTAACTTGGATAGATTGTAAAACACCAGCCGCTAGCTTATCGCCGGCTTCACGTGAAAATATCTTGATATCAACCACTTTGCCGTGCTCGCCATGCTCCAAGTACAGCGAAGAATCGCGCACGTCTTTGGCTTTTTCACCAAAGATGGCGCGCAAAAGCTTTTCTTCCGCCGATAATTCGGTTTCACCTTTCGGCGTAATTTTTCCAACCAAAATATCACCTGAAGATACTTCCGCGCCGATGCGGATAATGCCTCTTTCATCCAAATCTTTTAATTTTTCTTCACCGATATTCGGAATATCGCTCGTAACCACCTCGGAACCGAGCTTGGTATCGCGCACGTCAATTTTATAATCTTCAATATGAATCGAGGAATACACGTCATTCTGCACAACCTTTTCCGAAACGATAATAGCGTCTTCATAGTTAAAGCCTTCCCAGGTCATAAACGCGACCAAGACATTTTTTCCCAAAGCCAATTCGCCTTTATCAATCGAAGGACCATCGGTCAATACATCGCCGGCTTTGATCTGATCGCCAACATTGACAAGCGGCCGTTGGTTAATGCAGGTCGAAGCGTTGGAACGCAAAAATTTTGTAAGCTGATGAACCTTGGTTTTGCCTTCCGTGTTCCGTATCTCAATCGTTGCGGCATCAGCCTTGATAACCGTACCGTCTTCTTCCGCAATGATAATGTGTCCTGAATCGCGCGCGGCTCTGGCCTCTACGCCCGTACCGACAATCGGCGAGTCCGCTTTGATCAAAGGTACGGCTTGGCGCTGCATGTTCGTACCCATAAGCGAGCGCTGTCCGTCGTTATGCTCTGCAAATGGAATCAAAGACGTCGCAACCGAAAATATCTGATTCGCGGCCACACCCATAAAATCAATCATATTCGCCTCGGCAGTCGCGGGTTGTCCGTATTTTCTTACTTCGCATTTATTTTGTAAAAAATAACCGTTTTCATCTATCGGAATAGTCGCCGCAGTTGTTATGTATTTTTCTTCTTCAAAAGCGTCAAGATAAACGATTTCATCCGTAACAACCGGTTTTATCGGAATCAAAGTTTCTTTTCCCAATTTTTCCTGCAAACTTTTCGCGATTTTTTCATTAATCAATTCGCCGGCTTTTACTATAATATTGTCTTTTGTATCTTTTATATCTTCACGCGTAATTTTTCCAATCGTAATTTCCGGATTATTTTCGATATCATGCAAAACGCGCCGATAAGCAGCTTCCAAAAAGCCGTATTTATTCAATTTGGAATAACTAGCCAAATGTCCGACCAAACCGATATTCGGACCTTCGGGAGTAGCAATCGGACAGATGCGGCCATAGTGGGTTGTGTGCACATCACGCACGTCAAAACCGGCGCGTTCGCGAGTCAAACCGCCCGGACCCATAGCTGACAAGCGTCGTTTATGTTCAAGCTCGGCCAAAGGATTGGTCTGGTCCATGAACTGCGACAGCTGTGATGACATAAAAAACTCCTTAACCACACTGATAACCGGCCGCGCGTTAATCAATTTATTCGGCGTAATCGCGTTAATATCGGCCGTGCTCATGCGATCTTTGATAATTCTTTCCATACGAGCCAAACCGACGCGGAATTTATTCTGTACCAATTCGCCTATCGCGCGAACACGGCGATTGCCCAAGTGATCAATATCATCTTCTTTGTCTTGAGTTATATTCAATCGGATAACTTCTTTTATAATAGCAATCAAATCATCGATTCTTAATATTCTGGTTTCTTTGTTATTCGGGGTATCAAATCCGAATTTTCGATTCAATTTATAGCGTCCGACTCGGTCAAAGTCATAACGGTCAAAACGGAAAAACATCGCGTAAATAAGCTGGCGGGCATTGTCAGTCGTAGCCAAATCGCCCGGACGGATTCTTTTGTATACTTCTTTCAAGCCTTCCGCTTCGTTTTTTGCCAAATCCTTTCCGATCGTCGCGTCAATATATCCGCCTTCATCAGAGTCTAATGCTCCCGGCACGTCTTTGAATCTTTCTTTGATATCTTCGTCCGTGGCAATACCAAAAGCGCGCAAAAGCGATGTAATCGCCACTTTGCGCTTGCGGTCGATGCGTACCCAGATAACTTTGTTAACATCGGTTTCGATTTCAAGCCAAGCGCCGCGGTTTGGAATAATCTTCGCGCCATAATATTTTTTTCCTTTGATAAATTCCGAGGTAAAAATAACACCAGCACTACGGATTAGCTGAGAAACAACCACGCGTTCAATTCCGTTAACGATAAAAGTTCCGTTCTTTGTCATCAAAGGAAAATCACCAAGAAATACTTCCTGCGAGCTGGATTCGCCGGTACGCTTGTTTTCCAAGCGGACTTTAACGCGCAAAGGAGCTTCGTAGGTGGTGTTCTTCGCACGACTCTCTACTTCGTCAAATTTCGGCTCGTCCAAATAATATTTTTCAAAATACAGGCCAAGATCGCGCCCAATAAAATCCGTTACTGGTGATATTTCATCAAAAAGATCAGCCAGCCCTTCTTCCAAAAACCAATTATACGAATTTTTCTGAACCTCGATCAAATCGGGCATGGGCATAAAATTGTGAAACCCGGTAAAAAATTTTCTTTTTGATATTGTCCCCACTGCAATATCTTTTGATTTATTGGCCATATAATTTATATTATTTTTATTATTAATATTTTGTTATAATATTTGCCCAATTCTTTCCAGTACACAAAAAAACCTCAATCACTTTGAGTTCTATCAGTTTCGTATTAAATTTACTTCAGAAAAATAATTCCCACCTAAATTCGTTTATTAATAAACAGCATGGAGATTTTCTATTTTTTTTCTAATATCAGCAAAACAAAAGAACAACACAGATACGCATTTTTCTATACGTTGCTTTCTTATTCACCTTATTATTGCTTATATTATTTACAATAAGAGATATACACAGTAAATATTCGTATTGATATATTAACAAGCTTAAAAATATTTGTCAAGTGCAGTTTTTACAATAAAATTTTATATTTTTTTATATTTCCGAAATTCTCACTAACCCGTTCCGTAAGGACTTGAATTAGTTATTATCTCACTGCGGAACTCGACTTTTTTCTTTATTATTTATTTTGGAAGCGTCTCTAACAGTCCTCGCTTCGATAATAACTAATTCAAGTCCTTACTACACTACCATTTTATATTTCTAAAACTAATCCTATTCCCGCACCTATGCCCTAATCACCTTTTTAGCTCATTCAAAAGCCCTCTCACCACCGCCCGATCATCCCAAGGAATTTTCTCGCCGTTTGCGATACAAATCGCTTGTTCACTACCCTTGCCGGTAATAAGTACAATGTCATTTTCAGTCGCCAATTCCAGCGCCTTTTTAATCGCTTCGCGTCTGTCCAAAATCTTGAATAAATTTTCGCCGATTTTCTTTCCGGCATGTTCCGCGCCCAAAGCGACTTGATCGATTATTATCTCTGGGTCATCATCATAAGGGTCTTCATTGGCAACTATTACATAGTCAGCATTCATTCCAGCTAGCTTGCCCAAAACAGGCCGGCGCGCGACATCGCGTCCGCCGCCGGTCGAACCAAGGACATGGATTATTTTTCCATGAGGAATATACTTTAGCGCGCCATATAATTTTTCTACGGCATTCGGTTCAAAGGCATAATCGACAATCACGGCAAATGGCTGGCCTTCCTCGATTTTTTCCAACCGGCCGTCAATCCCCTTTATTTTTTCCAAACCGCTTTTGATTATGGTCATATCCAAACCGATTGCCTGCCCGACGCTAACGGCATTCATGGCATTAACCGCGTTAAACTCTCCGAGCAATCCAAGATTGATAACAGCCCCGTCTACCACAAAGCTGGTACCCTTACCGCTTGCTTTTATATCGCCAAATATAATTTTTTTCAAATTCTTTATTGCCAACTGTAAATCATTATTTTTCGTATAGGCAATCTTTTTTACAGCGCTAAAGCCCAAAAAATACTCTGCCTGCTCATCATCGCCGTTCGCGATAATTACTTTTTCGATTTGTTGTAGCTCAATCTTTCTAATGCCGGATTCGGATTTTATAATCCGCCCGCTGTCATCCATTCGTTTGATTTTACAATTTTTTAGATGCGCGAACAATCTGCCCTTTGCTTCTTTATATTTTTCAAAACTGCCGTGCGAATCAATATGCTCCGGATACAACCCGGTAAAAACCAAAATATCAAAATTAATAAAGCGATGACGATATTGCACTATCCCCTCGGACGTTGTTTCAATAACGGTATAACGACAGCCGTTTTTCACCATATGCCGGAGCATCTTCTGCGTAAAAAAACGGCCGACCATTGTCATCTTTTTATCATTCAACCATTCTTTCTTGCCATCATTAAAAGCCGCGGTCGAAGTAAACCCGGTCTTAAGTCCCGCCTCTTCCAACATTTTTGCAATCAAATATACGCTCGTTGTTTTGCCAGTCGTTCCAGTCACGCCGATAACGATTATATCTTCGCTCGGATGCCGATACACAAAAGCCGAAAACCAGCTCATAAAGAAATGGTATGGAGGTTGGAGCGTTTTAAAAAGTTTTTTTGGGATTAGTTTTTTTATTTTGAAAATTATACTCATAATTAAATTACAAATTTGAAATTTAAAAAGTATTTTTAACTTTGTCATTCCCGCGAAGGCGGGAATCTTGGTTAAAAAATAACAATATATTTTTCCGTTATGTAGTTTTAAAACATTTTATATTAATCTTATTTATCTATTTTAGCACCGAGATTCCCGCCTTCGCGGGAATGACAGAAAAAAAGTTGTCTCAATTTGTAATCACTTTATCTTCCTTCTCACCCACCTAAGCCAATTATACATCTTATACAAAACCGAATCAAACACCGCATCAAAAGTCCCCGGATAGTCAACTTCTTCTCCGCCATAACCTTTTTTAAACCGCGTAACTCCCGGCCATTTACTCTCGTCAATGCCAAAAAAATCATAATATCGACAACCACGCGCCTTTGCTTCGCGAATACTCTGCCACTGCAAAGCATAAGTCGCCATCAAATTCCGATATTCATTTGAAGAAGCGCCATGCACATAGGTCACGGTATCGCCAAAAAACGCAACAATATTTCCGGCAATAATTTTGTTTTGATATTTTGCAATAAATAATTTAATAGACAAACCTGATATTGAATATTGATTATTGGAAATTGAATTATTATTGGATATTGAATGATTATTGAGTATTGAATATTGAACATTAAAAAGCATTTTCCAATAATACTCCTTACCATGCAAGCGAAACCCATCACGCTCATTCGTTTCCCGCATAATCTCCCAAAACTCTTCAAAATCCTCTTTCTTAGCCTCACTAATTTCTATCCCCTTCTTTTCTGTCAAACGAATATTATAACGAGTCTTCGGATGCATCTGTTTCAATATTTCATCTTCTGATTTTGAAATATCAAGTATCAATGTCTTTTTCGGCTGCAAAGAAATTGTTTCTATAATTTTATACTTCTTACTTCTAACTTCTAACTTCACAACCGGTTCAAAACGCAAAAATATACATTTTTCTTTTTTCGCAATTTTTTTTATCTCCAAAAACAAATCGGAAATCGCAAATCGCAAATCGCAAATCCCCACCCTTGGCGCATAAAAATACCCCAACCCCAAAAACAATCTTTTTCTAATCAAAGTAACCACGCCAACCAACTCTCCGTTTTCCTCAATCCCAAACCGAAAAACCTTATTCCCAGCCGCTTCCTGAAATTCTCCCCACTCGAAAGACTGCAAAAATTGGCTTTGTTTTTGTTTAGTTAAATAATTATTTAATTGTTCTTTAGTTATATCTATTAATCTCATCTTGACTTAATTTTAATATTTTTATATAATATTAACATATATTGGGTAAGAGCGTATCTTGCCAGTGGTGATGCATTATAACCGTCAAACCGGAATTCTGCTTAGCCAACGCCTGTGCAGATTCCAAAAAGGAGAAACGCCTATGTTTGCACTAACCATTAATTGTACGGGGATGTTCGCTTGCTGAATTATTGACGTAACCAAAAAAAACGCGAACGCAAAAAGTTAACCGCTTATATTAAAAGGAGACATCGCCTATGTATACGTCAAAAGATAACACCATGTAATGCAGAGGGCTTAGGCACAGGAAAGCCGCTTACACGCGAATGTCTTTCGCCTAAAGACGCTTTATTCGCGTGTAAGCGCAACCCCACTTTGTTCTTTTTCAAAAAAGTTTTCAAGTATCAACTGGTATTCAAACACCAGTTTTTATTTTATTCTTAATTCTAACTTCTTACTTCTTCCTTCTAACTTCTAACTTCTCACTTCATCTCCCAATCAACCGCAACGCCGCTCGAATTCTCTCACCCGAACCCTTAATACTCGGATCAACCTGCCGCAAAACATCACGCGCTTCAAACATGGAATAACCCAGGGCCATCAAAGCGTCAATCTCTTCCCCCGAAGTAATCATCCCTTTACCATCTGTCGCTTGCAGTACGCCATGTGAAATATGCGCAATCTTGTCACGCAAATCTAAAACCACACGCTCGGCAGTCTTCTTACCGATCCCTGAAACTTTTATCAAAAGCGAAGAATCACCACGCGATATCGAATCCTTGATATCATCGACACTCGCGATGCCAATAACAGCAAGCGCCGATTTCGGCCCAATACCGCTAATCGTCAAAAGTAATTCAAACATCTCTAATTGTTCTAATGATTTAAAACCGTACAGGGTGTGGGCATCCTCACGAATATGCTGATGAATATACAGCTCTATTTCCTGTCCGATTTCAAGGTCAACAAAAATAGTTTCACTGACAAAAACCAGGTAACCAATGTCACGCACGTTCAAAATAATATAATTCTTTTGTTTGTTTTGAATTTTTCCTCGTAAATACGCTATCATAAATTTCTAAATCCTAAATTATAATTTCTAAATTAATGCATTTATTAGACATTAGAAATTATAATTTAGAAATTTTTCTTCTTATCACACTAAACTCCACCACCATCTCATCCAACTCCAACCACACCAAAGCCCCCTGCCCACCATGCGCCTCTGCAATTTCCGCCCCGGTTTTAGCGTCCCAAAGCCTTTCCACCTTCAGCTTAATTATATCATACTTCGGCTTCACAATCTCAATCTCATCGCCAACTCTAATTGAATTATGAACTTTAATTAAAACCTTCTCACTTCTTGCTTTGAACTTCTTACTTCTAACTTCTAACTTCTTACTTACCACAACTCCGCAAAACTCCCACTCACTTTTCTCATGCGAATTATCCAAATTCTGATCCGCCTTATCTCCCAACAAAAACCCGGTCGTATAACCACGATGCACAAGTTTTGTTTCCAGCTCTTTTTGTAAATATTCCATTTCAACGATCTGATTTTTTTTATTTTTAATACCAAGCAATTCTATCGCCCGTGAATAAATACCCGCAACTACCGCCTGATAATAAACGCTCTTTGCTCGTCCCTCGATCTTAAAACTTGAAATCCCAGCTTCTTGAAGTTCCTTTAAATATTTCACCAAACACAAATCCTTCGAATTCAAAATATACGACCCATGTTCTTCTTCAACAATTTCAAACTCATCACCTTTCTCATTTCTTACTTCTAACTTCTCACTTCTCACATCCCCCTTCCATCTACAAGGCTGCACGCAATCCCCCAAATTCGCGCTCCTATCCGCATAATATTTTGACAAAAAACAACGCCCTGAATAAGCCATGCACATCGCGCCATGCACGAAATATTCTAATTCCAAATCAGGACATTTTTTATGAATCATTTTGATTTCCGGCAAAGTCGTTTCACGACCCAGAATAATTCTTTTCACTCCTTGCGCTTGCCAAAATTTTGCCGCCTGCCAATTTGTGCAATTAGCCTGCGTGGAAAGATGAATTTCAACTTCTGGCCAAATTTCTTTTACAATCTCAATCACGCCAGGGTCAGAAATAATCAAAGCATCGACTTTTATTTTTTTTAATTTTTTAATATATACTGGCAATTTTTCCAAATGTCGATTATGCGCAAAAATATTTACGGTGATATAAATCTTCTTACCGATTTTATGGCAATATTCAGTAGCCTCCTTAATTTTCTCCAAATCAAAATCATTAATCCTCACCCGTAAAGAAAAATCCGGAATCCCGGCATAAACCGCATCCGCCCCAAAAACAAGAGCCGTCTTCATCTTCTCCATATTCCCAGCCGGAGCAAGCAATTCAATTTTACTAAATTTTTTATCCATATATTATTACCCTAAATATAACCCTAAACAAAGAAAAAATCAACCAAAAAACCGACTCAAAAAAAGTCGATTTTTTTAAAATTAATAATAATATAAATCCTATTCCCTAAGTACCTAATTACCTAATCCCTAACCCCTATTTCCCCAATATCTTCTTAATCTTCGCCACTATTTCCTCAGTCGTAAAATGCGCTTTTACCAGATAATCATTCGCCCCCATATCCATCGCTTTTTTAATATCATCGTCTTGTCCAAGATTCGAAAGCATGATTACCGGCACTTTGGCGATTTTTTCTTCTGTGCTTGTCCTGATTTGATTCAGTACTTGGAATCCATCAATCGCCGGCAAAATTATGTCCAAAAGCACAATGTCAGGCTTTATCGCTTTCACACCATCAATCGCTTGACTACCGTCAACCGCCTCAAAAACCGTATAACCCTCTTTAGTCAATTTTTTGCTCGAAATTTCACGCAAAAAAGAATCGTCTTCAACCAACAAAACTTTAACACCCAAATTTCTTACCTTTGGATCTTCACGCGGTATCAAAACCTGCATATCCGCGTCGCTCTTCAGCGCCTTGCCGTCATTGCTTAGACATAACTGCACTTTCTTTAAAACATCCAATGGGCTGAATTCGGTTTTGATAAGATGATCAACCGCTCCTAGCATTTTTGTTTTTTCAATTTCCACCGGCTGTCCAGAATTGGATATGATGATGACCGGAATTTTAACATTGTTCATGTTCATCTTCTCTAGGACTTCATACCCATCCATCTTGGGCATAACAATATCCAAAAGGATTAAATTCGGCTGCCAATCAATAATTTTTTTATAACCGTCTTCGCCGTCATAAGCCGCTTCAACGATAAACCCTTCCTTTTTTAATTTTGTCACTAAAAGATCAATCAAAGAACGCTCGTCTTCAATGATCAAAATCTTGATTTCGCTATTGATTATTTCTGTCATATGATTTAATAATTTGAGACTTAAAAAAAACTCTTTTATTTCTTAAAAAATATAGTTTTTCTCAGATCTCAATTTATATTAAAATTAACATTATTACTCAGGTTTTTCCAAAGGAATCGTAAAAACAAACTCAGTGCCAATGCCTTCCTTGCTATCAAAGGTAATCTCGCCGCCGTGCTTTCGGACAACATTTTTGACGATAAATAGTCCAAGACCCGAGCCTTCAGTTTGCATACGGATTACATTATCAGCTCTGAAAAATTTTGAAAACAGCTTGCTTTGATCCTTTTCCGGAATACCGACGCCGTTATCCTTTATCCTGACTTTCAAAAATGTGCTTCCCAAAGCCAAAGTCACTTCAATCTTGCCAAACTCCGGAGTATACTTAACCGCGTTTTCCAAGATATTCTGCAAAACCAAAATCATTTTACTTCGATCAAAATATATCTTTGGTAAATTGCCAGGCTTATTCAAAATATATTTGATTTTCTTTGTCTTTATCTGATTCTCTAGACTTTCCATAACAATATTCAATACATCTGAAAAATCATCAAGAACAAAAGCATACCCAAAGCGCCCTTCCTCAATACGGGATACATTTAACATATCATTCACAAGACCGATAATCCTTTCATTGCTCTGATAGCCCTTAAACAGCATCTTTTTCTGTTCTTCGTTCAATTTACCCAAATCCCCGTCTATTACCATCTTGATAATCCATTTAACGGCAGACAAAGGTGTACGCAGTTGATGGGCGGCAATAGAAATAAAATCTGACTTAAGCTTATCAATCATCTTTTCTCTAGTCAAGTTATAAAAAATCTTCATGACCCCCAAATACTCATGTCGGACATCGACTACTTCGGCGGTAATGACTTTGTAGGTCAATTCTTGGTTGGCAAAATTTATCACCAGCTCCTCCTCGTTCAAAGGCGCTTTCAAATCCTTGGAAGTCTTTACCGTAAAATCCTGTTTGATAACTGACTTGAAATTTATCATCGAGTAGTTATCACTCTTATTTATTTCTTTTCCAATATCCGCAGTCAGAAAGCCGAACATCTGCCTGGCCGCGGGATTAATCAAATTCAAACGGCTGTCTTTATCGATTACGATAATCGGATCAACAAAATTTGAAATAATCGCATTGGTTTTTTCTTTTTCCTTGTCCGCCAGCTGTCTCGCGACTTGCAAATCGCTAAAAGCGCGGAACAATGACTTTTCTGAATTCTCCAATTGCTTGATTTTTTTATTCAACTGTTCGTTGATATTCATTATCAAACGATCATGCTTGGCTAATTTAGCAGAATCTTCGCCCAGCTTTTCTACGTTCTTTTCTTCTTGCTTTTTTTCTTCAAGCAAGTGCGCGGTTTGAATTATCAATCTTTGTTCGCGGCGCAATAAAAGCTTGGAACTATAACCGGATACAACGGCAATCACCAGATAAAAATTAGACGTAATTAATATTTTTATCATGGAAAAAGTCGCTTGGCGTAATTCTAAAATTTCTTCACGCAAAAAACTTTTTTGATCAGTCAAAAACCGAAAAACCACGTTGATGTATTCCAAAACAAAAAGCCCGTTGACCAAAGCAGCTGAGATTAAGGCTGTAATGACTGCGCCTCTTATCCCAAAAATTATAGATGAAGAAATTATCGGCAAAAAGAAAAAAACACTGGCAACCGGCTTATCACCGATCAGATAAAAAATCGAAGTAAATATTATAAGTTCCAAAACGATCTGCCAAATGCTAAGCAGTCTTAATTTTTCCCGGGAGCCCGTTTTTTTAATAAGCGTTAGATAATGGTAGAGAAAAGCGTTGGAAATCAGGAATAATAAAAGCAAAATCCCGATATAAAAAAAAGACGAACGCAAAGAAAAAAGACTCAGAAGCGAATTACCCAAAATCCCAATCAAAAACACCGCCACCATATAAAACCAGCGGGTAGTAATTATCCATTCGTTTATCTCCAGCTTACGATCGTAGTTATAATCCATAATTAACAGGCAATATTTATATATTTATTATACCATTTTTCAATAAAAAAAAATAGCTTTTTGCAAAAACCATTTTTTTATATAAGTCTATTTACCTCAAAGTTTTCTTGCCTTTTTATAATTATTTGGTTTGTTATACTGTTTATATTATTTTGTCATTCCTGACACACAATAGCCCCGCAGGGAAATAAATATTAAATGATCAGGAATCCAGGGGAAATAAATTTGAATATTTTTAAACGTCAGAATGTTTAATAACGCATACGCCATTTTCACCTGGATTCCTGCCTTCGCAGGAATGACAAAGTAATAGATAATCAACGTTTAAAACGTGTAAGCCCAGAACAAACTTCAACCTTAACACCCTTTTCTTCCAATTTATCCAAAAACAAATTCATACCAAGTGAATCAGACGACATGTGTCCGGCGATTACGACATTCAGATGATATTTTTCCGCTTCTTTTCGATGTTCTTCGCTCATATGCATGCCGATAATCGTACCAATTCCGGCTTGCGCCATTTTCTCATAGATTTCTTTAGCACCCGATGTTCCACCGGTAAATTCGGTAACAACAATCTTGCCACAACTGTTATCAGGTGCGCCAACAAATATTTTTGGTCCCGCATTGTATTCAACCGCACTTTTGTATTCCGGGATTTTTTTTAGCATCGCAATTAAATCAGAAACAAATTCGGGCTTTTCTTTTTTAATTGCTTTAACTAAAAAATCCGCGCCAAGATTATCGGCGATAGTATGTGTACACATATAATCCAGCTTAAGGTGGCGGGCAAAATCAACACTGCGGTTATGATTGATAGGTGATACTCCGCGTCCGACCTCGGATATGCGCGGACGCAAAACCGATTCGGCAATATTGATCGGCACGCCATAGTCTGCCAAAACTTGCGCCTGCAGATCCATCACACTATGCAAGTCCGCTAGCGCTTTTCCGCTCGGATGATGTGATATCACCAAATCAATATCCCCCATCTCTTTCGCCAAAAGCATTTCCGAACCATCAATATCAATCCCAGCCAAAACTTTTTTGATCACTTTTTTCTTATTATCAACGAGAACGCGCGTATCACTATACGGATTTATCATTTTCTCTTTATCAAATTCCGCCTGCGCATTTTTGTCCAGTCTTTCAAACTGTTTTTTCGCCCGTTCCAAATATTTTTTCACGCCATTCTCCCCACGCAAATCAGATTTCATTCCCATGTTTACCGCTAATTCATAGATTTGTTTTGTTGTCATATTGTTGAATTTAAATATTTTTTATAATAGTTTTTTACTATAAATTTAGTACCGGATTTTTTCTTTTATCAAATCTCAATCCCTCGCAAAGCCGCAATTCTCTCCTCAACCGGCGGATGGGTCATAAACGCTTTTTTGAAAAAACTTTTTTTATCGCGCTCGTCGCTTTTGCCTTCAAAGGGTGATGCGATATATAAATGCGCGGTTGCGCGATTGGCGACTTCAAGCGGCTCGGTATCGGCCGAAATTTTTTCCAAAGCGCGCGCCAATCCTTCCGGATAGCGCGTCAAAAGCGCGCCGTCGGCGTCAGCGGCAAATTCGCGCTTGCGGGAAATGGCAAATTGCATCATGTAGGCAAAAAACGGAGCAAGGATCGAAAGCAATACCGCCGCGATCATAATGACGACTTGCAGTTGTCCGCCACCTTCACTATTGCGTTTCCGGCCCCAAAATGTCCAACGACGAAACCAATCAGCCAAAAGTACGATTACACCGACAAGTACGGTTACGATTGTCGCAAGCAAAATATCACGATTGCCAATATGCGAAAGTTCGTGCGCGATTACGCCCTCTAGTTCACTCTTGTCAAGTTTTTGTAAAAGTCCGGCTGTAACCGCAACCACGGCATGCTCCGGGTCGCGCCCTGTGGCAAATGCGTTTGGAGCAGTATCATTAATGATATATATTTTCGGCACAGGTAAACCGGCGGTAATACAAAGATTTTCAACCAAACGATATAGCTCCTTATTATCCTCAAAAGAGACTTGCTTGGCATCGGACATCGCAAGAACAATCTTGTCGCTCCACCAATAGCTGATGAAGCTAGAAACAATACTAAAAGCCACGGCAAAATAAAGAACTTCCGGCGAATCCATTGCTGTACCAAATACGAAACCGGCAAGCATTATAAACACAAAAAACCCGGACAAAAGCAACCAAGTTTTTCGTTTGTTTGAGTCTGAGTGGTTGTAGAGAGTGGGCATAGATTTTTTAATTTCTAAATTATAATTTCTAATGTCTAAAGATTTATTAAATATGCAAAAATTTAGACATTAGAAATTAATAATTTAGAAATTCATAAAAAACTGTGCTCTCGATAGGAATCGAACCTATATTACAAGTTCCGGAAACTTGCGTTCTATCCATTGAACTACGAAAGCTAAAAAATTTCTAAGTTCTAATTCCTAATTTCTAATCTTTTATTTAGAAATTATAATTTAGGACTTAGAAATTTATATTAATATAATATCTTATTTTAAATAAAAAAACAATAAAAAAACACCCATCTTTTAAAGACGGGCATTTTAAATATATTCGTAATCAAGCGGGATTTTTTCCTAGTTTTTCAAGATAAAGCTCTTTGACCGCAAAATAAGTCCGCATATATATCTTGTTTTCTTCAAACTTTTTACAATAAAAGCTTTCGTTCTGCAATCTTTGCTTGATAACCGGATTAACACCTGATAAATACACTTGGCAACCGTTTTGTTTTAAAATACCGATCAATTCTTCCAAATATTTAACACCGTCGGTATCGATATAATATGCATGTCTTAAAGAAATGATTACGATATTTCCGGATTTAATCTTTTCAATTGCTTCGATATGCGCCGGCATATTGATGTAGGTCAAGGCTCCGGAAATTTTATATACGACTAAATCGGAATGAATATCTGATTTTTTAATAAAATCGTCTTTCAGCAAGCTTTCAAACATTTTTCCGTCTTTCCAAAGCAGCACCTCTGTTTGTCCCTTGGAAACGTTTTGCACAAAAATCAACAAAGCCAAAATTGACCCAACCATTATTCCAATAATCGGGTCCTCGGCAACCGTTATCACCGCCACCAAGACTGAAAGCCAAAACGCGGTTTTTTCATTTTCAATCAAATAAATAAAATGCTCTTTTTCAAGCATGGAAATCGCGACATAAACCAAGATAGACGCAACAACCACCAAAGGCAAAAATTGGAAAAAATTTATCAAAAGTAGGATAATCAGCATAATAAAAAACGAGCTGATAACGGCCGAAGTTTTATGCGTTGCCTTGCTTTTGATATTCAAAGAAGTTCTGGCCAGCGCCGCTGTTGCCGGAATTCCTCCGGCCAGTCCGGAAAAAACATTAGCCAGACCAAGTCCAAAAACTTCTTTTTGGCGATTAAATTTCACTTTGGTCATATTTTCGGCAATCTGGCCGGAAAGCAATGTTTCCAAAATAGAAATCATAGCTGTCGCCGCGGCAATAACCCACAATTGTTTTGAATATAAGATTGTCCAGGAAAAAGATGACCAAACATTAAGAAATACTTGTCCGCTTAGATCATGATATTTATCAGCCAAGGTCAAAACATTGGGTAATGGCAAAAGACCGCTGTGCTGTGACCACGCCGCGCCGATACCGATTGCGGTCAAGACAATAGCACCCGGCAATTTGGGAAATTTTTTATTCCAAGCAAAAATAAATACCGTGCCGATCAAAAATATCAAGAATGTCCCCCACTGAAATTCGGAAATACGGCTAAAAATTGTAATTATATTTTCTATGTTATTGTCGGTTTTGTGAACGTCCGCCAGTCCGAAAATATTATCAAGCTGACCAAGCCCGATGATCATGGCAACGCCGAGCGTAAACCCGTGGACTACGCTTCTAGGAATAAAGATTATATAGCGATCCAGATGAAAATAATAAGCGAAAAGAATCATCAGCCCCGATATTATCGCCAACAACGGCAAATAAATCGAGCCGTTTGCCAAGGCAAAAACTATTAATATTCCCGACAAAGCCCCGGTCGGTCCGATGATGTTAAAATGGCTGCCACCAAAAATAGCCCCGATTAATCCCGCCCACAAAGCGGTAATCACTCCTTGAGTTGGAGTCGCGCCGCTCGCAATTGCCAAAGCGATTGAGAGAGGAATACTGACCAAAGCGACGGTCAATCCTGATTTCCAGTTAAAGCGGATTAATTGGCCAAAGTTTTTTGAATTAAACATACTTGCGAAATGCTCCCAAACCAAAAAAGCGGCAATCATTGTCCAATTCGTTCTTGAATTCGTTCATATTGGCATACACGAATATAAACTGGTCAAAAACGAATAACAGCCAACTTTTGCCTATTTCTTGATTTAAAAATTAATAATTAGTTTTTGTTATTAAAACATTTTGTGAATTAGGCCGAAAATAAATAATTGATTTTTATTAAATTACTGCTTGAAGCGGATCATATTACCTACTCGAATGTTTATGTATGAATCTAACTAATATCCAATTCTCTACTTCTGCGCTTTTGCTGAGCTGAGCTTAATTTAATAAAAATCAATTATTTATTTTCGGCCGATACGAATCTATAATTTTCCACAAAATAAGTTAATTAACCAAATTTTTAAACAAAAAAAACACGCGATTGCGTTTCTTGATTATATCTTAATCCTTTAAAATAATTTTGTAAAGTCCGATTTTCAAACCAACACAAAGCCCGCCGAAAAGGCGGGCTTAAATTAAAAAATGATTTACCGCAAATCCCAAATATTCTTGTCCAAAGCCTGACGATTGCTTTTTGTAACCAAATAAATATTGTCGCTCACGCCTTTTTTTGCATAGTAATATTCCTGCTCGCCGGCATCTTCTCCTTTGTAAATATTGCCGATCATGATCGTGTTATCAATGCCTTCGCCGGTAGCCTGGACAATAACGCCGGATTTTTCCAGTCCGGTACCCGCAAAGCTTTGCTCTGGAATTTTTGCCGACAAAATACCGGACATCAAAGTCAAGATTTCAGAAAGTTTTTCCGCATTGACCGTAAACTTGCTCGGCGCGACTCCTGTCCAAACATCATCTTTCTTTTCAATCGTAAATTCCCGATTCGGATATTGGAATCGGATTTTCGTTATTCTATCCTTATCCGAAGAGAATATTTTTTTATCATGCCAATCTTCGTGCGCGAACAATCCGTTAAGCGGCGACTTTAGCAAATATGTTTTGTCATCACCAACCGGACTGATGTATGCGGCTGAAAAATTATTTGAGGCCTTGCCGATAAAGAACTCGCTTAAAGCCTTGTCGCCTTGGCGCAATTTTACCAAAATTCCGCCTGCCTCATCAGTCTCAAAATCAGCTTTCTTATCCTTGTTTTCACTGGCAAGCTCCATGTCCGCTTTCTGCGCCTCTGCCAATCCGCTTGTAAGCGTAGTTACCAAAGCATCTTCTACATAAAAATCTTTCGTGCCGCCGATCTTCCAACGATCACCGTTCTTTTCCAAAACAATCGTCTTGCCCAAAGCGCTAACATCGATAAAATCAATGTCTTCAACATTTATTTTTGACAAAAAATTTTTCACCTTGCCTTTATCCGCCTGCATTTTTTGCCATGGACCGTTGTAGAAATATGCGGCAATAACCAATACGATTAACAGACCTCCTAAGTATAGATTTTTTTTAGACATAGTTGTAAATTTCTAAATTATAATTTCTAATTCCTAAAAATCCGCGTTAATCCGCGTTAATCCGCGTTTGAATCCGCGTCCATACGCGTTTTTACAGGTCATCAGCGAAACGGCTTTTGCGGCGCAAATAGTATCTGACAAGACCGAAAACGATTACCACGAAAGTTATTCCAAAAATATTAAAATAACGAATCGCGACCCGTCCACTGTCAGACAGCTCTTTGATCGGCCGGCTGGAAACGCCCTTGGAACGGATATTGATCAAGTCTTCGTCAAGACTTAGACTGTCTACCAAATTCTGGAACATAACTAGATTATCCGGAGTATTGCGGACAAAATTATCATTGACAAAATCGCTGTCCCCGACCACTACCAAGCGTCCGCTAAACTTATCCGGCGCGTCATCCTTGCTCTCCGGATACGCGTTTGCAAGTAAACCGTTGACTGCGACCGCTATCGTATACTCATCTTGCGCGCCTTTGGCAGTATTGGCATTATTGGGCGTTACGTCAAAATTGCTTTTAACGAGCCAAGCTTTGGGCGTAGTAAACGCCAATGCTTTATATTCGCCCTCGTCAATTTTTCCGGCATCAATATTGATACTGCTTGCCCAAGGGAAAATTACGTTCTCCAAACTGGAAACCGCGCTGTGGTCTTTGGCAAATCCTTCGCTGGTAACTTTTGGCCAAAAAGAATAGTTGCTGGAAAAGGTAAAAAATCCCTGGGAAAAAGAAGCCATGCCGCTACGCGTATCCGCCACCAAGTCTTTATTAACGGTTACGCCGTATTTTTTCAAAAGTTCCGGCAAGTTCGATTTGTTCTCACTGGCCGCAAGCCCTTGTCCGATATTTACGCCATCAAACAAAACCAAAAGCGATCCGCCATGCGCGACAAATTTGTTTATTGCCTTAAACTGGTCTTCATTAAAATTTTCTTTTGGACCGACGATGATTAATGTATTGATATTTTCCGGAATTTTCGGATCCTTTTCTGCAAGCTGAACGTTAGATATCGTATAAATCTCGGCCAACTCCGTACTTGCCAGTTTGAGGGCGCTTTCCATGTCTGTAGTCCCGTGCGAAGTCAAAAAACCAATACTCGCAATCTGATCAGCAGTAATTTTTTTAATCGCGGTAGTCAGTTGGTATTCAAGATCTCCCGTACTTTGCTTAACCGCGGGAATCGCCTCGACTTTGTCGCCAAAACTGATCGCAATCCCCATATAGCCGTTGACCAACTGGGTTTTGTCTTTTTCATAAACCTCAAACGTCAATTGCGGAATACCGATCGACATTAGTTCGCGCTTCAATGCTTCGTCATTCGCAGGGTCAATAAATTCCACGCGCAATTTACCGTTGGAAAATGCTTGATATTCATCCAGAATATCTTTTACTTCTTGGCGCGCGCCAATAAATTGGCTTGGCAAGTTCTCGCTAAAATACGCCTTTACCGTAACAACATCGGATAATTCAGAAACCGTTTTCTTGCTTGCTTTGGAAATCGAAAATTCCTTGCCGTCCGTCAAATCCCAACGATAAAAAATCTGATAAGAAAAAAAGTTTACTACGATCAAGATGCCAATCAAAAGAATCACTGTAATCGATAAATCTGCTTTTTTTATTTTTTTAGTTATTTTTTCGTTCATAAGTTTTAGTTGAAAGTTGAAAGTTAAAAGTTATAAAGTATAAAGTTATAAAGTTAATAAATTTAAAGTTTAAAAATTACTTTCAACTTTATAACTTTAAACTTTTTACTTAGTGATATTATTTCCATCCCCTGCTCTCAATCACGCGTGCATTCAACCAGAGGAACAGAAAAATAAAAGACCCATAATAGATAATATCTTTAGAATCAATCACACCTTTGGCAATATTATAGAAATGACTGCCAAGGCCCAAGAATTTAAAAAATGGAACAATAAATTTTGGCACGCCGATCAAAACGAATTCCGTTCCGATTATAAAAAAAACAAAACACGCGACCAATCCCAAAACAAAAGCAATAATCTGGTTTTTTGTCAGACTGGAAATAAACAAACCTAGTGCAAGATACGAACCGCCCAAAAGAAGCGAGCCCAGGTAACTGCCGATAACAGGGCCAAGCTCCAAATTACCAAGAAGCGCCAAGCTAATCGGCAAAGAAATGCTTAAAAGCAAAGCGATAAACATAAAGCTGAGCGCACCCAAAAATTTTGCCCAAACAACCTGCCAGTCAGTTACCGGCAAGGTTAATAAAAACTCGATCGTTCCGCTCTTTTTTTCCTCTGCCCACAGGCGCATCGTCAAAGCCGGCGATAAGAATAAAAATATCCAAGGCAGTAGGTCAAAATATCCGCGCATGGAGATCTGGCCGATCAGAAAAAAGCTCTTAAAAAACATCCAATTGCCGACAACCAAAAAAACCCCGATAAAAATATAAGCAATCGGAGAATTAAAATAAGACATTAATTCTTTTTTAAATAAGACGTAAATTGTTCTAAGGTATTCTTTACTCATAAAAATTATAATTCAAATCTACAAATGATATTCGAATACTACAAATAATATTTTTGTAGTATTTGAATATCATTTGTAGTATTCGTATTAATTTATCATTTATTTTGTCAATTCCCGAAACACATCCTCCAAACTCATACTCTTCTTGGAAAATTCCAATATACTCCAATTTTTATTCATGACAGTCTGCGAAAGCGCTTCGCGCAAATCAACTCCGGCTTTCGGCTCGATTTCATATCCAAAAATATTTTCGCTTTCACGGTCTTTGCTTTCAACTTTTTCTACGTTTTCCAGATCTCGCAACGCTGTTTCCACTTCTGCTTTCGGCCCTTTGATTTTAACATAAATCAACTCTTTGGAACCGATCTTTTGCGCCAGTTCGTTCGGATTGCCCTCGCCGACTATTTTTCCGTTATTAATAATAACAACGCGGTCGCAAGTCGCGCTGACTTCGCCCAAGATATGCGTGGAAAAAATAACGGTTTTTTCTTTGCCGATTTTTTTGATCAAATCGCGGATTTCCGTGATCTGATTCGGATCCAAACCGGTAGTTGGCTCGTCCAAAATCAGGATATCCGGCTTATGCATAATCGCTTGCGCCAAACCGACTCTTTGCCGATAACCTTTTGACAGCTCTTCAATCGGCTTGCGGATGACTTTGGAAAGACCACAATCACTAACTACTTCCTTGATTCTTTCACGGATTTTATCCTTTGCGATTCCGCGCACTTCAGCAATGAATTTTAAATATTCATAAACGCGCATATCCTCGTACAAAGGCACAGTTTCCGGCAGATAGCCGATTTTTGCGCGTGACACTAGTGTGTCTTGGGTAATGTTTACTCCATCAATCAAAACACTACCGCTGGTCGGAGTCCAAAAAGATGTGATAATTTTCATGGTTGTGGATTTACCGGCGCCATTTGGCCCAAGAAAACCCAAAATTTCACCTTTTTTCACTTCTAGACTAATGTCATCAAGAATAGTGGTATTACCAAATTTTTTTGTTAAGTTTTTTATTTCTATCATATACAAATTTTAATTTCTAATTTCTAAATTATAATTTCTAATAAATATAATTAAAAAATAATTTAGAAATTAGTAATTATAATTTAGAAATTATTAATTAATAAAATTATAGTAAATTCTCCACATCTGACAAGACCCGCACTGTGGATAAATAACAACCATTTATTTCATCTCTCCCAACTCAACGATCTTGACTATCACCTTGTCACCACGTAATATTTTTAGTCCGATTTTTTTGCCGGGTGAAAAACGCTGGACAATTGATAACAAAGTATTTCGGCCTTCGATTTTTATGGTGTCAACTTCGTAAATAATGTCTCCGGGTAAGAGGCCGGCCTTCTCCGCCGGTGAGCCGGGAATAACCGCCGGTATTTTTCTTTCTCCATCTGTCGTAATCCAGGCTCCGCTTTCGCGCTTCAGTTTGTTGTCGATAGCGACTTGCGGCGTCAACATAGTGTATTGGATACCCAAAAACGGACGGCTGATTTTTCCATTTTTAATAATGCTTTCAATCGTAACTTTCGCGTCATTGATCGGTATCGCAAATCCGATCAAAGAACCGCTTTCCTCGGTTGCCGTATTGATTCCGATAACTTTTCCATAAAGATCGACAAGCGGGCCACCGGAATTGCCGCGATTAATCTTTGCGTCGGTCTGAATGACATTGTCCAGCTGTTCAAAAGTATCACTGCCGTCGCTCGCCGACACGCTTCGGTCAAGCGCGCTCACAATCCCCTTTGTTACACTGTTTTCATATCGCCCCAGGGCATTGCCAATCGCCAGCACAGTCGTGCCGACTTCCAGCTTATTGCTATCGCCAAGCTCAACACTGGGCAGATTTTTGTCATATATTTTCAAAACTGCCAAATCAAATATCGGATCTTCGGCAATAAATTGCGCGTAATATTCTTTTCCGGAATTTAATATCACTCTGTATTCTCCGGTTTTTCTATCAATACCGCTGACAACATGGCGATTTGTCAAAATATAGCCGGCAGAAGAAATAATAAATCCAGTCCCTCTTTGTTTTTCCACGCGCTTTTTCGGCGTCTTGATGCTTCCCTGCGCGGTTTCGATTTCGATTATTGAATCAAGGTCATAAACAATAATACTGACAACCGCGGGTTTGATTTTTTTTATCGCCCTGATCGTCGCTTCTTGGTCATCCAAACGAAAATCTTCCGCTGTCGCTTCCCTGTAAATTTTCTCTTTTGCAAAAAATAAAAAACCGCCACTAATAAAAAATACTAAAAAAATCATTAATATAATTTTATCAATTCGGTTTTTTAACATATGCGACAAGCATTAACAAGTTTTAAAATCTTATACGTAATTTGCTAATTTTTCCATCTCTACTTCGGATAATTCATTGTACGGCCTTCCAAAAATCCGCATCGCTTCTTCGTCGATCTTTTTTTGCGCGCCTTGCATTTGTGCTTGCTGATTCGCGCGATAAGAATCAAAAGCGGCACTTTCTTTATTTAATAAAAATTTAATCGTTTTGGCAGGTAATTTCGTTTCGTATCTATCGCTACCTTCATTATGCTGGCTGATTAATATCAGCTTAGTTCCGGAAAAATCAAAACATACTACCCAATTCTCATCAACCACTTCAATCTGTTTCTTGTTTTTATCCAAAAAAATATTTTCTGCGATTTGAATTGGTTTTTCAGTATTATTTTCAATTTTCTCTGAATAAAAATTTTGTTCGCCAATCATAATTTTCATTTTAGCTTGCGTTTATATCTAGAAAATAACTACAAATCTAGGTCTTCTAATAATTTCTTTTGCTTCCGGCTAATTGATGTCGGAATTTTGACTTTTATCTCAACATAATGATCACCTTTACCGCTTTCTCTTAGCCTGCTAATACCCTTACCCTTCAGCTTAAAAACCGTTTCCGATTGAGTGCCGGCCGGTACTTTCAGCTCTACTTCGCCGTCAACGGTTTCTATATCAATCTTAGCACCCAAAACTGCCTCTGTAAAGCTAATAAATTTTTGCGATTTGACATCATAGCCTTCGCGCGCGAATTTTTTACTGCCTCGGACTTGAAGCTTGATATACAAATCGCCGGCTCCGGCGCCTTGTTCACCGGCCTCGCCATGGCCGCTCAAACGAATACTTTCGCCATTATCAATTCCCGCGGGAATTTTCACATTCAACTTAACACTATCCATTGCTACGCCGCTACCTTTGCATTTTTTGCATTTTTGCGTATAGGTCTTGCCTTCACCGTCACAATTGTCGCAAGGCGCCTGTACCTGCATATTGCCAAGTATCGTCCTTTGTATGCGCGTAACTCTTCCTGTCCCTTTGCAAACTCCGCAAGTATCGATTTTTGTACCAGGCTCGGCCAGATTGCCATGACAATGGTCGCAAACAACCTTTTTTTCAATATTAATCTCTTTTTCCACGCCAAAAACCGCTTCTTCAAAATCGATAGTTAAAAGCACCTGCAAATCCCGTCCTCGCTGTTTCTGCCGTCTTTGTCCGCGGCCGCCGGAAAAGCCGAAGATATCGCCAATACCGCTAAAGATATCGCCCAAATCTTCATACTCAACTCCGCCTTGTGCGCCGCTAAAACCGCTCGCAAAGCCGGAAAAATCGCGAAAACCTTCAAAGCCGCTGAATCCGCCCTGTCCCCTGGCTTGTTCAAAGGTCGAGCCGTATTGATCATATTGCGCCCGTTTTTCTTTGTTACCCAAAACCTGATAAGCCTCGTTCAGCTCCTTGAATTTCGCTTCATCGCCACCGCTCTTGTCCGGATGATATTGATGCGCCTTTTTCCGAAATGCCTGTTTAATCTCTTCTTCACTGGCACCCTTGGATACGCCGAGAGTATTGTAATAGTCTTTACCCATAAATATAATGCAAATACTACAAATGTAATTCAAATGCTACAAATAAATAATTTCTTACTTCTAACTTCTCACTTCTTATTTATTCTTCTTTTCCGTAAACACCCCTTCCAACGGATCATCTTTCTTGTCAGCCTTTTGTTCACCCTCCGCCGCGCCTTCCGTCTTCCCGGCCGCATCCGCTTGCGCCTGCGCTGAATACATAGCCGCGCCGATGCGCTGAGCCACCTGACTCATCTCTTCCATCTTCTTTTTGATATCTTCCGCGTCATCGCCGTCTTTGATTTTTTTCAATGCTTCGAGCTTTTCTTCCAGCTCTTTTTTGTCTTCCGCTTTCATCTTATCGCCAGATTCTTTCAGGAGTTTTTCCGTGGTAAAGACTACGGTCTCGGCTTGATTCTTTATTTCAATATTCTCTTTTTTCTTTTTATCTTCTTCGGCATGCGCTTCCGCTTCTTTTTTCATGCGCTCGATTTCTTCTTTACTTAATCCGGATGATGCTGTAATTGAAATGCTTTGCTGTTTGCCGGTCGCTTTGTCTTTTGCACTTACGTTCAATATGCCATTTGCGTCGATATTGAAAGAAACTTCAATCTGCGGAACACCGCGCGGTGCCGGCGGAATGCCATCGAGCATAAATCTTCCCAAGGTCTTATTATCTGCCGCCATCCCGCGTTCGCCTTGAACAATGTGGATTTCCACGCTGGTCTGACTGTCAGCCGCAGTTGAAAATACTTGTGATTTACCGGTCGGAATGGTTGTATTGCGCTCAATCAAAGCGGTTGAAATACCGCCAAGTGTTTCAATACCAAGTGACAAGGGTGTAACATCCAAAAGCAAAACGTCCTTAACCTCCCCGCGCAATACACCGGCCTGCACAGCCGCGCCAATCGCAACCACTTCATCCGGATTAACGCTCAAATTCGGCTCTTTGCCAAAAAATTCTTTTACCTTTTGCTGAACCAAGGGCATGCGTGTCATACCACCGACCAAAATAACTTCTTCAATGTCGCTCGTTTTAAAACCGGCATCACGCAAAGCCTCACGACAAGGATGCATGGTTTTTTCTACCAAATGTCCGACCAATTCTTCCAATTTCGCCCGTGTAATTTTCATCACCAAATGCTTCGGACCGTTTTCGTCAGTCGTAATAAACGGCTGATTGATTTCCGATTCCATAGTGGTGGAAAGCTCGATTTTCGCTTTTTCCGCCGCTTCTTTGATTCTTTGCAAAGCCAATTTGTCATTGCCAAGATTTAGACCAGTGTCTTTCTTAAATTCTTCAATAATCCATTTGATGATAATCTGGTCAAAATCTTCTCCGCCCAAATGCGTATCGCCGTTTGTGGCTTTCACTTCAACCGTATCTTCGGATACATCCAAAATCGAAACATCAAAAGTACCGCCACCAAGGTCATACACAGCAATCTTCTGTCCTTTCTTTTTTTCAAAACCATAAGCCAAGGCCGCGGCTGTCGGCTCATTGATAATGCGCAAAACATCCAAGCCGGCAATCTTGCCCGCGTCCTTTGTCGCTTGACGCTGTGAATCATTAAAATATGCGGGAACGGTAATTACCGCTTCAGTAATTTTTTCTCCGATTTTCGCTTCGACGTCTGCCTTGATTTTTGACAAAATCATAGCCGACACTTCTTGCGGCGAATAATCTTTATCATTCATCTTAACGCTAACGCCTTCACCGGTTTTTACGATCTTGTAAGGCACGTGATTAATATCGCGCTGTACTTCTTCGTCTTCAAACTTTCTGCCAATCAAGCGCTTAACAGCATAAACCGTATTTTCCGGATTGGTAACAGCCTGACGCTTCGCAGTTTGCCCGATCAATCTTTCGCCATTTTTAGAAATAGCAACAATCGAAGGCGTCGTGCGATTGCCTTCCACATTCTCAATTATCTTCGGCTGTCCGCCTTCCATTATCGCGACAGCACTATTAGTGGTACCCAAATCGATACCAATTATTTTTGACATATTTTTTGTTGTTAGTTAATTATTTATAATAATATATTTATTATTTTACACTTGATGAATCAACTCGTTCATCAGGTACTTAGGTACTTAGGGCTTAGGGATTTTTAAAATAATATTTGACTATAAATCCCTATTCCCCAAGTACCTAAGTACCTAAGTACCTGATGAACGTCTATTCTTTCACGAACGATATATACGAAATCTTCTTACTTCTAAATTCTTACTTAACCTCCACTGATTTTAACATCTCTTCAAAACCCTCCATCGGCATCAATCCAAAATCCATATTAACAAACGCCACTCCCTTGTATTTTTCTTTTTTCAAATTAAGCAATGCCCCGACATTTTCACCGATATCAACGAATGGTTTTCCGGCGTTTTTGCTAAAGTCATCTTGGCCGATAAAACTTTTTTTATTTATCACGAGCGCTTCACCGCCACGATAACCGATTATCTTGGCTGGTTGAATTTCAAATTTGGTTGAATCTCTTTTTCCTGGTTCTTCAAAATAGTATTTATTCTTTTGGTCCAAAAATCCCAAAGTCTCTTTAAAGTCATAAATGCTTGATGTTGCTTCCCGTACAAAATTTGTGCTCACTCCGCCAAAAACCAACTTATCATTCAAAGAAAATTTGCCGTTAAAAATCGTGCTCGAGGCTTTTTCGGTAAATTCAACCGTAACTTCGCCGAATACCGCCGGATACAAAAACGATAAACCTAAATCATTATTCGTATATTGTTTTTTAGCGGATTTTAACAATTCCGCCTTTTCTTCAAGCTCTTTTTTCGATGCCAAAAGATCTTCTTTCTCCTTTTCCGTTCCGCTTAATTTTTCCTTAAGATTTTCCAAGCGCTTTTCAAACTCTTCTTTGCTCGCGGTCGCCTCCGCGCTGATTTTTTTAAGATTCTTTCCGGTCGTACTGTTCTGCCAAAAATATATTCCACCGCCGACGATTATCGCGGTAACAACAACTGAAGTTATCAAAGACATTAGTCCGCCAGAATCCTTTGCGCGCTCAAAATTTCTTGATTCATCTTTTTTTTCACTTACGCTTTTTTTGCGAAGCGTTGTTTTCTTTTTCGCAGCCGGCTTTGCTTCTTTTTTTTCAACTTCATTCACAGTATCGTTTTCACTTTCATCATTCACTAATATTTTTACTCCGTCCATTTTTGTATTCATATATTTTTTTATTAATAAATAGCTTATACACTTCAAAGTTTTCTTGTCTTTTTATTTTTTTTATCGGGAGGCAGCCTCTTTATTGTATTTTGTTATAAAGGCATTGCAAGGAGATAAAAAAAATAAAAAGACAAGAAAACAGGTTGTATGCGATTTAAACGGGTAAATCAAAAATTGTTAAATCGTCATATTGTTATACTTTCCAAAAAGTATAACAATATAGCTATCCAGCAATCGCTTTATTTTTTCTTAGTTTCAATTTTAATAGTCTTCGGCTTCGCTTCCGGTGCCTTGGGGATGAATATTTTCAAAACCCCATCAACCGCCTCGGCGCGCGCCTTATCGCTTTCGACATGCGTCGGCAAAGGAATACTCCGATAAAAACTGCCACGCCGGATTTCTTTGCGGTAATAATTCTTATCCTCCACCTCGCTCTTCTTTTCACTCTCACCACGAACGCATAGTACGTCATTTTCAATCGAAATATCTACTTTCTCCGGATCAATTCCGGCTAATTGCGTTTCCACAATTACATTATCATTGTCTTCATAAACATCTACAGCCGGCATAAAGCCTGTTTGATTGCCCCGCATAACAGGCCAATCAGATAACATTTTGTCCATTTCCTCGAATGGCTCAAGGAACGGACTCCATTTTATTAAAGCCATACGCTTTTTGTGCCGAATCAGCTATTTCATATATATAGATATGTACGAAAAAGCTGAATTGGCAAATTACTATATTAATATTCAATTTTCAATATTCAATATACAATTTTCAACAATTATTATTTTTTATAATTGATCATTGAAAATTTATTGAAAATTGATTATTGATTATTGGTTATTATCCTGCTCTCCCACCTCCACCCTCGCCGCCATCACAACCCGTCCATTCAAACAATACCCCGGTTTCAAATCCTTAACGACAATCTCGCCTTGTCCGGAAATCGCTTCCATAGTATTCGGGTCGAATTTCTCGCCTACGGTTTTAATTTCCGTAACACCAAAATTATCCAAGACTTCTTTAAATTGTTTAACAATAAATTTGATACCCTCGCCCCATCCGCTCGTCTGCGCTGTTTCATCAATATGAGACAAAGAAATTTTTAAATTATCGTAAACGGGTATTATCTCATGAAGCATCCTTTCATTCGCGTACTTGATATATTCCATTTTTTCGCTTGCTGTCTGTTTCGCCAAGTTTTGATAATCCGCTAAAGCGCGCATATATTTGTTGTTTAGCTCTTCACAACAATTCTCTTCATGTTTTTCTTCTGTCTCAACTTTTTCAACTTTTTCCTCTTCAATTTTTTTTGTTTTTTTTGACATCATAAAATTCTTTTTTAAAACGTTTTCAAGACCTCTGAGCTTTCGAAATTAGATATATTTTTGTGCATACATAATTGTAGCTATTTTTTAAAAAATTATTCCTTATTTTATCATAATTCATAATTTTTTAAAAAATGCACAAATTCTGTCAGCACAAAAATATATCTAATTTCGAAAGCGGTGGTGATTTAAAATATATAGCTTAAGCATTATTTATCTTATTATAAACAAAATCGATCAAGGCTAAATTCCTTTCATAATCCATGCGCATCGGCCCAAGCAAGCCAAATAAACCTTCATGTTCGCCAAACTTGTATTTGGCCATAATCGAACCACTAAAATCACCGAACGGGCTTTTTGTTCCGATTTTCGTATCAAGCCCATTTGGAATATCTGAAAAAACTTCATTAATAATCTCGTCAATGCGGTCTATAATCGCGGAAATATCAAAGATAATATTCAAACGGGAAAACTCGGGTTGCTGAAACAGATTGGATATACCCGTGTAATAAAGATTGTGCCGATGAAAAGCCCAGAAAACCGCGACTCCGGATAACTGTGAAAGATGCTTGGCAACATTTTTAAAACTCTCTTCCGTATTTTCTTTTAATATTTCTTCCAAGCTGTCTTTGTCTGATTTGCTGATTTTTTTCATCTGCATTTTTTGCAGATAATAATTATACGCAATCTCGGTCGGAATCCTTCCGGCGGAAGTATGCGGCTGGACAATATAGCCTTCGGCTTCCAAATCCGCCATTTCGTTCCGTGCTGTTGCCGGAGAAATATCCAGCTTATACTTTTCCACCAAAATGCCTGATCCGACGGGCGCTCCGGTCTTTATATGCTCTTTAATAATCGTATTTAATATCAATTCTTTTCTCGGGTCCATAGCTTTTATCCACAAATATAAAAAAATCTTTTTTACTTTTATATTTTATACTATTTAGCACTCAAGTGTCAAGAGTGCTAATAATAAATTAATTTTGTTTTATTTTAGCAAAAAAACATTCAGTCAAAATGACTGAATGTTTGGTTTATAAAAAATAATTTTATTTTTCCAGTTCTTCAAAACATTCCGTGGCTAGGCAGAAAATAAATAATTGATTTTTGTTAAATTACCAGCTTGAAGCGGATCATATTACCTACTCGAATGTTTATGTGTGTATCTAACTATTATTTAACTCGCAACTTCTGCGCTTTTGCTGAGCTGAGCTTAATTTAATAAAAATCAATTATTTATTTTCGGCCGATACGGCCTTGAAATACCCACAAAAGGATGTTAAAGATCCATTTTTCTCAATCCAACGCTTTCCGATATTCCCCAAAATACCATTCCAAAAATTCCTTGGCGATGGGGACGGCGACGGAACTGCCTTCTCCGCCTTCTTCGACCAAAACCGTAATCACAAGCTCCGGATTGTCATATGGCGCGAAGCCGGTAAACCAGGCGTGCGTATTTTTTTTGCTTGACCATTGCGCCGTACCGGTCTTGCCCGCTACCGGAACCGGCACCGATTGCATACTGCGTGCTGAACCGTCGCTAACCGTCTGACGCATCCCCTCCCGAACAACGTGGACATTGTAGCTATCGATAAAATCCGCGCGAATCGGATCATCTGCGACCATGCTGATAACCTCGTCCTCGCTAGACAAGATTTCACGAATGAAATGCGGGCGATAAAGTTTTCCGCCATTGGCAAAAACGCCGGTAAAAGCCGCTACTTGCAAAGGCGTAACCGAAAGATCACCCTGGCCGATCGACAAATGATATGTATCACCGATATACCATCTTTCCCCTTTTGCTTCTTCTTTCCATTCACGCGTCGGCAAAAAGCCACTAGCCTCGCCGGCAATATCCACGCCTAGCTGTGAGCCAAGCCCGAACAAACGCTCATACTCGACAATCTTGTCGACTCCCAAACCCTGAAAATCTTCATAGCCACCGCCGATGTAGTAAAAAAAGGTGTTGACCGATTGCGCGATCGCTTTTTTTACATTTGTGCGGCCATGTCCACCCGACTGCCAATCGGGAAAAAACCACTCGCCGATACGGATACCGCCCGTACTGAGAAAAGCCGTATTCTCGCTGATAACTTTTTCCTGCAAAGCCGCCACCGCCATTACCGGCTTGATTGTAGAGCCGGACGGATACTCTCCGCTCACGGACCGATTGAACAAAGGCTTGTCCGGATGGTTGATTAGGATATCATATTCGTTTTTTGATATGCCACGCGCAAAGGTATTATTGTCAAAGGCCGGCAAACTGACCATAGACAAAATCTCGCCGTTACCCGGGTCCAATATTATCGCCGAAGCCTTGCTCAATCCCAGCTTTTCCAAATGCTTTTTTAAAATCTCTTCCAACTTGATCTGCGCCATCGCGTCCAATGACAAAACCAGATTATGCCCGTCTTCCGGCGCGCTAACGCCGATAATCTTTTTTTCTTTGCCCAAAGCATCAACTTCAATCTGCTTGATCCCGCTTTTTCCCTTAAGCTCATTTTCCCAAAAATACTCGATCCCCATCTTTCCGATATAATCAATCGGTAAATATTCTTGCCCGAATCGCTTTAATTCATCTTGATTTATCTTTCCCGTATAGCCCATCACATGCGACAGAGAATAATAAAAATTTTCCTGTTTTTCTTTGTCTGGAAGCCCATATACCAAATAATCACGATTTGTGCGATTTGACAAAACAACACCCGGCCAATAATCCGAAAGCAGATAAAGCTTCATGGCTTTTTCGTATTCAATATTATCGGCAATAAACAAAGGCTGATAAGCCTCAAGCGAATCTTGCGAAATAGCGCCATACATTTTTTCCAAATCATCCGGCACAATACCGCCTAAAATTTCGCTTAATTCGGAAAAAATCCGATTACGTTCTGTATAATCGTCGGGAAGATCAAAAGGAATAAAATACAGCATGAAATTCGCGCGATTCCTTACTAAGGGAAGATGGAATCGGTCATAAATAACGCCACGTTTCGGCTCTATCCGTTCTGTCCGGATGCGATTTCCCTCGGCCGCGGAATAATAATAATCGCCCTTGACAATCTGCAACCAGACTGTCTTTGCCATAAGCATGGAAAGGAAAAATACGACAAAAACGCCGACCACGATCAATTTGGAATCTTCAAAACTTTTACCGATCAACTCGCGTTCTTTCGTGTCGGCAATAAAAACATCCTCCGCCCAAGCCGAACGAAAAGCCGGATTGATATGCCCGTCTTTTATTTTTCCGCTCTGGATTACAAACGGATTACTGACATTATTTTTTATTTTTTTATTATTTAGCATTTTTTTAATTTTTCAAAAACTTTTACCGATTAAATCAACTTCCTTTTCCTTAAAAATACCGGCTTGAAATTTGCGCCAAAATGATTAAGCGCGTACAGGGTAATGCCGACTAATACCAGATTGATTCCTAATCCGTAAAATTTATATAGCAAAGCATGACCATCGATCGCGGATGCAAAACTGCGAAAAAATATGTAATCATAAGTATTTATAATCAAAAATGAAAAAACCTCATAACTAATTATTGCAAAACTAATCAAAACCAAAAAAGAGTACAACGAACGGTTAGTAAGAAAATTCGCCAATAAAAAATTGCTAAACACGACCGTAATCAAAAGACTTGCAATGTTTACGCCAAAAGGCACGAACAGATAAATATCAAGCATCACGCCCAAGCCGAAACCCCACCAATACGCAATCCGCGAACCGCTAAAACCAAGCAACAGTATCAAAGCTATAATCATCAGATTGATTTCGCGAAACCAAACAGGCAAACCGCTGACAAAAGCAATCTGGACAATGCCCAGAATAACGATTGCTATCAAATTTGCGATTATTTTTAAATACATATCAACTTAACAATAAATTTTTTCGTTAATTTCGTATATATTCGTTTTTTTCGTGTCTTTGTTATAAACAGAAACACAAAAAAAACGAATATATACGAAATAACGAAAACACTGAATTCTATAATAATATTTACTTACTGGTTATCCGGCAAAACCACGGAAACAATGATCAAATCACCAAGATCCTGAATCGGTTCAATGGTCGCGGTCTGCCAAAGATCGTTATTTTCTTTTTGGATTTCGGTAACCTTGCCGATAACCAGTCCGCGCGGAATCGGCTGTTCCAAACCGGATGTCGCAACCATATCTCCAGCTTTGATGATAGTCGCCTGCGGGATATAGCCCATCTTTATCACAAGCCCCAGACTGCCTTGCGCAATGCCGCTGGTATGTTCTTCACCCAAAACTGTAGCCGCAAACTTACATTTATCGCTGTTCACAAGATGAACTTGCGCGCTATTTTCTTTCACTTCCGCGATCTTACCGATTACTACGCCCTGCTTGTTGATAACGGCAAGTCCGCTGTAAAGCCCATCTTTGCCGCCTTTGTCAATGATAATACTTTCCGTCTGTCCACTGACATTAAGCACATCCTCGCGGGAAATAACGTTCGCCATTACATATTTATATTTATTGCGTTCCAAAAAACCAAGATGCTCGCGCAAAATTTCATTCTCATTTTTTATGGACAAAAGGCTGGCATTCTCCTCGCTCAAACGCCCGACTTCCGTTTCCAAGTCTTTCACAATCTGAGCAAAATCGCTTTTTGCCGTCTGTTTCTGAAAAGCAACCCTGATTTTCGTACTTGCCAAAAACAATTTTCCCGCCAACGGATTCAAAATTTTTACAGCAGAATTTTCCAATGGTCGAAGTACGCCGATTGCATGCAAAAAAACAAGCAGCCCCAGTGCTGCCAGCCAGAATACTTTTTTTCGGTGTTTGATTAACATAATATATAAAAATTTCTAATGTCTAAATTATAATTTCTAATTCTTTGGTTTAGAAATTAGAAATTATAATTTAGACATTAAATCTAATATTCTTCACTCGCCGGTGTCAAAACTTTGCGCAAAAGCTCTTCGTCTTCCAAGAGCATGCCGGCGCCGCGGACAACGCAGGTCAGGGCATCGTCGGCAACGCGGACCGGGATTTTCGTGGCTTGGGCGATTTCTTTGTCTAGTCCGCGAAGCAAAGCGCCGCCGCCGGTCAACGTAATACCATGTTCGTAAATATCGGAAACCAACTCGGGCGGAGTCGTCTCCAAGGTTGTTTTGATATTATCGATTATCAGATGGATGGTACGGCTAATCGCTTCACGGATCTGGATATCACTGACTTTAACTGCTTTCGGCAATCCGTTTATTAGGTCGCGCCCGCGCACTTCCATCTCCATCGGCTCTTTTAACGGTCCGGCGGATCCGATTTTGATTTTTACCTGTTCCGCTACCTGTTCGCCAATCAAGATGCTAAATTCATCTCGAAAATATTGAATAATATTATTATCCAACTGATTGCCCGCGTGCCTTAGCGATTTCCAGGCCACAACACCGCCCAAAGAGATTACGGAAATTTCTGTCGTACCGCCGCCGATATCAACGATCATAGTCGCGGTCGGGTCTGCCACCGGCAAATGCGCCCCGATAGCGGCCGCCATGGATTCTTCGATCAAAAAAACTTGGCGCGCGCCTGCGGATTTGGCGGCGTCTTCCACGGCCTTTTTTTCCACTTCGGTAATATCCAAAGGAATGCCGATAACCACGCGCGGACGCGGAATCAAGGTAAAGCTTTCGGCATGGACCTTGTCAATAAAATACTTCAACATTTTCTCAGTAACCTCAAAATCGGAAATAACCCCGTCCACCAAAGGCTTAATCGCCTGAATATGCCCCGGCGTTTTTCCGATCATCTTTTTCGCCTCTTCACCTACCGCCAACACTTCGTTTGTCCTGGTATTCACAGCCACCACCGAAGGCTCGTTAATCACAATCCCTTTTTCCGTAGTATAAACCAAGGTATTTTTCGTACCTAGGTCTATGCCTAAATCTTTACTGAATTTTCCTAAAAACTTATTGAACATTAATATTAGAATTTAATAAATCATCTTGCGTAGGTTACATTAATAACTTTTTGCAAATAGCCAATCATGTTTCGCTTCTGCGCCTGTAATAAAACATTTTTTATTTTTTGACTCTTTTTCCATATTCGCAAATGGTAATACGCGGGAAACCATGGAAAACTTTTCTTTTAATAATTTTTCCGATTCTTTTGATTCGCACCAACTTGCTTCAAAAAAACCAACCTGGTCTTTTATTTCGTCAATACTTTCGATTCTATGGATATGCTTTTCTGAAAAATCTTTTGCCTGATCATAAAGACTAATATGAATTTCTTTAAACAATTCCGGAATCATATTTTTCAATTCTGATCTATTTATTTTTATTTTTGTTTCATTATCTCTTCGAAAAATCGTAATCTCGTTATTATCTTTTTCTTTCTGACCGATTTCAAGGCGTACTGGCACGCCCTTCACTTCCCAATGATTAAATTTAAAGCCAGGTGTCATGCCATCTCGTGCATCTAGTTTTACACGATAAGGTGTTAACTCTTTTTTCAATTCCTCGGCATATGCTATAACTTCTTGTTTATTTTCATCTTTGTATATCGGTACGATAACAATCTGGATCGGCGCGATATTTGGAGGCAAACGAAGACCGTTGTCATCACCATGAGCCATAATTACTGCGCCAACCGATCGCCAAGAAAAACCCCAGCTATTTTGATGGCAAAAATGACGCTCACCATCATCACCAAGATATGTTACATCAAAAACTTTGGCAAAATTTGTACCCAAATAATGACTAGTTCCGCCTTGTATTGCCTTGCCATCTTTAACCATTATCTCTGCGGTTGTCGTCATAACTGCACCAGCAAATTTTTCTGCTTCAGATTTTTTTCCCTTCATGACCGGCAATGCCATAAATTGATATGTTTTTTCATAAACATCTAGCATTTGCCACATTTCTGCTTCAGCTTCAGCCTGTTTTGCAAAAACCGTATGTCCTTCTTGCCACAAAAATTCACTCCAACGCAAGAAAGGTCTTGGTCTTTTTTCCCAGCGTACAACATTATTCCATTGGTTCAATCGCAAAGGCAGGTCTTTATAGCTTTGGATCCACTTTGCATAAGTCTTGTACATGGATGTTTCCGACGTAGGTCTGACCGCCAGCTTATTCACCAATTTTTCTCCGCCGCCATGAGTTACAACAGCAAGCTCCGGTGAAAATCCTTCAACATGATCTTTCTCTGCTTCCAAGTTTTCCATTGGAATAAAAATTGGAAAATAAACATTTTCAACCCCGGTTTCTTCAATCAAACGCGAAAGCTCGGCTTTTATCAATTCCCATATTTTATAACCATAGGGCCTTACAATACCGCAACCTCGTACTTCTGAATTTTCTGCCAATTCGGCTTCTTTTACAACATCCTGATACCATTCCGAAAAGTTTTCTTTTTGTGGTGTAATATTTTTTTTCACATTCATATAGTTGTACAAATTATTTGAACACTAAATTATTGATTTATGAATATATAATACAGTATATCCCCCCTCTTTGTCAAAGCGATTTTTGCCGCCTCAAATTACAAAAAAGGCTAAAATTTCCAAATCATTCAAATATTTGATAGGGAAATTTTAGCCTCTTTTTATATTTTCTTTCGCAATTTTTAGTCTTTCTTAAATTTCTCCCAAATAACAATAATCGGACTGGCAACAAATATCGAGGAATATGTACCGACAAAAACACCGATAGTCAGAGCCAAAACAAAGTCGCGAATCGTGCTACCGCCAAATATTATAATAGCGACTAGGGCCAAGATAACTGTCATAGAAGTATTGATTGAGCGGCCCCATGTTTGATTGATGCTTGTATTTACCGTGTTTTCAAAATCTTCATGGCTTTTTGGCAGATTCTCACGAATACGATCAAACACCACGATAGTATCATTGACGCTATAACCCAAAAGTGTCAAAATCGCAGCCACAAAAGGCGTGTTAATTTCCATGTTATAAAAATGACCCAATACCGCAAATACGCCCAATGTAATAATAACATCATGAAACAAGGCAACAGTCGCCGCAACACCGTATTTCCAGGAAGCAACCGGTTTGGAAACCTTGCTGAATGTCCAAGCGATAAAAAGGACAATAGCGATCAGAACAATTATGATTGCCCAAAAAGATTTTGACTTTAACTCTTGACCAATGCTCGGGCCAACAGAGTCAAAACGCAATTCTTCAACATTGTTTTGCGCGTTTTCGGTTTTTTCTTTTTCATCTGCCTCATTTTTACCAATGCCGTTCAAGCGCTTAATTGCTTCCACGTGTTTATCCTCGCTAGTTTCTTTAAACCGGATAATCATGTTTTTTTCATCAATCGGTTGTACGGTCAAACTGCCCAAATCCAAATCTGCCAACGCCACTTGCACGTCATTAACCGCCGGACGCTCACCCAAAAAACGCACTTCCAAAAGACTGCCGCCGGTAAAATCGATACCAAAATTCAATCCCCAAACGAATAGTGCGACAATCGATAGCGCCACTAACACTCCGGAAATAGAAAGCCAAATTTTTCTTGTTTGAATAAATGGATACATATGTATGAATTATTAATTTTTAAATGATTAATTTTTAGTTTTGGATCCGATCAACCAAAGCCTTTTTTCCAACATTTTTACAGGCAAAAGGTTTAAAAGATTTTTTGTAATAATAATTGCCGAAAACATGGAAACCAAAATACCAAGGCTAAGGGTGATCGCAAAACCTTTGATCGTACTGGTAGAGAACCAGATTAGAACCAAGCAAGTTATCAGGGTGGAAAGATTGCCATCGCGAATAGACGGCCAAGCGCGTGTAAACGAATTCTCGATAGCTGAGCCCATTGGCCGGCCGGAACGAAGTTCGTCTTTTAGGCGTTCAAATATCAGAACATTTGCGTCCACGGCCATACCAATCGACAGGATAAAGCCGGCAATACCGGACAATGTTAGCGTAACTGGCCAGATTTTGAATATTGCCAAAACCAAAATGCCATAAGCTATCAAAGAGATAACCGATAAAACGCCAGGCAGACGATAAAAAATAATCATAAAAATCGCAATCAATAGTACGCCATATATTCCGGCTCTAAGACTGGAATCCATAGATGTTTTACCAAGGCTGGCGCCGACTGTCTGCTGGTTGGCAAGCGCAATCGGTACCGGCAGGGCGCCGGCATTTAGGCGCTGGACCAATTGTTTTGCTTCTTGAATATTAAAATTGCCGTTAATCACAGCTTTGCCGCCGCTGATTTTTTCATTTACATTTGGCGTGCTGATCGGTTCGCCATCCAAAAATATCGCAACCGGTTTGCCGACATTGCGTCCGGTAATCTCGGCAAAAAGTTCACCGCCTTCGCTGTCAAATTCCAGTCCGACTTCCGGCATATTATCGTTCGGGTTAAATTGCACGACTGAACGCTTTAAATATTTTCCGGTAAGCTTGGTGTTTGTCCAATCTTTTTGATCTTGGGTAATATCTTTTTCGGTCATGGCGCGAACAATCAAGCGGCTAACTTTATATTCAGTAATATCACGTTCGTCTTGCTTGTATATCAAGTGGTATCCAAACTGTGTTTCCACTACGTAAGAAATCGTTCCTTTTTCTTGCGCAAATACCGCGTCCTCAAAAGGTTTGACCATGTCGCCAGTTCCAAACCAGCCCAAATCACCGTTTCGCTCTGCCGCGCCCGGTTCGGTTGAAAACTCTTTTACCAAAGCGGCAAAGTTTTTCGTTGTTGCTTTGGCTTTTATTTCCTTGATTTTTGCATAAGCTTCGTCTTTGCTCAAATCATTTGTACAGCCCTCTATATCTTTGTAGCACAAAAGCAGATGTGAAGCTTTCACTTCTTTCTCGGTTTTCGTATCATCAAAAGAATTTTTCTTTATTCTTTTTTCAAAGAGTTTATAGATAGAAAAGCCTTGTTCTTCTTTTACCAAGTCTTTCGTGATCTGTCCGTCTTTAAGGTCTTTGACGCTCGCGATTATTTGCGGCGCGTCTTTTTCCGTAATCCAGCCAAGATCTCCGCCGGTTTCTTTGGTGTTCTGATCATCGCTAAATTCTTTTACCAAAGCCGCGAAATCACCCCCTGAAATAAGTTTGCCCAAAACATCGGTTGCTTTTTTCTCAGCTTCTTTATTGTAATTATCTATGCTTGTTTTTTCGGCTTCGGTCAATGTTCTTTGTTCTTGCGCCTGCTCTTTGAATTCAAGTAGCGGAGTCTCACCGATCATTTTAATCGCTTCGTTCACGTCTTTGATTCCGGCAAGCTCGACTATCACCCAATATTTTCCGCCGGAAACACTAGTCTGTACCAATGGCTCGCTAACGCCAAAAACATTTACCCGTCTTTCAATAACATCGCGCACACCTTCCAAAGCGCTTGCCTTATCGCCATCGGGTATTTGCGACAAATCAGCTTCGTATACCAGGTGGCTACCGCCTTGCAAGTCTAGACCAAGACGGAAAGGAATTTCTTTAGTTTTTGGAAATTTTACCACACCGCCGGTTTTTTCAAGCAAATAATCCGTGCCCTTATTATAATAAGAACCGACATCGATCAATGCCCCAACAGTAACTAAGATAATAATAAACAAAAAAACTTGCCACATTTTACCTCTGGCCGTAGGTTTTAAGATTTTCTCTAGAATATTTGGCATAAATTAATTTTCAATCATATATCCGCGTAACATCCGCGTGTAAATCCGCGTTAAATCCGCGATTAATGGTTGCGCGGATGTATACGCAGATTTATACGCGGATTTTCGCGGATAATATTGAAAGTCTTTAACAATAAAATAAAACACCTTTAACAGGCATTGTTAATAATATCAATAATTATCTTAATAATAAACTAATCTTAAATAAATTGCAATGTTGACAAAATACAAAAAATGTGCTAGTTCCCACAACACTTCTTATACTTCTTCCCACTCCCGCAAGGGCAAGCGTCATTTCTTCCAACTTTGTTCCCGCTTTCGTCTTTCACCTTTGGATTAGGAATGTTAAACGCCCCGGCATTGCCGGATGAATCACTATCGCCGTTTTTAAAACCGGAAAATGATGAGGTATTGCTGTTGGCGGTTTTAGCTGGCGCGACAAAATTTTTGGCCAAATCCAAGAGGCTGGGCGCGCTGAATTGTTTCAGTGCCGATTCCTGCTGGAAAGAGCCAACTTTAAATATTGAGTATACGACTTCTTTATTAATAAGTTGATTAAGTTCATTGTACAGGCGGAAAGCTTCTTTTTTGTATTCCACCAAAGGATCACGCTGGCCATAGCCGCGCAAGCCGATTCCCTGACGCACACTAGACATCGCTTCCAGGTGCTCGATCCACAGCGTATCAATCGATCGAATCAAGATTGATTTTTCCAGCTCGGTCCAGTTTATCCCCGCCTCTTTGGCTCGCAAAGACATCTCTTCATATTTATTTTTCGCCAAAGTATTCAAGTGCTCAATTATCTCTGTCCGCGCGTTTGCCTTATCCAGTTTATGATTCTCTTCCTTATATTTATCCATCTCCCCTTTCAGCTTATCCGAAACCGGAAATATCGTGCTCACAACTTGATATATCTCTTCCAAATTCCAATCCTTAATATACTCCGAAGAAGTATGAAACCCCACAACATTCTCAATCTCGTCTTCGATGTTTTTTAAAATAATTTCTGAAAGCGAAGCAACCTGCACATCTGGGTTCTGATTATTGGAACCAGATTCATTATTGGATATTGGATATTGATTATTGAGTATTAAGGAATCAGAATCACCAACAAAATTTTTCCCCTGCAACCGCTCCGACAACTCCAATATCCGTCTCCTCTTTCTATATATTCCTTCCCGATGTTTGTTGATCACATCGTCATACTCAACCAAATGTTTGCGAATATCAAAATTATTTCCCTCAACCTTGCGCTGGGCTGATTCGATTGAACGAGAAATCAGGCTGTTCTCGATCGGCATATCTTCGGGCACGTTCAAAGTAACCATCATTTTTTTCATGCGCTCACCGCCAAAGATACGCATAAGGTCATCATCCATAGAAACAAAAAATTGCGATGAACCGATATCGCCTTGGCGCCCGGAACGTCCACGCAACTGATTGTCAATACGGCGCGATTCATGTCTTTCTGTGCCAATCACATGCAGACCGCCGGCACTAATAACTTTGTTATGGTCAGCTTGCCAAGCTTCATATTCGGGTGAGTCTTTGTCGGGAGCGGTACCCCCCAACATAATATCAACACCGCGCCCGGCCATATTGGTTGCGATTGTAATCGCACCCGGCTTGCCGGCTTCGGCAATAAAGCGCGCTTCTTTTTCGTGATTTTTGGCGTTCAGCACATTCGGACGCAGGTCTTTGCGCTCCATCATTCCGGCCAAAACTTCATTTTTTTGAATTGATATTGTCCCGACTAAAACCGGCTGTCCGGCTTCGGAACGTGTTTTCACGTCTTCAATTACCGCGTTATACTTTCCTTCTTCTGTACGATAAATCAAATCATTCTTGTCGGTTCTGGCGCTTTTCTTGTGCGTAGGAATAATGACAGTATCCAGATTATAAATTTTTGAAAATTCCTCAGCCTCAGTTGCTGCCGTTCCGGTCATGCCGGACAGTTTTTTGTACATGCGGAAAAAATTCTGGAATGTAATTGTCGCGAGCGTCTGCGATTCACGCTGGATCTTTACGCCCTCTTTCGCCTCTATCGCTTGATGCAAACCTTCGCTATAGCGCCGGCCGTGCATCAGGCGGCCGGTAAATTCATCAACAATAATCACCTCGCCGTCTTTCATTACATAATCGCGATCCAACTTGAACAAAGTATGCGCTTTAAGCGCCTGTTCAATATGATGGACATCGCGGATACCGCCGGTTGTATAAATATTTTCAACACCTAAAAAGCCTTCCATGCGGGTAATACCGGCCTCGGTCAAAGTCGCGGCTTTCATCTTTTCATCAATATTATAGTCTTCGCCTTCTTTTAGGCGGCCGACAAGCTCGGCGAATTTATAATATTTGTCGGTCGATTCTTCGGCCGGCGCACTGATGATGAGCGGTGTACGGGCTTCGTCGATCAAGATCGAATCGATTTCATCAACGATCGCGTAATACAGGTCTCTCTGCACCATGCGCGAAAGGCTTGGCGCCATATTGTCGCGCAAGTAGTCAAAACCATATTCATTATTCGTGCCATAAAGGATATCGCAGGCATAAGCTTCTTGGCGCGGCACCGGACGGAAATTTTTGAGCCTTTTGTCGTATTGCGAATCATCAATATATTCCGGATCATAGCGCAAAGCCTCATCATGAACGATTACACCGGTTGTCATTCCCAGCAGATGAAAAACTTCAGCCATCCAACCTGCTCCCAAACGGGCCAAATAATCGTTTACGGTAACCAACTGTACGCCTTTACCGCTTAGAGCGTTCAAGTACAAGGGCAAGGTCGCAACCAAAGTTTTTCCTTCACCGGTTTTCATTTCCGCGATCTTGCCTTGGTGCAAAATTATGCCACCGATCAATTGCACATCAAAATGGCGCATACCAAGTATCCGCTTACTAGCCTCGCGTACCAGCGCAAAGGCCTCGGGCAAAAGCTCGTCAATCTTTTTTTCCGCGTCAGCGCTATTCTTTATCTCTCTTTTAAATTTCTCTGTCGCGGATTTAAAATCATCTTTATTAAATTTCTGATATTTTTCTTCCAGCCCGTTTATCTTGTCTACAATCGGCTGCAATTTTTTTACAATTTTCTCATTCGGATCACCGAATATTTTATCTATGAAAGACATATTTTTTAATTGATTAAAACTATTCTTTAAATAAATATTTATTTTTCTTTTATCCTGTCATTCCCGCGTAGGCGGGAATCTTGGTTTTAAAATAAACAATTGTTAATTCTTGATAATAATTTAAAACAAATTTTAATTTTGACATTTTCTATTTTTTTCACCGAGATTCCCGCCTACGCGGGAATGACAAGAAAAAAAACAGCGCAATACAAAATTCAAATTCATTATATTCCCTTCACCAAAAATAATCAACCAATCCTTTTCCGCAAATACATAATCCAAAAATTCCGCTTATAGCTCTGATTCTGAAATTTGGTATAGCCTGTGTCTTTATCCATTTTTAAAATCGTAAAATATTTTTGATATAACTCTATTATTTCTTCGCGCGTAAATACTTTTTCACAAAGACCGATTCCTGGCATAACGTATGTTCCGGCTTCTGTCCCGGAAAATTTTTTCAAAAGATTTTTGGCATTAACATCTCCTTCCAAAGACAAAGCGCGCACAAAAAAATAGCCATCATCTTTCAAAACACGCGCGCATTCCGCCAAATATATTTCCCTTTCATTGCGATTCAAAGAATTAGACGAAGTAATATCCAAAATAATATCAAAACTCTTATCAGTAAAAGAAAACTTTTCACCGATGCTTGCCTGCCGATAATCAACGCTCAAATCCGATTCTTGCGCCCGCGCTTTTGCCAGCTTGACCGCCGTTCCGGAAAATTCCATTCCAACAACACGTGCTCCATAAACTCCCGCAATGTGATTCGCATTGCGCCCGGTGCCACTGCCAAGATCCAAGACCGAACTGTTTTCAAAAACAAAACCCTGCTTCCGTAAAAATTTCAAAAACCGCAGAGTACAAGCTTGCGGTTTTGAATCTTTCGTCACCAATTGCGGATTCCGATATTCCTGTTCCCAAATTTTTTGTTGTTTACTATTAATCATTCGGATATTTAAAATTGAAAATTTCACTATTCTTTGTTTATTTGTCATTCCCGCGAAGGCGGGAATCCAGGGGAAAAAACATTTAATATTGTAATACTGAATACCGAATTAAAGTGTCCGTTCTTTTAATCCTAGATTCCCGATCATTTAATATCTATTCCCTGCGGGGCTAAGGAGTGTCGGGAATGACAAAAGATAGTATTTCAAAAAAATAATTAGAACAACTCATCTTCTTAAACTTCCAAAATCTCTTCAACTTTTTCCTCGCCCCCCTGTCGTTTTTTATCCAGCTTAATGTCTTTGTACCGGCGGATAGAGCGTGCCAAATGGTCCTTGACCTTATCAATCGCCTTATACAAATCTTTTTCTGTTTTTTCAACTCGGATAAGCTCGCCCGGCACACTAAGGTTTACCTCAGCGCGATAGATCTCGCCTTTGTGCTGACTGTTTACGTCCATGGCAATCTCAACGTCGCAGTTTGTAACTTGAACCGTGCCCAAATATTTATCCAACATATCCATTTTTTCCTGGATATAGTCTTTGATATTCGGACTCATTGTTATTTTTTTTGCCTTGATAGTGATTTTCATAAAAAATATAATTTAATTTATATTATTAATTATTTGATTCTTTGACATATTATTTTTCCAAAACCAATTCTCCGGTTTTGAGTGCTTGATCATGAGAGGCACAAGTTGGCCATGGACGATTTAATACATCCTCTGAATCAAAAAGAAATATAAAACAATCTCCGGGAGGAACTTTTCCGTAATTATTTGTTAAAATATCGTCCTTTTCTTTCCAGACTATTCGCGAATAGATAGACCATGGATTTGTTCCTGTTTCAACTCGATGATGTATTAAATGAAGACCAGCTTCCTTTCCATTGCACATATCTTCTGAATGAAATTCGCGTACACCCGTTTCAGTTTGTAAATAAAGATTGGATTGATGATCTGCTGTGTATTCCAGTATACTGCCGACAGTTTTAAAAAATGAACTTAAAAAAACATGTTTGCCGCTTTCAACAAAACCATCAGCAATAACACTGCCGGATTCACTGCGTGCGAACAGCCCATTCATTTTGGTTTTTAAATCTTCGTTATCTACTTTTAAAAAAATTTCTTCACCACAAGCAAATATGCGGTAATCAACTCTTGATAAAAGCGCTTCTTTGCCTTTTTTATTTTTTATTACAAAAAAAACACTCATACAAATAACTAACGTAAGAAATCCAATTAGTAAAAATTTATAAGCATTGCTTTTAGTAAGCTTCATATTTATTCAACTACTTCAAGCACGCCCACGCTTATAAAGTCTCCTTTGCGCGCTTTGATTAATTTGTCGTATATTTCATTCCATTTTTTAATTTCAGTGATTGTAATACAACCAAGCGAAGCTCTCCCTGTATGCAGATATCTCTCGCCTTCATGCCCTATCCTAAACCAAGTTTTAAATCTAGATGATATTTCAACATAATTCATTCTATCCTTATGAGGATAATCAGGAAGTTCAATATCATACCAACCCTTTTTCCATGGTGACTCAATATCGTCTGTAGATTGATATTTTTTGTTGTCAATGATCAATAATTTTTTGGAAATAGAATACTGCAAATGAATTAGCGGTTCATGTTCAATGTTTGATATAAAACGTGATTTTTTATTTTCATCTAAGCTGACCGAAGCTTTTCGTCCTTGATATATTCCTTCAAGAATCGTAAAATATTCTCTTTCACTTTCAATATAATCTGGTTGCACTTTCAGAAAAGCCGGGAGGGAAACATCTTCACCGTCTACAATTTTTACTTTCAACCAGCCGTTAGAAACATCTGGAACGTATTTTGTTGCTTCCGTTACAAGTGCTTCAATTGTGATTTCAAATTTGGCGACCGATCCACCCCAGGTTTTCCCAAAACGATTTTCTTTAAGTTCGATGGTGTAGGAAAATTTTTGCGGTTTTGCATTTTTCACATCAACCTTTATTGACATCTCACTTTTATTAACGTCATTAAACAGAATATCCTTTTCCGTTAAAGTGATTTTTGCCGTGGCGGTAAATGATTTTTGATCAGACGGAAAATTTCCTATTTCTTCATCAAATTCAATCGTCTTGCCAGCTGCAATTTTTTTATCTATCCGCAAAGACTTGTTTAACAATTCAATAATAATACAAACATCATCACCAATCGATTTACCTATATACTTTATCTTGGTGAGTTTGAGTTGGATTATTTTAAGCATAAATTTTTATATTTTTATTTGTAGTATTTGAATTCCATTTGTAGCATTCGGATTATAACTAAAACAACCGCGCAATATCCTTATACGTTACCAATGCAACCATTATCATCAAAAGAATAAACCCAATATAATGAATAGTGCCTTCCAATTCTTTTTTAATCGGACGGCGCAAGATTTTTTCCAAAATAATAAACATGATACGTCCACCATCCAAAGCTGGGAAAGGCAGGGCATTGATGATTGCCAAGTTGATGGACAAAAGAGCGGAAAAATTGATTAAGTATGGCAAGCCCATTCGCGCCGCGTCTCCGGTTATCTGTGCAATGCGCACCGGCCCGCCCAACTCCACGCTTAAGCCTTGACCCATCACAAGCCCCTTGATTAATCCGAAAAAGGCCAGCAAAATATACCAAGTTAAAAATATGGTTGTCTTGACTCCATTCCAAATCGCTTGAAAAAAAGGATATTTAACAATACCGGTTTCAACAATGCCGATACCGACGCCACCCTTGTTTGTGTCTGCCCGCAGTTCCGGCGTTAAGCTAATGTCCAGATTTTCCTGTCCGCGTTTAATACTATAAGTTATTTCTTCCCCGATATGCTCGTCAACAAATTTTTGCAAATCCTGGGTCTTTGTAAACTCCTGTCCGTTAATCTTTAAGATAGCGTCATTTGCCATCATCCCCGCGGCCAAGGCCGGCGAATCCGGCATCACTTCCGCAACCAAAATCTGCCGATTGGAAACAATCGCGTCCTTGTCGTTTTCATCTATAGTCTGCGGCAAGCCAATCATCAAGCCAAAAGAAATCAAAGCCATTGCCAAAAGGATATTCATAGTAACGCCCGCCAAGAGTATCAAAGATCTTTGCCAAGCCTTTTTATTATGAAAATGATTCGGGTCCGTTGTTGTTTCATCATCCTCGCCCAAAGCAACAAACCCGCCCAAAGGCAGCCAATTGATCGAATAGATCGTGTCCGCGGCATCTGCTGGTGTTTTATTTCCTCTCACTTTCTGCCATTTTCCTTCCGCATTTTTATAAATACCGAATGCCCGCGGTGGCATACCAAAACCAAACTCTTTCGGCTTGAGCCCAAACCGTTTCGCCACCCAAAAATGCCCGAGCTCGTGAACGAATACGAGCAGCGAAAGGACTAGGATGAATATTATTATTGTTGTAAACATCTGGTAATTTTCGAATTTCGATTGCCGATTTCCGAATTATTAATTAATAAATAAATTCTTTAATACAAAAAAACTTGAATTTCTAAATTATAATTCCTAATTCCTAATAATTTAGACATTAGAAATTATAATTTAGAAATTTTTCACAATATAATCCTCCCAAATCGTAAATCGACAATCGCAAATCTCTAAATCGTCAATCGCAAATCGGAAATCGCAAATCCCTAAATCGGAAATCGCAAATCCCTAGATCGTCATTATCTCCTCCTCCTTCTTCTCCCTTATCGCCTTAAGCCCGTCATTCTGCCTCGCCACCTCGTCATCCAATTCTTTTAAGTATTTGAATTTTTCGTCTTCGCCGATTTCTTTGTTTTTTTCCGCGTCTTCGATTTCGCTTTTAATATCTTCCCTAATCTGCCTGATAGCTATACGCGCGGCTTCTTGTTTTTCATTCAATTTTTTGACCAAATCCCTGCGATTCTCTTCGGTCATTTTCGGAACATTGACCCGAATCTGCATACCCTCGTTTACGACGCCCACGCCCAAATCCGCCTCAACAATCGCTTTTTCTATGTCTTTGATAACGTTCCTGTCCCAAGGAGCGATTGTGATACTATGTCCGTCCGGAACATTGATTGAGGCCACTCCGTTTAAAGGCGTTTTTACGCCATAAGCGCTGACCTGAACATTATCCAAAATGCCGGGATTAGCGCGCCCGGTACGCAAACTGGAAATCTCCTTTTTAAAATGCTCAATCGTCTTATTAAAATCTTCTTTTTGATTTTCGATGTAAGTGTTCATATGGTTTTAGTTAATTAGTGAATTAGGTAATTAGTTAATTAGGTTCTTAGAAAATTAAATAATAATAGAAATTTACAGATTACTAAAAATGCTTTTTACCAATCTCTAATTTACTAATTCACTAATTAACTAATTAACTTCGTATTACTTCTCCGGCACCTTCCAAACTCCCAAATATATTATCCTCGGATCTACCGGATCAATGATAATCTTTTTGCCGATGCGGGTCGTCGCGATCTTGCCCGGCGTCCAGTTAACTCCGCTATCAACGGAGCGATAAAAAGTATTGCCGGCAATGTAATATATTTCTTTTTCATCAAGCGGATTGACTGCGAGCGCCTCGACGGCCGCGTTCTTTTCCGGCGGAATGAGCTCGATCTGCGTCCAGGTTGCGCCGGAATCGTTGGAACGGACTATACCCTTTTGCGTGGCAATGAACATAAGTTCCGGCCGTCCCTTGAACAGCAAAAACTCCTGGATACCCGCTTCGAGCTTAAGCTCTTTTAAAACAACATCAAACTTGCTCCAATTCGCGCCGCCATCCCGCGACTGCTGGATCTCTTTACCATCCACAACGGCAAACATCCGCCGACTGTCATTAGGATCCAAAAATAATTTTGTTACCCGCTTGTTAAAGCGATAAATCGTCTGCCAGCTTTTGCCCTGATCCGAACTTTTGATCAAGTCTCCGCGGACAACGGTAATATATATATTATTTCCATTAAAATAATCAACCGCAACCGTATCCACCAGTGCCTGCGCCTCACTGTCGACATAAACCTGCTGCCAACTGCGCGAACAATCGCTTGAACGGAAAAGCTTGTTGCCGGTAGCGACAAAGATATTGCATTTATCCTGCGCGTCTATCCCGATCGCCCTGACCGTGATATTGCCAAGTCCGGACGCTTTTTGCCATGTATTCGCGCTATCATAAGTATAATAGAGTCCATTCGCGGCCGCGCCGTAATAGAGCGCCCGATGGTCACCGGGGTCGATCGCCAAAAGCGAATAATTGGTACCGGACAAACTCAGCGCCTTGCCACTTGCCGTAGGCACGGCATTCCTCTGCGCCCAAAGAGCGCCTTTGTTATCACTCCGAAACACGCCGCCGTCAATCCCCGAAGTATCCGCCTTCCCGCCCGTATTAATGTTAATACAACCGGTCGTTACTAGCAAGACAAACGCGCTTAATAAAAATAGTTTGAATTTATACATATATTTAAAATTAAATTTTGAAGTTAGTTCGAAGTTAGAAGTAAGAAGTTAGAAGTAAGAAAAATTATTTATCAAGCATCTTCTCACTTCTAACTTCTAACTTCATACTTCTTACTTCTTACTTCTTACTTCTGACTTCATACTTTCACCGCCACTTCCTCCAAAGCCAGCTTCGGATTAACGTTGTAAAAAATATTCTCTTCCGCGGCTTCGATCGCTTTAAATAGGCGGAAAATATCAGTAAGCGAAAACAAGGGCTTGAGCGCGTCTAGTTTTTCTTTTGTAATCTGATGCTGGATGATATTGAAAAAGCCGTATTCCATAAGCAAAAGATCGCGCAAAGCGCCTTGCCACACCTGCAAAACGCGCCCGGCAATCCTGACCGCTTCCTGGCCGGTGGTTTTTTTGCCCAAAAGGCTCTCAATACTGAGAAAGCGCTCACCAATGGTCTGGTTCTTGAAATCCAAAAAAACATTGACTTGTTCCTGATAAAAAGTGTAAGTATCTTTATTTTCAAAAAATTTTACCGCCAAAGCCGGCCGGCCGAGCGCCAAACGCGACAGATCCTTGGCCTGACTGCGCGAGGCTTTGTGTTCGTTTATCAGATATTCATAAATAGTATCCGTTGGCACGGAACGGAACTGCAAAACCCGAGCGCGGGATGCGATTGTCGCCGGCAAGCTTTCCATGTCTTCGGCGATAAGGATAATAACGACTTTGGGGCGCGGCTCTTCCAAGGTTTTTAAAAGCGCATTGGCCGCGTTTACACTCAAACTGTCGGCATGCTTGATGATCCCGATCTTGTAGCCGCCCAAAAAAGAGCTCATTGACAGTACGCGGATAAATTCCCTGATCTGCTCCACGGAAATATTCTTTTTGTCTTTTTCTTTTTTAATAACATGAAAATCGCCATGCCCTTCACCGATCTCAGCTTGCACAGCGCCCTTGTCGGCCGCGATTTCGCTTTGCTTGAATTGGTGGCAAGACCGGCATTGTCCGCAAGGCAAGCGCCCGCTTCCGCTTTCCTTGGCCGAGCAGAGCAAAGCGGACGCGAAAGATTTGGCCAAAGTGGTTTTGCCCAAATTATCCGGACCGTTAAAAATATAGGTGCCGGAAATATTATTATTCTGGATGCTTTTTTCCAAAAATTCCGTAATTTGCTGATTGCCGACAAGCGGCCAATCATATGTAAAATTGCTCATTTTCATGTTTTTATTATAACATCCGCTTGCGGCTTTGGCAATAAGCGCGACTTGCGCGAAATACTTGAAATTTTATTTAATATCTGCTAAGTTGGAATATATGAAAAGTAAATTAAAACAGATTATCCTGCTAATCGGCGATATTGCCGTTTTGTATGGCGCGCTCTATCTAACCCTGCTTTTGCGCTATCTTGATCATGTTTCGCAAAGCGATTGGACCAGCCATTTTTGGCCTTTTACGCAAATTTTTGTTTTTTGGCCGCTAATCTTCTATATTATCGACCTCTACAATCTGCATCTTGCCGTCAATAACGCCAAGTTTTTCCAACAAAGCGCCAAGGCAATAAGCATAGCCGGCTTATTAAGCGCGGTCTATTTTTATTTGAATCCGAATATCTCGATTGCGCCCAAAACCAATCTCTTGATCTATCTCTTGATCTTTGCCCTGCTCTTTTTCTTATGGCGCCGAGTCTTTAACTGGCTCCTTATATCGCGCCTAGCCAAAGAGAAAATCGCTTTTATCGGTTGTAACAACCAGGTCAAGGAACTGATCTATTATCTGCAAAAAAGACCGCATCTCGGCTACGAAGTGTCCATGATCGTTAGCAGTAATCTGTTTGATAAAATCGATGGGATTTTTACAACGAACAGCGTCAAAGACCTGGACAAACTCGTTGCCAAGCAAAAAATATCAACCATCATCCTCGCCGCGGATCCGCATCAATCAAGCGAAATCCGAACCTCGCTCTTTGCCTGCCTGCCGCTAAATATCAATATCGTGAGTTTGCCGAATTTTTACGAAACAATCACGGGAAAAATCCCGATTGAGTCCATCAACCAGATGTGGTTTTTGGAAAACCTGAGCGAGGGCCGCAAAAAAACTTTCAATCTGGCAAAACGCGTCTATGATATCGCCTTTGCCCTATTACTCTTGGCAATCAGCGCGCCATTCTGGTTCCTTATCGCCTTTGTCATAAAATTCGAAAGCCCGGGCAATGCCTTTTTTCTAAGCCGGCGCCTGGGCAGGAACAACCGCGAGTTCAATCTGATAAAATTCCGCTCAATGCGAGTCGAAAATAATGACTACCGCATTACGGAAAAAGACGATCCGCGCGTTACACGTTTTGGAAAATTCGCGCGCCGCACGCGCCTGGATGAATTGCCCCAGCTTTTGAATATCCTAAAAGGCGAAATGAGCTTTATCGGCCCTCGTCCGGAAAGGCCGGAATTGATAAAGGACTTACGCGAAAAAATCCCTTTTTACCAAGAGCGCCTTTTGGTCAAGCCGGGCTTGTCCGGCTGGGCACAGGTAAACGAATATCATTCGCCCACGATTGAGGACACTTTGAAAAAATTGCAATATGATCTCTACTATATCAAGAACCGCACACTCTACCTCGATTTCGCCATTATCCTAAAAACCATTGCCACGGTTTTTCGGCAGATGGGAAGATAAATTATTCAAACAATCCTTTAATATCTTCCCAGGTTAATTTTTGAAAAAGGTCTTTGGACTCGCCAACTAAACTGTCAAACAAAAATTTTTTTCGTTCTTGCAGTTGCACAATCCTTTCCTCAATAGTGCCGACCGTTATCAAACGATAGACATTGACCGAATTTTTTTGGCCAATCCGATGTGCGCGATCAATCGCTTGATTCTCAACGCTTGGATTCCACCATGGATCAAAAATAATCACATTGTCCGCCGATGTCAAGTTTAATCCGGTGCCACCTGCTTTCAAACTAATTAAAAAAACGCGCTTATCACCATTTAAATTAAAATCATCTACCAGCTCTTGCCGATTTTTGGTCTTGCCGGATAAATAATTATACGCGATATTATTTTTAGTGAGTTCAGATGCCAAAATATCCAGCATTTTTGTGAACTGGCTAAAAACCAAAACCTTGCGATTATTACCAACAATCTCATCCATCAGTTCCATAAACATGTTTAATTTTGCCGATTCGTATTTTGTATAGTCTTTGTCTTTTAGCAAAAGCACTGGGTGATTGCAAACTTGCCGCAATTTAGTCAAGCCCGCCAAAATATGGATGCGTGACTTGTTAAAACCTTTTTCTCCGACCACTTTAGTGATTTCCGCTTTCACGTTAACCAAAATTTCTTGATACAAAATATTCTGCGCTTTTTCCAAATGACAACGCGCTGCCTGTTCGACTTTCGGCGGTAGTTCTTTCAAAACTTCCGTCTTGGTGCGCCTAAGCATAAAGCACTCTACTTTTTTGCGCAAATTATCTAAGGCGACGGCATTATTGTCTTTCATAATCGGGTTTTGAAATTTTTTGGTAAATGCCTTGTATGATCCCAAAAAACCGGGCATTAAAAAATCAAAAACCGACCAAATTTCAGAAACGCTATTTTCCAAAGGCGTACCGGTCAAAGCCAAGCGATAGTCAGCATCAATCTTTTTTACTACTGCCGCGTTCTTGGTGGCATGGTTCTTGATAAATTGCGCTTCATCCAAAACGCAATAGTTAAATTTTATTTTTTCTTTCTCATATATTACCGCGTCTTTTTTCATAGTCGCGTAACCCGTAATCACCAAATCGCATTTTTTTGCTTTTTTTATCAAACCCTCTCTTTCTGCAGGCGCACCATCAATGACAAGCGCCTTTAAATCGGGCGCAAATTTTTTTATTTCCATCTCCCAATTATATAATATCGATTTGGGACAAACAACAATCGACGGCTTGTTTTTGACCTTTTCCATATCCAAAAGCGCCAAAGTCTGCAAGGTCTTTCCCAAACCCATATCATCAGCCAAGATACCGGCAAAACGATATTTCCGCAAAAAATAAAACCAATCAACACCTTCTCTCTGATACGCGCGCATTACTTTTTTAAATTCCGGCTTTAGTCGGGCGCGTTCTACCGGTTTGCCGCTTTTGGCTTCTTTAATAAATTGATTAAAACTGTCTTTAACTTTGGCATTATAGTATTCCGAACTGGTAAAAATATATTCCAATTCCGGCGCATGATAAAGTTTGCCTTCAAAGCCGCCTTCTTCACGCACGTAAAAGCTTTCCAGCATCATCACAAATCTTTCCAACTCGGCATGATTCGTAATATTCAACAAACGACCGTCCGCCAATTTAAAAAATTTTTTCTTATTGTTTACATAATTACACAAATCTTTTAGATTGACTTTGTCTTGACCGCAATAGCAATCAACGTCAAATCCCAGCCAATCGTTTTCGGCGTTCAAATCAACTGAAAAATCAGCGCGAAAATTATCCGCGATAAATTCAATCTTTTCCCGCGCATATACCATTTTAACGCCGGAGCCGACTAAATTATCCCAATATTTTGACAGGTGCCGAAAAATTTCATGCTCGCCCACAATCCGGCATTCCAGGTTTTTTTTCAAGCCATAATTCCCGCTATCAAGAAAAAATCGCCTAAACAAATCAATTTCATCATTACGGTGTACAGTCGCATACGTCATTTCTTCGGTTCCAGCTTGAAATAAATATTTATTCGCTCCCCATGCTTCAAAATAATCCTCATCCTGACGACGTCGGTAAACAATGTTGTGATTTAAATTTTTTTGAATAAAACCATAATCAATCATTGTTTTTATCTCAAGCGCTTCGTTTTGGCTGTCATAGTCAATTAAAAAATACGGCTCAAACCGATCCGTTACGATAACTTTAAAATCATCCTTGAGATTAGTCGAAAAATCCAAATCTTGTCTGGCGACGCGCAATATTTCGTCCAAATTAATAATTTCATCTTCTTTTAATTCGGTTTCACAAGAATAAGTGCCATAGCGGTAATAATCTTTATCAGTATTGATTCGGGAAATTATATTGATAAGCACCGGTGATAAACAATGGTATACAATCGCGCCCTTGCTTATGCTAATAAGTTCTTTATCACATCGCAAAAAACCAAAAAAATTCTTTTTACGATAAATACTATCAAGCTTAAAAACATACGCCTTTCTAAACGACCAATCGTAACTGCTTTTAATATCTACCAAGCTTAAATTTGCTTTAATTTTTTTTGTATCCGGTTGAGCCGAAAAATCCATCAGTCGATTTTCGGCAACTTCATCCCAATAAATTTTCAATCCGGATTTTTGTAATAACTCAAATAATTCATGGTAATTAACTTGGCGATAAAAAAAGCTGTTGCCTTGCAAAAACTTCAATAGCTTTTCCTGATCCGCGGTTAGCGCTTTTTTATTTTGCAAAAAAATATCCAGGCTAAGCTCTTGATTATTTTTTGTAATTATATTTACGCCGTTCAAACTCATCCCGTACCCAGAACGCAATATAATATGACAATCGTTAAAATTATACGGAGCAGTGGAAGATTTCTTTTTGCTTTTCACCTTGCTTGCATGTCGCTGTCTCAATTTTTCAGGCACAACATCGATATAATCATCCCCAAATTCATCGTCTCCATCATATTTCAAAGCGATTCTTTGTTGATTAACCCATTCAATCAATTGTGTCGAAACATCCCCGGTTTTAATCAAACGCCCATTCTCATACGCAAAAGCGTCCAAAAGATCGATAAACTCCAGGCCGAGCGCCGCTAAATGCTTGCAATTATCATAATACGGGCAATCACAATTCAATCTGCTGAAAGAATTATTTTCCAAATCAAATATTATTCCAGCTTGATAATAATCACTGCCAGTTATTATGCCGCGAATTTCAATTTGTTCTTTATTTTTTACAGGAAATGCTTTCAAGCTCTCAACTTGTCCCGTGCCATAGTAATTTTCACCGCGAGAATAAATATGCGGCTCAAAATATTTTTTTAAATTTTTTTGTAATACTTTTCGATCAAACATAGATTAATTTATTTCCTTATCTATTATTTTGAGATTAGATAAAAATAATAGAAAAGTCAATTTTCCCCAATAAAAAAATCCGGCTATCCTCCCTGATAAAGCCGGATTTCTTTTTCCGGAACCGAATGTTCCTTGATCGAACCAAATCATAACAATCCGGCCCCCTCCTCGACAGCCCGATTGATATTTTTCCGTGTTAACACTATTATACCACAAAAATTAAAAACAACAAAATTTATAATTTTTCAATTTCTTCAGTCACAAAATGCATTATCCTTTCCGCGCAAGACAATGCTATACGCGCTTCTTTTTTTGAATAATCAATCGGCGCATCCTGCGGATAGCGGCTCTCTATATAATAATCGTTTAACAAAACGCATTCTTCTTCTAGAACGGAAAAGTCTTGATTTATTTTTTTGCAATCATTCAAAAGTTTAACCAAATCATGCACTTTATCAAAAACTTGCCCCTGCGAAATCAGATAACCTTTCAAATATTTTTCCGTAATCTGCTGCGCTAAAAAACAAGTCGTTCCATAATAACCGCCTTCAACCAAAACTACCTTTGCCGATTTGTAATCATTATGCGCTTGCTCAAACCAGTTTTTTGCCAATACCTTGAAATTATTTTTTTGCATACAAAAGTTTGCCTGAATTTAAAATATTTTCAATAAAAAAATCTCCCAAACGCCGCCTTTCTTTTACCTCGCTTGGCGTGTAGACCAGAATATCGACCGCCACTTTGCGATCAATCAATAAACGCGATACGTCCCGGTTTCGCTCACGACGCGCTTTCTTGGTATTCTTTACTACAAACAAGTCAATATCGCTATCTTCCGTGGCCTTTCCCCATGCCAAACTGCCAAACAGAATAATCTTCTCCGGCTTATACTTTTCCTTGATAACACTGACTATCTTTTTTAATTCGTTGTTTTTTACCCTTGTTGTCATTTTAGATTTTTTAAGTAATTTATTGATTCAAATATACCATATTTAGTATGAATTAGCAAAAATATACAAATTTATAATAATTACATAGCGCTATACCCAAAAGATTTTTCTAAAATCATTTTATTTCATTTCGGCTTAATCAGATTTTTTGCTACTCGTAAAAATTCATGCGCTTTTTTAAGCATTTTCATGCAATTGGTTTCGCTAAAATCGCCGTAATAGTCAGCTTCTTCTCTTAAATTTTTTGCTTCGAGCAGTGACTCCACCAAGGACGAGTCAAGTTCTCCGGTTTCCACAAACAAGGTTCGAATCGATTCAATCAGGCAAAAATGGCTTTTCTCGCGATATTTTTGCGAATATAACAAGGCACGGGCTGAATGAAACATTGAATAATACGACTGAATAATACTCCAACGATAATTTTCTTCGTCTGCGCTACTGGCTGATATTTCAAGATCTTCTTTGGCAAGCCGTAATTCTTTTTTGGCAAGTCTTGGTCCTGGGGAAAATATTTTTATTTTACCGCGTTCTAAGCATTTTTTAAATTCTTGGGACATAGGAATATAAAACGATTCCGTTTTTTATTTCTTGATAAAATTCCGGCTCGCGTACTTCCAGCTCGGACCATTCGCCGGCGGTTTTTATAACCGCCTTGATCTTTAATCCGATATTTTTCTTGATGACCAAACCTGCTTCCGCTTTTTCCTTGCTTAGTATGAATAAATCAATATCACTGCCGACCGTCTGCTCACCGCGGCTGGCCGAACCGAATAAGATGATTTTTTGCGAAACTTTTTCAAGCCGCGGTAAAAGCGGCTTGATCCGCTCAAGCGCTGATTCTATCCTGATTTTTTTTACGTCAATGTTTCCATAATTAATCCGATAAAAACCCATGTGTCCTTTCGTAACTTTTAATATTATTTTCTCTTCTGCTAATTTTCCCAGAATATTGCTTGCTGATGCTTTACTGCATTTGATTTTGTCGGCAATTTCCTGGCCATAAAATTCTTGCATTGGGTGGTCTGCCAATAATTTGATTATTTTTTGCGCTATTTTCGTCATAGTAAACTTAAGTTAAATATTTATGAACTTAAGTTTACTATATCATTAAGATAAACGCTTGTCAATCCAATCCCTGTTTTGTATAGAATCTAATTAACCGCCTCCCAAGCCTGCCGAAAAAACTGCACAGCCTGAACGCTATGATTTTTCAAGACCGCCGCTTCTGCTTTACTAAAGAATGTTTCCGCATTTTTCAATATTCTCTCTTCTTTTTTATTATCCACCCGACTCGCGAAATCATTCACCGCAATCCGCGCAAGCCAAGCATCGGAACGAAGCAGTCCGTCTAGCGTATTTTCAAAAACGGTTTTTACGTTAGCGGGTAGTCCCAATCGGTCTTGCAAAAAACCGGGTATCAGGTTTTTTAGATCAAATATTTTATCCAGCCCAAGATAAACACGCAGTGCGATAACAGCCGCCAAATCCGCTTCAAACACATTCCTGCCTTTTTGCTTTTGCAGATAATAATCATTCTGCCACCATTTCTCATCCAAGCTTTTCCGAATTGCCAAAATAATAGAATCGATTTTTTTATCAGTCTGTTTGTTTCCGGTTTTGACAGACAAAAGCTCGGCCAAAATCGTCTCGCGCAATCCGCGCGGACTTACGGCCTCGATTTTCTTGCCCATCTCAATTTTGATTTCAAAAACACCGTCCCCATTCTCATCAATCTCCATAATCACGCCCTGCGTATCCGAAAGACGCTCCCAATCGACCCGGAATTGATAAGTAGTCGAAGCATTAATCGGCATATCAATAACATTGACTTCGCTGTCAATCACATCGTCTGTGCGATGCACGATTCGCAGGCTAAAAAGGCCGTCCTCTTCCTCATAAATATCCGGAATGCCAACGACGCGGTAGCTTAAGTTCTCGCCGGCAAAGTTGTCATCAGAATAAAGTAGTACCCGCTCGCGCATTTCGTCTGAAAGCGCATAGCCAATCTCTTCGACTGATTCATGCGCGATAATCCCTGTGCGTTCTCCGGCTGAATTAATAACATAAAGCTCCGCGGGACTAAACAGGCTTGCGATCAAAGAATAGCGAAGCTTTTCCAGATCCAAGGGCACATCAATGCTATCGCTAAAATTTTTACTTAAACGAAAATTAACAATATTTTTTGTCCTAACAAGCTCGTCCCAATCAGTCTTTACCTGATATTTATTAGTACTGGCAAAGGAAATATTTTTGGCCTCCACATCCGCCAATTTATTTTCAATATGAAAATGCACAAACTCTCGATTAAGCGCATCACCAATCCGATACCCAAAATCATTATTATAGTTTTCATCATCCAGTGCCAATCCCTCTATCCGTGTCCGCAGATCAAAGCTTGTGCTACCGGAATCATCTTGCCAAATTTGCAATTTTTGCTTGTTGTCGTCATTGCCGTATGTCAATATCCGCCGCGAAGCCTCTGCCGCAAAAAACGGCACGCTTAGCCCCTCTGTATCCCCGGGCCGGACGTATTCTCCAAAGATGAGTGGATCATAAACCCGCAGTTCATCCGTCCCCGCGCCCATAAGCTCGCTGATTATCTTTGTATACTCCCCTGTTTCGCTTACGGTCTGCGGATTTACCGCGCCGTTTTCCGCTTTGACAATGCGGTAGCCATGCGCCTTGCCGCCATCGTGCGTCGCGCTCCCGGTCTGAATAAACAGCGGCCGGTTTTCCGCGTTGGCAATGTCAGAATATTGATAGCCATATTCATCATACGCTTCATCGCGGTGCGTATGTCCGGTCAATGCCAATTGCAAATTCGAACTAGTCGCCCATTCCAAAAATAGAGAGCGGTTATTGGCAATGGATGCGTCCTCCAAATATCCGCCCCCATATTCATCTTGTCCACCCGTAAATACGGGACTATGCATATACAAAACTTTTGGCGTTTCCTTTTTCGTATTGATTAGCTCGGTCATCTGCTCATCCGTTAGTCCGCTACTTTCTATTCCCTTGTCTCCCTTCAAATCACTCATCTCAAAATCAGGCAAAAAGTCCGCCCCGGAATCAAGCCCAATAAACTCTATGCCCTTGTGTGTAAAATATTCATCTTGCGATAAGGATACATTTGCACGATAAGCCGCTAAGTTATCATCACAGTCTTGTGCATTACTAGGTTGGCAAAAAAAACTCCCAGTTGCCCAGCGAAATCGATCATGATTTCCCGGCACAGTATGCACCCCAATCCCTGTCTGCGCAGTAAAGCCGTCGGTAAGCGATTTGTAGTCACGAAACCAGCGCTCATCCGCGTGCTCAACAATATCCCCGCTCACCAAAACAAAGTCCGGCTTTTCCGCTAGTCTACCAATCTCGTACAAGCTATCCGCAAAGCGCGGATAAGAAAGCTCCTCATACCATTTGTGCCTTGGCACCCAGCTGGAACCGAGATGGATGTCGCTTAGGTGTGTGAATGTAAATGGTTCATATTCCGGTTCCTCCCCCTTGAACTGATTGTATAGCTCATCTATTTCCTCGTCTGTTAGGACACGATTGTAGATACGGACTTCGTCGATGGAGCCGTCGAGGTATGCGGTATCATGGCCTGAACAACCAATATTAATAAAATTATTTCCCATATTTGAGTAACCGTTTCCTTGATACAAGCTATCATTTACCCTAAGTTTAATTTTTTGATTTTCTTGATCAAAAATACCAACTATAAAATACCATTTATCTATTTCAACTTTGTGGTAGCCTACTAAATCATTTTGTTTTGTTATTCCCCAACCACTACCAAGCCAATTAAAAATCGCTCGATCCCAACCCCAATTATCATTTGAAAAAACTGCTTGTCCACTATCTAAATATTCGTTTTTTATTTTTACCCAGACTATAATTGTTGATTTTGGCATTACATCAGGATTAATATTCACAGGCATCTGGATATAGTCTCCATCTGCATCAGTTACTCGTGTGAAACTATAAGCACTGTTTTGAATACCAAATTTATTTTCAGTCAAATCTGCACCATAATTTACACCATGCTTTCCATTTCCGCTTTCATCATTTGCATTTCCGTTAAATGGGTAATAAGCGACAAGGCCATCACTCAAACTTTCTGCCAGGACATTTTCTAATTTAGAGAAAAAAACAAATAAAAAAATAATGCAAAAAAATAGCATTATTAAACACCTCCTTGTGTACATAGTTTTGTAAAAATAATAATTATTTCCTTATAAAAAATAATTATTATCCCTCCTTAATAATTATAAACTTATAATAACATATTTTTAATTTTATTCAAAATGTTTTTTCAAAATTAAATTTCAAACTAGACTTAATAAGCTATTACTGTATAATTAAGAATGATTGAAATATGCAAATAAAAATAAAACAATTAATAACACCGATAATCTCTCTTGCTTTGCTGATTTTTTTATTTCATGATCTCAATATAACTAGTCTAGAAAAGATTTTTCAAAACTCAAATCCGATAATCCTAATCTTAGCAACGATAATCCTGTTTGTAGCAGTACCCACCCTATCCGCCCTTCGCTGGAAAATTATATTAAAAAAACTCGATTGTGATATTCAATTTATAGAGGCGCTTAAATTGTATATGGCCAATTTGCCTTTGGCAAAAATTTCACCGGCAAGCTCCGGAGATCTTATGCGCGCATATTACTTAAAAGAAAAAATCAAACCCAGCATGAATATCGGAGGAATTATATTTGAAAGGATGCTGGATTTTTTTGTGCTTGCAAATTTTGCGCTTTTCTTTGGCATACTTTCTCATAACAAAATAGCTATAATCACCGGTATCTCAATAATAATATTTCTGATCACATTATTTGTTCTTGGCAGTAAACTCAAAATCGAAAAAATAAAAAATTTTTTATATATATTTAAAATAATTTTAAAACGGCCCAAAAACCTCGGCATAGCAATTTTCTGTACATTATCATTATGGTTTGTTATAATTGGCTATATCAAATTGATATTTTTGGCATTAGGGGTTGATCTAGTTTTTACGCAAATACTAGCAACTCAACCAATAATTATTTTTTTAAGTCTTGTGCCTATCAGCCTGTCCGGAATCGGAATTCGGGAGTCAGCTATGGTATTTTTTTATGCCGGTTTAGCGCCGGAACAGACAATATTTATGACCGGACTTGCTTATTCATTATTCGGTGGCATAATCTTGCCGGTACTTGGAATTCCTTTTTTATACAATCAATTCAAAATTAAAAAAACCTATGGAAAATAAATTACAAATCTCAATCGTTATCCCTGTCTATAACGAAGAGCTGGCTTTGACAAAAACCTTAGAGCAGATTAAAGAAGTAATGGCGCGCACCGGTTTGGAGCATGAAATAATCGCTGTTAACGACGGATCAAAAGACAAAAGTGGCGAGATACTAAAAAATACCCAAGGCATAATCGCCCTTGATCATATTCAAAACAAAGGTTATGGCGCCAGTTTGAAAACTGGAATAAAAAAAAGTCGCTTTGACCGCGTTTTGATAATTGACGCAGATGGCACATACCCAATAAACTCTATTCCCGAGATGCTAAACTATGCGAAGAACTACGACCAAGTGATTGGTGCGCGCGGGCTAATCAAGGACGGAGAAAACGCTATTCCCTCGGAACGCAAACTTGCGAAAAAATTTCTAAATAGATTTGCGGGCTACTTAGTCGGTTGCAATATACCGGACTTGAATTCCGGCTTTCGTTTATTCCGAAAAGATGTTGTCTACAAGTACTGGGAACTGTTTCCGGATAAGTTTTCTTTTAGCTCTACTCTAACTATGACTTTTTTGTCTCATGGTTTTGAAACAAAATTTTTTCCGATTGAATATTACAAAAGGGTTGGGCAGTCGTCTATCAAGGCTACGGATTTTTTCAACTTTTTAAAACTGGTAACCAAACTTTCCTTGTTTTTCAAACCGATTAAAGTCTTTACACCGTTGAGTCTATTGTTGCTTTTATTCGCGCTGTTAATGCCGATATTATTCCTGGAGGGCGTAACGCAAAAATTTTTAGATACGACTTTCATTGTTTTATGCGCAACCGCTTTACAAACTTTCTTTTTTGGTTTGTTGGCGGAAATTGTAATACATAACAAGTAATATAATGAATAGAGATACGTACGCAAAAAAAGCCATATCACAAATACCAAGATTACTTGGCAATATGGATCGCAACCCATATTCACGGACCTATGGTTGTTTTCATCGTGACTATTGGCTAGATAAAACATCTGACTTTCCTGATGCCGTACGCCAATTCGGCGCCCACGCGCTGGCACTTGTTTATAAATACGATTTTCCTGAAAATATTTATAAAAATAATAAAAAAATTAAAGATTGGGCGGTTGCTTCAATGATATTTTGGTCAAACATACAACATGAAGATGGTTCTTTTGACGAATTTTATCCCTACGAAAGAGGCTGGGTCGGTCCCAGTGCTTTTACGGCATATACGACGATTGAGACATACAACATTTTAAAAGACGAAATAGATGAAAACGCGAAACAAAAAATTTTGAATGCCATAAAAAAAACCGCCTATTTTATCGCACAAGGCGAGGCCGAAGAAGACCATTTAGCAAATCATCATGCTATGGCCTGCTTAGCATTATGGAAAGCGTACAAATTGCTTGGGGACAAGAAATTAAAAGAAGCATATGACAAGGCCTTTACTACATTCAAAACTTATCATAATTTCACTGAGGGGTGGTCACGCGAATACGATGGTATTGACCCGGGATATTTGTCTGCCACGGTATCATTCTTTGGAAAAATATATCAAGACAATCCTGACCCAGAAATAAAAAAAATAATAGATCAATCAATTGATGCTTGCTCTTTTTTTGCTTATCCGAATGGTTTTTATGCCGGTAGTCTTGGAAGCCGCAATACATTGCATTTTTATCCGCATGGTTTTGAAATCATGGCCAAAGAATCAAAAATTGCCGCTACTGTTGCCGAGAAAATGTTAATCGGGTTAAGCGAAAACAAATTAGTGCCACCGGAAATCATATCAGATCGCTATGTTTTTTATCGTGTACCGGAATTTCTATTGTCTTACCTTGATTATTCCGAAAGACCAGCAAATTTGCCAAAACTAAATTATGAACAAAATAATTACAACAACTGGCTTCCTGATGCAAAAATATTTATAAAAAATGTCAACAATCATTATGTCATCGCCAATCTAGCCAAAGGCGGTGTGATAAAAATATTTGACTTGAATACAAACAAATTAATTCATAACGATTGCGGTATAATCGGTAGATTGCAAAACAATAAAATCTTAACCAGCCAATGGATAGATACAAAATATGAAATAAATATTTCTGACAATAGATTTGAAGTAAGCGGTAAATTGAACTACGTGCCATCTAATAAACTTTTTACACCATTTAAAAATATCATATTCAGGTCAATTATGATAATATTCGGAAAAAGCAGGAAACTGGCACACCTGATAAAAGGAATGATCAGAAAAAACATCATACTTAAACAAACAAAAACAAATATCAATTTTAAACGAACATTTGAATACAAAAATAATGAAATTATAATCAAGGATGAAATTGACTGGCAGGATGACAGCCAGTTTGATTCACTATCAATCGGCGATGAATTTTTTGTACGCTACGTACCTCAATCCCGATATTTTCAAAATCAAGAGTTATCTATTGCAGGAAGAAATATTTCAAAAACAGATCTTGAAAAAATTAATAAGAATAAAAAGTTTTGCGAATCAATAAATATTAAACTACTCTGAATAACAAATTAATAAAAATATTATAAAATATGTCAAAAGGAATCCTTGATAATAATTATGCCAAAGAAAGAGAAAGCAAATCTGAATTAATATTTAGATACAAAGTTCGCGCTCAAATACTGGCAAATGCGATTCAAAAATATTTAGAAAAAACCGAAAATCTAAATATTCTCGAGCTTGGAGCGGCAGAAGGCAAGACAATACTTTTTTTAAATGAAATACTACCCAACAACAAAATCACCGGACTCGAATATTCAAGCGATTTGATAAGACAGGCAAAAAATCTGCCACAAAACCTAAATCTGATACAAGGCGATGCAACGAATTTTGATCCCTCTGTCGAGGAAAACACCTATGATGTCGTCAGCGCCTTGGCGCTATTGGAACATCTGACCAACCCCGTTCTATGTATTAAAGAGGCTTTACGAGTACTACGTCCGGGCGGAATTTTTGTTGCTACTTGTCCAAATCCTTTCTGGGATCATGTTGCAACTATGACGGGACTACTCAAAGCCGAACAACACGAAACTGAAATGACAAAGAAAAAAATGATTGCTCTGGCAAACGAAGCCGGTTTGGAGTTATTACGTTTTGAAAGATTTATGTGGGCACCAATTTCTTTTTTGCCTTATTTAAAAATAAAAATTTCCGAAAAAAATTCACTCAAATTTGACAAGGCAATACATTCATTACGCATCTTCAACTGGTTATTTGTAAACCAAGTCTTAATTGGAAGAAAAAAAACATAAAATGATTTTCGATAAAATCAGTAAAACCAAAGTATTATTATTGTCGATTATGGTAATTTCCTTAATAATCGGCTTTTTTGCGATATGGAAATTGTCCTTCATTTCCCCCGCCCCCGAAGGCGATGCTTATGAATATGATAAAACCGCAATTTTATTAGCAACACACGGAGAGATTGATATGTCTTTTCAATACATCCGAGCGCCCGGATATTCCTTTTTTCTAGCTGCAATTTGGAAGCTATTTGGACATAACTATGTAATAATTTATTGGCTTCAATTTTTTCTTCTTGGCTTAACCGGGATTATCGCGTTTTTTATTTGCAAAAAACATCTTAACCAAAATAATATAATTTCATTTCTTTCCGCGCTGACAATTATTTTCTGGCCATATTTTATTTTGCACGCAAAATTACTTTTAGTAGAAACGCTTTATTCTTTTCTGCTATTACTTTTTACATATCAGCTTTTGGAATATGTAAAAAATCCAAAAATCCAAAACGCTTTTTTAGCAGGTTTGTTTATTGGTCTTGCTACACTTACACGGCCGGTCCCATTGCTTCTACCTTTTTGGCTTGCTATTGCCATATTTTTATATTATTTAATAAAAAACAAATTCGATAAACAACAAAAATATATAATTTCAAAAAAAATTATTTTTTCAATGTTTCTTTCTGTTTTTATATTTCTCTCCACTTTAGCGCCCTGGATAATATTTGCCTCATACAAGTCTGGAAAATTTGTTCCCGTTGCTTCAACTTTTTCCGATGTTTACAAAGGTTCAAACAAGTCATTTACAAACGAATGGAATTATTACAAAACTCCAGGTTACGAGCCCGGAACTGAGGTTACTCTAAAAAAAATAGCTACAATAAAAATAAAAAATATATTCAGATTTTGGAAATCCGGTGCCAACGGCTATCAAGCCGAGGCATTGGTCAAGAGATTTCCAATAACAAAATATGCAATAATTATGTATGAAATTATTTTTTACATAATACTCTTCTTGGCTTTATTGGCTGTTTTTTTCACTTTTAAGGAAATTAATATATTTTTACTCTGGGCAATAGTTTCGTACAATTGGTTGTTTCATGCAACGCTACATACACAGCCAAGATATAATCTCCCAACTATTCCGATTGTCATAATTTTGGCTTTTTTTACTTTTAATAAAATATTGAGTTATTATCAATTTTACACAACAAAAAATGCCACTCACCCTAAAACAAAAACTCTATAAATTCCTCCGTTATTCCGAAAAATGGACTGGTACTGACATGGTCTATTTGGCCAAGGGTGGTTTTTGGTTGACTGGGAGTAAGGTTATTAATAGTGCGGTTGCGTTTGGTTTGGCAATTGCGTATGCCAATCTGCTTTCGCAGGAAACTTACGGGCAATATAAATATATCTTGTCTATCGCCAGTCTCGTGGGAATAACAGCGCTTACCGGTATGGACACATCGCTAGTCAGAAGCATCATCAAAGGTTATGAGGGATCGCTTAAAAATGTTATAAAATTAAGAATAAAATGGGGATTTTGGGGAATGTTTATCGGTTTTGCCATATCGGCATATTATTTTATAAACGAAAATAATATCATGGCTGCAAGCATTTTTATTGCCGCTATTCTTTCGCCATTAATAAACGCAATCGTATATAACCCATATTTTGAAGGAAAAAAATTATTTAAAACCCTTAGTAAGTACAGCGCAATCAATCAGGTCTTTGTTGCGATTCTAATTATCGGCTCACTAATAATATTTCCAAATATTATTTTTTTAATTTTTATTTATTTCTTTTCCAATTTTCTAATTCAACTTATTCTTTTAATAAGAACATACAAAAAATACAAACCGAATGACAAAATCGATCCGGACACGATATCTTTTGGCAAACATTTAAGCGCCATGAATATACTTAGTTTGGTTGCCAATCAATTTGATAAAATATTAACTTGGCATTTTCTCGGACCGATACAACTAGCTATTTATTCTTTTGCCACTATTCCGGCAACCCAAATCCAATCCCTATTAAAACCATTATCCATAATGGCTTTCCCAAAAATTTCCGAGCAAGACATAGAAACAACCAAAAAAACTTTGCCAAAAAAAGTACTTAAGTTTTGGGGATTTTTAATTCTTATTATAATTGTCTACATTCTTCTTTCTCCAATATTTTACAAATTATTTTTTCGCGAATACACAGATGCAATAAAATACTCTTGGCTTTTTTCCTTGTCTTTGTTTTCTTTTCCTATGCGGCTTTTTAGCTATCCGCTAATTGCGCACGCAAAACACAAAGATTTGTATATTACAAATTTAATAAACCCGGTAACAAAAATTATTTTTCTTTCTATTTTTTTACCCCTATACGGTATCTGGGGCGCTATCTTCGCGATATTATCGGCAACGCTGATAAGCGACGCGTTTTTATACTATAAATTTACAAAAATATAAAAAGAGCAAGGTTTGTTTCCTTGCTCTTTTTTAATATCAAAACCTATTTTTACAAAACGCTTTTAACGATTTCATGGTAACAATCGACTTGAGTATCGATCAACGACTTGGCGTCATATTTTTCCATAGCCAATTCACGTCCATAGCGCCCATACTCCGGCCAAAACTCAGAATGATCCATGCAATACAAAATCCTCTCAGCCAGAGCTTCATAGTCGCCCTCATTCACAAGAAATCCGTTTTTATTATCGATAATCTGATCAGGAAAAGCGCTATGTATCGTGGCAATACACGGCAGTCCGGTAGCAAGCGCTTGAATTACTGATGTTGTCATAAATTTATTCCATGTCGCCGTCCTTGGATGTTTTGGACGGCTGTACATATAGATGCATATCTAAAAAATATTTTATCAAATCTTCAACCTTCATATATCCCTTAAAATCAGTAACATCTTCAATTTTTAACTCTTTTGCCAGGCCTTTTAGTTCGTCCTCCATTTGTCCGCCACCAACAATATTCATCCTGAATTTTTTTCGGGTTTTTTCTTTAACTATCGCAATAGCGCGCAAAAGATCGTCAATACCTTTTTTCTCAACAAATCGCGCAACCGTAAGCAGGTTTATGGTTTCACCAGTTTCCAGTTTTCGTTCTTTAAAAGGATAATCGGCCACATCAACACTTATCGGCAACACGCGGATACTTTCCGACTTGAAGCCATGATTTATTATCCGTTCTTTCATATTGTTTGACATAACGAAAAACAGCGAGCATTCTTTTTTTAAACGGTCATAATAATCTGCCGGTTTTTGATTAAAAACAATACTGACATCATAGCCATAAAAGGTTGTAATAAATTTCTGACTTGGCGCAACGATTTCACGAATCGTTAAATATTTATTGGCTACTTTTCCAAAATGACAATGAACCAAATCAAACTCCTTACCGACAAAAGGCTCAACAAAAAAAAGTAATTTCAAATTCCAAGCGTCAGCTCCGTATTTTTTAAAATCGAAAATTTTAAGCAACGATTCCGGCTTTATAAAAAATATCCGCAAAATTTTCGGAATTGCTTTTAAAATTCTGATCACAACATTTTTTGGCATATCCAAATATTGTGTTTTCTCACCCATTTTATAATCGAAAAATCTTTGCGAAACATTATCCGTTTTACCGCGATCAAAAGAAAAAATCTCGACCGACATTCCCCTGTCTTGTAGATCTGCAATCTGGTTAATAATAAAAGTTTCCGATATTGCCGGAAATTTACCGATTAAAAACGCAACTTTTATTTTTTTATTTTCTTCTGCCATATTCTTTTAAACAAATTTATTGCAAGCCTCAATAACTGTCAAAACTTCATTGTTCTTCATTGCCGGGCTAAGTGGCAAACTGACAATTGTATTATGAATCTCTTCTGAAATAGGATGGCTTTCATCACTCCATTCGCGATAAGCATTTTGTTTATGCGGTGGTATTGGATAATGAATTAAAGTTCCAATGCCGTTATCCGACATATATTTTACAAACTTTTCCCGCTCTTTCGTACGAATAACAAACAAGTGCCAGACATGAGCCAATTCATCGCTAGCCATGGGCAAAATCATATTATTATTTTTAATATTCTTACAATACATGTTTGCAATTTCACGTCTTCGATTATTTTCTTTATCTAGATATTTTAATTTTACAGACAATATCGCGGCCTGAATTTCGTCGAGACGGCTATTTACGCCTTTGTATTTATTATGATATTTTTCATGACTGCCATAATTACGAAGCGCACGGACAATTTCGGCCAATTCAGTATCATTAGTCGTAACAGCGCCTGCATCACCAATCGCTCCCAGATTTTTGGACGGATAAAAACTAAATCCGGCGGCATCGCCCAAATTGCCCGCCAACCTGTTATTAAATTTCGCCCCTGCCGCTTGCGCGCAATCTTCGATTATTTTTAATCCGTACTTATCAGCAATCTTTTGCATCTGATCGGAATACGCGATTTGTCCATAAAGATGCACGGTTAAAATTCCTTTTGTGCGTTTTGTTATTTTTTCTTCCAAAAGTTTTGAATCAAGATTGTAAGTATTAATGTTCGGCTCAACTAAAATCGGCTTCAAACGATTTTCAGTTATTGCCAGAATGCTGGCAATATAGGTATTAGCCGGAACCAAAATCTCATCACCCTCCTGAAAAATCCCAAGCTCTTTATAAGCGCGGATTATTAAAATAAGCGCATCCAAGCCATTACCGGTGCCGATTACAAAATTTACCCCGCAATACTCCGCAAACTCATTTTCAAATTTTTCAACCTTTTCACCCAAAATATAATGCCCAGAATCAATCACGCCAGCAATTACATCAAGCAATTCCTGGCGGTAAAGCGTATTTAAATCTTTGAAATTTAAAAAAGGTATCATATTTATAATTATTCTGAATATAGTAATATTAACAAATATTTACAAAATAAGCAAAAAAAATTTATATTAAAAAAGCCTTGGTTCCTACCCAAGGCCTTACTTTTTATAAAATTTTTTTTAAAATCAGAAGCTTGAAAAAAGTGAACGGCTCTGATCAATAACCCATTCAAGCTGATGCCAATTGTAATTTACAATCTGTTCGTCATGATCTATGACCTGTTGATTGGAAAAAAACTTCCAGGTGCCGATAAACGAAGACATGTCTTCAAGTTTGATTTTTCTGACATACATAACTGTCAGACACGAACTTCTTCTCTCTGTTTCGACATTGATTGTGCAACCGAGACATTCCAGCTTATCATTTTTGGGAATTTCTCCAAACGTTTCCCTCTGATCGCGAGTGAGCGCGCTTGCAGGCGTATCGCCTATCCGTCCAGTGGTACAAGTGTTATGGTATAAATTCTGCCAACCAACTTCGTCCGACTGGCGCAATTTAAGGGCAAAACCAATAGAATTACCCTGGTCATCAACCACTTGATTAACAATTTGCACCGATATCGACACCCCTGCAATTCCAAGGCAAGATTCAAAAATTTCCAGCGGTACAAACCCCTGATTTGCGAGTCTATGCTCATATACTCGATCAGCAAGAACACTAAATACTTCTTTTAAATCTTTTAAAGGTGCGTTTTTCAAAAAATCAATGATTTCCTTACTCACAATATCCTCCTATTGTTATTTATTTGAGTATTTTACAAAAAAATATCCCCATTTAACATGGGGATACTATATCATAATTTCTACTTTTTGTCAAGCTATGTACGATTGCATAGTCAAGGTTACCTTTTCAACAGGAATTATGTATAAAGAATTAAATAATGAGCTAGTAAGTTTTTGAATCGGCGTTAATTTATTCATACCATAACCCCCATGCTTTCTTTTCTC
>Ga0209212_1000215_pt1 | contig 119287 bp, 98 predicted proteins | sample RifGroC2_FD_183996 | JGI IMG/M metagenome (GOLD analysis project Ga0209212, IMG submission 183996) | Groundwater microbial communities from Rifle, Colorado, USA - Groundwater C2 (SPAdes) (version 2) | ecosystem: Environmental > Aquatic > Deep subsurface > Groundwater | place: Rifle, Colorado... | reverse complement strand
GACCTTCTATCGCTTCGTGCTCCATTTCCGCAGCGGCGGCGCCACACCTTTCGTGGAGCGCCCGGACGGTGTCGAGGCCTTTCTTCCCATATCCGCCCTGGTCAGCCTGAAAGGGTGGATCGCCTCGGGGAGCATCAACTCGGTGCATCCCGCAGCGCTCGTCATCTTTCTGGCGGTAATTGTGGTATCTCTTCTGCTGAAGCGCTCCTTCTGCTCCTGGATCTGCCCGGTCGCAACGGTCACCGAGCTGTTCTGGAAGGCGGGATTCAAGGTCTTCGGGCGCAACTTCCGCGTCTGGCCCTGGCTCGACTGGCTGATACGCCCGATAAAGTACCTGGCGCTCCTCTTCTTCCTGTTCTCCATCCTCCTGCTGATGTCCGGGGAGAGCGTCAGGTCGTTCATCCTTTCCGACTACAACAAGATGGCCGACGTGAAGATGCTTGATTTCTTCCTGAATCTCTCCGGTACGCCGCTGGTGGTCATCGCAACGCTGCTCCTTCTCTCCTTCTTTTTCCGTAACCCGTTCTGCCGCTTCCTCTGCCCCTACGGCGCGCTGCTGGGCCTTTTCTCCCGCCTGTCCCCGGTGAAGGTGGAGCGGCTCCAAAGCGCCTGCATCTCCTGCGGCGGCTGCAACAAGGCCTGCCCGTCGCACCTGGATGTGATGAATAAGGGGAGGGTCTGCTCGGAGGAGTGCATCGGCTGCCTGCGCTGCGTCGGCAGCTGTCCGAAGCCCGAGGCGCTGCAGCTTCGTCTGAAGGGGGGGAGGGTGGTTCCGGGTATGGCGTTCGCCGCCCTGGTCGTTGTGCTTTTCGTCGGGGGAACGCTGGTAGGGAGGGTTACCGGCCACTGGCACAGCTCCATCGACAAGGCCGAGTACCAGAGGCTGATCACCAGCGGTGCGGGCGCCGAGCACCCGTAGTCGTTGCAGCATCTCTCGATAGACGACGTAGAAGGGGAAACGAAAAAAGGGGACGGTATCTTAACCGTCCCCTTTTGGTATTCCTGGCACCTGCCGTGTCGAAAAGGCTTGCCGCCGTTTTACCGCTTTCAGCCGGACTACCCCTCTTCTTCCTCGCCCAGCGAGATCTCCCGGTAGGCCCGGTCTTCCTCGAAACGCTTGGTCTGCGCCTGCTGCTTCTCCAGGTCCGCCTTGCACTTGACGCAGTGGCGGGCGAAGGGGACGATCTTCAGCCTCCCGAGCGGGATTTCCTCCTCGCACTCCTCGCAGATGCCGTACTCGCCTTCTTCAAGCCGCAAAAGCGCTTCGTCGATGTGCTTCAACTTCTCGCGCTCCCGGTCACCAAGGAGCAGACCCAGTTCCCGGTCGCGCTCGCTGGACGCCTGATCGTAGATGTCTCCGCTCGGCTCGTTGACCGGAATGTCGGAACCCGACTTCAGGGTCTTGTTAATCTCTTTAAGCGTCTCCTCTTTCATTTTAAGGAGCATCGCTTTCATTTCATCTGGCTTTTCTGTCATGTAAAATCCACTCCGTACAGTTCAGTTCCGTTAAAGCGACGCAATAATACAGCAATAGGGGTTCATGTCAAGCTAAAAGCCTAGTCTATTATCTCGCCAATAAGGTCATAGTCCGACGAATCAGTGATCCTCAGTTTTACTATGTCGCCGACGTTGGCGTTGCCGGCGGTTATGTACACTAGACCGTCGACGTCGGGGGCCTGTCTTGATGAACGCCCCTTAAGAAGTAGCTCCGTTTCCTCGCTGTAACCCTCGACCAGCACCTCCTCGACGCTGTCGACGAGGGTCCTGTTGTGCTTGAAGGAAACGCGCGCCTGGGTGCGCATCAGCTTCTTGTGCCGCTCCCTCTTGATCCGCTCGGAGACCTGGTCCGGCATCTCGGCCGCGGGGGTTCCCTCCTCGCGGGAGTAGCAGAAGACCCCCAGCCGGTCGAAGCGGGTCTCCTCGACGAACTGCAGTAGCTTCTTGAAGTCGTCGGTGGTCTCGCCCGGGAACCCGACGATGAGCGAGGTCCTGATGGCGATGTCCGGGATCTCGCTGCGCAATTTCCCGATCAGGGTCCTTACTTCCGCCTCGCTGCTCCTGCGCTTCATCCGTGAGAGGATCGGGTCGCTGATATGCTGGATCGGAAGGTCCAGGTATTTGCAGACCTTGGGCTCGTTCTTGATGAGCTGGATCAGCGAGTCGGTGACGCCGTCGGGGTAGGCGTACAGGAGCCTGATCCACTTGAGCCCCTCCATCCCGGCGAGTTCCCGGATCAGGAACTCGAGACCCGGCGTGTCGGGGAGGTCCTTGCCGTAGGCGGTGATGTCCTGGGCGATGAGGTTCAGCTCCTTCACCCCCCCCTCGACCAGTTGCTTCGCCTCGGCCAGAAGGGTCGACAGCGGGCGCGAGCGGAGCGCTCCGCGCAGCGACGGGATCACGCAGTAGGCGCAGTTGTTGGAGCACCCCTCGGCTATCTTCAGGTAGGCCGTGTAGTGCGGCGACGACTGCAGGCGCGGCAGCTCGTCGTTGTAGACGAAGTTCGGATCGCCGGTGTAGCAGAGCTGGTCGCTGGTGGTCTTCTTCTCCGCGATGATCTCGGCGATGCGCGGGTAGTCGCCGGTCCCGATGAAGATGTCGACCTCGGGGAGTTCCTTGGCGAGCTCCTCCTGGTAGCGCTGCGGCAGGCACCCGGTGACGATCAGGAGCTTGCAGCGCGCGTCGTGCTTGCGGTCGGCCAGGTCGAGGATGGTGTCGATGCTCTCCTGTTTCGCCTCCTTTATGAAGGAGCAGGTGTTGACGATGATGATGTCGGCCTGCGTCTCGTCGGTGGTGACCTCGTAGGCGTCCCTGGAGAGGTACCCCAGCATCACCTCGGCGTCCACCAGGTTCTTAGGACAGCCCAGGCTCACCAGGCTGACTTTTTCCTTGATCTTGTCGCTCAAAAAAATTCCCCTCTTCGTTGTCAGCTTCTGAAGTTCACGAACTGCATGTCTATGTCCAGGTCCTTCCCCTTGAGGATGCGGATAACCTCCTGCAGGTCGTCGATGTTCTTGCCGGTGACCCGGATCTGGTCGTCCTGGATCTGGCTTTGCACCTTGAGCTTGCTCTCCTTGATGACGGCGCCGATCTCCTTCGCCTTCTCCTTGGAGATCCCCACCTGCAGCGTGATGATCTGCCTTACCATCGATCCCGAGGCCTCCTCGGCCTTGCCGTACTGCAGCGCCTTGGGCGAGATGTTGCGCTTGACGAACTTGGACTGGAGGATGTCCACCACGGCCTTCAGCCTGAAATCATCGTCGGCCAGGATCTTGATGCTCTCCTTCTCCAGGGTCACCTCGCTCTTGGACCCCTTGAAGTCGTAGCGCTGGGCGATCTCCTTCACGGTCTGGTTGATGGCGTTGTCGACCTCCTGCATGTCGACCTTGGAAACGATATCGAATGACGGCATTTCTAAACCTCCTGGAATCAGAATGGAATCAGACTGAGATTGAGATTAAGTAAGAAATGAATCCATAAGAGGCTCTCCCCCCCTTAATCTTTGTCTTAATCTTAATCTGGTTTACTTGCTCTGTATCACCCTCACGCCGGCCGGGACCTTGAAGCTGAACTTCCCGCTCGACACGCCGCGGTTGGCCTTCACGTTGCCGTACTCCATCCTGGTGCTGTTCCCCGCCTGATCGAAGACGGTGGAGGAAACTATGGGGAACGGGGTGCCGGGACGCCCCTTGGAGATGAAGCTCTCCACCGCGTCGCCGTCGATGGTGAGCTGGAGTTTCGCCATGGCCGGGCTCTTCTTGTGCGGTACCAGCTCGAGCTGGTAGTTCCCCTTCTTGTCCTTGGGCTCGGTGGCGAAGGCGACGTTGAAATCCTTGGAGACCTGCCCCATCCCCGAGAGGTAGTTCAGGGCTATGCCGTTTCCCGCCTCGAAGAGCTGCGAGAGTTCCATCACCATAACCTGTTTTTGCTCCGGGAGGTAATACCAGACCGTCTTGCCGTTGGAAACGATCTGCTGTTTCGGTTTGCTGTAGTTGAAGCGGAACATCGACTCCTTGCCGCTCCCCTTCTTGATGAAAAGCTCCCCCCCTCCGCTCTCCTCGCGCTTCATCATCTTCAGAACGCTCTTCTGGCTGAAGTCGGCCTGCAGGTCGTTCAGGTTGGCGTACCCCTGCTCCAGCGCGCGGACCACCTGCGACAGCTCGGCGCAGGTGGCGGAGGTGACGGCGAGAGCTGTGAGGAGAAGGGAGAAAAGGAGTGCTCTGGCGGCTTTCATGGTGACCTCTAAAACTAGTGAAGGTCTCGGGGTAAAGCCCGGGACCTGTCGGTGGACATCAGTTTGACCGGGCATTTTGCCATACAACCGGCCATCCTGCAACCTTTTCATTGATGCCCCAGGGCGCCGAGCATGGCGTCGAGGGAGGCCGTGGCGGGTATGAGGAAGATGTTCCCGCCGCAGAGGACCTCGGCGACGGAGAATACGGTGTCGATCATGACGATCGACTCCCCTTCACCGTGTTCCATGAGCTTCGAGAGGAACTCGGTCGCCCGGCCGCGGATCATGGTCGGCACGGAGGGGAGGAGCGTCATCCTGAGCGACGCCCCCAGGGCGTTCAGGCAGGCCGAGGCGAGTATGTTGCCGACCTCCAGCAGCGTGGAGTTCTCGAGGTCGGAGAACGGCTTGCCGGCGGCGGGGGGTGTCCCGAGGAGGAGTTCCACGATGCGCAGCGCGTTCTCCTGGCGCAGCAGGACGACGATGCTGCCGCGCACGTTGCCGAGGATCTGCAGGTGTAGCGCCGTCGCCTCCTCCGCCTGGAGGATCTCGGCGAGGCCGGCCGCGTCCACGAACTGCAGGCGGGGGACCTGGATCTCCACCCCTTTTCCCATGAGCTGCGAAAGGGCGGTGGCGGCGTGCCCCATGCCGATGTTGCATACCTCGGTCAGTGCGTTCAGTTCGGCGCTTTGCAGTGTGGGGTTCGACATGTAAGCCTCCTCGGGATACGGTTGGCGCCTGCGCCTGCCGGTGGCTGCGGCCACCACCTAGCGTCACAAGAGGTCGGCCAGATCCAGTATGGTGACGATCTCGCCGTCGCCGAGCGTTGCCCCCCCGGCAAGCCCCGCCATCCTGGAGAGCGGCCTGCCGAAAGGTTTCACGAACAGCTCGTGCTGTCCCAAAAGCCGGTCCACCACGATCCCGACGCGGCGCCCCTTCGCCTCCGTGACGAAGAGCGGCAGGATGCCGTTGGGGAAGCGCCCCAGGGGGAGTCCGAGGACCCGGTTCAGGCTCAATAGCGGCACCGTCTCGCCGTCCAGCTGGAACATCTGCCTCTTCCCCACCGTCTCTATCTGGCGCCGCGACAGCTCGACGGTCCTTAGCACCGCCGTGACCGGCACGGCCCCCTTGACGGCGCCGCACTGCACCACGAGCGCGTGTATGATCGCTATGGTCATCGGGAGCTTCAGGGTGAAGGTGCTCCCCACCCCCGGCTCCGACTCGATCTCGAGCGTCCCCCCGAGCTTCTGTATCGCCGCGTTCACCGCGTCCATGCCGACGCCGCGCCCGGAGACGTCGGTCACCTCGCGGGCGGTGGAGAAGCCCGGGATGCAGGAGAGCATCAGCGCCTGGCGCGGCGAGAGGAACTCCCCCTCCTCGGGGGTGAGGACACCCTTGCGGATCGCCGCGTCGATCATCCTCTGCGGCTCCATGCCGCGCCCGTCGTCGCTGACCGAGATGACGATGCGGTCCCGGTCCCGCGACACGCAGAGCCGCACCACCCCTTTCTCCGGCTTCCCGGCGGCCGCGCGCTCGGCGCTCTCCTCCATGCCGTGGTCCACCGCGTTTCTCAGGATGTGGTTCAGCGGATCGACCAGCTGCTCCAGGGTGCCGCGGTCGAGACCTATGTCCCGCCCGGTGATCTCGAACTGGATCTCCTTGCCGCTCTTCTTGGCCAGGGAGCGGACCGAGCGCTGGAACCGGTCGCAGATCGCCTCGAACGGCATCAGGCGGACCTTCATCACCTCGTCGTGCAGGGCGCGCAGGAGTTTTCCCGTCTCGGAAACCGCGTCGTTCAGAGGCTGCGACCCGGCCTCGCGGGCGACGTTCAGGAGCCGGTTCTTGTTGGTGACCAGTTCGCCGGTGAGGTTGATCAGGTGGTCCAGAAGCTCCGTCTTCACCCGGACCGTGCCGGCGTCGAGCGCCGGCGCCTCCTTCGCCTTTTCCGCCTCCGGCGAAGCCGGCGCGGCGGGTGGAGGGGGGGCCTTCTCCGCCTTTTTCCTGGGTGGAGGGGGCGTATAACCGGCCAGCCTCTGCGCGTAGTCGCCGGGGGGGGGCGTCACGGGCCTATCGGCCTCCACGTCGTTCAGCATGGCGTCGATCAGGTCGACCCCCTCCAGGAGGAGGTCCGCGACCCCGGCCTCGAACTTCAGCCCGCCGTCCCGGACCCGCGCCATCAGGTCTTCCATGCTGTGGGCCACCACCACGACCTCGCCGTATTCCATCGAGGCGGCCATCCCCTTGAGGGAATGGGCCCCGCGGAAGAGCGTGTCGACGGCGCCCGGCTCCGAGGGGGACTGCTCCAGGGCGACCACCTGCTCGCTGATCGCCCTCAGGTATTCCCGTGACTCGGAGAGGAAGAGGGCTTTGTACTGCGTCATGTCCATCGGGTCACCCTTGGGCAGTTTCCTTCAGGACGCGCGCCACCAGCTCCGGGTTGAACGGCTTGAGGATGAAGGCCCTGGCGCCGGTCTGCATCGCCGTGGCCGTGAACGATTCCTGCCCGATGGCGGAGCACATCACCACCCGCGCCTGCGGGTCGAACGCCATGATCTCCTGCAGCGCCTCGAGGCCGGTCTTGTTCGGCATCACTATGTCGAGCGTCACCAGGTCGGGTCGGCATTCCCGGTACAGCCGGACCGCCTCCTCGCCGTCGGACGCCTCGGCCGTCACCAGGTAACCCTCCTCCTGCAGGATGTCGCGCAGCATTTTTCTCATGAAAAGAGAGTCGTCCACTATCATGACCGTGGTGGCCATCGGGTACCTCCTGGTAGTTTTGCTTTGAATGTGGCAGCCTACGGCTGCGGGCGGGGCGGGGCCTCCCGCAATCCCTCTTCCAGCCCGCGCAGGAGCGCCTCCACCTCGAGCAGGCGGACCGTTCCCGCCGCCGTCTCGAGGCGCGCCTCGATGAGCGGCTCCTCCCCCGGCGCCTCGCCGGTCACCGTCTCCCCGCTCACGATCGAGCTGACCCCGTCCACCCCGAGCGCCAGGTGGGCGAGCTTCGTGTCGAGGACGAGGAGCTTCCCCGGCGCCCCCCGCCCGCCCTTCCCGAGGTACATGCCGAGGTCGACCAGCGCGGTCAGGTTGCCGTGGAAGTTGATGAGCCCGAGGTAGTGCGGCGGGGCTCCCGCGAAGGGGTAGCTTGGCTGGGGCTCCATCACCTCGCAGACCTCCTGGAGGTTCAGGGCGAACTCCTCCCCGGCGGCGCTGAAGATAAGGAGCCGCTCCGGGATCATGCCTGCGGCCCCTCTTGGACCTGGAACCTCTCCACCGAGTGGAGCAGCTCCTCGGCGAGTTTCGCGAGCTGCTGGGTCTGGAACACCATCTCCTGCATGGCGGAGGACTGCTCCTCGGTGGCCGCGGAGACCTCCTCGGTCGATGCCGCGTTGTCCTCGGCCACCTTGGCGATCTCGTCCACCATGGTCACCATCTTGGCGGCGCCTGTGGTCTGCATCTGCGACAGGTCGGCGATGGAGTTGGCCTTTCGCTCCGTCTCGATGACGGTGGCCAGGATCTCCCTGAAGGAGTCCGCCGTCGTGTCGACGTTCTTCTTGCCGGCGATGATGGCCCGCGAGCTCTCCGTTATGGTCTCCTGGAGCTTGCGGCTCTCCATCTTGACCAGGTCTATCATCTCGACGATGTCGGTGGCGCTCTTGGCGCTGCCGTCGGCGAGCTTTCTCACCTCCTCGGCCACGACGCCGAAACCCTTGCCGTACTCCCCGGCGCGCGCCGCCTCGATGGAGGCGTTCAGCGCCAGGAGGTTGGTCTGGCGCGCCATGTCGACGATGAAGTCGGCGATCTTCCCCACCTGCTGCAGTTTCCCGTTCAGGTCCATGAACTGCATGCCGATCAGCTCCACGGAGTCGAAGAAGCTCTTCATCCGCTCCAGCGAGTCGTTGGCGAGATCCCCCCCCCTTTGCGCCGTGACGCTGGTCTCGCGCGCGGCCTTCGCCGTCTCCTTGGCCCGCCGGGCCACCAGGTCGACCGAGATGGCCATCTCGTGGATCACCTTGGAGCTCCTGGAGAGCATCTCCGCCTGCGTCTCGGCGCCGCCGGAGATCTGCTCGATCGCCTGGGCCACCTCCTCGGTGGAGGCGTTTATCTCAAGGGCGGTGGAGGAGAGGGTGCGGGTCGATTCCATCACCTTCTCGGAGGTCTCCCTGATCTGGTGCACCAGCGCCCTCAGGTTCTCCAGCATGGAGTTGATGGAAACGGCCATGCTGTGGGTCTCGTCCGGGAACCTCGTTGCGGGGAAGGCGAGGCCGAAGGAGATGTCCCCCTGGCTGATCGACTCGGTGGCCCCCTTCAAAAGCGAGATGTTCTTGGTGAAGCTCTTCGAGAAGAACGACCCGAGGACGAGACCCACGGTGAGGGCGACCACGTAGGAGAGGATATTGGTGAGTTCGGGGGAATAGTCGAGGTGTCCCACCCAGGAGGGGACGAAGGCGACCGCTGCGACGACGGCAAGGAATCCGAGGATGAACTTGTACCCGATCTGTATGAACATGAAGCGAGCTCCTTTTTGCAGCAGGGATCCCGGCTAGAGCGCCCGGTAGATCCTTTCGACGGGGCAGACGGTCCTGAAACGCTTGCGGGCCGTGCCGAAAAGGGTTTCCGATTTGCCGAGCACCAGGTATCCCCCCGGGGAGAGCGCGTCGGCGAAGCCGTTCAGGATGGTTTCCTGGCGGTTCCTTTCGAAGTAGATCAGCACGTTGCGGCACAGAACCAGGTCGCAGCGCTCCCACCCCTTCTGGTGGTTCAGGTCGGTCCGCTCGAAGAGGACCCGCTTGCGGATCTCCGGGGAGAGCCGCAAGCGCTCCCCCTCGCGGGTGAACCAGCGGGAGAGGAGTTCCGGGGAGACCTCGGCCAGCCGGTCCGGGTGGTAGAGCGCTTCCCCGGCCGCCTCGAGCGTGGCGACGTCGACGTCGCTCCCGCAGATGCGGACCCGTCCCGCCTCGAGCGCCTCCGGGAACCTCTCGCGCAGGATGAGCGCCAGCGTGTACGGCTCCTCCCCGCAGGCGCAGCCGACGCTCATGAGCCTTACCTCCCGGCGCTCCTTGAGCAGTGCCGGCAGGATCTCGGCGGAGAGCTTCTCGAACATGGTGGGGTTTCTGAAGAAGTGGGAGACGTGGATGGTGAGGACCCGCAGCAGGCGCTCCTGCTCCGCGGCGCTCTCCGTCAGAAGCTCCCCGTAGGCCTCGGGCGAGGGTGACCTGGTGGCGCGGACCCTTATGTTTATCCGCCTCTTGACGCACTTGTCCTTGTAGCCGTCCAGGGTGAACCCGGAGCGCGCCTGAAGGATCTGTCCGATCGATGCGAAGGTCTCGGGGGAGATGTCCGGCTCGTCCCCGCCGCTGCCGCCGACGCCGCTCAGCATGCCGTGCCGCCGGGCTTTTCGATTCTCAGCGCTCTGCGCGCGGTGGGGGGCATCGGGACCTCTTGGCAAGAATGGGGAGGACGGACTCCAAATGGAAAATTGATAGCAAATTGCGGCGCAAAAGTCAATGAGGACTGCGACTTGCAAAAGGAAAGCCCCGCTTTGGGGCGGGGCTTTCCGGGAAGGCTCTCTTAGGAGGCGAGGTACAGGGCGATGTTCTCGGTGAGGGTGCGGTAGATCCGGCGGCATTCCGCCTCGTCCCGTTCGAGGAGCGTCACCCGGAAACCGAGGAGTTCCGTGTTGAAGGAGGAGAGCGGGACCACGCAGATCCCGGTGCGGGCCAGGATGTAGTAGACGAAGCGCTTGTCCGGCGCCACCCCCGGCTGGTTCACGATCCCCTCCACCAGTTCCCGCACCTCGGCGATATCTATCGGGAGCGTCTGGGTGTGGTTCAGCACCCCCTCCTTGAAGGGGACCGCCATGTAGAAGGCGCCGTTGGTCCGGTTCACCGAGAGTTCCTTGACCTTGGAGAGCGCCTCGAAGGTGATGTTGCTCATCTTCTCGTAGCGGGCGATCCTCTCGTTCAGGTAGTTCCGGTATTCGGGGTGGCGCATCACGGCCGGCAGGCAGCGCTGCGGCAGCGTCGTGGAGCAGACCTCGTTCATCTTCGAGGAGAGGATGGAGTTGACGAACTTCTTGAAGCGGGGATCGCGGTCGCCGTTGTAGACCTCGATCCAGCCGCAGCGCGACCCGGGCCACGGGAGCTCCTTGGAGATCCCCTTCATGGCGATGGCCGGGACCTCGCCCACCAGGTCGGAGATCGGGACCGTGCTCTCCCCGTTGTAGACGATGTTGCCGTACACCTCGTCGGCGATGATGAAGAGGTCGTAGGCGCGGGCGATGGCGACGATCCTCTCCAGGACCGCGGGGGGGTAGACCATCCCGGTCGGGTTGTCCGGGTTGATGATCATGATCCCGGAGATCTGCGGGTTGTACTTGACGTGGTTCTCCAGGTCCTCCATGTCGGGGTACCAGTTGTCCTCGGGTTTCAGCCGGTAGCAGACCGGGACCGCGTGGGCGTGCGACGCCTCGCCGATGGAGTGCGTGGTGTAGGTGGGGGAGGGCATCAGCACCCGGCTCTCCGCCCGGAGGTTGCCGTACACCTTGGCGATGGCGTCCCCCAGGCCGTTGAAGAAGATGATGTCGTCCGGGGTGATCTGCGCGCCCCCCCTTTTGTTGGTGATGTCGCAGATGAACTCGCGGGTCTCCAGGACGCCGCGGGTCGGGCAGTAGGCGTAACTGTCGTCGTTCATCGCCTCGGCCGCCACGATCTCCTTCATCCAGAGGGGGATGGTCTCCCCCTTGACGATGGGGTCGCCGATGTTCTCCCAGTTGATCTTCACGCCGAAGCGCTGCACCTTCTCGGCCACCGTCACGATGTTCCTGATCTCGTAGGTCAGTTCTCCCGCGCCGGGAGCGACAATCTCGTTGCGCATCTTTTCCCCCTAAGGCAATTCCCGTTTTTTCGGCCCGCGGCTCTTGCTCCGCGCGGCGCCGTTTTTGTCGAAAAAGCATAAAAAAAGGCCGCGGGGGTCCCCCACGGCCTTCAGTTGAAATTTTTCTGAATCAGCAGTGGCGGCTCTAGAAGGGTCTGGCCGCTGCTGCTGCGTGGACTGAGCCACGTGATGTAACGGTGTTAGTTTGCATGTCGTCTCAGATATCATGCAGGGTTTCGGATGTCAACGTTTTTCTCCGTCGCTCCCGGTGAGCGAGATGGTGAGCCGGCCGTCGCCGTCGCGCCAGCGAACCCATCCCTGCGGCGATTTCACCCGCGCCCACTCCTCGTCCACGCCAAGCAGCTGCAGCTCCCTCTCCCTGGGGAGCGTGGAGAGGGGGGGCGCCTTGTCGTCCGGGGCGCTGCGGAGCTGGTAGAGCCCCTTCTTCATCCCCGGCAGGAGGCGCACCGTGCGCCCCGGGAGGAACTCCTCCCAGGAGAGGTAGATCCGGCCGCGGGAGGGCTCCAGCCACCCCTCGCGCCCCGCCTCGTCGTAGGCGACCCGCGTCCATCCCCCCTTCCTGGCGCTGGCGGCCAGCTGCGGCTCCTGGTCGCTTCCCGAGAGCCTCGGCAGCTGCCCGGCGCGCCGCTCGGCCAGCCGCAGCACCCCCGGCTCGTCGTAGATCGGGAGCGGGGCCGACTCCGGCTCCGTCCCCCCCCTGAGCGTCAGCACGCCGCTGCCGCTCAAGGGGCGCGGCGCCGGCGGCGCCCCAAGCGCCGCCTGGGCGGCGAGGAGCAGGATCGGGAGGAGAAGCGTCGCGCGCCGGCCCATGCCGTTACATCTCCACCAGGGCGAACTCGTTTCCGTCCGGGTCCGCCACCACGGCCATCTTCCCCCACGGCGTGCGCTCCAGCGGCTCGGTGAAGCGCGCCCCCTTCTCCTCGAGGGTCTTGCAGAGCTCGTCCAGCCCCTTGACGTCGAAGGTGATCCCGGTGTGGCGCCCGACCAGCTTCTGCGCCGCCTCGTGCATGGCGAGCGAGACGCCGAGCGAGGTCCCCTGGGAGGGGAAGAACTCCATCATGTACTCGGTCTCCTGGCCCGGGGTAAGCCCCAGCAAGTCGCGGTAAAACCGGCGCGCCGCCTGGAAGTCCTTAACGAATACAACGATATTTTTAATTTTTTCTACCATGGAAACCGCCTTAGATGATATGTTGTGACAGCGTTCTAATACATAACAGAGTGGGCGGGCGCTGGCAAGGGTAATCCTCGCCGCGGTTTCGGGGTCCGCGCTCCCACAACGGGGGTCTTTCGTGACGCAACAGTTCAAGCCGCGGGAGGTGTACGTCGCCTCCTCGTACATGGCGCCGGTGGGACGCTACGGCGGTCGGGAGCGGGAGGCGCTGAGCTTCCTGGAGATGGCGGAGAAGGCGGGTGAGGTCTTCTCCGGGTCGAGGCTCAGGCGCGGCGACGTCGACGCGGTCGTGGTCGGCTGCCAGAACCCGGTCGCCTTCTCCGGGGTGGACAACACGGCGGCGAAGATAGCCGGGGTCCTCGGGATCTCGGGGGCGAAGTCGGTGCTGATAGACACGGCCTCCTCCTCCGGCGCCTCGGCGCTCGAGTACGCCTACCTGCAGATAGCCTCGGGGCGCTGCGACCACGTGCTGGCGCTCGGTATACAGAAGATGAGCGACGTCTCCACCGGGCAGGCGACCCGTATCGTCGCCGGGGTGATCGACAGGGACGAGGCGGAGTTCGGTCTCTCCATGCCCGCCTGCGGGGCGCTGGTTGCCCGCTCGCTGATCGAGAGGCTCAAGCTCTCCATCGAGGAGTGGACCGCCTTCTCGGCGCTCCTGACCCAGAGGGCGCACCGCTTTGCGGCGAGAAACCCGCAGGCGCACCTCTCGTTCGAGATCCCGCTCGAGGAGTACTACCGCCAGATCGTCACCGGCAAGAACTACCGCTACTGGTGGCCGCTTCGCTACCACGACTTCTGCCCCATGTCCGACGGGGTGGCCGCCGTCCTCCTGAGCGCCACGCCGCACGAGGTGATCGTCTCCGGCGTGGGGAGCGCCACCGACATCCCGACCATAGCCGACCGCCCCTACTTCCACAGCTTCCCGGCCACGGTGCGGGCGGCCGCCGAGGCGTACGCCATGGCCGGTGTGAAGAGGATCACCGACTTCGCCGGCAAGATCCACGTGAACATGCACGACCCGTTCAACGGCTTCGGGCCGATCAACATGGTGGACCTGGGGTTCGTGCACAGAAGGAGGATCGTGGAGGGGCTCCTGAACGACGAGCTGACCGGCGAGTACGGGAGCTTCCCGACCAACATCACCGGCGGCCTGAAGGGACGCGGCCATCCGCTCGGCGCGACCGGGATGATCCAGATCGTCGAGAACCACCGGCTCATCACCGGGGGGCGCTTCCAGATGGGGCTCGCGCACTCCATCGGCGGCCCGATCAACAACAACGTGGTGACGCTCCTGGAGCGGACCAGCCACTACCGCGGGCGCCCGCGCCCCGCCCTCTCCCCCTGGGGGCTCCCGCCGCTTGGGAGGATGAAGCCCAAGAACCTGAACGTGAACGGGCTTCTGAACGGAGACGAGGTGGAGGGGCGCTTCGTGGCCGCCACCACCCGCTTCGACTTCAGGACCGGGGAACCGGAGGGGATCGTCATCATCGTCTCCTGCATGGCGCAGGGGGCGCGCTACTCCTTCCTGTTCGGCATCGGCGGCGAGCACTACCGCGAGGTGGTGCAGCTTTGTTCCGGGGACCGGGTGAGCCTGGAGCGGGGCGGGGACGGTATCCTGGTGAACCGCATCCCGGTCAGGAAGTTCTATCGAAGGAGCGTGGACGGCGTCCTGGAGCTGGCCGGAAGCGGCTGGAAGAAGCTCACCGGCCACTAGAGGTTTCCCATTGACACCGGCGCCGGTACCGGTATGTTGGCGGGCGCGACAAAAAACAGCAGGGGCGCAACCGGATCGTCGGCTGAACGCAACAACGTAAACCAAGCGTAAAAAGGGAGTGCGGCACGACATGTTACTGTTCAAGATACTGGGCGTCATCTTCGCCCTCTTCATCGTCCTCTTCGTACTGATAGTGCTGGAGGAGACGTTCTTCGGCGGCCGCCGCAGGCGCCGCCTGGAGCAGAAGGCGTACGCCGCGCAAAAGGAGCGTCTGGAGCTGAAGGCGCGGCTGGAGAAGGACGAAGCCGGGGAGAAGTGACCATGGAGCGGGTCAGGGTGGCGGCGATCGTCGGGAGCTGCCGGAAGGGGGGAGTGGTCTAGCAGGTGGTGGACGAGATCTCCCGGCGGGAGAAGTCCCGGGGGACCGGTCCAAAGGTGAGGGAAAAGGCGCGGTTTGCGGGGAAGAAGCTGGCGCTGGGGAAGTGAGTCGTTAAGGGAGGCGTCTGGCGGCGGACATGGTGAAGCCGTCCTCGCGCCCCCATAGCGTGCGGGAGCGGGACAGGGCGCGGCGCTGGGAAAGCGGGTCGGCGGTAACCTCTGCCGGGGGCGTTGCCGCCCGCGGCGCGGACGCCCCGGTTTCGCCGCTGCCGGCTGCCGCGACATAGGTCCTGCTCCACACTATCCTGATGCCATCCCGCTGTTTCACCGCTTCCTCCCGTCTTCGGCCGACTGGTACAGGCCAGGAAGTAGATGCAACATCCGTTCCTTCAGGGTAACTGCTTGAAATGGCTGAGATGGGGTCGGCGAAGCGGGGGGGCGAGTGGAGGTATTATTGACGCCCGGGGCGGGTTTGGTGACGGAATTTTGACTTTCACGGTGGCTGCGCCCCTCCCCGCGCGGTCCCGGGAAGGGTCAGAGCAGCACCTTGCGCCAGACCTCGACCACGGTCCCGATGGTGCGGGTGTCGTTGTCGGGGCGAAACGGCGCGTAGGCGGGGTTGTCCGCGGCTAGGTAGATCTCGTCGTCCTTGAGCCGGTACCTCCTGAGGATCGGTTCACCCCAGCGGTTGTTGACCAGGATGATGTCGCCGCTCTTCTTCTGGCCGGAATCCGGTCTGAAGATGACCAGGTCGCCGTCGCGGATGGTGGGGGCCATGAAGTCGCCGTAGCAGACTATGGCGTAGCACCCCTCGGGGAGTTCCGGCAGGGATATGTGGCTGCGGACGGTGCCGAGGTCTTCGGGGAAATTCTCCGGGATCACCTCCAGGACCGGCGCGCAGCAACCCGCCGGAAGATCGGTGCTCCCTTTGAAGCTCGCCCCGCTCCCGTCCCTCAGCCACTGCGGATTTATGCCGAAGGTGTGTGAGAGGGCGATCAGCAGCGTGTCGGAAGGACGCTTCCTGCCGGTCTCGATCCCGCTCAGGAAACCCTGCACGATCCCCAGCGAGGAGGCGAACTCCTTCTGGGTGAGGCCGAGCGCGAGCCTCGCCTTCTTGATCCGCTCTCCCGTTTCCACCTGATAACTCTTGAATGGCATGATTATCTCCAGGGGATGCCGATATCACCGCGGTCGTCGCGCCGATATCTACCCGAAGGGGCGAGGTTTATGCGCGGTGCTCCGCGTCTTGGCAGGGGCAGAGTACCAGTTCCGGGGCGGTTGATCAATAGGAAAAATTTCTGTGAGATAACTTGGTCGGGATCCGCACCTGCGGTAGGTGCCACATTTAGCGACGTTGGCAACTTCACCCCCCCCGGCCCCCTCCCGTCAAGGGAGGGGGAGCTAACGACAATCCTTAAACTTAATGGCAGTGCCCCGTCAAGGGGGCGAGGCCGCCAGTTAATACGTTGATTTTTTCCCGCCGAATTTATATAGTGGCCGATAGCCTGAAAGCCAAAGGACGGACCACTATGCTACGAACAATACTCACCTACCCGGACCCGGAGCTGAAGAAGCGCTCCAACCCGGTTACCGTCATCACCGAGAAAACCCGGGAACTGGTGCGCGACATGGCCGACACCATGTACGACGCCCCGGGAGTCGGGCTTGCCGCCCCCCAGATCGGGGTGCACCAGCGGGTCATCGTCATCGACGTCACCGGCAAGGACGAGAAGCCGGAACTGATAGTCGCGATAAACCCCGAGATCATCCACGCCGAGGGGGAGGAGTTCGAGGAGGAGGGATGCCTCTCCGTCCCCAAGTTCTCCGCGAACGTCCGCAGGCACGCGCGCATCGTGGTGAAGGCGCTCAACCTGGACGGCGAGGAGGTCGTGTTCCGGGCCGACGATCTCCTGGCCATCGCCTTTCAGCACGAGATCGACCACCTGGACGGGATCCTCTTCATAGACCACCTTTCCCCGCTCAAGAAGGGGATCTTCCGCAAGCGCTACCTCCGCGCGCAGGAAGAGGCGAAGGAGCAGCGATGAGCACCGGAATGCGCATCATCTTCATGGGGACACCTGAATTCGCCTGCCCGACGCTGCGCGTTCTGATTCAAAGAGGAGAAAACGTCGTCGCCGTGGTGACGCAGCCGGACCGTCCCAAGGGGCGGGGACAGCAGACCCTCCCGCCGCCGGTGAAGGTCCTGGCCCGGGAGCACGGCATCCCGGTGCTCCAGCCGGTGAAGGTGCGCCACCCCGAGTCGATCGAGGAGATCCGGGCGCTTCGTCCCGACCTGATCGTGGTGGTCGCCTTCGGGCAGATCCTTCCCAAGGCGCTCCTGGAGATCCCGAAGCACGGCTGCATCAACGTGCACGCCTCGCTCCTGCCGCGCTACCGCGGCGCGGCGCCGCTCAACTGGTGCATCATCAACGGCGAGGCCGAGACCGGCGTCACCACCATGATGATGGACGTGGGGCTCGACACCGGCGACATGCTCCTCAAGAAGGCGACCCCGATAGGCCCGGACGAGGACACGCAGAACCTGCACGACCGGATGTCGGCCCTGGGAGCCGAACTCCTGGCCGAGACGCTGGACCGCCTGGCGCAAGGGGAGCTGGAGCCGGAGAAGCAGGACGACGCGCTCACCTGCTACGCCCCGATGATGAAGAAGGAGGACGGGCTGATCGACTGGGGGAGGGACGCGCAGAGCATCAAGAACCAGGTCCGCGGCATGACCCCCTGGCCCGGCGCCTACAGCTATCTCGACGAGAAGCTCCTGAAGGTGTGCCGGGTGCAGACCGGCTCCGGGAGCGGTACCCCCGGCGAGATCGTCGCCGCCGGCCGCGACGGCATCGAGGTCGCCTGCGGAGAGGGGAGCCTTTTCATCAAGGAACTGCAACTGGAAGGGAAGAAGCGCCTCGCTGCGGCCGACTTCCTGGCCGGCTACAAGCTCCAGGCGGGCGCCATCCTCGGGAAGAAGGACGCCTCGGTTGGGATATAAGGGGGCATACCAGAAGCCGCCCCAGAAGCGGCTCTTCGTTGCCCTGATGGGGGTGACCTGCCTGATGGTGGTGGGGCTCATCTACCTCGGCTGGTGGATCCCGACCATGGGGCTCGCCAACATCCACCCGGACCTGCCGCGCATCGTCGGCATGGTCTTCGCCGTCCTCTCCGGCATCGCCGTTCTCGGTACGCTCCTGCTGGTCATGACCACGGCGCTCGGCAAGGACATCCTCTGCACCAGGTTCATGCGCGGCGTGGTGATCAAGTTCCTCCTCCCGCTCATCGAGCAGATCGGCAAGCTCTGCGGCATCTCCAAGGACACCATACGCCAGTCGTTCGTCGCCATGAACAACTCGCTGGTCACCTCGCAGCGCCTCAAGGTGAAGCCGGATCGGATCCTGATCCTGCTCCCCCACTGCCTGCAGCTCTCGGAGTGCGAGATCAAGGTGACCGGCGATATCGGCAAGTGCCAGCGCTGCGGTCGCTGCGACATCATGGGGCTCGCCGGGCTGGCGCAGAAGTACCAGGTCGACATCTCGGTCGCGACCGGCGGCACCCTGGCCCGCAAGGTGATCATCGAGAAGCGCCCCACGCTGGTGTTGGCCGTGGCCTGCGAGCGCGACCTCACCTCCGGCATCAAGGACTGCTACCCCCTCCCGGTGATCGGGGTCCTGAACGACCGTCCTTTCGGGCCCTGCATCGACACCCGCGTGGACGTGGACAAGATCGACGCGGCGCTCCGTGCCGTGCTCATCTAGCTAACCGACGGAAAACGGGACATCCCCACTCGATATGCATAGACTTTTCCCCATCATGAAGATCCTGCTGGCCGTACTTCTCATCGCCTCCCCCGCCGTCGCTAAGACGTACCGCATCACCGACTACCGCGTCGTGCGCCAGCCGGTGAGCGACCAGGAGGGGAGGGCGCTTGTCGCCATCAGGGGTTTCAACCGCGACGGCGAGCCGAGGCTTTTGGCGGTCGACCCCGCGACCCTTTCCAGCTACGACCTCCCGGCCGGCTCGCTCCGCCCCCTGCTGAAACCCTCCGACCCGCAGCTTCGCTCCACCCGTCTGGAAAAGGCGCTGCAAAGGTACGCCTGCGCCCCCTTCCGGCTGCAAAACGGCGGCGCGACCAGATCGGAGACGGAGACGGACGGGGTTTTCCTCACCGTGGACCTCTGCCCGTCCAAGCGTCCCTTCGAGCGGGAGATGTTCGAGGCGGCGGCGCTCGGGAAAGGGGGGCCGGTCCCGGTCGCCGTGGCGATCTCGGGCCTGTGGCTGGCGAGCCACCCGGAAGAACTCTCCTATCTGAAGGGGGAGATAGCCTCAGGCAGGCTTGCCGTCACCTGGGTGAACCATTCCTGGCACCACCACTACGACCCCAAGGTCCCGCTGGCGCAGAACTTCCTCCTCGCGCCGGGGACGGACCAGCGCGCCGAGGTGCTCGAACTCGAGCAGCAGCTTCTCGCGGCGGGGCTGGTCCCTTCCCCCTTCTTCCGCTTCCCCGGGCTCGTTTCGGACCAGGCGACGATGACGCTCCTGAAGGAACTCTCGCTGATCCCGATCGGGAGCGACGCCTGGCTCGCCAAGGGGGAGGACCCGCGCCGCGGGAGCTTCATCCTGGTGCACGGCAACGGCAACGAGCCTAAGGGGATCAGGCTCCTGATGCCGATACTGAAGCGAAAGGACCTCCGCCTCCTCCCCCTTTCCGCCGCCTTCGGCGACTGACGCTGTTTGCGAGGTACGTCATGAAGACGTTTTCACTCTCCCTCATCGTTCTCCTGCTCCCCCTCATGGTTCTCATACTCCTGGTGCGCAACCTCAACGCCGCGGACAAGCGCGGGGCGCGGCCAGGCTTTGTGGTCGCCATCTCCGCGACGCCGGTGCTGAACACCCCCGCTTTCAGGCAGATGTTCAGCGGCGCCGTCAAGCTCGATCCCTGCAAGGGGGTGCGCCCGATCGAGTTCGTCGCACTCCCCGGGACGCTCTTCGCCGTTTACGAGAAGTTGGAAAAAGACGGCGTTACCGTGTACCGGGTCGCCACCGAGGATTATCCTTATTCATCCCAAACAGGGTTTTTCATCGATGCACGTTTCGTGAGGGAGTGGAAAGGAGGCGTGCTCTTGCAAAGGAAGCGGCACCTCCCGCAACTGGCGGAGATACAGAAAAGGCTCCTGTCCGCGCTGGGGAAACCGTACGTCTGGGGGGGGAACGTCAAGGACGGGGTGCCGCTTCTCAGGCGCTACTACCCGCAGGGGGACCCGCTTGCCGGCGTCGACTGCTCCGGACTTCTCTACGAGGCGACCGACGGCTTCACGACGAGGAACACCTCAGCGCTCATCACCTATGGCGAGCCGGTGCAGGTGGCCGGGCTTTCCGTCGACGCGATCGCGCAGAAGCTGAAGCCCCTCGACCTCCTGGTCTGGGACGGGCACGTGATGATCGTTCTGGACTCCGACTCGATAATACAAAGCACGATGGGATGTGGCGGCGGGAAAAGCGGGGTGACGATGACACCGGTGCGGGAGGCGCTGCGGCACCTGGTGCAGACGAGGCGGCCTGCGGACCGGTTCCCGGAAGGGAAGGCGGGCAAGAAGGCGTTCGTGGTGAGGCGCTGGTTTTCAGCCGGCCCGGCCGGCGCGCAGAGCCGTTAGCGGCGGACCGTCAGCGGCGGACTTAGCGGCGGACCGTCCGCAGGCAAAGGGCGGCCTTCTTCCCCGCGGAGAGAAGCGCGCCGCAACCCTGCAGCTCGTCGCTGCTCGGGACCCGGCCGTCCGGGACCACGGTGAGAAACACCTCGACGATCTCAGGGTCGAGCGCCTCTCCGCTCATCTCGCGGATCATCTCCTTCGCCTGGCAGCTCGTGTATCCGGTCCGGTAGGGGCGGTCCATGGTGAGGGCGTCGTAGATGTCGGCGACGGAGACGATGCGCGCCTCCATCGGTATCTCCTCACCCTTCATCCCCTCGGGATACCCGGTGCCGTCGTACTTCTCGTGGTGGTACTGGATGATGTTTTTGGCCACCTCGGAGAGGTCCGCCTTCTCCGCAACATCCGCCCCCCAGCTGGTGTGCATCTTCATGGTCTCGAACTCGTCGTCGCTCAGGCGCCCGGTTCCGTTCAGGATGAACTCCGACACCCCGATCTTGCCGCAATCGTGCAGCCAGCTGCCGTACTTGATCTGCCGCTGGGTCTCCTTGGCGACCCCCATCGCGTCGGCGATGAGAAGGGCGTACACGGCGACCCTGTCGCAGTGCCCCTTCGTGTTCGGGTCCTTGAGTTCTATGGTCTGCGCCAGCGAACGGAGCACCGCCTCGTCCTCGCGCCGGATGTTGTGTATGGTCCGGTACCGCTTCAGCCCCTCCTGCACCACTTCCAGTATCTCCTCGTTCTTCCAGGGCTTCAGAAGGTAGCGGTACACCTCGGAGCCGTTGATCGCGGCGAGGGCGGTGGGGAGGTCGACGTAGGCCGAAATCAGCACCTTGACCGTGTCGGGCGACACGTGGCGCAGCTTCGATAGAAACTCGAGCCCGGTCATCCCCGGCATCTGGTTGTCGGAGACGACCACGGCTATCTCGTGACTCTTGAAAAGCTCCAGCGCCTCCGCCGCGTTGCTCGCCGTGAGGAGTTCTATCCCCCTGGAACGGAACAGATCGGTGGAGCACCTCAGTATCAGCTTGTCGTCGTCAACGAAAAGAATCTCTGCCGCCATGATGGTCGCCTCGCCCTTTGAGTCATCTCCCCGGCCAGCTGTCGCTGAGGGGCGGTTAATGATCGATAGGCATGGTAAGCTCTCATGAGGGGCTTTGTCAAATGTAATGTTTGGAGGCGGCTTTCGGGCGGGCGAAGGGGGGGCTACTCGGCGCAGCAGGAGAGCTGCTCGATGTCGCGGCGGAAGGCCTGTGCGCAGAGCCTCAGCCCCTCTCCCATGGAGGGGTAGACGTGCAGGGTGTCGGCGAGTTCGGCCACGGTCATGCGGCAGCGTATGGCGAGCGCCGCCTCGTTGATGATGTCCGCCCCCCGGTGCAGGCAGAGGTGGATGCCGAGGATCCTCCCTGTGGGCTTCTCGGCGACGATCTTGACGGCGCCCGCCAGCGCGCCGGTGACGTGGGCCTTGGGTATGGCGGAGGCCTGGATGGTGTGGCTCATCACCTGGAATCCGGCGCGTCTCGCCCCCTCCTCGGTGTAGCCGACCATGGCGACCTCGGGATCGGTGAAGATCGCCATCGGGAGCGTGTTGTAGTCGAGCGCGCAGCGGCAGCCGGTCTCCAGCATGTTGTCCACGGCGGCTATCCCCTCGCGCGCGCCGACGGTGGCGATCTGCATGCCGCCGGTCACGTCGCCGGCGGCCCAGATGCCGGGGACGGAGGTCCGCATCTCCTGGTCCACCACGACGAACCCGCGCTGGTCGAGTGCCACGCCCGCCAGCTCCAGCCCGATCGCCTTGGTGGCCGGGGCGGTCCCGACGGCCAGGAGGAGCTGCTGGGAGAAGAACTCTCTCGGCTCTCCCGCCACCTGCGTCTCCACCCTGACTCCCCCCTCGTGCCTCGAGACGGAGCATACGCTCGCCTGCAGGACGATCTTCATCCCCTCGGCGACGAGCGCCTCCTGCAGCGCCCGGGCCGGCTCGGCCTCGACCGAGGGGAGCACCCTCTCGCTGTGCTCGAGAACGGTGACGGGGACGCCCAGGCGCAGGAACATCTCCCCGAGTTCCAGGGCGATGACCCCTCCGCCGACGATGGTGAGGGAGGCGGGGAGGGTCTTCAACAGGAGGGCGCTCTTGCTGGTGAGGTAGGGGGTCTGTTCCAGCCCGGGGATGGGGGGGACCCGCGGCACGCCGCCGGTGGCGATCAGGAACCTGTCGCTCCTGATCACCCGGTCCCCGACCCTTATCTCGTCGGGGGCGGTGAAGACGGCGTTTCCCTTGATGAGGGTGAGTCCCGGGACGTTCTTCAGGACGTCCAGGTACTTCGTCTGCCTGAGCCGCTGCACCACGTCGAACTTGTGCGCGTCCAGGAGGGGGAAGTCGACCGCTGCGGCGCGGGTGCCTAACCCCAGCCTCCCGCCGAGCGCCGCCTCGTGCCGGAAGAGCGCCGCGTGGATCAGGGTCTTGCTCGGGATGCATCCCCAGTTGATGCAGGTCCCGCCGAGGACGCTCTTCTCGATCATGACCGGGCGGGCGCCGCGCTCGTGGGCCCTCAGCGCCGCAGCGAAGGCGGTGGAGCCCGATCCGAGGATGATGATTTCCGCGCCGTCGCTCATGTGAAAATCCCCCATGCCCAGTGTACCGTGAAGCCGCACACCGGTAAACAGGAGAATTCTCCCGCCTTTTCGCCCCGCTTACCCCTCGCGGCGGCCCTTTCCCGCTGCCGCGCCCCCTGTTTTTGCGGTTCCGGCGGGCGATAATCCTTGACAGACAGCCGGCAGGTATTGTAATCTGGCGAGCCTAACTGTTTGGATACAGTAAACTTTTTTTGCCCGGTGCTGCACCACTGAAATAATGAATTGATCGGAGGCGGCGTGTTGACTTTTCAGGATCTGATCCTCTCCCTCCAGGGATACTGGGCGGGGCAGGGGTGCGTAATCCAGCAACCCTATGATACGGAAAAAGGTGCGGGGACCTTCAACCCGGCCACATTCCTGCGCGTGCTCGGTCCCGAGCCGTGGAAGGTGGCATACGTGGAGCCCTCCCGGCGCCCCACCGACGGACGCTACGGCGAGAACCCGAACCGGTTGCAGCACTACTACCAGTTCCAGGTGATCATGAAGCCGTCCCCCATGAGCATCCTCGACCTCTACCTCGACAGCCTGCGCGCCTTCGGCATCGACCCGAACAAGCACGACATCCGCTTCGTCGAGGACGACTGGGAATCCCCGACGCTCGGCGCCTGGGGGCTCGGCTGGGAGGTCTGGCTGGACGGGATGGAGATCACCCAGTTCACCTATTTCCAGCAGGCGGGGGGGATCGACCTGAAGCCGGTTTCGTCGGAGATCACCTACGGCTGCGAGAGGATCGCCATGTACCTGCAGGGGGTGGACAACGTCTACGACCTCGAGTGGGTCAAGGGGGTCAGGTACGGCGACATCCACCACGAGAGCGAGGTGGAGTTCTCCACCTACAACTTCGAGGAGGCCGACGTCGACATGCTCCTCGCCCTCTTCAAGATGTACGAGAAGGAGTGCGTGAGGCTCGTTGAGAAGGGGCTGGTCCTCCCCGCCTACGACTACGTCATGAAGTGCTCCCACACCTTCAACCTCCTTGACGCCCGCGGCGCCATCTCGGTCACCGAGCGCGCCTCCTACATCGGCAAGGTGAGGAACGTGGCACGCCTTTGCGCCGAGGGTTACCTGCAGATGCGCGAGCGGCTCGGATTCCCGCTTCTGAAAGGAGGACGCTAATGGCGAAGGACCTTTTCCTGGAGATAGGTTGCGAGGAGATCCCGGCCGGATTCGTCCCCAAGGCGATGGCCGACATGGAAGCGCTCATGAAGCGCGAGCTGGAGAGCGCCCGCATCGAGTACGGCGAGATCGTGACACTGGGCACGCCGCGCCGCCTGGTGCTGGCGGTGAAGGGGGTGGCCGGGCGGCAGCCGGACGCCGAGCTGACCGCGATGGGCCCCGCCAAGAGCGTCGCCTACGACGCCGACGGCAACCCCACCAAGGCGGCCCAGGGGTTCGCCCGCGGCCAGGGGATCGACGTGGCCAAGCTCAAACTGGTCATGACCGAGAAGGGCGAGTACCTGGCCGCGGTGAAGAGCGAGGTGGGGCGCGACACGGCTGAACTCCTCCCCGAGATCCTGCCGCGCCTGATCGGCGCCATCCCGTTCAAGAAGTCGATGCGCTGGGCCGACTTCGAGGTCCGCTTCGCCCGCCCCATCCACTGGATCGTGGCGCTCTTCGACGGCGTCGTGGTCCCCTTCTCCTTCGGCAACATCGACAGCGGCTCCGTCTCGCGCGGCCACCGCTTCATGGCCAACACCACCTTCCCGGTCAGGGACCTCGCCCACTACCTCGAGGAGTGCGAGCGCCACTTCGTGATCCCCGACCCCGAGAAGAGGAAGGAGATCATCAGGGGCGAGATCGAGCGGGTGGCCAAGCAGGCCAAGGGGAACGTGCTTCCCGACGAGTCGCTCCTCGAGCAGGTGAGCTTCCTCGTGGAGTACCCCTCCGCGGTGCACGGCACCTTCTCGCCGGACTTCCTGGTCGTGCCGCGCGAGGTGCTGATCACCTCGATGCGCGAGCACCAGCGCTACTTCTCCCTGGTGGACGATGAGGGAAAGCTGCTGCCGGGCTTCATCACCATCAACAACACCCTCACCGAGGACCCGCAGGTGGTCGTGAAGGGTAACGAGCGGGTGCTCCGCGCGCGGCTTTCCGACGCACGCTTCTTCTTCGACGAGGACCACAAGGTGAGGCTGGAGAACCGGGTCGAGGCGCTGAAGAGCGTCGTGTACCAGGCCAGGCTCGGCACCTCCTACGAGAAGATGGAGCGCTTCCGCGAGCTGGGCCGTGGGCTCGCCAAGCGGCACAACGCCGCCGTGACCGAGCAGACGGCCCGCGCCGCCACCCTGTGCAAGGCGGACCTCGTCACCGGCATGGTGGGCGAGTTCCCCGAGGTGCAGGGGATCATGGGACGCGAGTACGCGCTCCACGACGGCGAGGACGCCCAGGTGGCCAACGCCATCGCCGAGCACTACCTCCCGACCCAGGCGGGGGGCGAACTCCCCTCATCCGACATCGGCGCCTTCGTCTCGCTGGCCGACAAGATGGACACCATCTGCGGCTGCTTCAGCGTGGGTCTCATCCCGACCGGCTCCGCCGACCCGTACGCGCTGCGCCGCTGCGCCCTCGGGATCATCAACATCATCCTGGACAAGGGGTACCGCGAGCCGATCTCCGGCTTCATCGAGGCCTCCCTGAATCTCCTCTCGGCCAAGGCGACCCGCCCGCTTGACGAGGTGCAGAAAGACGTGCTGGAGTTCTTCCGCGGCCGTTTCGTGAACCTGATGGCCGACCGCTACCCCTCCGACGTCGTGGACGCGGTGGCATCGGTCTCCTTCGACGACCTGGTCGAGGCGGCTGCCAAGATAGCGGCGCTCGCCGAATTCAGGAACCGCGACGACTTCGGCCCCCTCGCCGTCGCCTTCAAGCGGGTCTGCAACATCGTCAAGGAGGGGGTCGACACCCCGGTCTCGGCCGAGCTGTTCCAGGACCCGGCCGAGGGGGGGCTCTACCAGTCGCTGCAGCAGTCGGCCGGCAAGGTCGAGGGTGCGCTTTCCGGCGCCGACTACCTCGCCGCCCTCACCGAGATCGCCACGCTGAAGCCGGCCGTGGACCTCTTCTTCGACAAGGTCATGGTCATGGCCGAGGACGAGCGGGTGCGCACCAACCGCCTCGCCCTCCTCACCTCGATAGCGAGGCTCTTCGGGCGCCTCGCCGACTTCTCGAGGTTGTCGCCCTGATGAACCGGTTCGCGGAGCGCAAGGGAGGCAGCATCACCCGAACGGGCTCTCCCCGGTCGCTCCGGACGCACAATGACGCTCACGTAAACAGCCTCCGGTGAATTTCACCGGCGGCTGTTTTGCCTTTACAAAATAATGTGTATACTCTAAGCTTCAAATTTATTAACAACGTTTAAGGAGGGTTCAAATGGGAACGCAGTACGTCTACTTTTTTGGCGCAGGTAAGGCCGACGGCAACGCCAAGATGAAGGAGCTTTTGGGGGGCAAGGGGGCCAACCTGGCGGAGATGACCAGCATCGGTCTCCCCGTCCCGGCGGGCTTCACCATCACCACGGAGGTCTGCACCGAGTACTACAAGAACGACCGCAACTACCCGGCGGCCCTGGCGGCCGAGGTGGCGCAGAACCTGGCCAGGGTCGAGGGGCTCATGGGGAAGAAGTTCGGCGATCCCAAGAACCCGCTCCTGGTATCGGTCCGCTCCGGCGCCCGCGCCTCCATGCCCGGGATGATGGACACCATCCTGAACCTCGGCCTGAACGACACCACGGTGCAGGGGATCATCGCGCAGTCCGGCGACGAGCGCTTCGCCTACGACGCCTACCGCCGCTTCGTGCAGATGTACTCCGACGTCGTCATGGGGATGCCCAAGGACGAGATGGAGCACCTGCTGGAGCGCAAGAAAGAGGCGCGCGGCGTGCATCTCGACACCGACCTGACCGCGGCCGACTGGAAGGACCTGGTTTCCCAGTTCAAGGCGAAGGTCCGCGCCACCCTGGGCGTCGAGTTCCCCGAGGAGCCGGAGCAGCAGCTCTGGGGGGCGATCAGCGCCGTGTTCGGTTCCTGGATGAACCAGCGCGCCATCACCTACCGCAAGCTGAACGGGATCCCGGCCGACTGGGGGACCGCCGTCAACGTGCAGTCGATGGTCTTCGGCAACATGGGTAACGACTGCGCCACCGGCGTCGCCTTCACCCGCGACCCCTCAACCGGCGAGAACTACTTCTACGGCGAGTACCTGGTGAACGCCCAGGGCGAGGACGTCGTGGCCGGCATCCGGACCCCGCAGCCGATCAACAAGGCGAAGTACAAGCCGGGCGACCTCCCCGCCATGGAGGAGGTGCTTCCCGAGTGCTACCGGCAGCTGGCGGAGATCAGGGACATCCTGGAGCGCCACTACAAGGACATGCAGGACATCGAGTTCACCATCGAGAAGGGGATCCTCTACATGCTGCAGTGCAGAAGCGGCAAGAGGACGGCCAAGGCCGCCATCAAGATCGCGGTCGACATGGTGGACGAAGGGCTGATCGACCAGAAGACCGCGGTGCTCCGCGTAGCCCCGAGCCAGCTGGACCAGCTCCTGCACCCCTCCCTCGACCCTAAGGCGGACAAGAAGGTGATCGCCAAGGGGCTTCCGGCCTCCCCGGGGGCCGCGTCCGGCGAGGTGGTCTTCACGGCCGACGAGGCGGAGAGCGCGGCCAAGCTCGGCCACAAGGTGATCCTGGTCCGCGTGGAGACCTCCCCGGAGGACATCCACGGCATGCACGCGGCGCAGGGGATCCTCACCGCCCGCGGCGGCATGACCTCCCACGCGGCGGTCGTCGCCCGCGGCATGGGTAAATGCTGCGTCGCCGGTTGCGGCGACATCAAGGTCGACTACGCCTCCGGCAAGTTCGTGGCGAGGGACGGCTCCGTGATCAACAAGGGTGACGTCATCACCCTCGACGGCTCCACCGGCGAGGTGATGCTCGGCGCGGTGCCGACGGTGGCCGCAGGGGTTGGCGGCGACTTCGCCAAGCTGATGGGGTGGGTCGACACCTTCCGCCGCATGAAGGTGAGGGCCAATGCGGACACCCCGCACGACGCCCGCACCGCCCGCGAGTTCGGCGCCGAGGGGATCGGCCTGTGCCGCACCGAGCACATGTTCTTCGACGCGACCAGGATCGCCGCGGTGCGGGAGATGATCCTCGCCGCCGACCTCGAGGGAAGGAAGAAGGCGCTCGCCAAGATCCTCCCTATGCAGAAGGGGGACTTCAAGGGGCTCTTCCGCGAGATGAAGGGGCTCCCGGTCACCATCAGGCTCCTCGACCCGCCGCTGCACGAGTTCCTCCCCCAGGAGGAGAAGGACATCGAGGCGCTGGCGACGACCATGGGGGTCTCGGCGCAGACGCTGCGCCACAAGGTGGAGTTCCTGCACGAGTTCAACCCGATGCTCGGGCACCGCGGCTGCCGCCTCGGGGTCACCTTCCCCGAGATCTACGACATGCAGGTGCAGGCGATCATGGAAGCGGCCTGCGAGCTGGTGCGCGACGAAGGGTTCCAGATCGTCCCCGAGATCATGATCCCGCTGGTTGCCGTCACCAAGGAACTCGGCGTCATGCGCGCCAACGCGGTCGCCGTCTGCGAGGACGTCCAGGCCCGCTTCGGCGTCAGGGTCGAGTACCTGATCGGGACCATGATAGAGCTGCCGCGCGCCGCCATCACCGCCGACAGCATCGCGGTCGAGGCGGACTTCTTCTCCTTCGGGACCAACGACCTGACCCAGACCACCTTCGGCCTCTCCCGCGACGACGCCGGGAAGTTCCTCCCCTTCTACGTGGAGAACGGCCTCCTCGAGGACGACCCGTTCGTCACGCTGGACCAGCAGGGGGTAGGCGCCCTGGTGCGGATGGGTTGCGAGAAGGGAAGGGCGACCCGCCCGGGGATCAAGCTCGGCATCTGCGGCGAGCACGGCGGCGACCCCGCCTCGGTCATCTTCTGCGACTCGGTAGGTCTCGACTACGTCTCCTGCTCCCCGTTCAGGGTGCCGATCGCGCGCCTGGCCGCGGCCCACGCCACGCTGAACGCGCAGCCTGCGCCGGCCCCCGCGGCAAAGGCGGGCGCCCCCGCGGGAAAGGTCTGTGACGCCTTGAACCAGCCCGTGGCAACCGCCTAGATCCGGCAGGCGGCACGGCAAGGCGTCTTCACGCGGCCGGAACTTGACACGCTCGAGATAAACGTGTAATACGGCAGGTGATGCGTCAAAGACGCAAAGGGGGCGGCGGCGCGAGCCGCCGCCCCGATAACAAACGATGCGGCAACAGGAGAAAAAGTAATGGCAAACGGTGTGGTCAAATGGTTCAACGACGCGAAGGGGTTCGGCTTTATCGAGCAGGATAACGGGGTCGACGTCTTCGTCCACTTCTCGTCCATCCAGGGCGACGGGTTCAAGTCTCTAGCCGAGGGGGATCACGTCACCTTCGAGGTCGTCCAGGGGACCAAGGGGCCGCAGGCTGCCAACGTGGTGAAAAGCTAGTCGACATCCCCGACCATCTTTCGGCCCCGAAGCTCATTCGGGGCCTTTTTTGATTCCGCTGGCCGATCCCTTCAGCGGTCAACCAGGTTCCTCCCCAGGTGCGACATGCGTATTGACGAGAAAAGCGATTCCCGCAGCATCGCCAAGAAGGGGAAGGGGACCCCCGCCAAGGGCGTGGCAGGGGGAAGCGCCCCCCTCTTCGCCGGGCGGCTCACCGCCGTCGCGAAGAGTTCCGCCGAGTACCAGGGGGAACTGCAGCGGTTGAAGGATGAGATAGACAAGGCGGGGGACGCCCTGGAGCAGGAGCCGACCATCGCCAACTTCAAGGTGTTCCGCGAACTGCTCGGCACCATGGCGAGGAAGGTCTCCGCCGAGGCGTACCGGATGGAGCTTCTGAGCGGCGGGATCGCCGGGCGCGCCCACGAGGTGATCGCGGTGGTCGACAAGGAGGCGGACCTCCTCTACCACCTGGTGATGCGCGAGCAGAAGGACCACATCAGGATCGTGGCGCAGATCATCAAGATCAAGGGGCTCGTGGTCGACTTCCTGCTGTAGCTCTCTAGCGGCGAAGCGCACCCGTCCCCCTCCTCTGCTGGAGGGCCGCCGGCGGAAGACGATGGCCAATCGGCAAAGAAAAAGGGGACCCCGGACGGGATCCCCTTTTTTCTATTTGCAGCTGCACCCTTTGGCGCCGTCGGCGCTCATCGGGATCTTCTTTCCGCACTTCTGGCACCGCCAGAAGAGGCCGCCTCAGCCGGGCATCAGCAGCATCAGCCCCTGGCAGTCGGGGCAGGTCTTCTCGTTCTCCATAGATGTCCCTCCCTTTTGGTTTGCTGTTTCAACGCACAGTTACGCTTAATTTCCCGACCCCGGGAATCTCGGCCACGACCCCGTCGCCGCTCTTGATCCGGCCCACCCCGGCGGGGGTGCCGGTGAGCACCAGGTCCCCCGGTTCCAGCGTGAAGATGGAGGAGAGGTAGCTGATCAGCTCCGGTATGCGGTGGATCATCAGCTCGGTCGAGCCGTCCTGGCGCGGCTCCCCGTTCACGGAAAGCATGATCCTGAGCCGCTGCGGGTCGGCGACCTCGCCCGCCGGGACGAACGCCGAGAGGGGGCAGGCGGTATCGAACCCCTTCGCTATCTCCCAGGGGAGACCTTTTTTCTTCTGCTCGGCCTGCACGTCCCTGAGGGTCAGGTCGATGGCGACCCCGTAGCCCGCGACATGGGATAACGCCCTGTCCGCCGGGATCTCCCTCCCGCCGGTCCCGATCAGGATGGCGAGTTCCGCCTCGTGGTGGCAGTCGTCGGAGTAGGGGGGGATCACGATCTCTTCCCCCTCTCCTATGACGCAGGAGGCGGGCTTCATGAATATGACGGGGCGCTCGGGGGTCTCGTTACCCAGCTCCTTGATGTGGTCCGCGTAGTTCCTCCCGATGCAGAGGATCTTGCCGATCGGCAGCGTTTCAGCCGCCCCCTTCAGTTTCACGCTCTTCATATTCCTCCTGAAACTACCATTCGCCGTTCGCCGCCCTCGCCTGGTCGCCGAACCGGCACCCCTGCCAGCTGCCGCGCCGCTTCAGCTCGTTCACCACCGCGTACCACATCTGGTTGTTCTTCAGGTTCCAGTTGGGGGCGACCCGGATGGCGAGGGGGGCAGAGCCGTAGAGCCTCTGGATGGAGATCCTCGGGGAGAGTTCCTCCAGGAAATCGCAGGCGGCACCCAGGTACTCCTCAAGGGAGATCGGGGGGTAGCTCCCGTCCCGGTACATCCGGGCGAGCTCGGTCCCTTCGACCGCGTGCAGCTGGTGCAGCTTCACCGAGTTGACCGGAAGCGACGAGAGGAGCCGCGCGCTCTTCAGGAAACCGCCCCGGGTCTCGCCGGGGAAGCCGTAGATGAGGTGGGTGCAGATCTCCAGCCCCCGGCCGGCAAGGCGCTCCACCGCGTTCAGGTACTCGGAGAAGGTGTGCCCCCGGTTGATGCGGGAGAGGATCGCGTCGTCCATCGACTGAAGCCCCAGCTCGACGCAGACGTAGCGGTCGCGGGCCAGGTCGCTCAGGAGATCGATGGCGGCGTCGGAGATGGAATCGGGCCTGGTTCCGACCGAGATGCCGAGGACGTCCGGGTGGTCCAGGGCCCGGCGGTAGAGGTCGCCAAGGCGCTGCGGGTCGCCGTAGGTGTTGGTGAACTTCTGGAAGTAGACGATGAACTTCTCGCTCCCGAGCCGGGTCCTGTGGTAGGCCATCCCGGCCGCCATCTGCTCCTCGATCGGGATCAGGGCGACGGTCTCCTTGGGGGAGAACGAGCTGTTGTCGCAGTAGATGCAGCCGCCGGTGCCGCGGCTTCCGTCCCGGTTCGGGCAGGTGAAGCCGCCGTCGACGTTCACCTTGCTGACCCGGCAGGAGAAGCGCCTTCTCAGGTAGGATCCGTAGGAGTTGATGCGCAGATCGCTGTGTATCGGCCCGTTGCTCATCCGTGTTCCCCCTGCTCCAGCGGGGGCATGAGGGAGAGGATTCCGCGGGCCGCCTCGCGGGGTTCCGTCGCGGAGAGTATCGCCGAGATGAGGGCCACGCCGCGCACGCCGCAGCTGACCGCCTCGGCGCAGTTCCCCTTGTTGATGCCACCCAGGGCGAAGACGGGTACCTGGAGCATCTCGGCGACCCCCTTCAGCTTTTCCAGCCCGACCGGCTCCCCGAACGGGGCCTTGGAGGGGGTGTGGAAGACCGGGCCGAAGGTGATGAAGTCGGCCCCCATCTCCTGGGCCGTGATCGCCTGCACCTGGTTGTGGCAGGAGACGCCGATCAGCTTCTTCTCGCCGAGGAGCCTTCTCACCTTGTAGAGCGGGAGGCTGGCGCTGCCGATATGCACCCCGTCCGCGTCGACGCTGAGCGCCACGTCGGCGCGGTCGTTGATGATCAGCTTGGCGCCGTAGCGCGAGGTGAGGCGGCGCAGCTCGTAGGCCGTTTCGTAGAGTTCCTTGGTGCTCGCGTCCTTGTCCCGGTACTGCACGGCGCGCACCCCCCCCCTCAACGCCTCCTCGACCACGAACTCGAGGGGGCGCCCCAGCGTTTCAGCCCGACCGGTGATGAGGTACAGGTTGAAGTCTATCCAGGGGGATTCGAACTCTCTCACGCGATGAGACCTGCCAGGGGGGACGAGGCGCTGGCGTGGAGCTTCATCGGGATGCGGCCGGCCAGGTAGGCGAGCCTCCCCGCCTGGACGGCGAGCTTCATCGCCTCTGCCATGGCGACCGGGTCCTTGGCCCCGGCGATGGCGGTGTTCATCAGGACGCCGTGGCAGCCAAGCTCCATGGCGATGGCGGCGTCGGAGGCGGTCCCGACCCCCGCGTCGACGATGACCGGTACCTTGACCGTCTCCAGGATGATCCTGATGTTGTAGGGGTTCCTGATGCCGAGGCCGCTTCCGATCGGCGCACCGAGCGGCATCACGGCGGCGCACCCCAGGTCCTCCAGCTTCTTGCAGACGATGGGGTCGTCGCTGGTGTAGGGGAGGACGGTGAAGCCGTCGGCGATGAGGACCGCCGCCGCCTTCAGGAGTTCCTCGTTGTTCGGGAACAGGGTTCTCTCGTCACCCAGCACCTCCAGCTTCACGAAGTCGGAGAGGCCGGCCTCGCGCGCCAGCCGGCAGGTCCGGATGGCGTCCTCGGCGGTGTAGCAGCCGGCGGTGTTGGGGAGGAGCGTGTACTTCTTCAGGTCTATGTGGTCCAGCAGCGATTCCTTGCTCCGGTCGGAGATGTTGACCCTCCTGACCGCGACGGTGATGATCTGCGCGCCGGAGACCTCGATGGCGCGGACCATCTCGTGGAAATCGGCGTACTTGCCGGTGCCGACCATGAGGCGGGAGTCGAATTCGCGTCCTGCGATGACGAGTTTGTCGGTGGTTTCGGGCATCTTCTATTCTCCAATCGTTGTATCCGGATTAATGGTCGGGTTCGGCGAAGGCTCGGGGGGACCCGGCGCTGTCGGGTTTCGTAAAGAGAGACGGCTGGCAGGGGAGGGTCGTTGGCTGAAGCTCGCGGCCCGGGGACCTGGACGCCTGAAGCGCCCGGCGGTCAGCCGAGGGGGGCGCCCCCTCCCACGAAATGGACGATCTCCAGCGAGTCTCCCTCCTTGAGGAGGGTCTCCTGGTACTGCGCCTTGGGAAGGATCTCCAGGTTCAGTTCGACGGCTACCCGGCGCGGGTCGATCCCCACGGAGGCGAGGAATTCCTGTACCGTGACGGGTTCGGTGGATACGGCTTCGCCGTTGGTGGTGATGTTCACTGCTGCTCCGATTTTAAGTGCTGTCGTTGTCTGCCGCTCACCCCGGGCCGGCCGGGTATGAGGCTCAAGCGGGCGTTCGCGCCCCCGGAAGCCGGGGGAGAGCCCGACGGTAAACTAGCAATATTGCCTTGGCTCTGTCAATCGTTTTCTTCCGCGCAGTTGCGCCGCCCGCGCCCCCCGTTTCGGGGGGGGCGCGGTATACGCTTTTCAGTCGCGGGCCTCGGCGCAGTCCAACCGCGGGGCCGGTGGCGTCTCGCGCCGCTTGGCTGTCGTCCGCGGCGCGTCCTCCTGCCTGAGCGGGAGCACGACGGTGAAGTTCGTCCCCACCCCCACCTCGCTCCGCACGTCGATCCGGCCGCCGTGCTCCTGCACGATGCCGTAGGATACGGAGAGCCCGAGCCCGGTCCCCTTGCTTTCCTTGGTGGAGAAGAAGGGGTCGAAGATCTTGGCGAGGTTCGCCTCCGGGATGCCGCAGCCGTTGTCTCCTATCCTGATGAAGGCGGTCCCCTCCCCCCGGTCGATCCCGGTGGCCACCTGCAGCACGCCTTCCCCCAGCATGGCGTGCCCCGCGTTGACGAACATGTTGACCAGGACCTGCTCGATCTGGTTCGGGTCGAGCAGAAGCGGCGGGAGGCCGGGCGCGTACCGCCTCTCGACGGTGATGTCCTGGAAAAGTATCTGGTGCTGGATGAGGCCAAGCGCCGCCTCGGATATCTCCTCCAGGGAGTGGAGGCCCTTTTGCGGGGTGGAGCAGCGGGCGAACTCCAAAAGCCCCTTGACGATCCCGGCGCAGCGCCTGGTCTCCCGCATCACCGTCTCTATGTCGTTTTTAAGCGTCTCGTCCAGCTTGGGGTTGCTCTGGATCAGCGAGGAAAAGACCAGTATGCCGGTCAGGGGGTTGTTGATCTCGTGGGCGATGCCGGCGACCAGCTCCCCCAGCGAGGCGAGCTTCTCGGAGCGTATCAGCTGCGCCTGCATCCGGGTCACCTCCTGGGTCCTTTGCTGCACGATCTCCTCCAGGTTCCTCCCCCACCCCTCGAGCTCCTGGCGCGCCTTCTTCAGGTTCAGGGTCATCCGGTTGAAGGAGTCGGCGAGCTCCCCCAGCTCGTCGTTGGCGAAGCTGTGCACCAGGCCGTCCAGCTCCCCCCGGGAGAGCATGTGGGTGTGCTCAAGGAGTTCCCGCACCGGGCGGTTCACGAGTTTCTGGGTGAAGAAGGTGAGGGAGAGGGAGGTGAGTGCGATGAGCAGGAGCGTGAGCAGCACGCTTTTGGTGCGGTACGCCTCGAGGAGCGTATGCATCTTGTCCAGGGGGACCACCACGTCGAGGACGCCGAGCACCTTGTACTTTTCGGGATGGAAGTGGCAGCTCGCCGTGTAGCAGCTCTCCTCGTTGTAGATCGCGTTGGTGATCCCGAGGAATTCCTCTCCCGACTGGCCGTAGAAGCGCCTGCTCCTGTCCTTGGAGGATGCTGTGATGCGGAGCTCGCGCCCCTCGTGGCAGACGGCGCAGATCTCGGCGCTTTTGCGGTACAAGGTGCCGATCTCCGCGTTGTTGGTGGAGAAGATGACCCGGCCGCTCTTGTTGATCAGCCTGACCCGCTCGACGCCGCGCTGCTTCCCGATCTCCTCTATGGTCTTGTAGAACATGGGGCGGTCGTCGCGCAGCATGTGGTTGTGGGCGGTACGTATGATGGTTTCGGTCAGGGCGTCCGTCTCGCCGATGGCGTCCTGCAAAAGGATACCCTTGAGGCTGTTCAGGTTCAGGTAGGCAAAGAGCGCGATGGTGCTCAAAAGCACGAGCCCTGTGGCGATGGTGAGCTTGGAAATGAGGTTCAGGCGCACGGTGCTCTCCGCAGTTCACCCCCCGGTCGGGACCGTCGCGGGTTCAATGTCGCAGTGAGACGCTGCTTTTGTGGCTTGACTTTTTTAAAACGTTATTCTATATTTTATGTGCTGGTTTTAACGGGCGTGCCCGGGCTGCCGCCGTGCCTGCTCCCGTCCTGTTTTACCGCCCCTTGCCGGCGCGCTTTTTCGAGGGCTTCGCGATGGGGCGAGTGTACTCACATTAAAACTGTTTAGCAAGTAATTTATTTTCTTGACAGCGGTTCTCGAATGGCCTAGACAATAATGTTTGAAATTTTTCTACCATAAAACAGGGTGCAGCCAATGGCGAAAAAAGAGAAATCGGAATACATCATTCAGGCAGTTTCCCATGCCCTCGACCTCCTGGAACAGTTTCACGACGAGGTGGACGAGCTTGGCGTGACGGAGTTGAGCAAGAGGCTGAAGCTCCACAAAAACAACGTTTTCCGGCTTCTGGCCACTCTCGAGTCGAGAAACTACATCGAGCAGAACAAGGTCACGGAAAACTACCGGCTGGGTCTGAAGACCCTGGAGCTCGGGCAGACCTTCATAAAACAGATGGGGCTCCTGCGGCAGTCGCGCCCGGTGCTCGAGGCTCTGGTGAAGGAGTGCAACGAGACCACCTACGTGGCGATCCTCAAGGAGGCGCACATCGTGTACCTCGACGTGGTCGAGACCGACCTGACCGTGAGGGTCGTGCCGAGGGTGGGGGCGAGGCTCCCGGCCTACTGCACCGCGGCGGGAAAGGTCCAGATCGCCTACATGACGGACGAGGAACTGGAGAACTACCTACCCGTCAAGGAGATGAAGCGCTACACCCCGAAGACGGTCACCGACCGGGAGGAGCTGAAGAAGCACCTCAAGTTGATCGCCGACCAGGGTTACGCCATCGACGACGAGGAGATGGACGTCGGCGTCAAGTGCGTCGGCGCCCCGATCCGCGACTACACCCGCAGGATCATCGGCGCGGTGAGCATCTCCGGCCCCTCGATGCGCTTCACCGACGAGCGGCTGGAGAAGGAGCTGATCCCGCTGGTGATCCGCTCCGGCGAAGAGATCTCCCACAAGCTCGGCTATCACAAGTAACGAGAAAGGCCCCGCCTCGGCGGGGCCTTTCTCGTCTTCTCCGAAGGGAGGCTACCGCTGCTCCCCCCCCTCCCTGTCGATCTCCTCGCGCCAGAGCCTCGTCACCTGCGCCTCCAGCTCGTCGCGGCTCCCGCTGTTGTCTATCACGATCCTCCCCAGCCGTCTCTTTTCCTCCATCGGCATCTGCGACTCGATCCGCGCCAGCGCCGCCTCGCGGGAGAGCCCGTCGCGCGCCATGAGCCGCGCGAGCTGTGTCTCCCGGTCCAGGTAGACCACCCACACCTCGTGCACCCTGGAGACGATCCCGGCTTCGAAGAGAAGCGGCGCCACGTAGAAGGCGGTCCTGCGCCCCCCCTCCCTGAGCCTGGCCAGCCTCTCCTCGGCCCGGCGCCGGATGGCCGGGTGGGTGATCCTCTCCAGGGTCCGGCGCGCCTCGGGGTCCGCGAAGACGACCTCCCCGAGCGCCGCCCGGTTCAGGGTCCCGTCGCCGTTCAGGACCCCCGTCCCGAAGGCGGCCGCTATCTGCGCCAGCGCCTCCTCGCCCGGCCGCACCACTTCCCGGGCCAACTGGTCCGCGTCGATCACGTCGGCCCCAAGCCGCTCCAGGAGCGCCGCCACGCTGCTTTTCCCCGAGGCGATCCCGCCGGTCAGCCCTATGATCCGCATGAAAGCTCTCCCGGCGCGTCCCGCCTGGTTTTCTTCGTACCCGCATCCATCAGTATCTGACCCCCTCCTGGCCCAGCGTGAAGGTCGGGCTGGTCAGGTCTTCCTCGACCGGCATCACGCTGGAGCCGATCCTTATCTGCGCCCCCAGGAAAACGTCCCTTTCCACCTCGACCCTCGCCTGCGCGTTGATCTCCATCCTTTTCTGCAGCCTCTTCTTCTCCCCGGTCAGCTCGGCGATCTCCCCCTGGTACTTGGCGTGGATCTTTCCCTTCAGGTTCAAGAGCCCGGGCTCCATGCTCCCCGGGTTCTCGTTCACGTAGGCAAGGGTCTTGGTCAGCTCCTCCATGAGACGCCCCTTCTCGGCAAGCGTTTCCAGCACCGCTTCCAGCTTCCGGTTCAGGGCCGGATCGACCCCGACCTCGATCTGGGTCGGGACCCCGGCGTGCGAGCCGATGACGACGGCGTGCACCAGCGACACGGCGCGGCAGACCCCGCCGATGATGTGACCTTTGCGCCCCCCCCTGTCGCCGACCTGGATGCTGCTTCCCGAGGTGAGTTCGCTCTGCATGGCGAGTTCCTTCACGACGATCTCGCCGCCGGCTCCGATGACGGCGTTCTCGGCGAACTGCACCGTGACCGATCCCCCCGCCTCCAGCCGGGCCATCTCCTTTCTTTCGGTCTTCCCCTGGTCGCTCTTGTGCCCGATCACCCCTCCCTGCACGACGATGTCGCCTCCCGCCTTGATCCTCGCCGCCTCGACGATCCCTCCCACCGCGATGTTCTCGGTGGCCGTCACCTCCATCCCCTCCAGCACGTCGCCTGATATCTCCAGCGACCCCCTGAAGTGGAGGTTGCCGGTGGAGAGGTCCACCCTCTTCACCTTGAACACCGGGTCGACGACGACCCCCCGGGGGACGATCTCGGGGCGGCCGGAGATGGCGGCGATCAGGAGGTCGCAGTCGGCAAGGTCGCAGGCGATGCCGGTCAGGTTGTCGGCGAAGGGGATCTCGACGCCGTCGGTGGTGGGGAGCTGGACGCCGAGGAGGTTCACCCCGGGGGCTCCCCTGGTGGGGCGGCTGCGGCGCAGGAGCGGGTCCCCGAGCGTCACGCTGACGATGTCCCCGAGGTTGCGGTAGTCGGCCGTGTCGTTCTCGGCGAGTTGCGGCGCCGGGGCCGCCATCTCGGGGACCAGGCTGATGAACTGGGTGTCCTCGCCCGGAACCGGCGGGGTGCCGGAGGCGACGACGAGCCTTGACGCCTCTCCCGCCTCCACGGCGCTCCCGATCTCGTCATGGAGCATGCCGCAGACGACGCCGTGCCCGGCAAGCGCCTTCTCCACCTCCTCCGCCGTGATGCGGCGCCCGCCGCAGGCGGGGTGGATGGTGATGGTCGCTTCCATCATGTCGTCGCTGACGTGCACGGCGAGCGTGGCGTCGCGCCTCTCCCCGACCCGCGCGGCGAAGCCGATCGGCGTGACGGCCACCTTTTGCAGCAGCTGTTCGAGCGCGTCCTCGGATATGAAGAGGTCCCCGTAACCCGCCGCCTCGATCGCCTGGCGCAGTTCCCGGGCTTTCAGATCCCGCCTGCCGGCGACCGGGGCGTAGACGGCGGAGAGTCCACTGCCGTCGGGGCTCGGTTCCAGCGTCAGGCCGGTCCCGTCGAGAAGATCGCTCTGCATGACAACCTCCAAAAGCAGCGCGTGGCGTGATAATCGGCGCTACAGAAACAGCATATCGGCAGCTCCCGTCAAAAAATAAAGATTTAATAAGAAGCGGTCGGTGCCAGCGCCGGCGTCGTGATGGTAGGGCGGATCGCGGTCAAAAACAACAGTTAATTGTAACGGGGAGGCGGTCGCGGCCGTCGCGGGGCCGGAGCCGGCGCTTTTGGGGCGCTACAGTCGCGATAATCCGCTTGATTTTTCGCTTGATTAGAGCGGTGTGATGTGGTAAAAACTGGATACTGTATACAATTCGACCCGTATAATTTACTTAATAAATGTAAATATTTAGCCCATAAAACGGCGAATTTTACAGCTATTTCGGAGGCCTAAGTGGCAGAGGTGGTTTTTTCCAGCTGGGGCAGAAGCATAGTCGATAACCGCAAGGGGGGAGAGGCGCAGAGCGCGGGGTTCAAGCTTCCCGCCACCTACGACGGGGAGCGTCCCCTTTCCGCCTTCATCGGCTGGGACGGCATCATCCTGTACAACAAGGATGTGGACATACCGGCCATGGTCGCCGAGTACATGAAGCGGGTGCAGACCAGGTACGTCTGCGGCAAGTGCACCCCCGGCAAGAAGGGGACGCGCGTGATGATGGACGCGCTCCTCTCCATCGTCGAAGGGCGCGGCTGCGAAAAGGACCTGGACACGATCCTCGACCTGGGCGAGGTGCTGAAGCACTGCAAGTGCACGCTCTGCCCGAGTTCCTCGGTGCCGGTCATCGACGCGGTGACCCACTTCCGCGACGCGTTCCTGAACTACATCCGCGGCGCGAAGAGCCTCTCCTCGGAGTTCCGCTACATCGACAAGTACACCGCCCCCTGCATGGACAAGTGCCCGGCGCACATAGACATCCCGGCGTACATCGAGGCGGTGAAGGATTACCGCTTCGGCGACTCGCTCTCCACCATCCGCGACTCGATGCCGCTGCCGTCGGTATGCGGCAGGGTCTGCCCGCACCCGTGCGAGACGGCGTGCCGCAGGAAGAACGTGGACGAGTCGATCAACATCATGGTCCTGAAGCGCAGCGCCTCCGACTACGAATGGCAGCACGGACACCTCCCCCCGATGGTGCCCAAGGAGAGGAAGTCGAAGAAGGTCGCCGTGGTCGGCGCGGGTCCCGCGGGTCTCGCCGCCGCGTACTACCTGGCCCTTGAGGGTTACCCGGTCACCATCTACGAGGCGCTCCCGCTTGGGGGCGGCATGGTGGCGGTCGGCATCCCCCCCTACCGCCAGCCGCGCCACCTCCTGCAGCGCGACATCGACATCATCTCCGACCTCGGCGTCGAGATCATCTACAACACCCGTGTCGGCAAGGACGTGACCCTGGACGAGCTGCGGCAGAAGTTCGACGCCGTCTTCCTGGCGCCCGGCGCCCACCGCTCCAAGCCGATGGGGGTCGAGGGGGAGGACAAGGGGTACCAGGGGTTCCTGACCGGCGGCATCGATTTCCTGCGCAACGTCTACCTGGGTCTTCCCACCGGGATGGGGAAAAAGGTCTTCGTGGTCGGCGGCGGCAACACGGCCATCGACTGCGTCAGGGTGGCGCTTCGCGAGGGGGCCGAGGAGTCGGTGCTGGTCTACCGCCGCTCCAGGAAGGAGATGCCGGCGGACGTCTGGGAGGTCGACGGTGCGGACGAGGAAGGGGTGCGCTTCGAGTTCCAGGTCCTGCCGACCCGCGTGGTCGCCAACGACCGGAACGAGGTCACCGGGGTCGAGCTGATCAAGATGGCGATGGGCGAGCCTGACGCCTCCGGGCGCCGCCGTCCCGAGCCGGTACCCGGCTCCGAGTTCATCATCGAGTGCGACACCATCATCCCGGCCATCGGCCAGGACGCGGACCTCTCCTTCATCCCCGCCGAGGCCGGTATCGACACCACCAAGTGGAGCACCATCGTCACCAAGTACGTCCCGCTCACGGGGCACGACGGCAAGGCCCTCAAGGACGGCATGGGGAACGAACTCTCCAGGACGCTCATCACCAACTGCGACGGCGTCTTCGCCGGCGGCGACGCCGAGATCGGCCCGCTCACCGTCGTGGCCTGCGTCGGCTCCGGGCACCGGGCCGCCAACGTCATCGCCCGCTACCTGGAAGGGAAGGGGATCGAGCTCACCGACTCCGAGCGGATGGAGGACATCCTCAGCTACTTCGGGGTCTACGACAAGAACGAGAACGTCCCGTGGCTGGACGCCGCCAGCCGCGAGCACCAGAAGGAGGTGCACGGCAAGGAGAGGGCGAGCTTCAAGAACTACTGCGAGGTGGAGCTCGGCTACGCCAACAGCCAGGCGGTACGGGAGGCGGAGAGATGCCTTCGCTGCTACCGCGTCGCCATGGTCGCCGTCTAGGACCGGCGCAGACCCATTCAATTCAATAAATCGATACACCGAGGTTTTTATATGGTCAGCTTAACCATCGATGGCAAGAGTGTTCAGGTCGCAAAGGGTACCACCATACTGGAGGCCGCCGCCACGGTCGGCATCAAGATACCGACCCTCTGCTGGCTGCAGAAGGTCTCGCCTACCGGCGCCTGCCGCGTCTGCGCGGTGGAGGTCGCCGGCGTCGAGCGTACCATGACCGCCTGCAACACCCCGGTCAAGGAGGGGATCGAGGTCGCCACCGACACCCCGGCCCTGCAGGAGGCGCGCCGCAAGATCATGGAACTCATGCTGGTGAACCACCCGCTTGACTGTCCCGTCTGCGACGCCGGCGGCGAATGCGACCTGCAGGATTCCTGCTACGGCCTGAACGCCACCAAGCAGGAGTACTCCGCCCTCCTGGAGCGCCGGCCGATCCGCTTCGACTGGCCGCTCATCGAAAGCGACCCCAACCGCTGCATCCTCTGCGAGAAGTGCGTCAAGGTCGATCACGAGATAGTGGGGTGCGACGCCATCGAGGTGGTGAACAAGGGTGAGGCGGCCATCATCGACACGGTGGACGGCAAGCCGCTCAACTGCGAGTTCTGCGGAAACTGCGTCGCCGCCTGCCCGACCGGCGCCCTGATCTCCAAACCGTTCAAGTTCAAGGGGCGTCCCTGGTCCTTCAACCGGGTGCCGAGCGTCTGCGCCTTCTGCGGCAGCGGCTGCCAGATCGAGTACCACGCCAAGGGCGGGCGCGTGGAGCGGGTCACCAGCGAGGACGACACCTTCAACAACGGCAACCTCTGCATCAACGGCCGCTTCGGCTACAGGTACCTCGACTCGGCGCAGAGGCTCTCCGAGCCGATGCTCAGAAAGGATGCCGGCGGCCTGGCGAAAACCGACTGGAACTCCGCCCTCTCGGCCGCGGCCGCGAAGCTTGCGGAGATCGTCTCCCGCGACGGCGCCCAGGCGGTGGCGGGCCTCGGCTCGCCCAGGGTGACCAACGAGGAGAACTACCTGTTCCAGAAGTTCCTCCGCCAGGCGGTCGGGACCAGCAACATCGACTCCGAGGCGCGCCTTGGCTTCGCGCAGGCGCAGGCCCAGATGCTGCACCGGTTCGGCTTCACCGGGGCGAGCGACGGCCTCGACGCCCTGGAAGACGCCGAGGCGATCCTGGTCTTTGGCTGCGACCTGAACGCCGAGGCGACCAACGCCGAGTACCGGGTCATCAAGGCGGCCACCAAGAGGGACGCCAAGCTCGTGCTGGTGAACATGCGCGACGTGAAGCTGAAGAAGTTCTCCAACGTGCACCTGAAGCAGCTCCCCGGCGCCGAACTCCCGGTGATCTACGCCCTGATGAAGGGGATAGTCGAGGCTGGCGGGGCGGTTCCCGCGGGTGGCGAAGCGGTGCGGGATGCGCTCGCGAAGCTCTCCATGGCCGAACTCTGCGAGGAGGCCGGCGTGACCGAGGCGGCCGTCAAGGGCGCAGCGGCGCAGCTTGCCGGCAAGAGCCGTGTCGCCATCGTCTTCGGCGCGGACCTGATGAGGAGCAGCGGCGCCGCCGCGAAGATCGCGGCGCTCGCCGACCTCGCCATCCTGACCGGCTCCGCCGCCGGAAACGGCGGCGGGCTCTTCCCGATCGACGCGAAGAACAACACGGTGGGCCTCCTCGACATGGGGGTCGCCCCCGACGCGGCCGGCGCCGCCGGCAAGGATCTCTTCGGGATCGTCGAGGGGATCGAAGAGGGGACCATCAAGGCGCTCTACCTCATGGGGTGCGACCTCGCCTCCTTCCCGGAGAACCAGAGGATCAGGAAGGCGCTCGGAAAGCTCGAACTCCTGATCGTGCAGGACGTCTTCGAGGGGGAGAGCCTGGGCTTCGCCCACGTGGTCTTCCCGGCCGCCGCGGCCGCCGAGAAGAGCGGCTCCTTCACCTCTACGGACAACAGGGTCCAGCCGATCTTCAAGGCGGTCAACGCGCCCGGTAACGCCAGGGAGGACTGGGCCATCATCGCCGACCTCTTCGGCATGGTCACCGGGAAGGACCTGGCCCTCACGCCGGCCGAGGTGATGCAGGAGATCAAGGGCGCCGTCAAGGGGTACGAGGCGTTCGACGGCTCCCGCGACGGGATCCGCAAGCCCGCGGCCAAGGCCAAGGGGGAGCCGGCCATGGCCCCGGTGGCCAAGGTGGCGGCAGCGGCGAAACCCCGCTTCCAGCTCCTGGTCGGCCCGGTAGGGTTCCACAACGGAACCTCGACCACCCGCTCCGAGACCAACCTGGAGGTGTCGCCGGCGGGGTTCGTCGAGCTGCACCCCTCAGACGCCGCGCAGCTCGGCATCGCCGAAGGCGCGAGCGTCAAGGTGATTTCCGAAAACGGCGCGATGGCCGCTAAGGCCAGGATCAGCGACAAGCTGCAGCCCGGGCTTTTGTTCGCACCGTCCCACTTCCGTGAGTTGAACGCCAACGCACTCCTCAAGGGGGGATGCAACGTGGTGGAGGTGAAGGTCGAGAAGGGGTAGCCCTCTTCCCGGACCTTGAAATGAGAAAAGGCCCCCGGTCGAGCACCAGGGGCCTTTTTTTTCCGTGAAAATGACCGCAGGGGGGATCCATGAGCGAGAAAACGGAACAAATCGCTGCGCTGGCCGCCAAGAGCAGCGACATCGCGGACACGCTGGACCAGGTGCTGGTCGGTCCCAACGACCGCGCCTACGTGGTCTGCAGCTACGACGACTGCAGGCTCTACCTGAAGGGGCGCTGCACCATCTACACGGTCCTCGACGTGCCGCGGATGAAGACCGGGCAGCCATGTTCGAGCTACGAGAAGTACCAGGCGCCGGAGAGCTGAGGCGCCCGGCGGCGTCAGTCGTAGAGGGATTCCTCCTCGGGGGGGAGGCGTCCGGTCCGGTCCAGGAAGGCGAGCTGCTCCAGTTTCCTGGTCACCCGCTCGCTGCAGAAGGTCCAGATGCGGTAGCTTTCCAGGCAGAGGACGGTGAAGCCGGCGCCGAAGACGGCCCAGTAGTTGTCCGCCAGCGCCTCGGCGAAGTAGTAGAAGAGGTAGAACCCGGCCAGGTAGCCGACGTGGCAGAAGCTGCTTTTGTGGTCTAACCCCGACATCATGCGCGACAGGCTGAGGATGATGGCCGAGAAGGTGTACAGGACCAGCACCAGGCTGGTCACCAGCGGCGTCGGCGGAGCACCGAGGGCGGCGGTGATGACCTGCGCAGCGGGGAGGAACCAGAAATCCCTCCAGGCGAGGGTGCTCACCATCAGAAACAGAGAAAGCGCCCAAAGGCCCCGGTTCGAAAACCGCCTCAGACGCTTTATCTCGTCAAGAAGCCCCTGGCGCAGCGACGCCTGCGGGGTGGACGCCGCCTCGCCGATGGCGCCTGTCTTGTTTTTCTCCGCCTGCTCCATAATCACTCTGTCATAGCCCTGGTTATTGCTACTTGTTGGTGCAAACGCCGGCATCTTTGACTGACTTGAATGACTGTTGTTCAATCTCGTTTAATTTAATTCTAATAAAGTAGTAGGATTCGGCTATCTTGTCAAGCTCATAAGGGAGATCGGTGGGGCGCAGAGTGTCGACGTTGCGCTCGCTTCTCTCTGTGTACTCCTGCAGTTTCCTCATCGGGACCAGCACGATCATCTTCAGAAGCGTTACCACCCCGGCGATCGTCAGCACCAGAGTCAGTATGGAGAATATCAGCATCTGCACCCGTATCGATGCCAGCGCGGCGAGCGTCGCCTCCTGTGACAGCCCTATGTCGAGAGTCCCCAGCACCTTCTGGGTGGCGGGATGGAAGTGACAGGCGGCGTTGGCGCACTCGGGGTCGTTGTAGATCGGAGCCGTTATGGCCAGGACCTCGTCGCCGGCGGTGTTGGTAAAAGTCCTCGCCTTCTGCATGTTCCCAAGCGTCGTCACCGGCGCCTGCTTCTCGTGGCAGACTATGCACCCCTCCGCCTTCTTGTCCACCTGCCGGTTCACCTCTTCCGGCTTCGAGGAGAAGGCGACCACCCCCCTCTTGTTGAAGATCCGGACGTGCTGCACGCCGTTTTGCGCGCTGATGTTCTGGATGATGGCCCGGTTCAGGTCGCTGTCCGATTTCATCATGGCGTAGCGGGTGGACTTGAGGACGATCCCCGCCAGGTTGTTCGCCTGCCCGATCGAGTCGCGGATCACCACCTGCTTGATCGCCGCGTAGAGGAGCACGAAACAGACGGCCAGGAAACCGGTCACCACCAAGCCTACGGGAACAAGGGCCCTACCTGCGATTTTGTCGAACATGGCGCCATCCCCCATCTGCGGCGCTGAACCGGTTCCCTCAATGGAACCAGGTTTCCGGCTGCGCCAGAGTTTCCCCCCGCCTTATTCATCCTCCGTGAGCTGCGGCAGGACTTCCGTGCCCTGCAGGTCCCAACGGGGAAAAAGGCGGCTTTTTGCAGTGAAGCTGTGACAGCGGCAGGGGGGGCGGCCCGCTGCCGCTGCCACTTTCCCCGTCAATCGAGTTTGGTCATGCCGCTGTAGGAGGCCACCGGGACCTGGTTCGTCTCGCGCCTTCCGGGGGCGGGAGCGCGCACCGCCTCGGTCGCCGGAACCACCTCCTCCTGCATCTTCCACTTGTACAGGATCGGGAGCCGGTACAGGATGAAGCGGTACACCACGATGTAGATGGCGAAGATGGTCAGGCTGATCACGACCTCGCGCCAGGGCGGGATCTCCCTCTCTGGGAGCTTCCAGTTGAAGGTGATGATGGCGGTGTTGACCCGGTTCAAGACGACGCCGAAGACGGTCATGAAGGCGCCCATCCGGACCACCGGCATCTTCCTCGTGTGCACGCCGTAGGTCATCAGGACCAGCGGGAGCATGAAGCCGAGGATAATCTCCAGCAGGAACCACTGCCCCCAGCCGCTGTCAATGTAGCTCCACTTGTTGTCGTGGGCTATGGCGATCAGCTTGATGGTGATGTAGGTGGCGAGGCCCATGCAGGCGCCCTTGGCGAGCGAGATGGTGATGCGGTCCAGGCTCTGCTGGAATCTCCCGTCCCTGCGCCAGGTCATGGTCTTGGCCGCTATGGTGCTGACCGTGATCACCATGCAGAGGCCGCCGGGCAACGACGATACGAAGAAGTGCAGCCACTGGAAGGACGAGGAGTACCAAAGCGGGTGCACCTTTCCCGGGGCGTAGGTGAACAGCGCGCCGAGCGCGCCCTGGTGCAGCGTGGAGAGGATGATCCCGGAAACGGTGAGGCCGAGGGTGATCCTGCGCACGGCCTGTTTGCCGGCCGGGAAGCCGATCCATTCGAAGAAGGAGGTGGATACTTCCAGGACCTGCACCGAGAGGTAGGTGGCGACGTGCCAGGCGACCAGGAACAGGACCGCGGCCGGCCCGAAGGAGACCACCATCGGGTAGGGAAGCCGCCAGGGCTGCCCCAGGTCGACCAGGAGATAGACGACGGCGAAGAAGTACCCCAAAAGGCCGTTCAGAAGGGCGAGCCGCTCGATCGGCTCCAGGTCGTGCCGCCCGAAGATCTCGCAGGCGGTCCCCAGCTGGAACCCCGACGAGGAGAGCGGCACCATGGCGAAGAGCCCGAACCCGAGGAAGAGCCCCCACGGGTAATCGCACGAGCCGCTGGTGGCCCAGGAGAGGCCGAAGAAGAAGCGGCCGATCAGGATCGGGAGGCCGACGGCGAAGATGGCGGCGAGTATCCAGTTGAAGGGGTTCCTGAACGCCTGCAAAAGGTACTGGCTCGGGGTAAGGCCGAGGAGGAGCTTGTTCATGACGCTTCGCTTTTCACCCGACTCGGTGTAAGGGGAATCGACTACTGCCAAACCGTGCTGGATCATTTTTTTCATGGCTAGCGGTCCTCCTGCGTGGATTCGGTGTCATGCCCGTGCTCTTGCTGCGTATCGTGCTTGGAGAGCAGATGGATTCCGGAGAAAAGCGCCGGCCAGATCGAAAGCACCATCGGCACCATGCCGAGGAAATCCTTCACGTTTGAGATGATCGGCTCGTTGTTCAGCGTGGTGTCGAAGCCGATCTTGTCGAATTCGGTCCTGGAGAGGTAGAGCCAGCTGGTCCCCCCCACCTCCTTCTCGCCGTAGACGTGGTCGTAGTAACGGTCGGGGTTGGCGCGGATGCGCTCGTGCGCCAGCTTGATCAGGTCGGCGCGGTGCCCGAAGGTGAGCGCCTCCTGGGGGCAGATCTCCACGCATGCCGGCGGTTTCCCCACCTTGAGGCGCGTGTCGTAGCAGAGGATGCACTTCTTGATGACGGGGTTCGTGACGCTGTCGTAGTCGTAGCCCGGGACGTTGAACGGGCAGGCGATCATGCAGTTGCGGCAGCCGACGCAGACCTTGGAGTTGTAGATGACCGCCCCTTCCTTGGTCTTGGTGTAGGCGTTGACGAAGCACGAGGTGAGGCAGGCCGGCTCGTTGCAGTGGTTGCACTGCATCTTGCGGTACACGGGTCCTCCCGGGCTCTTCTTCTCGTACTCGTTGACCACCGTGTAGGCCTTGGCCGTGGGACGGCGGGGCTCTTCGAAAACGGACTTGTCGTCGAAGGAGGTGTCCGGCTCGGGGAGGCTCTGCTCCTTGTTGCAGGCGGCCTCGCAGCTGCGGCATCCGACGCAGCGGGTGGTGTCGACCAGCACGCCCATCGCCTCGGGATACCCCTCGAAGGAACCGCTCGCCCACCCCTTGTTGGTCTTGCCCAGCGCTACCGTCGTCCCGCCTATGAGGCACGCCTTCAGGAAATTTCTTCGTTTCATCAGCGTTCTCCTTGAATTGGTGATGAGCTGCTATCGAAAGTGCATCTCAATGTTCTTTGGCATGGGCGGGCTTGGCGCCTTTTCTGTCCGCGCTGTAAAAGGCGTCCCCTTTGGCGTTGCGCGGGTGGCAGTCCTGGCAGCCGGCCGGTCCCGTCCCCATTTTCTTGTGGCAGCCGATGCAGTTTTCATGCATGGCCCCCTTGAGCCCCATCTTGTCCTGGTGGAAGCGCTCCTTGTGGGCCCGCTTCTCGGCGAGCGTCTCGGGGGAGAAGGGGGTGGAGGAGTGGCATCCCTTGCAGGAGACCACGGCCGTCGGGCTCGAGTTCTGGTGGCACCTGGCGCAGTTGGGGTCGAGCACCAGGGTTCCCGTGGTGTGGTGATGGCAGTCGGAGCACTCCTTTATCAGCAGGATGTGCTGCGCGTGGTCGAAGGAAAACGGCTGGTACAGTTTTCCGTTCTGGTTGAGGGTTATGGAGTCCGGCACCGCGGTTGCGGTCGCAGGTGAGGTAACCGATATCGCGCCTATGGCGAGCGCACCGAGTATCAAAAGTTTGGTAGAGGGCATGACATTTTCTCCTGCCTGTTTTTTGGGGAGCCAGGCTCCCTAGTTATGAGGCCCTTGGAAAGTGGGTTTGCCAGGTTTCCGCTCTTTCCTGCTCAGTGCCCGGATCCCCCGTGGGAATCCTCATCCCGCTTGTGCAGGTAACGGTAGAACATGGGGAAGCCGATGAAGAAGGCGACGCAGATGAGGTACTCGACCCCCTTGATGTACTGGTAGAAGTCAACCAGGGTGAACACTTCCTTTATCTGTCCGATTGCTCCCAGCGATTCCTGGACCATGGCTCGTGCTCCTTTTTATTGAATTTTCACACCCTGCCTTTGGGGCTAGTGCGATTTCACGCGCGAAGGGGATTTCTCCTGCTCCTTGCCCATTCCCTTGACCATGCCGTAGAGGGTCATGATGGCCGGGATCAGCTGCACCACGAGCACCAGGGCGCAGAAGCCGAGGAAGACGAGGATGCCGAGCTTGCTGACGAAGACCTTGCTGGTCGTGGCCGCGTGGGCGTTGGCTGTGGTCAGCAGAAGTACTAGGGCACTGTTTACCGCCGCCGGGATACGCATTTTCGTTTTCATGGTGATCCTCCTTTAGTTGTGGTTTCTGCTCGCTTTTTAGGGGATCCGGTCGGGTTCCCTGTTCTTGATATCCTTACGCCAGTTGAATCTTGGCGCTTTCGAAGGCGCACCTGACTGCCTGCCGGATTTCCTCCCGGTCCTCGGCGTTCACCGGTTTCAGGGCGTGGTAGAAAATTCCCTCGCTTCTCAGTTTCCTGGAGAGCGGCAGCGAGGTGCCGGCAGCGATCAGTATGATGGTCAGCTTGCGGTTGCACTGTTTCAGGAGCGGGATCAGCTCAGCCGCCGTGAACTCGTCGAACTTGGTGCCGAGCAGCACGACCTGGGCAGCCTTTTTCAGTATTCCGGAAAGAGCGCTTTCAACGGAGTTGGTGACTATCACGTTGTAGCCGGATTCTATGAACATCTCGGCCATCTGCTTTCTGCAATCCATGTCTTCGTCAACTATGAGAAGTCCTTGCATGGCTTACCCCTCGTACAGCTTGGAGCGATGCTTGCGGCCGCTTTGATCCACCTGTTGAACATCGATCTGTTTCCGATTCAGCGGTCGGGCCGCATCGTGCTCAGCTTGTTTGCAGGTGGTCACTGGCTGGTCCGGTTGCTCTTCGCCGCCTCCCGGGTGCGCTTGTCGGCCCCGGAGAAAAAGAGCCCTTTCAGGATGCCCAGAAACAGGGTCAACCCCGGCAGGAACTGGAACAGGACGACCATGACTACGAAGGTGATGAAGAAGGTTGCCAGAAGTCCGATACCGAAGACTTCAGTCCCGCCGGCAGATGCCAGGGCCTGGGTTCCGGTAATCATCAGTGATGCTGTTGTTGCGGATAGAAGTTTCATGATAAATCTCCTTTCCTTGGGCGGGTTACAAAACAGCACGATGGAGGTTTTCCCGGCTTGCCATCCTATTTAGCATGGAGCGTGCCAGCCGCTGTACGGCTTTGTAAGTAACCGATATTGAAGGTAAAAAATGCGTGGCTGGCGGGGGCGGAGCCGTTTTCCCCCGGGGAATGTATAGAGGGGATATACATCCCGGCGCAGCCGCTGGACCGGAGAAAGAACGTGTGGCGGAAAAATATCAATGATAACAACTGGTAAAGGGGGCTGCGACGGTGTATGCCTCCCGCATACACCGGGTAAGCTGCCGGAAAAACGGTCTTTTGGGGGTGGGGTGTGCCAGCGGGGTAGTCATAGCGCCAAAAGGAAACTCAGTGCCATCTGGTGAAATGATTTTCATGTCTTTAGGTTGACATTCGGCTTGTTATGGTGCTATTGATAGCTGCGTGATGGGGGTTGAGCATGATCTCCGGCTGTATCAGAATCCGGAAACCATCGGCCGCACTGGCTGCAATTCGTAAGGTGGCGCATCTATGAGTGAAGTCGAACGGGGTGGGGTCCATGAATATCCTAGTGGTCGATGACGAATCAGTGATTAGAGAGGGCCTGACCCGCATCCTTGAGGGTGACACCTTCAGCGTTGACGCAGCCAAAAACGGACATGCGGCCATCGAGATGCTCCAGCAGAAAGAGTTCGACCTGATCATCACGGACCTGAAGATGCCGGGGATGAGCGGGTTCGAGGTGCTGAACGCGGTGAAGATCCTGCAACCGGACGTGCCGGTCATCATGATCACCGGGTTCGCCACCGTAGAGACGGCCGTCGAGGCGATGAAAAGCGGGACGGTCGACTACATCGTGAAGCCCTTCACCCCGGAGCAGATCCGCGAGAAGGTGCAACTTGCGCTGGAACAGAGAAAGATCTCGGTCGACGAGATACTGATAAAGAAGGAGATGGACTGCCACCACGGGTTCGACCAGTTCATCGGAGAAAGCCGCGAGATGCAGAAGGTCTACCGCCGGATCATCCAGGTGGCGGCCACCGACAGCACCGTCCTGATCACCGGCGAAAGCGGCACCGGCAAGGAGCTGGCGGCGCGCGCCATCCACAAGAACAGCCCGAGACGGGACCAGCCGTTTGTCGCCGTCGACTGCACGGCGCTCGCCGAAAACCTCCTGGAAAGCGAGCTGTTCGGGCATGTGAAGGGCTCTTTCACCGGCGCCGTGCAGACCAAGATGGGGCTCTTGATGGTCGCCGATGGCGGGACGCTCTTCATGGACGAGGTCTCCAACATCAGCCTCGCCACCCAGGCCAAGCTCCTGCGGGTGCTGCAGGAGCGCCAGGTGACCCCCATCGGCGGGACCCAGCCGGTATCCTTCAACGTCCACCTGGTCGCGGCCACCAACAAGAGCCTGAAGACCATGGTGACCGAAGGAAAATTCAGGGAAGACCTCTTTTTCCGGCTCAACATCATCCCGCTGGAGCTTCCCCCTCTCAGGGAGCGCAAGGGGGACATCCCCCTTCTGATCCGTCACTTCATCAACAAGTTCATGCAGGAGGTCGGCAAGGACATCCGCGGCATTTCGCCGGAGGCGATGGAGTTGCTGGAGAGTTACTCCTATCCGGGCAACGTGCGGGAGCTGGTCAATACCATCGAGCGGGCCGTGGTCCTCGCCGAGGGTGACATCATCCAGCAGGAGAACCTGGAAATGGGCGACGTGGCGGAACTGAGCGCCGGCTTCGACGGTTTCGTCCCCACCAACGCGGAGGCGCTCAAGGAGATGAAGCGCCACATCCGGGACCGCTCCGTTGAAAGCGTGGAAAAGGCCTTCGTCATGAGCGCGCTCAAGCGGAGCAACTGGAACATCTCCCGCGCCGCCGAGGAGACCGGGATGCTGCGCCCGAACTTCCAGACCATGCTCAAGCGCCTGGGCATCTCCGTTAAGGACTTTTACGGCAAGTGACCCAGTAATGGGGAACAAGGGGGGAGAAATGTTATCGGTCGCCATAAAGATCCTTGCCGTAGGTACAGCATTGGTGGTCGTACTCCAGTATTTCCGCTACGCCACGACAAGAGGCACTCCTGACGAAAGGAGGCGCTCCTCACTTCCTCTGGGGATCACGCTCTTCATACTCGCCGTTGCCGGGTTCGCATCGAGGGACAGGTATCTCGCCTTCCTGTCGGTGGTCCTCGTTGCCCTGAGCCTTTGGCTGGGACCTACCACCTGGAGGGGGAAGGATGCCGAGAAAAAGGAGGAGCCGTAGTCTCGGCTGGCATCGTTTCCGTTGCCCCGTACCGTACCTGGTACGCGTCGCCTCTTCCGAGTACTGAAATAGATTGCGCGTGGTCAAAGGAGGGCGGGCCCAGAACAGGACGACCGACCTGGCAGAACGACGGCGCCGGCCATTCGTTTCCGATTGGCCGGCGCCTTATTTTTGCCTGCAGCTATTCCTGCAATTCCGATATCGCCTTCCTTCGCTGCCGTCCCGTCACCAGTCGTCCATTTCAGAGTGTCCCCTGCCGCCGCGGGCAGCCCCAGTGAATAACAGCTCCTCCCCCCGGAGGGGGGAGGGGTATTCAGCTTTTGCCGCGTGCGTGGCAGGAATCGCAATTCCCGGCCACGGAGAAGGCGGTGTTGCCGTCGTGGCAGGCGCCGCACGACTTCGCCTTCTTCATCTCGCCCATGGATACCGGCTTGTTGCCGCTCCTGGTCGGGAAGGTCTTGTTGTGGCAGTCGTTGCACTTGTACATGCCGAGATGGTTGGCGTGGCTGAAGCGGACGTCGCCGACCTTGGCCACCTTGAACTTCACCTCTTTTACCGGATGGCACTTGTCGCATTGGGAAACTGCGAAGGCATCCTTGGCGTTGTGGCAGGCGCCGCACGATTTCCCCTTCTCCATGGCCGCCATGGAGACGCGCTTGTTCGGTGCCAGCGAGTAAAGCTTCGTATGGCAGGAACCGCAGCTGTACATCTCCACGTGATTCGCGTGGCTGAACACGGTGGGCCCGGTTTCCTTCACCTTGAAAACGACCTCCTTCGGCGCAGGGTGGCAGGCGTCGCACTTGGCGATGCTGAACGCCTTGCTCCCGTTGTGGCAGGCGCCGCACGATTTCCCCTTCTCCATTTCGGCCATGCTGACCTGCTTGTTGGGGCCCGTCGCGTAGAGCTGGTTGTGGCAGGCGTCGCACTGCATCGTTTTCAGATGCTTGGCATGGCTGAAGAGCACCGGGCCGGTCTCCTTGACCTTGAAGGTGATGTTCTTCACCCTGTGGCAGGCGGTGCACTTGCTCACGCTGAACGCCTTCTTGCCGTTGTGGCACTTGCCGCACGATTTCCCCTGCTCCATATCCTTCATGGTGGCGGTGACCTTGGCGCTGCGCGGGGTCTCGTGACAGCTCTTGCAACTCACGTTGGGGCTCTTTTCCGTTTTCTTCTTAAGATGCACCTTGTGGCTGAAGACAACCTTCCCCGCTCCTTCCGTGTTGTAGGTGACGTCCCTGAGCTCCATGGCTGGCGCTCCGGAAGCTCCGACTGTGAGTGCGGCCAGAACGATGATTGCCGATCTGCATCTCATGGTTTCTCCTCCCAGCGTTGAATTGAGTTCCTCTGCGAATGGGTTGGATCCGGCCGTGGCAAGATTCGCGTGAACTGCCGTAGCGAGGCATGTTCTGGCGTCGGCGGAAAATGAAAATATTGATACACAGGCCTCCATAGCATTAGCCGTGCCTATTTTTGCGCGATGTCGTGTGTATGTCGTAAGTGGCTGAAACAGCGGAAGATGCTCTTTGTCGCCAAGAGGGAGGGAGGGTGTCCTGGCCCGGCAAATGTATAGCGGGCCTATACAGTAGCCGGTGCGGTTGCGGTGTCCGCAACCCCTAAACCCTGTCGTATTGCGCTGATGGCGGTTTTAGACGTCGTTAGAGGATGTATATGAAAGCTATACGGCTGACGAAAGAAGCTGCGGGCGGGCGTGTTCATCTCCTCGGCCTTTCTCTTTGGATTAAAAGTTGATCGATGACCTTCGAACCGAATCTTTTCTCCATATCTTCCAGGCCAGCCTTTGCAAAGCGCTCCCATTTAGTTCCTCGGGACACAAGATCCTCCCACGCCGGCGGGATATCGTCCGGCCTGTCCTCTTTCAAAACCGACAGAATTTGATACGCCTGCTGCAGGTCTTTGTCCGACTTCGCGGCCTTGCTTATGTCTCTCACCTGCGAGACGATCAGCTTGTGCAACGCATACCTTGAGGGCTGAGGCACATTTATCAGTACCGGATCGGTGTCCAGGAGGACAGCAGGGACCGGGTCCTCGATAAGATAGCCCAGATAACTGAGGGGCTGAGCAGCACAGTTGAATCTCGGGATCGGGGCAGGCTCATCAGAGTCCGAGGTTTTAGGGGAAAGGAGATCGAGTCGCAACTGGCTCTTTCTAATAACAAACGTCGTCGACGGATGCTTCATATTCATTGCCGGGACAGGGAAAAACCCCATCTTGAGGCTTTCTATCGTAGCGGGGATGTCAGCCTGTAGTGTAGGTAGTGCCACCGAAACTGTTCTTTCCGCGGCTATACCAACATCCCTCGTCATCATGGTATTTGGGAACCAGCGGATACCAAGCATGACGCCGATAGCCATGAAAGCGTGAGTCCCCACAAGGACCGCACCCGCCCGGAAAACCGCTGCCTCCGCCAAGGCCTCAATGACCCGAACCATCGCTTTACTATATGTTTTATAGAATCATACGTTATTAACGAAATTTAAATTGGTGACAAAATCCACTCCGCCTAGAGGAAGAGTGGATCCGCCTGGAAGGCATCCCGGCGGAACCGCGTCTCTACAGCATCGGTGACTACGACAAGGACGGCATCCCGGATCTGATGGTTAAATGCAAGCGGGGGGAACTGATCGACGTGCTGCAGGCGGGGGACAAGGTGCCCGTCAAGGTGACTGGCAGGGTTGGCTCAATGACCTTCGAAGGGGTGGATGTGATCAGGGTCGTTAAATGGCGAGGGGGGCTGTCTCCGGAACCATGGGTGATGAAAAACCGGACGCGGGAGCGTCCTGAGATCTGTTCCCACGCTGGAGCGTAGGAACAATAGAAAGTAGGTAGAGCAGCAGGGGGGAGTGGCGACACCCCTCCCCCTCCTGACCTCCCCGGTCACCCCTGCCCCATGACCACCAGCAGGATGTGCACGAGGATGATCTTTCCTATGGTGGCGAAGGGGAAGACGCAGGCGTATCCCTGGTCCGCCAGGTCGTTGCCGGTCTGCTCCTTGATGTAGCCCAGCCCGGGGGTCGAGGTGTGCATCCCGGCCACCACGCCGACCACCAGCGACATCGGGATCTTCAGGATCTTGTGACCGATGAAAAGGGCGAGGAAGGCGGTGGCGGTGGTGATGCAGACGCCGGTGATGAAGATGCTTCCCCCGCCCCCGTGGCTCAACGTGGTGAGGAGGCTGTAGCCGGAACGGGTGCCGATGCCGGCGAGGAACAGGACGAGCCCCACCTGCTTCAGCGTCATGCTGGCGCTGTATGGCAGGCTCCAGACCATCTTGCCGGTCCTTCCGAAGGTGCCGAGCAGAATCCCGACTATGAGCGGCCCCCCGGCAAACCCGAGCATCATCGATCCGCCGCCCGGGAAGGGAAACGGGATGAGCCCCACGACAAGGCCGATGACCAGGCCCAGGCTGAAGGTCATCACGTCCACCTCGCTCACCTTCCGGTAGGAGTTGCCGAAGAAGGTGGTCACCTCGTCCATGTTGGTCTTGTGCGCCAGCACCCGGACCACGTCTCCCATTTCCAGCACCATCTCCGCATCGGGAAGGAACTCGTTGTCGCCGCGACGTATCAGTGTGACCACCTCGCCGAAACGCCGGTCCAACTGCAGTTCGCCGATGGTGCGCCCTATGGCCTGGGGGCTCGACACGAATACCCTCCGGTACTCGTATTCGGTGCGGTCGAGGCCCAGCCTGTCCTTACTCCTTCTTTCCCCGAGCGCCGCGGCGGCCTTCTCGATTTCCTTAGGCATGCCGGCGACCATCACCAGGTCTCCGGCCTCCAGCACCGTTTCCGGGGTGGCGAAGAAGAACTCCTCCCCCCGCTTGACCCGGCTGAAAAGGAGGTCGCTGCCGTTCGCCTTTTTCAGGGAGTGAACGGTCACCCCCTGTTCGCATTTCTGCACCTTGATGGTGCAGTGCACCAGGGAGTCGCGGTCCTCCGGCTTCCTTATCTGCCTGAACTCGGCCTGGTAATCCACCTTCCAGAGCTTCTGGCAGACGTTGATGGTGAGCATGAGGCCGATGACCCCTATCGGGTAGGCGACGGAGAATCCCACCACGGGCTCGGCCAGGAGCGCTTCGAGCATGTCGGCCGGGGCCGTCTGCCGTATCGATTCCAGCGCGCCGCCAAGCGCTGGGGAGGCTGTCATGGAGCCGCAGAATATCCCGGCGGCGATGCCGGGCTTGAGCATGAAGTATTTCTGGAGCAGCGCGCAGATGGTTGCTGAGGCGCACAGGACCGCGCCGGCGAGCATGTTGTTCCTGACCCCGTTCCTGCGGAAGGTGGAGACGAACGAGGGCCCGGCCGAGAGGCCGACCGTGTAGACGAAGAGGGCCTGCCCCATGATGTAGGCGATGGCGGGCGCCTTCATGTCCGGGTGCAGCGCGCCGAAGGCGAGCCCCACGAAGAGGACGGCACCGACGCCGAGGGTGATGCCGTAGACTTTGATGCGTCCCAGCGGGTAGCCGATGGCGGCCACCATGAGCAGGAGCATCAGCGGGTTCTCGATCAGTATCTGCATCATGACTTGTCACCCGTCTGTTCTTTTCGGAAGTTAGCTCAGCCTGAACTGTCCGACCAGGTTCTGCTGCTCTTCGGCCAGCCTGGAGAGTTGCAGAGCGGAAGCGGCGGATTCCTGGGCGTTTTTCGACGTGTCCTGGACGACTTCGTTGATGTTCTGGATGTTGCTGCTGATCTCGCCGGTGGTCGCTGTCTGTTCCTCGGCGGCGGTGGCGATCTGGTTTACCTGCAGGGCGACCGAGCCTATCTGCTGCAGGATCTCCTCCAGGGCGGCGCCCGATTTGGCGGCCTCGACCGTTCCCTTCTCCACGCTCTCCACCCCCGATTCCATCACGGCGATGGCGCCCTTGGTCTGCTGCTGCACCGATTTGATCATCTCGCCGATCTCCCGGGTCGCGCTGGTCGTTCTTTGGGCCAGCGCACGCACCTCGTCGGCCACCACGGCGAATCCCCGCCCCTGCTCGCCGGCGCGCGCAGCCTCGATGGCCGCGTTCAGCGCAAGGAGGTTGGTCTGGTCCGCTATGTCGTTGATGGTGTTGACGATGGCGCCGATCTGCTCGGACTTGCACCCCAGGTCGCCGATGGTGACGGCCGACTCCCGCACCTTCTCGGCGATCCGGTTCATCCCCTGGACCGTCTCCCTCACCACTTCCGCGCCGGTGACCGCCGCGTCGTTGGCCTGCTGGGACCCTGCCGCGGCCTGCGTGCAGTTCCCCGCGATCTCGTTGGAGGTGGCCGCCATCTCCTCGCTGGCCGTCGCGACCGTCGCCGCCTGCCCCGCGACCAGGGCCGCGCCCGACGCCATCCGTTCCGCGGCGCAGGAGAGCTGGATGGAGGCGGAGGCAACCTGGGCCGTGTTGTGCGATACCTTCGAGATCACCTCGTGGAAGTGCACCACGATGTTGTTGATGCTGCCGCAGATGTCGCTGATCTCGTCCCGGGATCCGGTCTTGATCCGCCTGGTCAGGTCCCCTGCCGCGATCTCGGCGGTGACGCTCTTCGCGTGTCCGAGAGGCTTGGTGATCGAGGCTATGATGCGCAGGCTTATCAGGAGGGAGATGAGCACGACGGCGAGCGAGACCCCTATCATGACGTAGGAGAGGACGGTCGCGTTCCTGACCGCCTGCCGGACGCCGGTCAGGATCTGCTGTTGATTCTCCCCGATGCTCTTGACCTGTTCCTCGCTTCTTTGCGCCTGCTCCTTCGAGATCCCGCGCGCGGAGTCAAGCGCCTTCTGCATGGCGAGGTTGCTCCTGATGACGTTAAGCTTCGTCGTCTGGATCTTCTGGATGGATGAGCCTGCCCGGCGTATGGTCCCGGAAACCTCGGCTATGCTCTGGGCCAGCTCCTTTTGCCCCGAATCGAGCAAGAGCTTTTGCGCCGTCGCTATGTTGGCCTCGACCCTTTTCTGCGCCTGTCCGAGGGAAGCGGCGAGCCTCGCGACCTCGGCATCGGTGGAACTCAGCATGATCTGCCGGACCCCCGCGTTCAGCTCCTTCACGTCGACGCTTATGCCGCTGCCGGCCTCGATGACGCTGTTCGCCGCGTTCTGGAAACCGAGAGAGGTGACGACGTTGTTGCGGTCCTTCACGATCTGCAACTCGAGAGCGTCGATGGTGTTGAAGATCTTCTTGCTGTTCTCCTCCAGGGGCCTCATGATGTCGCGGCTTTTCGTCGCGTACTGCTCGGTTTCCGCCTTGTCGGGCGAGTTCAGGATCTCCATCCTGAGGGCCACGAGCCCCCCCTCCTCGGCGCCGATCTGGTTCAGGATGTCCAGGGCGACACCCTTCACCTCCTTGATGGCAGCGTTGTCCCCGTGATCGACCTCGATGTTGCGGGTCAGCTCCACGGTGTTCTTCAGGCGCTCCTTGAGCGGGGCTATCTTGAACTTGTTCTTCACCAGTTCCAGGTCGCTCAGGATGATGTGGATGTCCTTCAGGCGGCTTTGCAGGGTGAGCAGCTTCTTGATGCTGCTGTTCACCTGGAGGTTGGCCGCCTGCGACGAGTTGATCGCCTGCAGGGCGTTGTTCCCCATCCTGCTTATCTGCTTGCGCATCCCGGTAACGCTCGCCTCCCCCTTCTGCAGCTCCGTGTTGACGCTGGCTATCTCGTTCCTGAAGAGCGCCATGTCCTTCAACCGCTGGGAGGCGACCTGGACCACCGTCTTTTCGATGTCGCGCAGCACCTGCGTATCGACGCCGCTGGAAGAGGCGCCGCCGTCGAGGATCTCCTGGTTCAGCGTTTCCATCCTCCTGATCCTGGTGGTGATGGTTTCCGACAGGCGGGCCACCTCCGCCGGTTCCGTCGTCATTTCAAGCCGCATGAAGTCCGCCGAGACCTTCTCCACCGTCTGCTGCAGCTCGAGCATCTTCAGGTGCAGCGGCGTCGACTTGCCGGTGAGGATCTCGATGCTCGACTTCACCTTGGCGATGGAGAAGAGCCCGATGCCGGCGATAACGGAGATCCCGACGATAGTGAGCGCGATGTTTCCCAGCAGCTTGCTTTTGACGGTCATTTTTCGACGCCCCCGGATTTGTCTCGGTTTCAGTAAAACCGGCGCCACGCTGCGAGGGCATGGCACCGGCTCCCTTCCTGACTCTCCAGACTCCTGGGATGTTTTACTTCCCTTTCAGTGAAGTCAGCTTGTTCCCCTGCACCACCTGCAGGTAGACGTTGTCCTGTCCCTGGTGGTCGTCGGGGGTGAAGGTGAGCTTGATCCCCCCCATGTCGGCCCCCTTCATGCCCTCGTATGCGTTCAGGAACCCCGCCTGCGTCGGCGGATTCCCCGCCTTTTCCAGCGCCATGACCATCGACTTCGCCGCCATGCACCCTTCCATGCTGACCGTGTTGAAGCCGACCTCCTCCGGGTACTTCTCGATCGCTTCCTTGCATTCCTTCGTGATCGGCAGCGACAGGTCGTCGAGTTCCGGCACCACCTGGCTCATGATCAGCCCCTCCGCGGCGGGGCCGACCGCCTTGACAAGGTTGGAGCCGCCGGCGAAGGAGCAGGCGGCGAGGCGCGCGGTCACCCCCTCCTTCCTGGCGAGCTTGATGAACTCGGCCCCCGGCGCATAGACCGCTCCGACGATGATGGCGTCCGGCTTTCCTTCCATGATGGCGGCAAGCCCGGCGGTCACCGCCGTGGTCCTCCTCTCGAAGGAACCCTTGGAAACGACGCTCAGGCCGTGGCGCTTCACGGCGTTCTCCGTCGAGGTGAGGATGTCGGTCCCGAGCGTGTCGTTTTGGTAGAAGACGGCGAAACGCTTCGCCCCCTGCCTGACCAGCTGGTCCACGATCTTGTCGACCTCCTGCTGATAGCTCGCCCTGATATGGATCACTTCCTTCATGACCGGCTTCCTGAGATCGGAGGCGCCGGTCCTCGGGTTGATGAAGGGGAGTTTGTATTCCTTGACGATGGGGAGGCTGGCGACGCAGTTGGATGAACCGACCGAACCGACCACGGCGAAAACCTTCTGCTCCTCGACCAGCTTCAGCAGGCCGTCGACCGTCTTTTCCGTCACCATCTGGTCGTCCACGGTGATCAGTTCGACCCTCTTCCCGTTGACCCCGCCCTTTTCGTTGATCGTCCTGAAGTAGGCGTCCACCCCGACCTTCATCCCCCTCCCCGATCCCTTGTTGGCGCCGGTCTGGTCGTTCACCATGCCGATCTTGATCACGTTGCCGGCCGGTTCCGCCGCCTGCCCGGCCGAAGCGCAGATCGTCAACGCGGCGGCGACAAACATCATTTTTCTCATGACATCCTCCTTTTTCTTAGTTGCGGCTACAGGGACGCAACGGGAGTCTCGTCCTTCCCCCTGCGCGATCCGTTGTCTGCCGTACTTTCGCCTACGAACAAAGGCTGATTAAAAAATATTTAAAATAATACAGACTAATGATTGCTTGGCAAGCGGGTCGGTAATGGAAGGAAGGGGGAGGACGTGTGGCGGAAGACGGTCGCCGATCGGGTAGCTTAACGGCAGTGAGGCTTGGAGGCGAATCGGGCTGGTGCCGCGGGTGGAGGGGGAGCCGGGGGGAAAGGAAAGGCCGCCGGTGAACGGGAACTGCGGGGGAGGCTAGCCGAAGATCCTCTTGAAGAGCCCTTTCTTCTCGGCCTCGCGACGCTCCTTGATCAGGCGCATGCCGCCCAGGGCGTGCTGCTCCTGGGGGCTCAGCTTGAGCGCCTTGAGGAACTCCCCTTCGGCCAGGCCGTCCCTCCCTTCGTCCAGCAGTATCCAGCCGCGGAAGGCGAAGGCCTCGGCGCAGCGCCCCATCTGCAGGCTCTTGGAGAGGAGCATGCGGCACTTCTCCAGCGCCATCCGGGAGCCGCGGCTGCTCGGGTTCTTGTATATGGACCAGGCGAGGTACGCGCTGGTCTCGGCGTCCTGCGGGTCGAGCGTGTAGGCGTCCTGCAGCGCGCGTTCGGCGTTGCTGTAGTCCTCCATCTCCAGGAAGACCTTTCCCGACTGGAACTGGATGCGGGCCTGCAGCTCGTCGTCGCGTTTCCCGTCCAGCCCGATGCTGTCGGCGTTCAGCATCTCGTCGTAGCGCTCCTTGGCGACCACGCTGGAGAGGGTGTTGTAGGCGTTGGCGTAATGGGAGAGGACGTCCTGGGCGCGGGAGAGGGTGGCGCCTGAGAGCTGCATGAATTTCTCCGGGGAGTACTCCCTGGTCTTTGCGAAGTACGCCTCCTTGAGCGAGGCGAAACTGAAATTCCCCTGGGTCATCGAGAAGATCTCGTAGTAGTTCTTGTCCTGGATGGCGGCGTAGTCGCGCTGCACCTCCTGCTCGAAATCGATCTCGCTTGCGGAGAGCGGCGCCGCCATACCCGTCTCGCCGACGACGAGTTCCACGGAGTCGGAAACCTCGTCCACCAGGTCCTCGAAGCTCATCGAGTCGCTGTCGGGCTCGGCGACCTCCTCTATGGGGCGGTTCAGGAGCCTTTTCTGGGGGAAATCCGCCTGCTGGTCCGCTGCGGGAAACGCCTCCAGGGAGACCATCCCCATCCGCGCGAGGAAGTCGAGGAACGCCCCCTGCCCCCTGGAGGCGCCGGAGCCGAGCACCTGGGCCGTCGTTGCCCCGCGTCCCAGCTGCTGCAGGAGTTCGATCTCCTCGCGTCCCATGTTGAGCAGGTTGGCAAGACGGAAGTATTCTGTGGTCCTCACCGGGTAGAGCGCGCCGCACCCATTGAGGAACCCCTCCATGGAGAAACGGTCCGCGCCGCCGCGCGCGGCCTGGTGCAACAGGCGGGGCAAGAGGACGGGGGCGAGAGGGAGTTCGACGGCGCCGGCTTCGGGAGAGAGCGTGGCGGGATGGTTCTGCAGCACCGCCTCGACGAGGCATTTGGACAGGAACAGGCGTGACTGCTCCTGCAGGTCGTCGAGGGTCAAAAGGCCGGACTCGGTGAGCGGCAGCTTCCCCGGCCTGCCGGGGGGGTACGACTCGAGGTCCGCGCGGGTCAGGTGCCCGGCCGAAACGAGGAACGGGATGAACTGCGGCGAGGAGAAGCCGGCGGCCTCGCCGCCGACGAGGGCGACGCGGGTCCCCCCCGGAAGCTCCAGCGTCCCGCTTTTCCCTTCCCTGAACACCTCTATCAGCAGGTCTGCCAGCTCCCTTGGGCGCGGCGCCGGCTCCAGCGCGGAGCCTACCGCCTGCAGGAATTCGTCCTTGCAGAACGGCTTCTCCAGGTACGCCTTGACGCCGAGCTTTTCCGCAGCCCGGGCGTACCCTTCGCCGCGGTACACGCCGGTCATGATGATCACCGGGAGCGCCTGCAGGGACGGCGTCCTGCGCAGCCTCTGCAGCACCTCCACCCCGCTCATCCCCGGAAGCTTCAGGTCGAGGATCAGGAGGTCGATTCCCCCCCGCTGCAGGATCGCGAGCCCTTTTGCGCCGTCGGTCACGCTGTCTGCCTGGTGCCCCCTGGACTCCAGGAAGCTCTTCAGCATCGCGGCCAGTCGCTCGTTGTCTTCCAGCAGCAGGATGCGGCTCGTCATCTGGTTCTCCCCGAAGTGGCCATGCCTGGAGACCTGAGATACCTGCGCACCGCGTCGTTGTGGGAGGGGAGGTCGCTGGAGAAGTGGTGGCTCCCGTCGCCGCGGGCGACAAAATAAAGAAACGGAACCTGAGGATGGCTCAGCACCGCCTCTATCGCGTCCTTCCCCGGGTTCCCTATCGGGCCGGGGGGAAGGGAGGGGATGAGGTAGGTGTTGTACGGTGTCTGCCTCAGGATGTCGTCGCGCGATACCTTCCCGGCGAAGGCGCGCACGCCGTAGAGCGCGGTGGGGTCGCTCTGCAGACGCATGCCGAGCCTGATCCTGTTCATGAACACCGCCGCTATCAGCGGCTTCTCGGCCGGCAGCACCGCCTCTTTTTCCACCATGGAGGCAAGGGTGAGGAGTTCGTTGGGGGAGAGTCCCTTCGCCTTCCCCCGGGCGGTCAGCCCCGCGTCGAGGAGCGCCTTTTGCCGGCTGACCATTTCCTTCACCACCTCGCGCTCGGTCCTGCCGGGGAGGATGTTGTAGCTGCCGGGAAAGAGGTACCCTTCGGCGCTGGGAGCGGTCACCCCCAGCTCCCCCAGGATCGCCCGGTCGCGGCACGCCTCGAGAAAGCGCTCCTTGCCGAATATCCCCCGCTTCTCGAGCATCTCCGCCACCTGGTAGCTGGAATACCCCTGCGGCAGGGCAAAAAGCCTCTGGTACACGTCCCCCTTCAGCATCTTGGACAGTATCTCGCCGGGGCGCATGCCGTCGTCGAGGAGGTACGGACCCGCCTTGAGGCGCGAGGCCCCTCCCATGATGCGGGCGTATAGGGTGAAGAGCCTGGCGCTGGAGACAAGGCGGCGCCCCTCCAGCCCTGCCGCCAGTGAGCGGAGCGTCTGGCCTCGTCCCAGCTCTACGATCTCGGCCCGCTTGCCGTCCCCGGGGGGGGTGATAATGAACCGGGTGAACCGGACAGCGGGTACCAGTGTGACTATCAGTAGCAGCGCGACTGCCGCCTTGCGGTGCCGCCGGAGAATCTCTATCAGGATGGAGGCTTTGATGGCAGTTATCCTATCTAAAAAAGGGGGGTTTTGCTCATCGCAGCACTAGATTTAGGTGAAATCTCGAACTGTGTCAAGGGCAAATCCCCGGCAAGAAGTGGAGATTGATTTCGGTTGCAGAAACTTAATAATAAATATTTTAAAGACAGTGGAGGGATTCCATTGTATCATAACGGACTGTGCCACATGGCCGGAGCTGGACCATCCTATGCAATAGGCTCAAGAGGTGCTTGATGAAGCAGAGGTTTATTAACTCGGACTATTTCCCTTTCCAGATCCAGATCTCCGCCGATTGCGGCAGGAGAATAGAGCTGCGTCCCCTTCTGGCGGAGCTTGGGGGCGCTCCCGGCATCATCTACGCGCGGCGCGTCGCCACACGGCTGAACCGTCAGCTCTCCCCGCCCGACACCCCGATACAGCCGGGGCTTTTGCACCTTTATTCGATAATGAGCCGCATCTTCCGCTACGTTATCGGGCAGTACTGCACCAACCAGCAACCGGGGGTGCTGACCGCGGTGATGGCGCAGGCGGGTTACCCCTCCTTCTCCGGCGACGCGGCCGTCACGCTCAACCGCTTCATGGAACTGTTCCCGTCGCGGCAGATGGTGGCCGGGGTCGAGACCCCCGAAGCCTTCCTGGCCTCCGACGATGCGGAAAATTCCAGGAGGCAGGCGCTCTCCGCCGAGCTTCTTTTGCTCCTGCTGAACAGCGAGAACCGTGCTCTGAACCCGTTCCGCACCCTCTTCGACCACAAGGAACTCGGGCAGACCTCCCCCTACCCGAAGGTCGTCGGCGACCTGGACCGCGGTCTCTACAAGGCGCCCCCCTTCGAGCCGATCGGCGTGCCGCTTCCGGAACTCTTACGCGCCCCCGCCAAGGCCTCACCCGATTCCCTTACCGGGCAGATCGCCTACATCAGGGAGCACTGGGCGCATATCCTCCCCTCGGAGCTCTTGACCGAACTCGTCACCGCCCTCGACATCGTCTCCCAGGAAGGGCGCGCCTTCTTCGGCGGCCCGGGAGAGCCCAAGGTGCTGAAGTTCGGGAAGGGGCGGCGCGGCGGGGACGAGTACCCCGAGTACGAGCGCTTCTCCCGTGACGCGGACTGGATGGCGAACGTGGTCATGATAGCCAAGATGGTCTACGTCTGGCTGGGGCAGCTCGCCAAGACCTACCAGACCGAGGTGCACACCCTGGACCAGATCCCCGACGCGGAACTGGACCGTCTGGCGCGCTACGGGTTCTCCGGCCTCTGGCTGATCGGCATCTGGGAGCGCTCACCCTCCTCGCAGACCATCAAGCGCATCAGCGGCAACAACGAGGCGATCTCCTCCGCCTACTCCCTCTACGACTACGTCATCGCGGCGGACCTTGGGGGGGACGGGGCGCTGGAAAACCTGAGGCAGCGCTGCAGCGCGCGCGGCATCCGGCTCGCGAGCGACATGGTCCCCAACCACACCGGGCTCTACTCGAAGTGGACCGTGGAGCACCCGGACTGGTTCATCCAGCAGGACTACCCCCCCTACCCGGATTACCAGTTCAACGGCCCGGACCTCTCCCCGGACGGCCGCATCGGGCTCTTCATCGAGGACGGCTACTGGGACAAGCGGGACGCGGCGGTGGTCTTCAAGCACCTCGACCGCGGCAACGGGCGGGTGCGCTACATCTACCACGGCAACGACGGCACCTCCACCCCCTGGAACGACACGGCGCAGCTCAACTACCTGATACCGGAGGTGCGCGAGGCGGTGATAGGGACCATCCTCCACGTGGCGCGCCAGTTCCCGATCATCCGCTTCGACGCGGCCATGACCCTCGCCAAGAAGCACTACCAGAGGCTCTGGTTCCCGCTCCCCGGCCACGGCAGCGGCGTCCCCTCGAGGGCCGAGCACGGCATGGACCGCCCCAGCTTCGACCAGGTCTTTCCGGCCGAGTTCTGGCGCGAGGTGGTGGACCGGGTCGCCGTCGAGGCGCCCGACACGCTCCTTCTGGCCGAGGCGTTCTGGCTCATGGAGGGATACTTCGTCAGGACCCTCGGCATGCACCGGGTCTACAACAGCGCCTTCATGAACATGCTGAAGATGGAGGAGAACGCCAAGTACCGCCAGACCGTGAAGAACGTCCTGGAGTTCGAGCCGGAGATCCTGAAGCGTTTCGTCAACTTCATGAACAACCCGGACGAGCGGACCGCGGTGGAGCAGTTCGGCAAGGAGGGTAAGTACTTCGGGGCCACCGTGCTCCTGGTCACCATGCCGGGGCTCCCGATGTTCGGGCATGGCCAGATCGAGGGGTTCCACGAGAAGTACGGCATGGAGTACCGGCGCGCCTACTGGGACGAGCCGGTGGACCAGCACCTGGTGGCGCGGCACGAGAGCGACATCTTCCCCCTCATGCGCCGGCGCCACATCTTCTCCGGGAGCGAGCAGTTCACCCTGTACGACTACTACAGCGGCCACAGCGTGAACGAGAACGTCTTCGCCTACTCCAACCGGAACAACGGCGAGCGGGGGATCATCCTGTTCCACAACGCCTACGCCTCCACCGCCGGGTGGATCAAGACCTCGTGCGCGGTGCTGAGGAAGGACGCGGCGGGCGGAACGCGCCTCGCGCAGACCACCCTCGGGGAGTCCCTCGGGTTCAACGGCGACGGGCGGCATTACTACATCTTCAAGGATTACGCCTGCGGGCTGAGCTTCCTCAGAAGCGGCCGCGACCTCTGCGAGCAGGGGCTCTACGTGGAGATGGGGGCCTACGAGTACCACGCCTTCCTCGACTTCCAGGAGGTGCGGGACGACGAGTACGGCAACTGGGGCGCCCTGTGCCACCGGTTGAACGGCGCCGGCGTGGAGAGCATGGAGGAGGAGGTGAAGCAGGTCCGCTACGCCTCCGCGAACGACTCCCTGCGCGCCTTCCTGGCCAAGGCGAGCGCGGCGGCGCAGGAGCCGGAGTCCGATATCCAGTCGATGGTCTCGCCGCTGGAGCCGCTTCTGGCTGCCTTCCTGAAGGGGGCCGCCCCCTTTGCCGAGGCAAAGGGGCAGCGCTCGCTGCTCGCCTCGTTCGGGATCGAGGTGTTCCAGGCGCTGAGCCGGCCGGGATTCGAGCCCGCCGGCTCAACGGTCGAGTGGCTGCTTCTTTGCGCCTACCTCGCCCTGCACCGGATCGGGGAGCTGGGCGAAGATGAGTCCGCGCAGATGTTCGAAACCCTGGGCCTCATGCGTCCGGTGGTGCAGGCGTTCCAGGAATTGCCGCAGCCGGAGCCCGAAGAACCGGCGCCGCTCTCCCCGTGGGTTTACGGCGAACTGCTGCGCGTGCTCTTGCGGCACGACTCGTTCCTTTCCCGCTGCCGCGAACTCGACGTGGCCGAGGCGACGGACGAACTCCTCGACGACCCGACGGCCGCAGCCTTCCTGCAGTTGCACGAAAGCGGGGGGGCGGAGTGGTTCAACAAGGAGCGCCTGGAAACGCTTTTGGAGTGGCTCCCGAGGGTGGCGCCGTTCGCCGCACTCCCGGAGCAGGAGGCCCCGCAAGAGGTGTCGGACCAGACGGACGAGGCGATCTGCACGCTGCTGCGTGACAGCGCGGCGGCGGCCGGTTACCGGCTGGATCAGTTCATGAGACTTTTGCAGACCGCTTTCTGATTTCCGGGTTTTACCTGCTACAATCCGAGTTGCCGATAGCCATCCTCGTGCATCCTTGTCTGGTCGTCACTACGGTAGAGGGGAGAAAAATGACTGTCATCACCACTCAGTTGCAGGACAACATAGGGACCATCACCTTCAACAACCCGGAGCATCGCAACGTCCTGAGCAGCGCGCTCATCAGCGAGATGCTGCAGTCGATAGGGGCGCTGCAAAAGGGGAGGATGCGGGTACTGGTAATCAGGGCCCAGAAGGGGGCCAAGGTCTGGTCGGCGGGGCACGACGTGCACGAACTGCCGCTTCCGGGGCGCGACCCGCTCGCCTACAACGACCCGCTGGTAACGGTGTTGAGGTCGATACAGAGCCTCCCGATTCCCGTCATCGCCATGATAGAGGGGAGCGTCTGGGGCGGCGCCTGCGACCTGGCGCTGTCGTGCGACATCCTGATCGGCTGCCATTCCGCCGCGTTCTGCATGACGCCGGCGAAGATCGGGGTTCCGTACAACGTCTCCGGGATACTGCACTTCATAAACATCATGGGGGTGAACATCGCCAAGGAGATGTTCTTCACGGCGGAGCCGCTCTCGGCGGAGCAGGCGAGCAAGGCGGGTCTTCTGAACCACCTGGTGGATGACGACAAGCTGGAGGAGTTCACCTACAGCATGGCCGGGAAGATCACCAGGAACAGCCCCTTAAGCATCGGCGTGATAAAGGAGCAGATCAGGCTCCTGGCGAGCGCGCACCCGCTCTCCCCGCTCACCTTCGAGAGGGTGCAGGGGCTCAGGAGGACGGTGTACGACAGCAAGGATTACGCGGAGGGGATCAAGGCGTTCCTTGAGAAGCGTCCGCCGGTCTTTACGGGAGAGTAAAGGCGGGGGCTAAAGGCGGGGGCTAGGGGCGTTCCCAGTCCCCAGCCCCTGCTTTTTATTCCTCTTTCTCGAAGTTCCCCTTCTCCTGGCACTGGGGGCACTTCTGGGGCTTGCATCTTCCTTCCTTGGTGAACCCGCAGCTCTTGCATTTCCACGTTGCCATAACCTGCCTCCTATTTGGTGTTGTTCAGCTTGATCTCCTGCACCTTCCCAAAAGTGGAAAGCGGCTGGTCGAACTTCTTCTCGTCCCCCACCACCACGAGCCTCATGGCGTCCATATGCAGGTATTTCCTCGCCACCCTCAGCACGTCGGCGCGCGTCACCTTGGCGATGTTGTCGCGGTAGTTCTCCAGGTACCCGGCGGGGTAGCCGTAGAACTCGAGCCGCGCCTGCTGGTTCACCACGGCGCTGCTCCGCTCGAAACCGAAGATGAAGGAATTGATGATGGAGTCTTTGGCAAGCTGCAGCTCCTGCTCCGAGACCTCGGCCTGCGTCATCCCCGCGATGATGGAGCGAAGCAGCGTGATGGTCTTGGCCGTCGTCTCGGACTTGGTCTCGGTCTCGGCTATGAACGGTCCCTTGAAGCGCCTGCCGATGTCGAAGTAGCTGTCGACGTTGTAGGCGAGCCCCTGGTTGGAGCGGATCTCCTGGGTCAGGCGGGAGGTGAAGCCGCCGCCGAGGATGTAGTCCATCACCCTGACGGCGTAGAGATCCGGGTTGTTCTTGTCGATGCCGAGGTGCCCCATCCGGATCACCGACTGGTTCACCTCCTTCTGCACGTGCAGCACGGCCGGGCTCAACTCCTCGCTCGGCTTGGACACCGCCGGGAACGGCTCCTTCCCGTTGGGCCAGGCGCCGAAAAGCTTGTCCAGGCTCTCCAAAAGCTTCTCCCTGTCGAAGTCACCGGAGACGGCCACGATGGTGTTGGCGGGGTAGAAGTAGCGCCTGTGGAACGCGATCATGTCGTCCCGGGTGATGGCGTTCACCGTGGCGACGGTCGGGATGCGCCCGAGCGGGTGCCCGGCGTAGACCGCCTTCGTCAGTTCCCTTCCCGCTATCGCCTTGGGGTCGTCGTTCTGGCGCCGGATCCCCTCCAGGGCGTGGCTCTTGGCGAGCTCAACCCGCGCCGGATCGAACGCCGGCCGGGTCAGCACTTGGGCGAAAAGCTCCAGCGTGCGGTCGAGGTTCTTCGAGAGCGTGGTGAGCGAGACGTTGGCGTGGTCCGCGTTCACCGACGATTCGATGGATGAGGCCATGAACTCGAGTTCCTTGTCCAGCTTCTCCGCGGGGGTCTGCAGCGTGCCGCCGCTGCGAAGTGTCGCGCCGGTAAGGGAGGCGAGCCCCACCTTCTCGTCGGGCTCGTAGATGCTTCCCGAGTTGAGGTAGGCGGAGAGGTTGACTATCGGGAGTTCGCGGTCCTGCAGCAGGTAGACGGTCATGCCGTTTTTAAGCTGTGCCCGCTCGCTCTTGGGGAGCTGGAACTTCAGGGCAGGGAACTCCAACCTGCGCGGATCCGTGGACGCCCCGGTTTGCGCCGCTGTCTTGGCCGCGCCCGCCTGCATGGTAGTGCTGCAGCCGGCGGCGAGGGCCGCCAGGCAGATCGGCAGAACGAGCCGCGCCATCGCCTTCCTGTAGGTTGAGACCTGGGACTTTCTATCGGAAATCATTATCCTTTTTCCCCTTTGTTTTCAGTGGCTCCACTACTGCAGCTTGGTGATGAAACCGACGGTCCTGTTCAGGCGCGTGAAGTACTGCTTCGCCACCCGCATGACGTCGTCCGCCGTGATGGTCGCCACCTTCTGCCGGTGCTCGATCAGGTAGCGCCAGGTCCCGGCGATCGCCTCGTACTCGGTGAGGTTCCTGGCAAGCCCTCCGTTGGATGCCATCTGGCGCGATTCCTCGAATTCCAGGTGGTTCAGGATCTGCTGCAGCTCGTCGCGCGTCATCGGCTCAGTCTTCAGCCGCTCCAGCTCCTCGTCGATGGCCGCCTCGACCTCGGGGACCGTGTGCGGCGCACGCGGCGTGGCGTTGATGATGAAGAGGTTGGGGTACCTGCTCCCGGGAGCGCCGAAGGAGGAAACCGAGGTGGCGAGCTTCTTCTCCAGCACCAGCTTCTTGTAGAGCCGCGAGGTCCGGCCGTTGGTGAGGAGCATGTCGATCACGTCGAAGACGTAGTCGTCCGGGGCGGGGAGGGTGGGCTTGTGGAAGCCGACCATCAGCTCGGGCTCGGCGTCGCCGATCACCTCGATCCGCTTCTCCCCGGACTGCGCCGGTTCCTCCACGGCGACCGGCGCAACCGGCGTGCCGGGAGCTATGTTCGCAAAGTACTTCTCCACCAGCGCGATGGTCTTCTGCGGATCTATGTCACCCACGAGCGCGATGATGGCGTTGTTCGGCGCGTAGTACTTGTGCAGGAAGTTCTCCGCCTTGGTCCTGGTGAGGTTCTCGATGTCGGACATCCACCCTATGGTCGGCTGCCCGTTGGGGTGCGCGATGAAGGCGTTGGCCAGGAAGGTCTCCCACAGTTTCCCCTCGGTCTCCGCGTCGTAGGAGCGGCGCCGCTCCTCCATCACCACCGACCGCTCCGTGTAGAACTCCCTGAGCACCGCGTTCTGCATCCGGTCCGACTCGATCGTGGCCCAGAGTTCCAGCTTGTTGGCCGGCAGGTTGATGAGGTAGGTGGTGCCGTCCTTGCTGGTGAAGGCGTTGTAGCCGGAGCCGCCGTTTCGGGCGTAGATGTCGGCGAACTCCTCCTTGACGACGTACTTCTCGGCCTCCTTCTCCAGGCGCGCCAGTTCGGCTGAAAGCGTCTCGACCAGCTTCCGGTCGGCATGCTCCCTCTTCACCTGTTCCGCCATCAGCTTCTGGGCGGTCTGCTCGATTCTGTCCAGGATCGGCTTCTCGGCGGCGTAATCCCTGGTTCCGAGCCGCTTGGTCCCCTTGAACAGCATGTGCTCCAGCAGGTGGGCGAGCCCCCGCTCGTCGCTTCGCTCGTCGACGCTCCCCACCTTGAAGCGGATCCAGGCGGCCACCGTGGGGGAGGTGTGGCGCTCCACCATGAGGAGCTTCATGCCGTTTTTCAGCGTGTGTTCCTGCACCCGTTCGGCGAGCCCCTGTCCGAAGCAGGTGGCGGCGCTGGCGAGGATCGCCAGCGCGACGACGCATCTCGATAATATGTTCATGACTACCTCGGTTCGGTCGGGTTAATGTGAAACGAACAAAAAGATAGCATTTGTCCTGTTGAAGTGCAAGGGGGCGGGGAGAGTTTAGTGGTGCGACAGAGGCATGCGGACGCGGCTGGTCAACAGGGATGCAACCTTTTCCTGCTCCGGATGGCGGCCGCGGCGGAGAAAAGCGAGAAGCCCAAAAGGGAGAGCGTCGGAAACGGCGCCTCCAGGGCGAAGACAACAGGGGTCAGAAGGAGCCGGGCGAGCACCCTGAGACAGTCGTGCCGCGCGATGATTGCGGCCAGGGCGGGGCTGTGGCGGTAGTACCAGTCGACGAAGAGTCTTCCGGGGGAGCTTCCCATGAGCACCCGGTCGCGGAAGCGGCGCAGCACGCCGACCTTGGGATGGAGGTAGCTCCCGTAGGCGGCCGTCGCTATGAAGCACCCCCCGGAGCCGGAACTCCCCTCTCCCCGGTAGGCAAGCGACGCCTCGGCCGTTCGTCCCAGGTCGTCGGTGACCCTGGCCCCCACCAGGTATTCCCCCTGCGTGCCGATCTCCTGGGAAACCGAGGTGGTGACCCCCGGGATCTCGGCAAGGGGGGCGCCTCCGAGCGACCACTCGTACTTCACTATCCTGGTGTCTGCGCCGGCAATGCCTAGGTTGAACACCACGGTTCCGGGCCCCGCCATGGCGACAGGGTTCGCCGTGATCTGCAGGGAAGGGGGGGCGGGGTAGAGGAGCGGGAAGCCGCCCCCCCCGCCGGAGACCCTCACCGTGTTGTCCCCCGACGCCGCGGGGACCCTGGCGGTTATGGCGCCGTCGCTCCAGGAAACCAGCGTGGCGGGAGAGCCTCCGATGGTGAGCGAGCCGGCGGCCGCGCCGAACCCGGTCCCCGTGACGGTGACCTCCGTTCCAGCCTGCACGCGGTAGGGGGAGACGTCGAAAACGGCGGGGAGTTCGCCGACAGTCAGGGCGCGCTCCAGGTTCAGCCTCCCCCCGGTTATCACCTTCTGCGCGTAGTCGCCCCCGGCGTCGGCGCCGTTCAGGATCCGCGCCTTCACCTGGTACCCGGTCAGAGCGGGGTTGCTGTTCCAGATCAGGGCGGCCGCGCCGCTTACGTGGGGCGCCGCCATCGAGGTTCCGGCGGTGGTCCGGTACAGCTGGGAGCCGTTGGAAAGCCAGACGGTGCTGAGTATCGCGTCGGCGCTTCCCGTGCCGGCCCCCCCGGGAGCGGCGATGTCGACCACGTGCCGGCCGTAGTCCGAGTACCCTGCCAGGGTGTCGTTTCGCGTCACGGCGGCGACCGAGATGTTGTTGGGAATCCTCACCGATGCGGGGTAGACCCTGGTCCGGTCCAGGTTCAGGCCGCCGTTGCCGGCGGCCGAGACCACCAGCGCGCCGGCCGCGTCCGCAGCGGCGACCGCCTCCTCGACCGACCTGATCCCGTCGGTGAGAGACGGGTCCTCCGCGACCTCGAAGCTGCAGTTGATGATCTTCGCTCCCCGGGCGAGGGCGTATTCCATGGCCGAAAGCGCGTCGCTCAGCTCCCCGTACCCCTCGGGTCCGTGCAGGAACTTGACCGCCATGATGCGGACTCCCCAGTTGATCCCGGCGATGCCGGGGCCGTTGTCGCCCGCGGCCCCGATGATCCCGGAAACGTGAGACCCGTGGCTGTCGGCCGTGTCGTCGTCCCAGGGATCCCCGGGCGTGAGCCCCCCGAAGTTGGCCCCGTAGTAGTCGTCGACGATGCCGTCGCCGTCGTCGTCGATGCCGTTGCCGGGGATTTCGCCGGGGTTGGTCCAGAGGTTTTGGACCAGATCGGGATGGGTGTACGCTATCCCCGTGTCCAGCACCGCGACCAGTACCGAACCGGCGGCGTTGCTCCCGGTGAAGCGCTCCCAGGCGGCCGGGGCAAAGATGAGCGGCAGGTTCCACTGCTGCGGGTACATGCTGTCGTTGGGGGTGGCGCTCTTGCGCACCAGGTAGTTCGGTTCGGCGTAGAGGACGTCCGGGTCCTTCAGGTATTCCCGGATGCCCTGGCGGACCGGCATCCCTGCTGGGAGCCTGACGTGGGCGATGGGGAACCTCCGGAAGAAACGGAGCAGCGTCCCTTTGGCGATCTTCTTTTTGGCGCGGGAGGCGTCCTTGTACCTGACGATCAGCTCCCCTTCCTTGTACCGGGGGAAAGCGGGACTTCCCGCCGCCGGAGCAGGGGACGGGGCGGCCGTGAGCAAAAGGGAGAGGACGACGAGCAGGAAAACGAGCGGGGCGGGGCGGGGACTGGGCATACACTCCTCAGCGGTGCAGGGCACAGATTGCAGGTCCAAAAAAAACGGGAGGGGCGATGGCTCGCCCCTCCCGGGGATGGCGGTTATTTGGCGGGAGAAACCTTGGCCGAGCCGGTCGCCGTGAACGGGTAGACGTAAACGGTGCCGCTGGTCGTCTCCTCCACCCAGAAGTTGAACTTGAAGGAACCGTAGTCGATGGCCGTCTTGGTCGCGCTTCTCTTGGCGTAGAAGTTGTACGGCATGTACACCTCGCCGGTCACCGGCAGCTGCCGCTGGCAGGTGTTGGTCTGGAAATCCCACACCTGGCAGTAGTCCCCCAGGTTGTTGGTGTCGGTCGGGGCGAGCCCGTAGGAGTAGTCCCCGGAGCCCGTCCCCTGGTAGGTCATCTGGTAACCCCAGTCGTAGCAGATCGCGGCGCCGATCTGGATCGGCGACTGGTTGGAGAAGTACCAGTTCCCCGTGTTGGTCCCGCCCGTGGGGGAGCAGAGCTTGTACTGGCTCGAAGTGACGGTCAGCCCGGTGTACGGCGTGTTGGCCGACTGCGCCTTGACGATCTTGGCGGCTTTCACCTTCTTGGCGGCGGACGCCGTCTTGAGCGTGACGCTCTTTCCGGTCAGCAGGACCTCGAGCAGGTTCCCGGTGATGGTCTTGCCGTCGCTGGTTGCGGCGGGAACCTTGCTGAAGAAGTCGATGACGGTGCCGTTTTGCATGAACACATCCGCCCCCTTGCCCGGGAGCAGCTCGTACCCGCTCCCCTGCAGCAAGTCTCCCTGGTTGTAGGAGTCACTGCTTTCCGAGGAGGAGGTCGCTCCGTCCGGCTGCCCATCTATCATGACAAGCCGGTCGCCAACGGCCTCTTCGCAGTCGGAGCACTTCTGGGTCAGGTTGTAATCCGACCCGAAGAGCGCGATGCTGTTCGAGGTCCCCACGAACTGGGCGATCATGTCGCCGTAGGTGCGGGCGCTGGTGTTGTTGCTGAAGCGGTAGCGGAGTTCCCCGCTCCCGCCGCCGATCGGCTTGCTGAAGTCGAAACGCGACTTGGTTGCCGCGATCTGCACGTCCCCGCTTCCCGCCACGAAATCGTTCAACTGCGTGCCGTCGCTCAGGACGATGGGGGTGTTCAGCGTCCACTGGCCGTTCAGGAAGGTCAGGTTCACCGTGTTGACCGCATCGGCCAGGATCTCGCCGCCGGTGCTGGTGTAACCTAGCGCGCTGCGGGTTTCCCTGTCGGTCGAGTCGTAGGCGGTGGCGTTGATCATGTAGAGCCCCGGCGCCAGCTTCACGGTCGCCGTCGGCGCCGCGGGAGTCAGCGTGGCGATCAGGGTCTCTGACCCTCCCTGGGTATAGGGGGTGGGCATTGCGTAGACCTCAATCGCCTGGGCGCCGTCCGGAAGCAGGCTCTTTACCGCGCCGTCCGGGGTCGGGAACCTGGCGGCCAGCGTGACCTTGGCCTGGGACGAGGCCTCACTCCCGTAGGATGAAGCGTTGTTGCTGGAACCGCACCCTGTCAATGTAGAGCCGGCGGCGATCAGTGCAAAAGCCAGCATAACCGCACATTGTTGTCTTATCATGAAGAGTTCCTCCTTTGCGAGGTGATCGGGTGTGGTCCCGTTATTGGATGACGATGGTGGTGTCGCTCACCTGCCCGTAGCTTCCCTTGACCTCGCGGTAGGCGGACTTGCCGCACGCCGATACGGTGAACCTGAAGGTGTAGCTGTCGCCGCTTACCGCGCTGGTGGGGACGGTGTAGCTGCAGGTGGTCTGGACCCCGTTGGCGACGGTGGCATCGGGGCAGGCGCTGATGGCGACTCCGTTCACGCTCCAGCTCACCGACATGTCCACGCCGTCGTAGTTACGCGGGACGGCGGTGAGCGTGAAGTCGCGGGCCGTTCCGGACGCCCCCTCGGCTACCATCGCGGGGGTCGAGGTCAGGCTCCCGACGTAAGGGGGCGAGCTGTAGCTGCGGACCACCACGTCCGACGTGCTGCTCTTGCCGTTGGTCGGGTCGGTTGCGGTGAAGCTGTAGGTGGTGCTTTCCGCGCTCGGGACCGTGACGGGAGTGCAACTGGTGGTGAGGTACCCCGGGGTGCTGGTGCCGGTGCTGCAGTTGCCGACGGCGGCGCCTCCGACGGTCCAGGCGCCGGTCATGACATCCCCTTCAAGGCTGTAGGCGCTCCCGTAGAGGGTTATGGTGCTGTTTCCGCCGCAGCTGTTCAGGTAGGCGCGGTCCGCATATGCTGAGGCCACCGGCGGACGCGCGCCGTCGGAGACGCTCAAGGAGCCGCCGTTGATGGTTGCCGAGCCCCCCTTGCTGTCGGTCAGGGTCACTTCGATCGTGTAATTGCCGGCGGATAGGCCGGCAAGCTCGATGGACGCCTGGCCGGAGTTGGCCGTGATCGAGCCGCTTTGGGTGGCCGCCACGGTGCTCCCGTTTTTGACGTTCAAGGTCCAGGCGATCGGGTAATCGCCGTCCTCGTCGTAGGCCGAGAGCATGCCGCTCAGGGCGGTGCCGGCCTTGACGGTGCGGCTGTTGAGATAGGCATAGCCGGTCGGCGCCATGTTGGGGACGGCGATGTCGGCGAGAACCGCTAAGGAGCCGTCATCGCTGCTTTCAATGCCGGCCGTCGCCCCGTTCACGTTGAAGGTGTTGGTCGAGGCCGTCTGGTTCCCGATGTAGGCGGTGATGTCGGTGCCGCATTTGACGAGGCTCGAGAAGGTGCCGTTGCCGGCACTTCCGGTGAAGCGGTAGAAATCGTTCCCCTGCAGCCTGATGGAGCGGTACGGTTCCGCCACGCCGTCGCTGTCCACCAGTTTCCCGCTCACCTCGCACGGCTTGACCAGGTCGGTCTTGTCGAAGTTGCTGCAGTTGGGGAGGTCTCCGAGGGTCACGTCCGTGCTGGTGTAGTTGCCGTTCTGGTCGTAATAGACCAGGGTGGCGTTTCGCCCGGCAAGGTTCTTGTTCAAGAGTTCGGTCGACAGGGTGAAGGTCCCGTCGCTGCCGGTCTGGCCCCACTTGGCGTTGATGTTGGAGCCGTAAAGCGACAGGCTGAGGTTCGGGAGCGGATCGCCGTTGGTGAAGCCGAACGTCCCGGAAACGCAGACCTCCTTCGGCGTCTCGAAGACGATATGGTCCAGGTTCCACCAGCTCCTGGCGAATTCGGTGTTGGAGACCAGGATCCTCAGGTAGTAGTTCCCGTTGCCGCAACCGGTCACGTCAGGCGATGCGATGGTCGCGTCGCTTGCGTCCACGATGGTCCCCTCGCCTATGAAGACCCATTTGCCGGTGGAGGGGTTGAGCGACCAGACCGGCACCTGCCACCCGGGGGCGGTGGTGTTGTAATCCTGTATGAACAGGTTGGTGCAGCTGGAGATGTAGATGTAGCGCGTGATGGTGGTGCTGGCGTCGGCCGCCTTGACGAACCCTTTCTTGGCCAGCTCCTTGGCCACGGTGCCTAGCGATTTCCCGGTGTCCGCATCCGTAATCTTCATGAAGTCAAAGGCGAGGGAGACCATCCGTCCCTCGGTTCCCTTTGAGTCCACCCCGGTGTAGGAGCCGGGGAACCGCTCCGACTGCGTGGAGGGGTCGTAGGCGTTCAGCTCCCCTTTGAGCGTGTTGACCCCGGGGACGGAGGAGGCGGGGATGTTGATGGAGGTCTCGACCGTTCCGCCGGCGGCCTTCGCCGCCTTGATGGCGCTCCCGGCCAGGGCTTTCCTGGTCCCGTCGGGGAGCCTGATCAAGGCGAAGTTGAAGGACGGTTCGGAGGACTTCCCTATGCCGGCGGTCAAGGCGGAGCCGGGGACGGCTATGGCTATGTTGACGCTCTGCAGCGCCGCCTGAAGCTCTATGTTGCTTGGGGTGGTGTAGTCGATTCGTTTGTTGAACTGGGTGAAGCCGTCCTTCGTCGCGGTGACCATGACGTATCCGCCGGTCGAAGAAAGGTTCAACTGCGCGGAAAACGCGCCGGCACTGTCTGAGGAGACAGATGCCTTGCCCAGTTCGTTGTTGTTCTTGTCGAACGATATTATCTGCACGGCCACCCCGTCTGTTATGGCCGCGGACTTTGCCGCCGACGCAGCCGAGGCTCCCACGACAAAGCCACTCACGGTGGCAGAGGTGGTCTCAGGAGCTGTGGTTGTAGTAGTCCCTGACCCACCTCCGCCGCATGCCGAGAGAAACGATGCCGCAACAACAACCATTGCATACTGCCTAATCGATTGCGTCATGTCTAACCTCCTTGAATATAAAAACTTGTCTTAGTGTATGGTCTGATCAGTCATTGTCAACGAGCACTCACAGCAGTGAATGTGTGCGAAATTTGCTGTATTAGCTGACGGTAATTATTGACATGGTGAAATGACTGTGACAGCACCCTGTCAGTTGTGACAGGGTGCCTCTCGATGCCTGACAGTACGGAGGGTAGGAATGAGAGCGATGCCTTGGCTTTGGTGGCGAGGTAGCGAAATGGCAGAATGGGCAGAATGGGCAGATCCAAAAAAAATTACCTCACCGCGCTGCGCACGGCGGGAGTACGGGATCTTGCACGGCAGGACGGCAGCGGGACGCTCGGTCACCTGGTCGTGTGCCGGAGGCGTCCCGTGCCGGTCTGGTATGGGAGTGGGAGCTTGAGAAAAGCCTACTTGAGGGCGTGGGCGAACACCTCGCGGATGTCCTCCACGAAGAAGAACTGCAGTTCCTGCTTCACGTTTTCGGGGATGTCGTCGAGGTCCTTCTTGTTCTTGGCGGGGGCGAGCACCTTCTTGACGCCGGCGCGCCGGGCGGCGAGCACCTTCTCCTTCAGCCCGCCGATGGCGAGGACGCGGCCGGTGAGACTCATCTCGCCGGTCATGGCGACGTCCCTCCTGGCGGGACGCCCGGAGAAGAGGGAGACAATGGTGGTGGCCATGGTGATCCCGGCGGAGGGGCCGTCCTTGGGGATGCTTCCTGCCGGGACGTGGATGTGGAGCGTGGTGTCGTCGAAGGCCTTCTTCTCTATGCCGAGTTCGGCGCAGTTGGCCTTCACGAAGGAGAGGGCCGCCCTCGCCGATTCCTTCATCACCTCGCCCAGCGACCCGGTCAGGATGAGGTCCTCCTTCCCCTTCATCTTGGTCGCTTCCACGAAGATGATGTCGCCGCCGCTCTCGGTCCAGGCAAGACCCGTCGCCACGCCGATCCTGTCCTTCTCGGAGGCCACCTCGTCGAAGAACTTCGGGGGGCCGAGGAGTTCCGACACGGTCTCCGGGTCGATCAGGGTCCGCAGCGGTTTCTCCTGCGCCACTTCTTTGGCGATCTTGCGCAGGACGGAGGCGATGCTGCGCTGCAGGTTCCTGACGCCGGCCTCGCGGGTGTAGTCGTGGGTGATCCGGTAGATCGCCTCGTCGGTGAACTCGGGCGCCATGTTGGCGAGGCCGTTCTCCTCGATCTCACGGGCCACCAGGTACTTCTTGGCGATGTTCAGCTTCTCCTCGTCCGTGTAGCCGGACAGGCTGATGACCTCCATCCTGTCCTTGAGCGGCGCCGGGATCGGGTCTAACTGGTTGGCCGTGGTGATGAACATCACGTTGGTGAGGTCGAACGGCACGTCGAGGTAGTGGTCCGTGAAGGAGAAGTTCTGCTCCGGGTCGAGCACCTCCAGGAGCGCGCTTGCCGGGTCGCCCCGGAAGTCCGCGCCGATCTTGTCCACCTCGTCGAGCATGAAGACCGGGTTGTTGGAACCGGCCCGGTTTATCTCCTGTATGATCCGCCCGGGGAGCGCGCCGATGTAGGTGCGCCGGTGCCCCCTGATCTCGGCCTCGTCCCGCATCCCGCCCAGCGAGATCCTGATGAACTTCCGTCCCAGGGTGCGCGCGATCGATTTGCCGAGGCTGGTCTTGCCGACGCCGGGGGGACCCACGAAGCAGAGGATCGGCCCCTTCATCTTGTCTTTCAGTGACCGGACGGCCAGGTACTCGAGGATCCTTTCCTTCACCTTCTTCAGGTCGTAGTGGTCCTCGTTCAGGATCACCTCGGCCTGGTTGATGTCCTTGTTGTCCTGGGTGCTGTTCTGCCACGGGATGGTGGTCAGGTAGTCGAGGTAGGTCCGGGAGACGGTGTACTCCGGGGAGGCGGGGTTGATCCGCTCCAGCCGCCGCATCTCCTTCTCGGCGATCTTCCGGACGTCCTCCGGCATCTTCGCGCTCTCGATCTTGATCCGCAGATCGTTCGCCTCGCCAAGCCGCGAGTCCTCCTCGCCCAGCTCCTCCTGGATCTGCTTCATCTGCTCCCGAAGCAGGAACTCCTTCTGGCTCTTGCCGACCTTCTTGGTGACCTCGGCCTGCACCTCTCCCTTGATCTGCAGGCGCTGCACCTCGTTGGTCAGGTGCATGTAGACCTTTTTCAGCCGCTCCAGCGGGTCGATGGTCTCGAGGAGCTTTTGCAGTTCGTCTATGGGGAGGTTGAGGTAAAGGGCCACCAGGTCGGAAAGGCGCGCCGGGTTGTCGATGAAGTCGATCATCTTCATGACGTCGTCCGGGAGGGGGCGGCCGTAGGAGAGTGCGATCTTGAGCAGGGCGTTGAGGCTCCCGACCAGCGCCTCGGACACCATCGATTTCTCGGCGAATTCCCTGACCGGCTCGAGCCTGGAGAGGGCGACAGGCGTCTGCTGCACGATGGCGAGTACCCTGACCCGGATCACCCCTTCCAGGACCACCTTGGCGCCGCCACCTGCCAGCTTGTTGATCTGCATCACCTTGCACAGCGTGCCGATTTCGTGCAGCGCCGGGAACAGTTCCCCGGTCGGCTCCTGTTTCAGCTTCACCAGCGCGACCAGGTTGTTGAAAAGCACCGATTCCTCGAAGGGAGGCATGTCCTCCTGCTTCAGGAATATGGTGAAGACCATGTACGGGAACGCGATAATCTCCCGCAACGGGTAGAGCGGGACGATTTCCGGCATGTTTATGGTGATGTTCTCGGTCATGGCGCTTTCTCGACTGTGGGTGACGGAATTACGAATTTTAATAGAGTACTGGAGAAGCGCCACCTGTCAACCTGAGAGCGACCTTGTCAGACCGACTCCCAGGCCTCGTACAGCGCCGATATTTCTGCCGTGAGGGATGCGTGGCGCTCGCCCGCCGTCCGTGCCTGCTCGTGGTCGTTGAAGAACTCGGGAGCGGCCATCGCCTCTTCCAGCTTCGCCAGTTCGCCCTCCTTCGCGCCGATCTTCTCCTCCAGTTCGGCCAATTTCCGTTCCCGGCCCCGCTCTTCCTTCTGGCGCTGCTTGTCGGCTTCGCGCTGCTGCTGCCGGGAGAGCCGCGGGTCGGAGGCGTCGTCCGCTTCCTTCATCGCTTCCTGGGCCTTTGGGGTGAGGCGCCCGCCTCCGTCCTGCACCGGCGCAGCCACGATGCCGGCGGTCTTTTCCAGGTAGTACTCGTAGTCGCCGAAGAAGCTTTCCAGCTTCCCGCCGCCGACCTCGACCACCCGGGTCGCCAGCCCGTCTATGAAATGGCGGTCGTGGGAAACGAAGACGACCGTGCCGGGGAAGTTCTTGAGCGCCTCCAGGAGCACGTCCTTGCTGAAGAGGTCGAGGTGGTTGGTCGGCTCGTCCATGAGGAGCAGGTTGGAGGGGCGCAAGAGAAGCTTCGCCAGGGCCAGGCGGTTACGCTCGCCGCCGGAAAGAACGGCGACCTTCTTGTGAATGTCGTCGCCGGAGAAGAGGAAGGCGCCCAGGATGTCGCGCAACTGCGGCACCATGTCGAAGGGGGCGTCGGCCAGAAGCTCCTCGTAGGCGCTGCGCGTCGCGTCCAGCTCCTGCGCCTGGTCCTGGGCGAAGTAATCCTTGATCACGTTGTGGCCGTTTCTGACCTCGCCGGCGGTGACGTCGGCGTTGGCCATGACCCGCATCAGGGTCGACTTGCCGGCGCCGTTATGCCCGACGAGCGCTATCCGCTCGCCGCTTTCCACGTTGAGGTCGACTCCGTTCAGGACCACGTTGCTGCCGTAAGCCTTGGTCACCCCGATGAGTTCCATCACCGTCTTGCCGCTTTTCGGGGGAACGGGGAAGCTGAACCGGATCTTTTTGCGCTCCGGCGGCAGGACTATGCGCTCGATCTTCTCCAGCTGCTTGATGCGGGACTGCACCAGCGCCGCCTTGTCCGTCTTGTAGCGGAAGCGGGAGATGAAGTCCTCGATCTTTTCCACTTCCTCGTCCTGGCGCTTCTTGGCTTCCCTGAGCGCCGACACCCGCTCCTCCCTGAGCACCAGGTAGCGGCTGTAGTTGCAGTGGTAATCGGAGATGGCGTGGTTCCAGACCTCGGCGATCCGGGAGCAGACCTGGTCCAGGAAGAACCGGTCGTGGGAGACCAGCATCACCGAGTAGGGGTACGCCTGCAGGTACCCCTCCAGCCAGTTGCGCGCCTCGATGTCGAGGTGGTTGGTCGGCTCGTCGAGCAGGAGGACGTTCGGTTTCTTCAGAAGGAGCTTGGCGAGCGCGATGCGCATCTGCCACCCGCCGGAGAACTCGCCGCACTCCTTTTGCCAGTCATCAGGCGAGAAGCCGAGACCGGCGAGGACGTTGCCCACCTCGCTTTCCATGGCGTAGCCACCCTTCAGGCGGAACTCCTCCTGGAGATGCCCGAAGCGGTCCAGGAGCGCGTCGTGTCCCGGCGCGTCGTGCGGCTCGCGCTCCAGGCGGGCGGTCAGCTCGGCTATCTCCCTCTCTATCTCCTGCAGTTCCGACAGCGCCGTCATCACCTCGGCGAAAAGCGGGCGCCCCTTGGCGACGATACCGTCCTGGGGGAGGTAGCCGACGGTCCCCCCGCGGGTGATCTGGATCTCGCCGCTGGAGCTTTCCACCTCGCTGGCGATGATGCGCATAAGTGTCGATTTGCCGGCGCCGTTCTCGCCTACGAGACCTACCCGCTCACCTTTTTTCAGGTGCCAGTTGAGTTCCGTGAAAAGCGGTTTCCCTGCGAAATCCTTGGACAGTTTTTTCAGGTGCAGCATCTTTGGTGGTTCCTTTTCAGACCATGGTAGGTGGGGCGGTGCCCGGACATTAACGGGACATTGTAGGAGGAGGGGCAGGAGTTTGTCAATTGTTGCTCTTTCCTTCCAAATAGTCCGCCAGTATGCTCCGGCTGTGCTCGTCGTCGTGGCAGTAGACGCAGAGGTTCTCCCAGTTGCTTCCGTCGGGCGGGTTGTAGTTGTGGTTGCCGTCCTTGTGGTGCACGGTCAGAAGGTGCAGGTTGGAGAGGTCGAACTCGCGGCCGCACTTGGCGCAGATCCAGCCGTGCAGCTTGAGCGAGCGCTCGCGGTAGTTTTCGGGGCGAGACTGCTCTCCCCTCATCTTCCGGACGATCTCGTCGATCTCCTCCGCGCTCTTAGGGGTCACGTTCTTCGGCCCGCGTGGGCGAAACGATGGGGACATGCGATGCCTCCTTTCTGTCGGTGACGCCATGAAACTGTAGAGGGCGGCGTCCACTACCCTCGCCCTCCGGGAGAGGGTGGCTGAAGGCCGGGTGAGGGCGATGCCACGAAGTGAAAGCGGATCGCGACACCCCTGAATCAAATACCTCCCTCACCCCGACCCTCTCCCGGAGGGCGAGGGAGAGTTGGAGCAGGGCGGGGGGGTCTGCAACAACCTGCTATAAGTTCCCTTTCAAACCGATCGCTTCCGCCTCGCCCCGCATGCCGTCGATGGTGTCGCCGATCAGCTCGGGAAGCTCGACGCCCATCATGGCAGCGCCCTTCTCGATGATGGAGCGGTCCGCACCGGCGGCGAACGCCTTGTCCTTCCATTTCTTGGTGACGCTCTTCACCGGGAGGTCGAGGATGCTCTTCGATGGACGCACCAGCGCCGCCGCAGCCACCAGCCCGGTCAGCTCGTCAATGGTGTACAGGGTCTTTTCCAGCTGCGTGACCGGCTCGACGTCGCTGCAGATTCCCCATCCGTGGGAGACGACGGCCCGAATATACTCTTCCGGCCATCCGGCTTCCTTCAGGATTGCGGGGGCGCGATGGCAGTGCTCCATCGGGTAGCGCTCGTAGTCGATGTCGTGCGCAAGCCCGATCACCCCCCACATCTCCTCGTCCTCGCCGCACTTCCGCGCCATGTGGCGCATCACCGCTTCCACCGCGAGGGAATGTCTTCTCATCTGGTCGCTCGGCAGGTACTCCTTGATCAGCTCCCAGGTCGCTTCCCTGGTCGGTTTGCTACTCATCCGGTTGCCTCCCTTGTCGGTTAAGTTGACGATAACTCTACAGGACGGGGGGATGGTAGCCAAGATCAATCGGCGTGTCAACACGTCATCCGCCTTCGCCCTTCGGGCTACGGCGGACAAGCCGAAGCTGCGGGTTTCGCTCCCCCTTTAGCCCATCTCGCATATCTAGTCCCCCCTCCCCTTGCGGGAGGGGGCAGAGACGTCCTGTTCAACTGTTCGCCGTCTGCGACCTGACATAGAGTACCAGGCCGAGCAGCGAGAGCGCGATCCCGAGGAATCCGGCCGCGCCAGGCAGGGCGCCGTTCAGGAACAGGATCTCCCCGAGCAGCGAGAAGATCACCTCCGTCGACTGCGTGGCGTCCACCGCTGTCAGTTCGAAAGGGGTCCTCGCCAGGTGCCTGGCGTGAAAGAAAAGGGTGGTCGCGACAACGCCGGAAAAAACGGCGACCATCGCGGTATTGATCAGTTGCCCCGTGGTCGGTGGCGGCGGCTGCAGCAAGAGAGTCAGCACAATCCAAAACGGCATGGAACCGAGCACCATGATCAGGACACGGCCGATGCTGTCGTCCAGCACCGTGCCACTGATTTTCGGGATGATCCCGATGCTGCCGTGGCGGGCCTCCCAGACCAGTTGGTTCCCGGTCGGATAGGCGACGGCCGCCGCGAGCACCGGCAGTATGCCGAGCAGGGTCTCTTTTATCGAGGCGGCGGTCGCCTGCTCGCAGGTGACCAGGATGATGCCGGTGAAGATGAGCAGAGTGAAAAGGATCCCCTTCATGGGCACGCGCTTGCCGAACATGAGGAGCACCAGGGGGGTGGCGAGGATAGTCGCCTGCCAGGTGGTGGCGACCACCCACCCGGGAGCGAAAGACGAGCTGAAGGTGAGCAGGGAGTAGAACGCGCCGAACCCGGTGCTGCCGGCTATGGTCCAGAAGCACCAGTTCCTGCGATAGGTCGAAAAGGTCTCCTTGAGGACGCGTGATCTTCCGGTCAGGACCAGCCAGCCGCTCAGCAGGAAAAACATGTAGACGTAGCGGAGGCATGCGGTCCACAACCAGTGCCCTCCCTGCAGACTCATCGCCCTGTTGAGGACGAAGGTGCTGCTGAAGAAAAGGGCTGAACATATCCCGATGAAGACCAGACGTGTCATTGAGGGCCTGTAGTAGAGAAGGATGATTTCCTGTGCCTGTGACGGATAGGCCCTCTGTAACTTAAATCGGCTGTCGCGTAAAGAGAAAACATGGCGCAATGTCATTGGCTCTTGCAGTCGTGCCATCTCACGTCAATTTCGCAGCTCTTTGCAACAGAAAATGACATATGCGGGATAGTCAAAGAGCGCTCTTTCGTCGGGTGATCGACACGGCTAAAAGTGCCGCCAGATGGGCCTTGACGGGCCCTGTCCCAGTGCCGTTCTGCGTTGACAATAGTTGTCTATAGTGATACTTTCCGACAGATTCAACGCTTTATACCCTACGCCAGCACGGAAAGGTCATCACGTGAGTTTTTATAAAGTTTTCCGCGCCTCATTGTCGAAGTTTCCCGCCGTACTGCTTCTTCTTGCGCTGCTTGTTCCCGCGCCTGCCTTCTCTCTTGATTCGGAAGACTCGCAGATCTTTATTTCGGGGTTCAACGCCTACCAGAAAAAGGAGTACCAGGCAGCTGTCGACAACATGTCAAGCCTTCTGCAGAAGTACCCGGATACCTCGCTGAAGGACATGGCGATCTTCTGGCTGGCCAAGGCGAATTACAAGGCCGGAAACCGGCAGGAAGCCGCGAAACATATGGCCCGGTTCCTGCGCGAATATCCGGAAAGCCCGTTGAAGGCGACTGTCGAGGACGACCTCCTCGCGCTGGCTGATAAATACGAAAAAGGGGAGCCTCTCACAGCGCAGCCTGCAGCTGCCAAGGCGCCTGTTGCAGCGACTGCACCGGCGGTCGATAAGGCTGCCGCCGAGAAAGCTGCCGCCGAGAAAACCGCCGCCGAGAAAACCGCCGCCGAGAAAACCGCCGCCGAGAGGGCTGCCGCCGAGAGGGCTGCCGCCGAGAAAGCTGCCGCCGAGAAAGCTGCCGCCGAGAAAGCTGCTACCGAGAAAGCTGCTACCGAGAGGGCTGCCGCCGAGAAAGCTGCTACCGAGAGGGCTGCCGCCGAGAGGGCTGCTACCGAGAGGGCTGCTACCGAGAAAGCCGCTACCGAGAAAGCCGCTACCGAGAAAGCCGCTACCGAGAAAGCCGCTACCGAGAAAGCCGCTACCGAGAAAGCCGCTACCGAGAAAGCCGCTACCGCTAAGGCCGCTACCGCTAAGGCCGCTACCGCTAAGGCCGCTACCGCTAAGGCCGCTACCGCTAAGGCCGCTACCGCTAAGGCCGCTACCGCTAAGGCCGCTACCGCTAAGGCCGCTACCGCTAAGGCCGCCGTTCGGAAGGCTGCCGCAGAGAAAGCAGCCCTGCATAAACTGAACTCGGTGAAGGGCGGCTCGAAAAAAGGCACATCCGCAGCCATGCGCAAAAAGGCGATCGCTGCATACAAGGACGTCATCAACAAGTACCCGGGAACGGCTGCCGCATCCAGCGCCTCGGACAAGCTGCTGCAGTTGGGGGTTGAGTACCCGGCCGTGCAGAGAAGGACCGCCGCTCCGGCCACTGAAGGCGAAGTCTCGCAGGTCTTCAACCTGGAGGTCACCCAGCACGCCGATCTCGATGTCGTGATCGGTCCCGCGGCCGAAACGCACGAGGCCGGCAAACGCTTCAGTATCCCGCTGGAAATCATGAATACCGGCAACGGCAGCGACAGCTTCCACTTGGAATCCTCGTTCCCGCCGGAGTTCGCCTTCCACTTCGCTGCCGCGGCCACCCCCGACACGTCGATCACGAGCACGCCGACCCTTGCCGTGGGTGAGCGCTTCAGGGCCGTCGCCACCGGCATCATGCCGCGCGGCAATATCGACGGCCAGAAGAGCAGCTATCCCGTGAAGATCGTCTCCTCCTTTGCCAGGGAGGCGTCCCAGTCCAGGGAGATAGTCCTGGTAACTTCCGCGCCGCTGCTGCGTGCCGTGGTCAAGAGCGACAAGGGGAAACTCCTCCCCGGCGAGAAGGTCTCCTACCGCATCTCCTTGCTTAACATAGGTACAGCTCCCGCGCGCGGCGTCACCTTGCGTATCAGCTACCCGCCGCAGTATGAACCTGTCGCTCTCCACCCCTCCGGCTTCAGGCAGGAGGGAAAGGGCGCCCTGGTGCTGGACGGCATGACGCTCAAGTCCGGGGAGAACCGGGACTACGGTGTGGGCTTCCAGCTCAAGGACGAGGCGCTGGCCGACCAGGAACTCTTCCTGCGCGCCGATGTCGTCAACAGCGATCTGGACAAGAAAGACTCTTTCGTCTCCGCCACCAGCGTGGTGCAGCGGGTGAGCGGCGTGACGGCGAAGACCACGGCCGGGAAGCTGGTAGCAATACCGGGGCAGGTGGTCGCCATACCGCTCATCGTGACCAACACCGGCAACGTCCGGGAAGTCTTCGCCATCAAGGCGAGCGCTCCCGCCAACACCACCTACACCTTCTTTGACGACCTCAATCGTGACGGCAAGAGGCAGGGGGGCGAACCGATCGTCAACATCGTCGGGCCGCTCTCTCCCAAGGAAGAGGCCTACCTGGTCATGGAAGTGGCGACACCGGCTTCGGCGAGCGACGCTTCTGTAGCCTCCGCGTCCGTCTCGTTCCTGCCGGAAGATGACGCCGGCAGGTCCGCCTCCGTGCATCTGCAGCTTGTCTACTCCCGTCCCATACTCGAGCTGAGCATGGCGGCGAAGGGGGGAAGACTCAAGCCGGGCGAGGTCTCTTCCCTGGAGCTTAACTGCGTCAACCGCGGCTCCAACCTGGCGAAGCAGGTGACCCTGCAAAGCATCCTTCCCGCGCAACTGGAACTCGTGGCTGCCGATCCTGCCTTCTCCAGGGCGGACAACGGCGTGTATGTCTGGCGCTTCGATGAGTTGGGCGCCGGCGAGAAGCGCGTCATCAAGGTGACCTATCGGGTGAAGCCAGGCATAGCAGTGGGTACCAGCATGCAGCTCAAGAACCTGCTGAACTATCAGGATCCGCTCGGGAACAGGTACTGAGGTGACGAAGCGGTCTGTCATGGCGCTGGGGAGCCTGCTGGCGCTCTCCTTGGGGGCGTCCCCCTGCCGGTAGTGCCTGCCGGACGGGAAGAGCAGCACCCCTCCAGACGTATTTCTGTTGACGGCAAGCCTTCTTCCGGTAAGCTAACGGGCGAGGAGCAGGTTGCTGCAACGGCCGAAGGGGAGGCCTTCGGGAAAGCGAAACAGGCTTATCTGGAGCGCGACTACCGGAAGGCCCTGACCCGATTTTCCAGGTTCATAAACAAGTATCCTCATTCCAAGTTCGCGGCGGATGCCTCCCTGTACCGTGCGGACTGTTTCCTGCGCTTATCCGGGGAGTAACAGTAACCAGCCGCCTCATCACTCGCTCCATACCCAAACGATAGCCGCAGCCTTTGCGGAGAACCCACCGGCGCTACAACTTCCGGAACTGGGGCTCTCCCGACACAGCTGCGACTTCAGGGGGCGCGGCCGTAATTGATATGTAATATAATGTAATTATTCCGTTTTTTGGATGTGTGCTGGCCGTGATTCAGGAGGAAAAAGTGGCATTCGGGATAGATCCCCGCGTTACCGAGGTGCTGGGGCTATGTGAGAAGGCGGAGTTCGCCTGCGCCGAGCTCTATCACCATTTCGCCGCCTTGTTCAAGGATGAGAGGGAGATCTTTCATCTCTGGCTGAGGACCGCCCTGGAGGAGGAGAACCGCGCCAGGCTCTTCGCGCTGGTCGGGAAGCTGAGGCACGACAACATCATCGCATCGGTGGAGCTGGAGCTGGCCGAGGCGGAACAGGCCTTGCTCCACATCCGATCGGTGCTGGAGAGGGTAAAGGAACATCCCCCTACGGTCCGGGAGTCGCTGGAGATAGGGATAGAAATCGAGGTCAAGCTGGATCGGCTCATGACGCAGAACGTGGTCATCTTCACCGAGGAATCGTACGAAAAATCCTTCCTTGCCATCATCAACAGCAGGCACCTGGAGTCCTTGCGGGAGGCATTCCGGGAACTGACCGTCTAGCACCCCCGCCGGTTTTCCCGGCGGGGGGCGCGGCGCTACTTGTTCCCCTGCCGGTATCCGTTTTGCCTTGCCAGTTCCTGCACCAGCGGGTCCACCTTCCTGTCCGTAATGAAGATCCTGCCGCCGCTGTTCCCATCGGTCAGCATCACCCCCGGCATCCGCACTCCGTACCCCGTCTCCCAAATCGACCAGAGGTCCTGCTCACCGTAGCGCGCCGTCATGTCCAGCCTTTTCAGGAGCTTGTCCGACAGGCTCTGGAGGTCGTCCTTGTCCTGGATCGGTATCACCTGGTATCCCTTGTTCTCGAGCAGGCGGGTCAGCGACTCGCTGAGCGGATCGGCGCCAAAACGTGACAGTACGAAACGGTTGCCGTTCTTCTCGAAATAACGGTGCACCGGTATCACGAGTTGGACCCCGTTGTTCTCGCCGGCGTACAGGTCGATGTTTTTCCCGCTCTGGAAACGGATCCCTATCGCATCGAGAAGCGCATCCGCTATGCTGCGCGGGTCCTTTTCCCGGACGAGGTAGAGGACGCTCTCCTCGTTCTTTGCCTTGACCTCGGAGGAAGGGGCCGTTTCCACCAGCTTGAAACCGTTGGCGGCAAGGAGCCGCACCAGTGCCTGCGGGGTGGCGGGGCGGTTCCCGGCGACCTTGAGCAGGGTGATGTCCTGGCGCAGCAGGCTGTCCTGGTTCTTCTCGATCTTGAAATCGGCCTGAACCGTCACCTTGCAGTCGGTGCCGATATCGACCAGGAAATCCTCCTCGAAGGAGTAGAAGTGCGCGGCTTCCAGCAGGGCGCGGTAGAAGTTCCGAGGGTTGTCCGGGCGCTCGGAGACGATGCTCATCTGTGGGTTCTTTTCCTGCAGCAGCGACTTGACCAGCGGGGGGAGGGAACCGTTGCCGTCAACGAGGATGGCTCCGCCGTCCTGCGCGGCAAGCACCGGATACTTCTGGGGATCAAGGGAGAGCGAAAAGGCGCCCGAAAGGTAGTCGAGTTGGGTCTTGGCGGAGGGGGCATCGGCGACCACCTGGGGCCAGATGCGGGAAGCCTCCTTGAGCACCGCGCTGTCCGGCGGCGATTGCCGCTGCTGAGCCTCCTGCCGCGGGGCGGGGGCGCTGAAGATCATCATGGGTGTCGACGAGTTCGCCGGCTCGGCGGCCGCGACCTTGGGCGTACGGCGGTTCCTGATCCTGGGGCGGTCGGTGCCGGTAGGCTCAAGCGGGATCACCAGGGTCGCCCCCACCTGCAGCACGTTCAGGCTCGCCAGACCGTTCGCCGCTTTCACCCTTCTGGCGACCGCCTTGGCGCGCCTGCCGGTCAGCCCGTATTCCCGCTCCAGGACCCTGACCAGGTAATCGCCACGCTTCACCCTGTAGGTCACCGTGCCGCCCGCCTTAGGCGTGGTTTTCGCCTTGGCCGCCGGTGCCGGCGCAGCTGTCGGGGACGGCGCCGGCATCGGGTACTTCTTCGCCAGGGCGGCCGGTTCGATCTCGAATCTCTTGTCGATCGCGTAACCGGGCAGCGGCAAAGCGGCGAGGATCATGAGGGCAAGGCCCAGTTGCTTCTTGTCGATTCGAAACGGCATGCAAACTCCCATAAATTTAACCGATCATCGCTAGTCACGTAGATTTAATTGCTACTGCAGTTGGCGGCGATGGTGTGGCTGCCCTGTTGCCGCCGCCGGTGGCCGGGAGCGGTGCTGCCGCTGACGCGCTACTTGCGGGCCTTGGGCGGCAACTGCAAAACGAACCCGCGTATCCTGCCTTGGGCGATATCCCTGTAGATGGCAACCTCCGCGCCCTTGGCGAGGCTCCTCGTTTCCGTTCGGATGCCGTCCTTTTCCCTGGCGCTGCCGGTCGCGGGCAGCGCCGATCCGGTCGCCTCCTTGAACGAGGAGTGGACCAAACTAAGCGGTATGCCTGCATCTGCGTCACTGAGAACCTGTATGGCCCTGACTCTGCCCGCCTCGCGGAAAACCCTGAACTGGAGGCTCCCGTCGCTGTAGAGTTCCCAGCCGGGATGGGCGGCCGCATAACCTGCGTCGGCTGCGACGCGCGGGATGAACCTCGGGAGCGGTTCCGTTCCCGATGGAGCGGCAGCTGCCGGGGTAGCGGCTGCCTGGGGGGGCGCTGCCTGGGGGGGCGCTGCCGGCGCCGGGAGGGCCTTGGCTGGGGAGGCTTGGCCAGGCGATTCTTTTTCCGGGACTTGCCGCCACTGCAGCACCACGAAGGCGAGGCAGATGACTATGACGGCCGAAACCCCCATCACCCAAGCGAATGGTTTCTTGCCGGCCAAGGCGCTCTGCAGTCCTGCCTTTGTCGCCTCTTCCTGGGAATCGAGGCCGCAGGCCTCGGGAGGCCTCCTGTATATCTGCTCGGGGGTCGGATACAGTGACTTCGGGGGCTCTCTTCTTTCAGCGGGAGCGCTTGCCGGTGCGGTTTTGGGAGCAGGCCCGACGGCTGCTTGCGGTTTTGTTGCCGGCGGAGCGGGAGGGGGAGGCGGGGCGGCCTCCGCTGCGGCCGGCTCCGGTTCCATCAGGCTGGGAAGAGGCTCGGGGTCGGCGTCGTTGTGCTCGAGAATGAAAAAGTCTATTTCTTCCTCTGTGCGATCCGCTCTTCGCGGCTCCTTGGTTGCCGGCTTCTTGCTTGCCTGTTCCGCTATCTGGGGCGCGTCGATGAAACCGTTGTTCAGTATGGCCAGACGGATTTCCTCGTCGTTCTCGGACTCGGCAGGCGGCGTGGGATGAGGCTCCAGCGAATCCTCGCCCAGGTTCGGCAACCAGAATTCCGTTCGGTCGTCTTCCTGGAAAAAGAGGTCTTCGTCGGCAGCATCAGGTTCTGAGGAGGGGGCGAGTCGGGTCGGAAGCAGTTGCAGTATCTGGCGGCTCAGTTCGTTGGGCGGAATATCTATATCGAGGGAGCATTCGTAGAGGGAGTCGATGGTTTGAAAGGCGGACCAGTCGTCCGAAAGCAGCACCAACTGGACCGCTTCCTTGTACGCCACTGTCCTGATCTGTCTGGCAAGCTCTTCGCTTTGCGCCCCGTCGATGCCGTCCTCGACGAAGATCAGTTCGGGATTGTCCTCCGGCAAACTGTTCATTGCGCTGACAATGTCAGTCTGGAACGTAATCCTTTGCTGGATCTGAGGGCGCAAGATTTCTATCAGTTTTAATATGCGCTCGTCATTGGCTATGAAGAAAATTTCCGCCATTGCCATCCATTTCAACTTGTGAAGAGGTTGAGTATGACTATTCCATGCACCGCCGGGGAGGGACGAATTCTAGTGTCGGAGTGACTATATTTAATCAAAAACAGTGAAAAGTCAAAGTTATTTTGCTCTAACAAATTGGCCGATTCTAATTTTTACCATATCTCTTGTGAGCAGGCAACCTGCGGGCGGTAGAATCGGTGGGCGTTTTGATACAGAATCCTTCTCGCCTGTGCCTCGTCGAACGTCTCCAGGACCAGGAGCAGGTCCTCATCCAGGTAGGGGCGCGGCGCGCGCGTAGAGGGAAGGTCGGTGCCGAACATCAGCGCCTCGGGATTCGCCTGGCAGATCTCCTTCAGCGCCGTCTTTACGTCGAAATCCACCCGCCCGAAACCGGTAGCCTTTATCCGCACGCCACGTTCGGCCAGGGCGAGCAGCGTCTTGAACCCGCCGCTTGAGAGCCCGAGGTGGTCGATGCTGACCGCCGGGAGGGAGGAGATGCTCTTCTCCAACTCGGGAAGTTCGCGGGAATCGACGTAAAGCTCGACATGCCATCCCGCAAGTCGGTGCACCCGTCTCGCCATCTCGTCCAGGTGCTCCAATCCTTCGGAGCCGCCGCGCTTGATGTTGAACCGCACCGCCCGCACCCCGAGCGCGTCCAGCTTCAGGATCTCCTCGTCGCTCACCGATGCCGGGAGCTGGGTCACCCCCACGAACCTGGGTCCGAGGGCGGCGAGGGCGTCGATCAGGTAGGACTGGTCCAGCGCCTGGAACGATCCTGAGACGATGGCGCCGCCGGCCAGCGGCAGGTGCCGGGTTCTTTCCAGGTAGTCAGTGCAGGTGAAATTGTCGGGGAGGAAGCCCTGGTTGCGGACCAGGGGGAAGCGGCTGTCGATGATGTGGAAATGGCTGTCGAAAACCGGGATCCCGATCGATTCCAGCGTGTGCATGCATCACCTCCCGGCCGGCAGTCTCGGCTAGCTGCAGTGTCTTTTGAGGCTCGTGCAGTTCCGCCGTTAGTTGTCGATTGCTAGTCGTTAATTGTCAATTGTCCATTGATCAATCGTCAATTGCTTCACTTCGGCCCGATCTGCAGGCTCGCCTTGGCGATGAAGATCTCGCGCAGGAAGGTGATCAGCCCTATGACCATGAGGGCCATCGCCAGGATGAAAAGAAACGCCACCGGGAGAGAGATGTCGTAGCGAAGGTACTCGCCGACGAAGAGCAGGGCGATCACGGTGCAGACCAAAACGGCCGTGGCTGTGCACAGGAAGATGGCGTGGCCGATCAGGTCGGCCCGTCTGGAGAGGGTGGCGAGGGAGCTGTGCAGCTTCGGCATTGCCTCCGGTGCAGCGCTCTCCAGCCGCGCCTCCTGGACGCGTGCCCGGTCTATGATGCGCGCCAGCCGGTTGATCATGACGCTCAGCATGGTCCCTATGGCGGTGAGGAGGAAAACCGGGGCCACCGAGAGTTGGATGACGTGGGCCATGGCGTCTATCGTTTGAGAATCCCGGAGGATCGTCTGCATCTTTGCTCCTTATTTAAAGTTGCGTCAGCTTTCGAATCTCTGCTCCAACTCGCTCTTGAACTGCTCCAGGTCGATTCCCTTCAGCCTGACCAGGTCGTGCATGACCGCGTCGAGCATGGCGTTGGCCTCGTTTATGGCGGCACGTCTCTTCCGTATCTCGGCGAGCGCCGTGTCCCGCCCCGCCTGTGTCAACAGGAGGTCGGAGCGCTCGTTGTAAAAACGGTGGATCAGGAAGTTGCGGGATCTCTGTGACTTCCGCAGCGCCAGCACCGCATCGTCGGTGAACCCCACCTTTTTCTTGATCTCCTCCATCAGTCGCCCCAGCGTCTGTGACCCGAGGCTTTCCATGGAACCCTTGAACTCCTGGTCCGAAAGCGTTCCGCCGCTCAGTTCGATGAGCAGGGTCACGATGAAGGAGATGTAAAGCTCGATTCTCTGGCAATCCTGCACCGCGGCGCCCATCTCGAGGTAGATCGGGTTGAGCGGTGTGGTGTCGATTCGTAGGCCCTGCATCGATGTCACCCTCTTGTTTGATTCTGCCGCTGCGGGCCGGCAGGACGTGCCATGCCCCCACTGCATACCACAAAACATGGACGCCATAAACAGCTAAATTGGCGCAACGCTTTCCCACCCTCGGCGGATTTGCAGCTCATGAGGCCGGCTTCGCTAATGGCCTGATTAATAAGGCGAATTCGGGCGGCGCCCCTTCCGTCGCCGGGGCGGAGGCTTCCTGAGAGCGGCTAATTATTGACCGGGCATCCGAGGCGGCCGTTCAATACCGCGAGTAGACTGCGCTTTTTTATGTGCGAGTGAAAAAAACTCTGCTATAATCACTCGGTTTTCATTAATCTGCCAGCCCCCATAATGAGGGGGATGCATATAGAAGAAACGAACGGTCGAAGGGTTCGGCCGGGGATAAAAAACTGGGCATGAGGCGTGACGGAGTGGTTTTTGCCGTCCGGCGCCGCGGCCGCAAAGGAAAGGGAAAAAACGATATATGTCTAAAAAGATGCTGATCAATGCGCTGCACGCCGAGGAGGCACGTGTAGCAATCGTCGAGGACGGGCGCCTGGTTGACCTGGATGTGGAGATTGCCGGTAACGAGCAGATCCGCGGCAACGTCTACAAGGGTGTGGTGGTCCGCGTGGAGCCGGGGCTGCAGGCTGCCTTTGTGGACATAGGGCTCAAGAAACTCGGTTTTCTCCAGATGGGGGAGCTGCACCCGGAGAACTGGAAGTGGCGCGACGACATCGCGGAGGACCAGAGGCATCGCCGCCCGCGCATCCAGGAGGTGCTCAGGAGAGGGCAGGAACTGATCGTCCAGGTGGAGAAGGGTGAGCGTGACAACAAGGGGTCCGCCCTCACCACCTACGCCTCTCTTCCGGGGCGGTACATGGTGCTGATGCCGGGGAGCGACTCGTCCGGGATCTCCAGGAAGGTGGAGAGCGAGGGCGAGCGCAAGAAGCTGAAGGAGATCATCGCCGAGATGACCATCCCCGAGGGGTACGGCTACATCATCCGTACCGAGGCGATGGGGAGGACCCGCGAGGAACTCCAGAAGGACCTGGATTCGCTGATCGCCCTTTACGAGGGGATCAGGGCGCAGGGTGAAGCGATGAAGGGGGCGGGGCTCATCTACCAGGAGTCCGCGCTGATCATCAGGACCATCCGCGACTACTTCTCGGCCGACATAGACGAGGTGCTGGTAGACAGCAAGGATGTCTACAAGGACGTGCGCGACTGCCTGAAGGAGATCGACCCCCAGTTCGAGAAGCTGGTGAAGATGCACCAGGAGAAGCGTCCCATCTTCTCGCGTTACCAGCTGGAAGAGCAGATCGACCTGATCTACGAGAAGAAGGTGCCGCTCAAGTCCGGAGGCTCCATCTTCATCGAACCGACCGAGGCGCTGGTCTCCATCGACGTCAACTCCGGCAAGTCGACCGGCGAGAAGGGGGTGGAGGACACAGCCTTCAAGACCAACCTGGAAGCCGCCGAGGAGGCCGCGAGGCAGCTCAGGCTGCGCGACCTGGGCGGGCTGATCGTCATCGACTTCATCGACATGCGGGACAGGAAGCACAACGCGGAGGTGGAGAGGACGCTCAAGAGCGCGCTCAAGGCCGACAAGGCGCGCGTCAACGTGGCGCGCATCTCCGAGTTCGGGCTCCTCGAGATGTCCCGGCAGCGGATACGCCAGACGCTGAACCAGGCGAGCACGCTGGAGTGCCCGCACTGCGACGGCAGGGGAAAGGTGAAGTCCGTGGAGGCGATGGCGCTCTCCTTCCTGAGGAAGGTGCACGCGGCCGCGGCCAAGGGAACCACCGCCGAGGTGGTGGGGAGCCTCCCGCTCGAGGTCGCCTACTACCTCTTGAACCGCAAGCGTCATGAACTCTCACAGATCGAGAGCGACTATGACATCGAGGTGACCGTAAAGGGGAAGCCCTCCTACCTGCTGAACCAGATGGAGCTGGAGCTGATAAAGAGGGAGAAGCTTCCCCAGGAGGAGCTGCCGCAGGAGAAGCCGGTGCACGCCCGTCCGCAGCCGAAGGAAGAGGCTCTGCAGGAAGCTCCCGGCGACGCGAAGAAGAAAAAGAAGAGGGGGAAGAAGACGCCGGAGGTCGAGGCGGCCGTTGTCGCCCCCTTGGCGGAGGCCATCCCCGTCGCCGTCGTGGAGGAGCCGAGCGGCGCCGAGCAGGTGCTGTCCGTCGAGGCGGAACCGGAGGAACAGAAGAAAAAGCGTCGCCGCAAGAGAAAACGGGGCAAGGGCGGGCACGCTGAGGGGGCGGAACATGCAGCCCAGCCGGCCGAGGCCGTCATCGAACCTGCCGCTTCGCTTGCGGAAGAGGGCGCCGAGGGCGTTCCCGTCGTTGTTGGGGCGGAGCAGGGCGAGCATGCGCCGCATGAAGGCGAAGAGGTCAAGAAGAAGCGCCGGCGCAAGAGGCGGCGCGGCAAGGGCGGCCAGGAGGCGCACGAGGCCCAAGGGGAGGAGCTTCATGCCGTGGCCAACCCCGGTGGCGGGGAGCAAGCGCCGCCGGAAGGAGCCGCACCGGTGCAGGAGGTGAGCCCGACCATCTCTGCTACCGCCGAGCCCGCGGAACCCTCCGCAGGTAAGGAGAAGAAGGTGAGAAGGGGGCGTGGCAAGAAGCAGCCCGACTCCGCCGTTGCGGAAAAGCCGGTCGAGGCCATCGCGGTCCAGGCGGAGGTGGTGCAGCCGGTTCAGGCCGTCGAGCCGCCGCTTGCGGCCGGTCCCGCCAAGGGCGCAGGTCGCGTGGGCGGCGCCAGGGTTGGCAGGGGCAAGAAGGCGGTTGCCGCCGAGCTTGGGACAGTCGTGGCCATCGCCGAGGGTGCCGGTGCCGGTGAGGCGGCCGCAGCGGTCGAGCCGGTCATCGAAAAGGCCAAAAAACCCGCCAGGCCGAAGAAGTCAACGGAGCCCAAGGAGCCGAAGCAGGCCAAGCCCGAGAAGCCGGAGAAGCCGGAGAAGCTTGTGAAGCCGGAGAAGCTTGTGAAACCGGAGAAGCTTGTGAAGCCGGAGAAGCTTGTGAAGCCGGAGAAGTCGGAGAAGTCGGAGAAGCCCGAAAAGAAAGCGCCGAAAGGCAAGGGTGCAGCCGCGCGCCCCTCCGCACCGGCCGTAGCCGAGCCCGCGCCCAAGCGCACCGCGAAGAAAAAACCGCAGCCGGCAGAAGCGGGGTCAGAGCAGACCCCGTCCGCACCCGCCGCTGAAAAACCCGCGAAAAAAAGGGCCCCGCGCAAGAAAAAAGAAGAGCCGCAGGCCTGACAGGCAAGGGAAAGCGATGAAGAGACTCCTTGCAGCGGCGGTGCTTTCGGCCTGTTCCGCTCTACCTGCAGCCGCCCAGGCCCTGGACCAGCTGACCCCCTACTTCTCGGCCCGGTACTTCACCTGGCAGGAGCACGACGGCGGCCGGCGCATCCTGAAGGAGAGGGGGCCGCTCTTCTCCACCGGGGTGCTGCTGGGGATCGTGACTAAATCCTCCATCACCCTCAGCGGGAAGGGGGAGCTGTTCGGGGGAGAGGTCGATTACGACGGCGAGACGCAGGCGCCCCACTCGGTCCCGGTGCGGACGCAGGTCGGCTATTTCGGCACCACGGCGCAACTGGACCTGGGATACCGGGCGGAGACGGCGACGCTTCGGGGCGAGCCTTTTGTCGGTATCGGTCATCGCTGGTGGCTCAGGGACCTCCAGGACACCACCTCCGCTTCGGGAGAGCCCGTATCGGGTTACACGGAGAGCTGGCAGACCTTGTACGGAAGGTTCGGCGCCCGGGGGCGCCTGATCCTGCCGCGCGGAGTCGAGGTGGTCGCGGAGGGGGGGGCGAAATACCCGTTCTACACCGGCAACAGCGTTGACTTTAGCTCCAGCGGCGTGACCACCTTCCGCCCTCGTCCCCACTGGAGCGCTTTCGCCGAAACGGGCGTCACCTACCGGAAAGCGAGGATCACCCTCTCCTACGAGGGGTTCAGGTTCAACCAGTCCCACGAAAGGCTGGTGCAAGGCAAGAATTACTTCCAGCCTAAGTCGTCCTCGGACATCTTCGGTCTCAACCTCGGCTGGACCTTCCGATAACGGCAATTTCCGAGCGTCTTTCATGGAGCAGTTGCTATACATAGCGGTACTGGGGGCGCTTGGCTGCATCTGCCGGTATCTCCTTTCGGGGCTCGTCTACAAGCTCTTAGGCACGGGCTTTCCTTACGGCACCCTGGTGGTCAACGTGGTCGGCGCCTTCCTGATCGGCCTGGTTATGGAATTCTCCATAAGGAGCGCCCTCGTCCCCCCCGCCCTGCGCATCGCCCTCACCATAGGCTTTCTGGGGGGGCTCACCACCTTTTCCACCTTCAGTTTCGAGACCTTCCGCCTGCTTGAAGAGGGGGCGCTGCTCATGGCCATACTGAACGTGCTGGTCAGCGTCGTTTGCTGTCTCGCCTGCACCTGGGTCGGCATAGCGGTCGCCAGGGCGCTCTGAAGCGAGGCGCGGAGCCCCAACCGACGTCTCAATAATCTCATTACATATACGGAGAAAGATAATGACTACCAGCATTAATGTCGGCGCCAGGCCGACCAGGGACGACATGCTCGGCGAGCAGGTGCTGCTCAGGATCTTCATCGGGGAAAGCGACAAGCTCGGGCATGTCCCGCTGTTCGAGGCGTTGGTGGAACTCTTCCGCAGGGAAGGGCTGGCGGGGGCGACCGTGCTGCGCGGCGTGGCCGGGTTCGGCGCCCACAGCATGTACCACACGGACCGCCTTTTGCGCCTTTCCTCGGACCTCCCGATGGTCATCGAGGTGGTGGACAACAGGGAGCGGATCGAGACGGTGCTTCCCACGGTCGAGGAGATGATGGACGGCGGAATGATCACCCTGGAGAAGGTCTCCGTCTGGCTCTACGCCAGGAAACGCGGGGCTTGAAAGGAAACCTCCTTCTGCTACACTCTCACATGTTCATGAAAAGGGGTTTCCAATGAGCATGTTGGACAACATCAGTCCAATCTGGATAGAGAACCAGTACGAGGTGTGGAAGAAGGAGCCGGAGCAGCTCTCGGAGGAGTGGCGCGCCTTTTTCACCGGGTTCGACCTGGCAGCCGCCCGCCCGGCGCCGGCGCCATCAAGCCTCGGCCTCGAGGAGGGGTTGAAGCATTCCGCCGTGCAGTCCCTCATATACCGCTACCGCGACATCGGCCACCTCCTCGCCTGTACCGATCCCCTCTCCCCCTGCCTCATTGAACACCCGCTCCTAGCACTCTCAGCCTTCGGGCTGGACCAATCCGACCTGGAAAAAACCTTCCACACCAGACGTTTCATGAGACGAACCGCCACCTTGAAAGAGATCGTCCGGGTGCTGAGGAATACCTACTGCGGCTCGGTGGGGGTCGAGTTCATGCACATCCAGGACCCCGAGGAGCGGCAGTGGCTTATCGACCGGATGGAGCCGGAGGGAAACCGCGCCTTCTTCACGCCGGAGCAGCGGCTGTCGCTGCTGAAAAAGCTCAAGGAGGCGGCGTTTCTCGAGCGTACGCTGCACAAGAAGTTTCCCGGGCAGACCCGTTTCTCGCTGGAAGGGGGTGACGTCCTGATCCCGCTTCTGGACACCGCGGTCGGCAAGGCGGCATCGCTCGGCATAACGGACATCGTCTTCGGCATGCCGCATCGCGGGCGCCTCAACGTCCTGGCCAACATCTTCGGCATGCCGTACGAGAACCTGTTCGCCGAGTTCGCCGACAACGCGGAGTACGGCGTGGTAGGCGAGGGGGACGTGAAGTACCACAAGGGCTTCTCGGTCGACCTGGCTCTCCCGGACAACAGCTCCATACACCTGACGCTTACCTCCAACCCCAGCCACCTGGAGGCGATAGACCCCGTCGTGGAGGGGAAGTGCCGGGCGCGCCAGGACCGCCTGGGCGAAGAGGGGGAGAGAAGGGTGCTCCCGCTCCTGATCCATGGCGACGCCGCCTTCTCCGGGCAGGGGGTGGTGGCGGAGACGTTGAACCTCTCGCAACTGGCAGGGTACCGCACCGGCGGCACGCTCCACATCGTCCTGAACAACCAGGTCGGCTTCACCACAGGGGCCGAGGACGCGCGGTCGACCCGCTACGCGACGGACGTGGCGAAGATGGTGCAGGCCCCGGTCTTCCACGTTTACGGCGACGACGCCGAGGCCGTGGTGCATGTGGTCCAACTGGCGCTCGGCTACCGGGACCGTTACCGCAAGGACGTGGTGGTCGAGGTGATCTGCTACCGCAGGCACGGGCACAACGAGGGGGACGAGCCGTACTTCACCCAGCCGCTCATGTACGAGCAGATCAAGCTGCGTCAGCCGCTGCACGCGCTCTACGAGATGGAACTCCTGGCGGACGGCTTTTCGGAAGAGGAACTGAAGGATATCGAGTCCGAGGTGCTGCAGCGCCTCGACCAGGCGGGGGAGCGCAGCGCCGCGCCCAACGAGTCGGCTTTCCTGGCGCGATGGAGCGGGATGAAGCCGGGTACGGTGAAGAGCCCGGTCCTGACGGCGGTGGAGGCATCCACGCTCATCGATCTCTCGGAGCGGCTTTGCGTCATCCCGGACGACTTCACCCCCCATGCCAAGGTGGCGGCGATACTGCAGAAGCGTCGCGAGGCGGTCCTCAAAGGGGGGCCGCTCGACTGGGGGAACGTGGAGACCCTCGCCTACGCCACGCTCCTCGCCCAGGGGATCACGGTACGCCTGTCGGGGCAGGACGTCAGGCGCGGCACCTTCAGCCACCGGCACGCCGTCCTTTTCGACCAGCAAAACGGCACGACCTGCCTACCCCTCTGCAGCGTCCTCGGCGCCGGCGCGCATTTCTGCGCCTTCGACAGCATGCTCGCCGAATTCTCCGTGCTCGGCTTCGAGTACGGCTATGCGCTGGAGGCGCCGGAGGCTCTCACCATCTGGGAGGCCCAGTACGGCGACTTCGCCAACGGCGCCCAGGTCGTCATCGACCAGTTTCTGGCGAGCGGTGAGGCGAAGTGGGAGCGCTCCTGCGGCCTGGTGCTCATGCTCCCCCACGGCTACGAGGGACAGGGGGCGGAGCATTCCAGCGCGCGTATCGAGCGGTTCCTGGGGCTCTGCGCGGCGAACAACCTTCAGGTCGTCTATCCGACCACCCCCGCCCAGCTGTTCCACGTGCTGAGAAGGCAGATGCTGCAGGGGTTCAGAAAGCCCCTGGTCCTGTTCACTCCCAAGAGCCTCCTGCGGCACCCGGAGTGCGTCGCCAAGCTGGAGGAACTCACCTCCGGCGCTTTCCGCGAGGTCATCGCGGAGACCGCCCGGTACGGCGAGGTGCGGCAGGTGCTGATCTGCAGCGGGAAGATCTACTATGACCTCCTTGGGCGGATCAGGAAGGACGAGGTGAAGGGGGTGGCGCTGGTGCGGGTGGAGCAGCTCTATCCCCTCTCTATGGACCTCCTCAGGGAGGAACTGCTGAGGTATCCCGCCGGCGTGCACTTCATCTGGGTCCAGGAGGAGCCGCGCAACATGGGGGGGTGGCGCTTCATGAGGGAGCCGCTGTCCGACATACTCGGGGATGTACCGCGCTACGTCGGGCGGCCGGAGGCCGCGGCCCCCGCGTCGGGGTCGCACCGACTGGACCGGGTGGAGCAGGAGCGGATCGTCGAGGAAGCGCTGCTGCTGCACTAGAAACTGTTCTACGTTCTATGTTCTACGTTAAAAATCTGACAGACGCGTGGTTGCAACGTCGTCCGCCTCGGGCTCAACTGGAGCAAAAAACAACCTAGAACGTAGAACGTAGAACGTAGAACTTTCTTTTTCCCAGAGGGAGAAACAGATGGATATAAAGGTGCCGACAGTCGGCGAGTCCGTTTTCGAGGCGGTCGTCGCCAGGTGGCTCAGGAAAACGGGCGATGTCGTGGCGAAGGATGAGCCGCTTTGCGAGATCGAGACGGACAAGGTGACCCTGGAGGTGACTGCCGACGGGGACGGCGTCCTGACCGTGCTCAGCCAGGAAGGGGAGACGGTGAAGATCGGTGCGGTGATAGCCACCATCGACGACAGGGGCGCCGCGGAGCCCCCCAAGGCTAAGGCCCCCAAGGCGGAAGCCCCCAAGGCGGAAGCCGCAGAGGAAACCGGGAAGAAGCCGACCCCGCCCATGTCGCCGTCCGGGCGTAAGCTGGCCCGGGAACTCGGTGTCGAGACCCGGGAACTGCAAGGGAGCGGGCGAGGCGGAAGGGTCACCAAGGCGGATCTCCTTCGCGCCGAGGCCGAGCGTACCGCCCCCGCCGAGGGTGCCACCTCGGAAGAGCCGGAAGCGGCGCCTCCCACGCCTCCCCCCCCTGCCCCGGGGCCTCCCCCGGTTGCCACAAAGGAGGTTCCCCGGCCGGAGCCGAGGCAGGAAGGGGCGGAGCAGCGCGTCGTCCGAAAGCCGATGACCCCGATCAGGAAGCGGATCGCGGAGCGACTGGTATCGGTGCGGCAGCAAACGGCCATGCTCACCACCTTCAACGAAGCGGACATGACGCAGCTGATGCTGCTGCGCAAGAAGCACGGGGAGTTCTTCCAGAAGCGCCACAACGTGAAGCTGGGGCTCATGTCTCTCTTCGTCCGCGCCTGCTGTGCCGCCCTGAAGGAGTTCCCGGAGGTGAACGCGAGCATCGAGGGGGACGACATCGTCTACCACAACTACTGCGACATAGGGGTCGCGGTCGGGAGCGACAAGGGGCTGGTGGTGCCGGTGCTCAGGGGGGCGGACTCGATGACGCTGGCCGGGATCGAGCAGACAATCGCCCAGTTCGCGGAAAAGGTGCGCAGCAACAAGATCGCCATCGCCGACCTGGAGGGGGGAACCTTCACCATCTCCAACGGCGGCGTCTACGGCTCGATGCTCTCGACCCCGATCCTGAACCCGCCGCAAAGCGGCGTCCTCGGCATGCACGCCATCCAGGAGCGCGCCGTGGTGGTGAACTCGCAGATCGTGGTACGCCCCATGATGTACCTGGCGCTCTCCTACGACCACAGGCTGGTGGACGGCAAAGGGGCGGTGGGATTTTTGAAGCGGGTGAAGGAGTACATCGAGGAGCCGGAGGAGATGCTCCTGGAGGGATAGACCGCTCCCGCAAGTGAGGGGGCAACGTGCAGAGGATGCCTGATATTACTACTTTTGTGTGGGGGATATGATGTCCGAGGAAATTTTCGATCTGATCGTCATCGGCGCCGGGCCAGGCGGTTACGTGGCCGCAATAAGGGGGGCGCAGCTCGGCATGACGGTCGCCGTGGTGGAGAAGCGGTCGACCCTGGGCGGGGTCTGCCTGAACGAGGGGTGCATCCCGAGCAAGGCACTCCTCGATTCCAGCGAACTGTTCCATCTGGCCCGCAACCGCTTCGGCGCGCACGGTATCGAGATATCACCCCCGTCGCTGAACCTCGGACAGATGATGGCGCGAAAAGACGACGTGGTGAAGAAGCTGACCGACGGGGTCGCCTTCCTGTTCAAGAAGAACAGGGTCCGCAGCGTCGCCGGGAGCGCGAGGTTGACCGGCCCCGGCAAGGACGGCCTGCAGCAGGTCGAGGTGGGGGGGGAGACCCCCCAGGTGCTCCTGGGGAAGAAGGTGCTGTTGGCGACCGGGAGCGAAGCGGTGCAGATCCCCGGGCTCCCGTTCGACGGCGAGGGGATCGTCTCCGCCCGCGAGGCGCTTAGCTTCGACAAGGTGCCGGAGCACCTGCTGGTGGTAGGCGGCGGGTACATTGGCCTTGAGCTCGGCTCCGTATGGCTGAGACTCGGCGCCCAGGTGACCGTGGTGGAGATGCTGCCGCGTCTCATCGCCGGAAGCGACGGGCAGGTAGCCGACACGCTGATGCGCTCGCTCAAGAAGCAGGGGATGCGCTTCATGATGGGGGCCAAGGTGGCCGGCGTCGAGAAGAGGGACGGGAAGCTGCAGGCGCGGGTGGAGGTCGAGGGGGGCGCTCAGGAGATCGCCTGCGACAAGGTACTGGTGGCGGTGGGACGCAGGCCGCTTACTGACGGTCTCGGCCTGGAAGAGCTCGGCGTGCAGCTGGAGCAGGGAAGGATCCGCGTCGACGCCGATTACCTCACCAGCGTCCCCGGCATCTACGCCATCGGCGACCTGATCGCCGGGCCGATGCTGGCGCACAAGGCGATGGAGGAGGGAGCGGTCTGCGTCGAGAGGATGCGGGGGGAGCCGAGCCAGGTAGACTACGGCTGCGTCCCCGGGGTCTGCTACACCTGGCCGGAGGCCGCCTCCGTGGGAAGGACCGAGGATTCGCTCAAGGAAGAGGGGATCGCCTACAAGTCCGGGAAGTACAGCTTCATGGGGAACGGCCGGGCGAAGTGCATGGACGAGACCGACGGGTTCGTCAAGGTGCTGACCGAGGCGGAGGGGGGGCGCCTGCTGGGGGTTCATATCCTCGGCCCCCGCGCCTCCGACATGATAGCCGAAGCGGTCGCCGTGATGAGTTTCGGCGGCAGCGGCGAGGATGTCGCCCTCACCATGCACGCGCATCCCACCCTCTCCGAGGCGTTCAAGGAGGCGGCGCTCGACGTCGAGAAGAGGGCGATACACGCGTAGGGGCGAATAATCATTCGCCCCTACTCTTCCCCCCTCCCAACCTCCTCCCGCTGGGGGGAGGCAGAAACTGACCGGATAACCGAAACAAGGCGGAGCGAGGAGCGTTGGGTGCCGCGATGATTTGCCACGATGCAGGGATGATCGGCTACCGGGAGGCGCTCCTGATGCAGGAACGGCTGGTGGAGGAGCTGCGGCAGGGGGGGGAAGAGGTACTCCTCCTCCTCGAACACCCGCCGGTCTACACCATAGGGGCGGGAGGGGACGCGGCCAACGTCCTTGACGACACCATCGAGGCGGTACGGGTCAACCGGGGGGGGGACGTCACCTACCATGGCCCGGGGCAGCTGGTCTGCTACCCGATACTGGACCTGGCGCGCCGGGGCCGCGACCTGCACCGCTACCTCAGATTCCTGGAACTGTTCCTGCTGCGCACCTGTACGGCACTGGATGTCGCCGGTTTCACCGTTGCGGGGAAAACCGGTGTCTGGACCGCGCACGGGAAGATCGCCTCCATCGGGGTCGGGGTGAGGCGCTGGGTCTCCATGCACGGCTTCGCCCTGAACGTCTCTCCCGACATCTCTGCTTTTCAAAGGATCAACCCCTGCGGCATGCCCCAGTGCCGCGTCACCTCCCTCAGCCTGGAACGCAGGGAGGAACTCTCCGTCCCGGATGTGAAGGAGCTGGTCGAAAGCCGCTTCGAGGAACTCTTGGACCTGCACCTGCCACGCAGCTAGCCTTCCAACTCGCTAGGAGGCCGTCATGTCGGAAACCGATCGCCAGGTCCCTGTAGAGAAACTCCGCTGGGTCTGCGACCCCGCCCTTTTCACCTTCAAAACCACCGACGAGATCGCCAACGCCGAGGGGAGCATCGGGCAGGAGCGCGCCCTTGCCGCCATCGAGTTCGGCCTGGGCATGTCGAATAACGGCTTCAACATCTACCTGGCCGGCGAGCCCGGCACCGGCAGGACCTCCACCATACGGCAGATGCTGAAGAAGCTCACCAAGGACACCTCTCCACCCAGCGACTGGTGCTACGTCAACAACTTCCACGAACCGGACGCGCCGATCGCCCTGTCGCTCCCGGCCGGGATGGGACGGGAGTTCGCGGCGGACGTGCGCGAACTGCTCGACTACATGCGCGCCAACGTCCCGAGCGCCCTGGAGAGCAAGGAGTACGAGACCAACCGGGTCTCCATGATCGATCAGTTCCAGGAGCGAAACGGGGAGATCTTCGCCGCGCTGGAAAAGGAGGCGGGGGAGAGGGGGTTCGCCCTGCAGCGCACCGTATCGGGGCTCGTCATCGTGCCGCAAAAGGAAGGGCGCAACTTCACCCAGGAAGAGTACGAGGCGCTGGAAAAGGGCGAGCGGGAGAGGCTGGACGGCATCGGGCGGGAGCTGACCGAGAAGCTGAACGACGCGCTGCGCCAGGTGCGTGAAAACGAGAAGGCGCTCCGCGACGCCCTGGCGCAGCTCGACCGCGAGCTTGGCCTTTGCGCCGTCGGTCACCACCTGAACCCCCTCAAGGAGAAGTACGCCGGCTTCCAGAAGATCCAGGATTACCTGGAGAGCGTGCAGGAGGACCTCCTTTTGAACCTGGAGGACTTCAAGCCGCAGGTCGCGCCGCCGCAGATCCCGGGGCTGAAGCTCCCCAAGCAGGAGCCGACCTTCGAGCGCTACGAGGTGAACGTTCTCGTGGAGAACGACCCGGACATCGGCGCGCCGGTCGTCTTCGAATCCAACCCCACCTACAACAACCTCTTCGGCCGCATCGAGAACGTCATGCAGATGGGCGGGGTGGCGACCACCAATTTCACCCTGATCAAGGCGGGGGCGCTGCACCGCGCCAACGGCGGCTACCTGGTCCTCGACGCGCGCGAGGTGCTGATCAACCCGTTCGCGTGGGAATCGCTCAAGCGCTGCATCAGGAACATGGAGATCAAGATCGAGGACGTCCTGGAGCAGTACCGCTTCATGACGGTGGTTTCTCTCAAACCTGAGCCGATACCGCTGCACGCCAAGATCGTCATGATCGGGTCGCTCTGGATCTACTACCTCCTTTTCTACCTGGAGCCGGACTACCGGAAGTTCTTCAAGGTGAAGGCGGACTTCGACAGCAGGATCAACCGCTCTCCCGAGGTCATGCAGGATTACGCGCTGTTCGTGGCCACCCACTGCCAGAAGGAGGGACTCCTTCCCTTCGACGCCGCCGGCGTCGCGGCGCTCCTGGAGCACGCCTCGCGCATGGTGGAGGACCAGGAGCGGCTCTCTTCGCACTTCATGGAACTCTCCGACCTGATCCGGGAGGCGAGCTACTGGGCGAACCTCGGAGGGGCGCAGCTCGTGGACCGGAGCTGGGTCAAGAGGGCGATCCACGAGAAGACCTACCGCTCGAACCGGATGGAGGAGATGATCCAGGAGTACCTGGCCCAGGGGGTGATCCTGTGCGACGTCAAGGGGAGCGTGGTGGGGCAGATCAACGGCCTCTCCGTCATCACCATGGGGGACTACACCTTCGGGAGGCCGTCGAGGCTCACCATCCGCGTCTCCCAGGGGCGCGCCGGCATGGTCAACATCGAGCGGGAGGTGAAGCTCTCCGGCCCGATCCACGACAAGGGGGTCCTGATCCTCACCGGCTACCTCGCCGGCAAGTTCGGCCAGGACATGCCGCTTTCCTTCAGCGCCCATATCTGCTTCGAGCAGTCCTACGAGGGGGTGGAGGGGGACAGCGCCTCCTCGGCCGAACTGTACGGCCTTCTCTCCGCCTTCTCCGGCCTCCCGATCCGGCAGGGGATCGCCGTCACCGGGAGCGTGAACCAGCACGGCCAGGTGCAGCCGATCGGCGGGGTGAACTACAAGATCGAGGGGTTCTACGAGGTCTGCAAGGCGAAGGGGTTGACCGGCGACCAGGGGGTCGTGATCCCTAAGATCAACGAGCGGAACCTGATGCTGAACGACGAGGTGGTGCAGGCGGTGAAGGAGGGGATGTTCCACGTCTGGAGCGTTGACAGCATCGACGACGGCATCGAGATCCTGACCGGCGTGCCGGCCGGGAAGTTGTCGGAGGACGGGAGCTACCCCGAGGGGAGCGTGAGCTTCCTGGTGCAGCAGAAGATGAAGGCGATGCTGGAGAGCATGCGCCGCTACGCCGTGCAGGACAAGGAGGGTGGAAAGAACAGCGGCCCGGACAAACCCGATTGATAAGGGCCTTTTTATTGTTCCTACGCTCCAGCGTGGGAACGATGAATTGATAAGGGGCGGGGTGGGGATGGGTTACAATGAAAACTCCCTTGTAAGGGAGAGAGCTTTTTGTTAACTTCCGGGGGGCCGCGTCACGCGGCCCTTATTTTGCCTGCGAGGTGCAAAGCTTGGCGCGACGCTGTTTCCTGATAGTGAACCCGACCTCCGGGACCTTTTCCCCGCAAAAGGTGGACCGGATCATGGCGGGGCTGAGGGAGCGCGGGCTCGACCCGGAACTCCTCCCTACCGGGAGCGCCGCCGATCCGGCCCTGTTCGCCGCCCGCCTCTGCGCCGAGTTGGACGACCCCCTCATCGTGGTGGCCGGCGGGGACGGCACGGTGAACGGCGTCCTGAACGGGGTGGCGCCGGGGAAGGCGACGCTCGCCGTGGTCCCGCTCGGGACGGCGAACGTGCTGGCGCGCGAGCTGAAGATAACGTCCGTGGACGACGCCCTCGACCGCATCGCCCGCGGCGTCTCCCGCCCCATCTCGGGTGGGGAGATCGAGCACGCCGCAGGGAAGAGGCGCTTTTTGCTCATGGCCGGCGCCGGCCTGGACGGCGCGGTGGTCTGCGGCGTCCGCCTGAACGAGAAGAGGGTGCTCGGGAAGGGGGCGTACCTCCTCTCCGCGCTGCGGGTCCTCGCCGCGTGGGACGACTCGGAGCTTGAGGTCTCCGGCGGCGGGAGAAGCATCCGCTGCCACGGGGTCGTCGTCTGCAACGCGGCCAGGTACGGCGGCGACCTGGTGCTCGCGCCGGACGCGGACCTCTTCAGCCCCGGGTTCCAGGTGGTCTGCATCAAGGGGGGGCGCTTCGCCTACCTGAAGCTCGCCCTGCTTCTGCTCCTGGGGAGGGTGACCTCCAGCCGGGAGATCGCCGTTTTCCCTGCCTCCGAACTGGAGATCTCCGGCGACAAGGCGGTCCAGCTCGATGGCGACTATTTCTGCCGCACCCCGCTGCGCATCGCCTCCGTTGCCGACCTGGTACGCCTCATCGTCTGAGGCGGCTTTCGCTCCACCTCTTTTCCAGCTTGACAAACCGCAGGTAAAATTGGCTTAATGCGCGGGGTGTAATCTTCAACGCTTTTTTAGTTTCCGCAACGGAAAGACGAGGGGGGCGGCATGAACAAACCTAAGATCCTGCTGGTGGACGACACCAGGCTGGTGCTGGAGCTGGAGAAGAGCTTCCTCAAGTTCTCCCACGTGGACGTGGTCACCGCCGGCAACGGTGTGGAGGCGCTGGAGCTGATCCGGAAGGACCCGCCAGACCTGATCTTCATGGACATGAACATGCCCGCCATGGACGGCATCGCCTGCTGCACGCTCCTCAAGTCCGATCCTTTCCTCTCCGGCATCCCGGTGGTCATGCTGACCACGGCGGGGAAGGAGGGCGACCGGGAGCGGGCGAAAAATGCCGGCTGCGACGACTTCCTCACCAAGCCTATCGACCGCCGCCTGTTTCTCGACATGGCGCGCAAGTACACGGACGCGGTGGACCGGCGTGGGCTGAGGATCCCGTGCCAGTTCCCGGTCATGTTCCTCATCAGCAAATGCCCCGTCGGCGCCAACGCCCTCGACATCAGCGACGGCGGCCTCTTCCTCGCCACCCGGGAGGAGGTCCGGCCCGGCCGTCAGATCACCCTCGCCTTCTATCTTCCCGCCGCAGCACCGGTTCTCATGGAACTGAAAGCAAAGGTCGCCTGGGTGAACGAAGAGGGTAAAAGGGTGCACGACGGGTTGCCTGCTGGGGTCGGCGTGGAATTCCTGGAGCTGGAGGAGACGGAGAGCGCGCTCTTGAGGGGGTATCTGGAGGCCGAGGCCGCTTCCCGCTCGGCACAGGGCACGGTCTAGAGGGTTTTTTTCGGTATCCGTCAGCGCGCGGCGAACAGGGTCAGGCGGAACCAGAGCCAGGTCAGCGCCGCAGCACCCCAGTTCCCCGCCGCGTTGTCTATCAGCCGCCCGAAGAGGCGGTCGTGCAGCAGCAGAAAACTCCCCCCTTTCCCTTCTTTCACCCCCCCGGTCAGCACATCCAGGAAAAAGGCGATCTGCCAGGCGTTGCCTCGGACGTAAGCTCCGGTCCGGTACCAGAAGCGGAGCCTCTCGGCAGTCGGCATGAGGGCGATCTCTTCCTTGAGCGGCGCCAGTAACGGGCGGAGCCTGAGCCTCTCCGCGGCGTCCTGGCTCCGGTAGCTTTTCTTGAGCGACTGGATGAGGGAGAGCCGCCCCATGGCGGCCAGGTTCATCAGTATGGCGTTCAGGGACTGCCTGGGGAGGAGCCCCTCGGCGAGGAAGCGGCGTGGCGAGGTGTCGATGCGGGCGGGAAGGAGGATCCAGCTTCCCCTTCCCCTGATGCGCTCGGCGAGAAAGGTGTCTTCCATGAGCGGGAGCGAGGTGTCGAAAGGGCCGGCCTCGCCGAAGAGGTTGCGCCCGATCATGAAGCCCTGGTCTCCGTGGGTGCATCCGGGGCGGTCCAGGGTGGCCTTGGCGCTGTAGAAGCGGTACGGCAGGGGAGTCGTCCCGTCGAATGCGAAGTTGAGGGCGAAGCGTCCCGCCACCTTCGCTCCCCCGTGCGCTGCGGCTGCCAGCGCGTCCAAGCCCTTTCTCAGCGCCAGCGGGTCCGTGAAAGCGGAGTCGACGTGCAGGAACAGGATGGTGTCGGCGCGGGACGTTACGGCGCCGCGGTTCATCTGCCCCGCTCGCCCCTTCGCACCGCCGATCACCGTGACCGGGAAGGGGGCCTTCCCGGCGAACTCTTCGGCTACAGCTTGGCTTTGGTCCGTGGAGCCGCCGTCGGAGACGATCAGCTCCAGGCGCACCCCTTGCTGCCGCGCCATCCCTTCAAGAAAGGGGGGGATGTTCCCCGCCTCGTTGAAAACCGGGACGATGACCGACAGCTCGGGAGCTGCGTCAAAGGACAAGGTTGTCCGCCTTCTGGACCAGGTTGGGGAGGTCCGGCTTGGTGAGGATGTCGCTGGCTCCAAGGTCTTTCCATTTCATCTTGTTGTCCTCGCTGGCAAGCGACGAGAAGATGACCACCGGGATCTGTTCCAGGCTCGCTTCCTTGCGGATCAGCGAGGTGAGGTGCAGCCCGTCCATGCGCGGCATCTCGATGTCCGTGATGACCAGGTTCAAAAGGTCCGTGATCGGCTGCCCGCTGGCGGCGCATTTCTCCCGCACCGTGTTCACCATCTCCCACGCCTCCTCGCCGTTTTCCGCTTCCACCACCTGGTACCCCGCCTCGCGCAGCGATGCGCACATGGTCCTGCGTATGAAGGCGGAGTCGTCCGCCACCAGTATGGTCTTCTCCCCCCTGGTGTGGGTCGACTGCGACAAAAGCAGTTCCTCTCCCGGCGCCGACAGCGCCATGGTCGAGCAGAGTTCGCCGATGATCTTCTCGAAGTCGAGTATCAGGATGATCCTGTCCTCCATCTTGACCACGCCGGTGATGTTGGCGTCGTGGATCGCCCTGACCGGCGGTTCCACGTGCTCCCACGAGATGCGGTAGATGCGGGAGACGGAATGGACCAGGACGCCGACCACGACCCTGTTGAACTCGAGGACGATGACCCGGTCCGCGTCGATCCCCTCGGTGTTCTTGTTGAGCGCCCGGGAGAGGTCGATCAGCGTGATCACCTGGTCCCTGAGCTTGATCATCCCGCTCACCGAGGGATGGGAGTTCACCACCTTGCGCGTGGCCGGGAGCCGGATGATCTCGCGTACCTTCGCCACGTTGACGCCGAAATAGCAGGGGATCAGGTTCCCCTTGCCGTCGCGCTCGTCGATGCGGAATTCCACGATCTCCAGTTCGTTGGTGCCGCTCTCCAAAAGGATCTTCTTGTTCGGTTCCATACGCCCCCCGCTTGGCTTTTTTACCCATCGATATATTTACATCGGCAGGCGGGTTCAAAGCATGAGGCAAATCTTCACAGCGCCTGCGGCGGCGCGGTTCATGGCCATCCGGGTTTCCGCTGTCAATTGTCCATTGTCAATTGTCAATTGGGGTTTCGGCGCACGTCGACGCGGTTGTCGTAGAAGGTGCTCCCACCCCCCAGGTCGGTCAGCCGCTGGGAGGTGAGGGCGTTGACGGAGCGGTCCCCGGGGGCGTAGGCGAGCCACCAGACCCCTTCTGCGACCACGAGGCCGGCGGGGACCTTGTCGGTCGCGCTGAGCAGGAAGGAGACCTCGCCGAGCGCGTTCCAGGCCACCACCCGTTCCCCGTCGGCAAGCCCCCTGGCGGCGGCCTCGGCCGGGTTCATCTTGAGCCGCATCCCCCCCTGCTTTCGGCGCAGATCCTCCTGCTCGTAGAAGGTCGCGTTCAGCGCGTACGGGTTCGGGGCGGTCATCAGCCTGAAGGGGAGCGCCCCCGTTTCCTCGTGGGTCGGGAGGTAGCGCGGCAGCGGGTGCGAGAGGAGCGGGTTCAGTATCTCGATCTTCCCCGAGGGGGTCCGGTACCCCGCCTGCGCCACGGTCAGTTGCACGGCCCGCCCTTGCTCGAACGCCTCCAGGTCGATCCCCTGGCGCATCGGGGTGGGAACGGCCAGGAGCCGGTCTATCATCTGGTCCGGCGTGAGGGAGAAGATCTCCTCCTGGAACCCGAGAGCGGCGGCGAGCAGGGAGAAGACCTCCCAGTTGGACTTGCTTTCCCCGACCGGGTCGATCGCCGCCTGCGCCCGCTGGATGCAGTAGGTGCCGTAGGAGCGGTAGATGTCGCTGTGCTCAAGCGACGAGGTGGCCGGCAGCACGATGTCGGCGTAGCGCGCCGTGTCGGTCAGGAAACGCTCGTGCACCACGGTGAAGAGATCTTCGCGCGAGAGTCCCCGCAGCACCGCATTCTGGTCCGGGGTCACCGCGGCCGGGTTGGAGTGGTAGACGTAGAGCCCCATGACCGGCGGTGCGGCGAGCGCGTTCAGCGCCTTGCCGAGTTCGTTCATGTTCACCAGCCGGGGCGTGCCGGGGATGAGGTCCTCGCGCAGCAGCAGCTCCATCGGGAAGGCGGCGCCGGTCGCCGTGTCGGGGAAGCAGCCTCCCCCCTCCTTGCCGTAGGCCCCGACCAGCGCCGGGAGGCAGCAGACGCAGCGGACCGTCATGGCGCCGTTGCCGTAGCGCGACAACCCGCTCCCGAGCCGGATGAAGGGGGCGCGGGCATGGCCGTAGGCGCGCGCCATCTCCTCCACCGTTTCAGGGGAGAGGCCGGTGAGGCGGGAGACCGCTTCCGGGGTGAATTCGGGAAGCACCTCGCGCCGCAGCTCCTCGAAGCCGAGCACGTTCTTCTCGATGAAGGGGAGGTCGGTCAGTCCCTCCCTGTCGAGGACGTGCATGATCCCCAGGGCGAGCGCTCCGTCGCTTCCCGGACGGACCAGGAAGGTGCGGTCCGCGGCTGAGGCGGTCGGGGTCTCATAGGTGTCGATGAGCCAGACCGTCCCTCCCCGCTTCCGCACCTCTTTGGCCTGGTTCAGGAAGTGTATGCTGGTGGCTGCCGCGTTGATCCCCCAGAGGAGCAGGAAGTCGCTCGTCCCTGCCGTCGCGGGATCGGGGGTTGCCGTCTGCCCCATGACCGCCTGCCAACCGGCTCCCTTGGCCGGCGAGCAGATGGTCCTGTCCAGCCGGGAGGCCCCCAGCCGGTGGAAGAACGGGTGGCCGGCGTTTCGCTGCACGATCCCCATGGTCCCGGCGTAGGAGTAGGGGAGGATGGCCTCGGCGCCGTGCTCGGCGATGATGGAACTCCACCTGCCGGCGATCGTTTCTATCGCCTCGTCCCAGGAGATGGGGGCGAATTCCCCGCTCCCCTTGGCCCCCGTCCTCTTGAGCGGGGTGGTGAGCCTCAGGGGGGAGTGGACGCTTTTTTCGTAGTGGCGCATCTTCGGGCAGAGCGTGCCGCGGCTGAACGGGTGCAGCGGGTCCCCCTGCACGGCAATCGCCTTCCCCTTCTCCACCTGCACCAGCATCCCGCAGGTGTCGGGGCAGTCGAACGGGCACACGGATCTCTTGGTGACTACGCTCATGGGGGTTCTCCTTAACCTCAACCTCGAATCTCGGCCTGTTCCTTTGTATGTGTTTTGCCTGCGTTGATCAACAGAAAATCGCAAGCTCCATCCCCATCCCCACCCCGGCCCTCCCCTTGAAGGGGAGGGAGGTTTTTTTATGGTTCCTACGCTCCAGCGTGGGAACCGCATTGCTGGACGCTCCCGCGTCGGGTTTCCCTTACTTACGGTTCCAGAGACAGCAGCCTTTGGCTGACGCTGGAGCGCCAGGGGCTTTGCATTCCCACGCTGGAGCGTGGGAACGATGAAAAGGTGATGTCGCAGGGAGGGGGGCAAACCATTTAGCTTTTCTATTGGCAGCGATCCTGCTATAAACGCCCGCATGGAACAGGAGATTGAAAAGGTCACGCTGGCCGAGATCGCTGCCACCTTCTTCATGATAGGGGCGACCGGATTTGGCGGCGGCATGGCGATAGTGGCGCTCATCGAGAGGCGCTGCGTGCACGAGAAGAAGTGGCTCGGTCACAACGAGTTCATGCACGGCCTCGCCTTCAGCCAGATCCTCGGCCCCTTTTCGCTGAACAGCTCCACCTTCGTCGGGTACTACCTGCGCGGCCCGGTCGGGGGAGTCGTCGCCTCCGCCTGCTTCATCGCACCCTCCTTCCTCTTGATCTGCATCCTGAGCTACCTTTACTTCCAGTTCCACGAGGTCCCCGCGCTGAAGTCGGCGCTCATGGGTTCCAACCCGGTCGTCATCGCGCTGATCCTCGTGGCGGGACTCGGGATGGCGAGGAAGAACGTGGCCGGGTGGGAGGGCGCCGCCGTCGCGTCCATAGCCTTCGCCGTCTCGGCGCTTCTCGGGGTCAGCGCGCTGAAGATCCTGCTGGTCGCCGGGTGCTGGGGACTGTATAAGGGATGGCGCATGGGGAGGGGATGCTGATGCCGGCTTTCCTCAAGCTCTGCCTGGTCTTCCTGAAGATAGGGGTGGTCTTCTTCGGTGGGGGGTACGTCCTGATACCGCTTCTGCATCGCATCATGGTGGACCAGATGCGGTGGCTTTCCCTCAAGGAATTCCTGGACGGCGTGGCGCTCTCCCAGCTCACCCCGGGGCCGCTCGCCATGCTCGCCACCTTCACCGGTTACAAGGCGGGGGGGCTGCCGGGCGCGCTCGCCGCGACGGTCTGCATCTTCCTCCCCTGCACGGTGCTGATGCTCCTCATCTCCAGCCGGTACCATCACTTCCGCAGAATCGAGGCGGTGCGGCACTTCCTGGACGGCATCCTCCCGGCGGTGGTGGGGCTCGTCTTCGCGGCGGCCTTCACCCTGGGGCGGACCTCGCTTGCCAGCGCGCGGGATTTCCTGCTTCTGGCTGCCGGCTTCGCGCTGCTCCAGTTCACGGCCATAGCGCCTATGGCCGTGATCCTGGGAGCCGCCGCCGTAGGGTTGCTGCTGCGCTTCAGCTGAAGCAGCCTACTTCTTGTGGCACTTGGCGCAGTTGCCGGCAGGCTTGAAGGCCTTCTTGCCGTTGTGGCATTCGCCGCAGAACTTCCCCGCATTGATGTCCGCCATCTTCATCTGGGCGGACCCCTTCTTCATCTTGAAGATCTTGCTGTGGCACTCGGTGCATTTCAGCCCCTTGCCGGCATGGTCGTCCCCCTTGAAAACGACTTTCCCCATGGAGCTGTTCCATTCCACGCTCTTGCCGGCGGATACCGCCATGGCCTGCGTCGCTGCCAGAAGTACTGCGAAGACGGCCGCCAATCTTGCTGCTCTTTTCATAGATCACCTCTTTATTCATTAGAGCTAAAAAGCCCCTAAGGTGATAACACAGGGCGCCCGATTGTCAAGAATGGGAGGGGGCGTACGATATGAAATCTGCCGCCGCTTTACCCTTCCCCCTTGCAATTCTGCCATGTTGGAGTTTAATGTGTGGATGGCGCTTAATTCTTATTAAAAATGACACGGACTTTCATGCAAGACGAATACAGCGAGTACAGGGACTATCTCCGCGAGGGGATGCGGATCGAAATAGGGATACCGCTCTCCGGTGGGGGTGTCTTCCGGGATTGGGCCGTTATCAGCGAAGCCGCGGGCGATGAACTGGTGGCGCAGATTTCCCGCGACGTCCTCCCGGCGGAGGTCCACTTCGATATCGGCTTCATCCTCGATGTCAGCATCTGGGTCAAGACCGACATCTACACCTGCTCGGGGATCGTGGCGGAGAGGTTGGGGGGGCGGGTGCTGCGCATCGGTCTCTTCGGCAGGTTCACCCTGCGCGAGAGGCGCCAGTTTTTCCGGGTCGAGATGGGAATGAGGGTCAAATACAGCATCGCCGACGAATCCAGCCGCAAGGAAGTGGAGATGGACTGGGAGGTGCGCAAGGAAAAGGAGCAGATGAGGTCCCAGGGGTTTGACGACTTCGTCATCGCGGCGCAGATGGCGCGCTTCAAACAGATGGCGCCGGTGGAGTGGAAGGATATCCTTTTTGCCCGGACAAACCTCGGAGGGGGCGGGATCTGCCTGCGCCTGCCCCAATCCGTTCAACTGGACCAACTGCTGAACCTCGAGCTGTTCCTCCCCCTCACCCCGCCTCGCCAGGTCCACTCGGTCGGGCAGGTCATGCATGTCAGGCCGCCGCTTGAGCAAAAGGACGGCTCTTACCGTTACGACGCGGGCCTCAGGTTCGTTCACCTGGACGAGAGGGATCGCGACCTGATCTTCAAGCAGATCTCGATGACCCAGATCGAGCACCTGCGCAAGAAGGCGGACAAGCAGGAAATCGCCGATGTTTCCCATTCGGGGGGCAAGGCGCCTCTTACCGGGCGGCAGATGGCGATCCGCGCCCTCTGGATCTTGGCCTCCCTGCTCATTCTCTACTCCCTCGCCAGGTATCTCATTTCCTACCGGAAGGATCCCCCGCCCAACCAGATCGAAGAGACCTACGAAAAGGCGATCAGAAAATACCGGCACCTGGATAAACAGTAGCGCCAAAGCCCTTGTTGCCTTGCGGCCAAAAGTCGACTATGATGCGGACCCTCCCCTGTTCCGCCTCGGGGGCGTCGCCGGATACCCGGCGCGAACCCTCTTTTTCCAAAAGGAACTGCATACATGACGAACATGATCAGCGCTGAAGGGCGCAGGAAGCTGCAGGAGCGCTACGATTTACTCTGGGAGACGGAGAGGCCCCGGATGGTCAAGAACATGGCCGAAGCGGCTGCCGAGGGGGATCGCTCCGAGAACGCCGAGTATATCTATTCGAAGAAGCGGCTGCGCGAGATCGACCGGGAGCTGAAGCACCTGGGAGACCGGCTGAAGGTCTTGAAGGTGGTTTACCCGCCGCTCAACCCGGCCTCCGCCAGTTTTGGCTGCTGGGTCACCTACGAGGACGAAAACGGCGAGGAGCGTTCCTACCAGCTGGTGGGACCGGACGAGTTCGACGTGAGCCTCGGCAGGATAAGTGTGGACTCGCCGGTGGGAAAGGCGCTTTTGGGGCGCAAGGTCGATGACGAGATCACCATCAGGAGGCCGGCCGGGGCCCTGACGGTGACGATACTTGCGGTAAGCTCGAGCAAACCCGGGCAAGCGGCTTAGGTCACCCTCTCCCCTTTCTCCCCTGGAAAAGCATTTGACCTTCTTTTTGAAGAGGCTATAGTGTAGCATTATTTTTCCTGCAGCCCGCGTTCCAGTCATAAATCCTTTCAACAACAGCCGTAGTGTCTTGCGGATTCCCCGCAGTCGGCAGATGAGTAAGGAAGTCAGCTTCAGATGACAGATACGAAAATCCTGATAGTAGTGAGCGATGCCGAAGCAGGCGATGCCTATGTCCATGCGCTCGAGGAGATCGGCGTTTCCTGTGATGTCGCGCACTCGTTCCAGCAGATGTCGGAGATGGCGACGAGCAATGCCTATAACGGCATGCTGGTGGACATCCTGGCGCTGGTGCGCAGCAGCAAGGAAGATAAAGTCATCGCCTACGAGTGCATCAACCTTTTCCCCGTGTTGCGGGTGAAATGGGATGCCCGGTACAAGAGGATGAAGCTGAGTCCGTTGGAGCAGGGCTATTGCCCGGATACCGAGACGGCGCTGCGCTATTTCCTCGAGAACCGCTGCAAGGCTTTCCCGGCGAGGTCGCTGCGCAACCACACGAGAAAGCAGATCAACCTGAGCCTGCTCTACTGCGTCGAGGAGACTTTCTCCGAGGAGCATGCCCACAGGTCCTTCACCATCAACCTCAGCCTGAGAGGCGCGTTCCTGCATACGATGCTACCCCTCAGGGAGGGGCAAAGGGTCTGGCTCCGTTTCCTCGAGTTCGCGGACCGGTCACCCCTCGCGGCGACGGTGCGGTGGTCGCGGCCGTGGGGCGTGACCCGCTGCATCCCCGGCGCCGGCGTCCAGTTCGAGGGGCTTACCGAGGAGCAGGAACAGGAAATCGGCAAGATCCTCTACCATCCCTGACATCCCTTCCGCGAGACAAACCCATGTGCACACTTGTGATGGCCTACCGGGCCCACCCGCGCTACCGGCTGGTGCTGGCCGCCAACAGGGACGAGTTCTACCAGCGCCCGACGGCGGCGGCCGCCTACTGGGACGACGCTCCGCAGCTCTTCGCCGGGAGGGACCTGGTCCATGGCGGGTCCTGGCTCGGCGTGACCAGGGAAGGGCGCATCGCGGCGTTGACGAATTACCGGGAGCCTCACCTCTCCGACGGGCACGGTTCCTCGCGCGGAAGGCTCGTCTCCAATTTCCTGAAGGCTGAAGAGGGCGCCGAGGCGTATCTCGGGCGGCTGCGGGAGGGGGTGCGCTACGGCGGGTACAACCTGCTGGTGGGAGAGAGCGACGGGCTCTTTTACTACTCAAACAAAAGCGACCAGATCATCGCGATCACGCCGGGGATACATGGCCTGAGCAACCACCTGCTGAACACCCCCTGGCCCAAGGTGAGGCGCGCCAGGGAAGGGCTCGCCCGCGTCCTGGAGGCAGGGGAGTTCTCGGCGGAGGATGTTTTCGCGGTGCTGGCCGACACCACCCGCCCACCCGACGAGGAACTCCCTGATACCGGCGTCGGGATCGAACTGGAGCGGATCCTTTCCCCCGTTTTCATAAAAAGCGAGAACTACGGCACCCGCTGCTCCAGCATCCTGCTGGTGGAGCATGACGGCAAGGCGACGTTCGTGGAGCGGAGCTTTGACGGCGGGATGCCGCGGGAGAGTTCGGCTTCCTTCCAGTGGACGTGAGGAGCGGGACCGTTCGGCTTCCCTCGACTGGGCGTGAGGAGCCGGGACCGTTCCTGTAGGAGCGGCATTCCTG
>Ga0209212_1000213_pt1 | contig 119401 bp, 113 predicted proteins | sample RifGroC2_FD_183996 | JGI IMG/M metagenome (GOLD analysis project Ga0209212, IMG submission 183996) | Groundwater microbial communities from Rifle, Colorado, USA - Groundwater C2 (SPAdes) (version 2) | ecosystem: Environmental > Aquatic > Deep subsurface > Groundwater | place: Rifle, Colorado... | reverse complement strand
CCGCTAACCGGCTGAATTTGCAGCGGTTATATTACTACAACATCAAAGGTACACCAAGGAAAAACTGCACTATTATTCAGTTATTTTAGGTATTTAGCAGGCAATTCAATATTTTGCGGCTCCATCATTCCTGCCGCGATTGCCGCAGTTGATCGCGGCAGGAATGCAGCTCCTACAGGAAACGACGAGCGAACGGACAATGCAATGAAAGAAAGAACCGCCACTGAAAGCACGGAAAGAATTTCCGGCGCGCTGGAAAGGATCACCTTTCACAGCGAGGAGACCGGCTTCTGCGTGCTGCGCGTGAAGGTTTCCGGTCACCGGGACCTGGTCACCGTCACCGGCTGCGCCGCGTCCATCACCCCCGGGGAGTTCCTGGAGTGCACCGGGTCGTGGCATAACGACCGGACCCACGGGATGCAGTTCAAGGCGCAACACCTGAAGGTGGTCCCGCCGACCACGCTGGAGGGGATCGAGAAGTACCTCGGCTCGGGGATGGTGCACGGGATCGGCCACCACTTCGCCAAGGTCCTGGTCGAGGCCTTTCGCGAGGACGTGTTCGACGTCATCGAGAAGAACCCGGAAAGGTTGCTGGAACTGCCGGGGATCGGCCGCAAGCGGATGGAACTCGTGTCGAGCGCCTGGGTCGAGCAGAAGGCTATCCGCGAGATCATGGTGTTCCTGCAATCCCACGGCTTGGGGACCGCCCGCGCCGTTCGCATCTACAAGAGTTACGGCAACGAGGCGATCTTCAAGGTTACCGAGAACCCGTACCGGCTGGCCCTCGACATCCACGGCATCGGCTTCAAAATAGCCGACGCCCTGGCGGCAAAGCTCGGCATCGCGCCGGATTCGATGATACGCGCGCAGGCCGGGGTGCGGCACGTCCTGCAGGAGTTGTCCGGCAGCGGCCACTGCGCCGCGGCAAGGCAGGAGCTGGCCGAGCACGCAGCGACGTTGCTGGAGATCCCGTTTCCGGTGGTGGAGGCGGCTATTCAAGCGGAGATCGCCGAGGAGAACCTGATTCCGGACGAGATAGCGGGGCGCCCCTGCCTCTTCCTCGCGCCGCTCTACCGGGCCGAGGTCGGTGTCGCCTCCAGCCTCTCCCGCCTGTCGGCGGGGTCGCCACCCTGGAGCGGCATCGTCGCCGAAAAGGCTATCCCCTGGGTCGAGAGCCAAAACGGCATCACCCTTTCCGCGTCGCAGCGCGACGCGATCCGCCTGGCGCTTGAGAGCAAGGTGGTCGTGGTGACCGGTGGCCCCGGCGTCGGCAAGACCACCCTGGTGAACAGCATCCTCGGCATCATCCGGTCGAAGCAGATGAGGGTCACGCTCTGCGCCCCGACCGGCAGGGCAGCGAAGAGGCTCGCCGAGTCGACGGGGCTCGAGGCCAAGACCATCCACCGGCTGCTCGAGTTCGACCCGCAGAGCTTCGGCTTCAAGCGCGGCAGGGACAACCCCATCGCCACCGATCTGCTGGTCATGGACGAGGCGTCCATGGTGGACGTGGTGCTGATGAACAAGCTCCTGCCCGCCATCCCGGACAGCGCCGGCATCATCATCGTGGGGGACGTGGACCAGCTCCCCTCCGTCGGCCCGGGCTGCGTCTTGTCCGACATCATCGAGTCCGGCGCCATCCCGACGGTGCGGCTCACCGAGATATTCCGGCAGGCCGCCGGCTCCAGGATCATCGTCAATGCCCACCGCATCAACAAAGGGGAGATGCCGCTGAAGGACGAGGGGAAGGAACTGACCGACTTCTACTTCATCCCGGCTGCCACTGCCGAGGATATTCACGACAAGCTGCTGCAGGTCATCACCCAGAGGATACCCAAGCGCTTCGGCTTTCACCCGGTGCGCGACGTCCAGGTGCTGACCCCGATGAACCGGGGAGGGCTGGGGGCGCGGTCCCTGAACGCGGAGCTGCAGGGGGTGCTGAACGGCAAGGCCGAGCCGAAAGTGACCAGGTTCGGCACCAGCTTCGCGCCCGGCGACAAGGTGATCCAGACGGTGAACAACTACGAGAAGGAAGTCTTCAACGGCGACATCGGCAGGATCGTCGAGGTCCGCCCGGAAGAGGGGACGCTGACGGTGGATTACGACGACCGGCTGGTGGAATACCAGTTCGGCGAGCTGGACGAGGTGAGTCTCGCCTACGCGACCAGTATCCACAAGAGCCAGGGGTCGGAGTACACGGCGGTAGTGATCCCGCTCTCCATGCAGCATTACACTATGCTGGAGCGGAACCTGATCTACACGGCGGTCACCCGGGGCAAGAAACTGGTCGTAGTCATCGGCGAGGCCAAGGCGCTCGGCATGGCGGTGAAGAACCACAAGTCCCACCGGAGAATGACCAAGCTGGCGATGAGGATCGAGAAGTAAATGCCGCTGTCGATACCCCGTTACTAAGCTGGAGTCTTGGGCACCAACCCCTCGCCCTCCGGGAGAGGGTGGCCGGAGGCCGGGTGAGGGCGGTGCCACGCAGGAAGAGAGTCGCAGAGAGCAACGCCCTCACCCCAGCCCTCTCCCGGAGGGCGAGGGGGAGTTGGCGTAGAAGGTAAGAGTGTAGGAGGAAACGTGTGTAGGAGCGGCATTCCTGCCGCGATCGGCGCCCTCACCCCAGCCCTCTCCCGGAGGGCGAGGGGGAGCTTATGAGAAAGCTGGCGGGAGCACACAAGCTGCTGCGGATAAGATATACGCCAATTATCTATGCCAACTGGAGGTGAATCCATGAAAACTATAGGCATCGTCGGCGGGGTGGGGCCGGAATCCACCGTCGATTACTACCAGCGCATAATCAAGGCGTTCCACGTTCCGGGCAGCCTGGCGGCGCCTGAAATCATCATCTACAGCGTCAACCTTGAGGAAGTGCTGGACCTGGTCGGCAAGCGCGAGTGGAACCACCTCATCTACCTGCTGGGAGCGAAGATCAAGTCGTTGCACAAGGCAGGCGCGGAGTTCGCCGTCATCTCTGCCAATACCCCGCATGTTGTGTTCGATGAAGTACAGGCAAAGTCACCCATTCCACTCATAAGCATCGTCACGGCTACGCTGGACAAGGCGAAGGAACTGGGTGTGAAAAAGGTCGGGCTGCTGGGAACGAGGTTCACCATGGAGGAGAACTTCTTCTCGCCGCCGTTTGCCGCTTCTGGTATCTCGGTAGTCGTCCCGAATCCGGCCGACCAGGCCTACATCCACCAGAAACTGATCGATGAAATCGAACTCGGCGTCTTCAAGGATGAGACGAGGGAGGGGCTTCTGGCCATCGTGAAGCGGATGATGGAAACGGATGCCATCGATGCCGTGATCCTCGGGTGCACCGAACTGCCGCTGATTCTGCAGAGGGACGAATTCGGGATACCTTTCCTGAACACCACGGCGATCCATGTGGAGAGCATGGTCCGTTTTTGCCTGCGATGATCGATTTCCTCAGCATTGGGCTGGTCCTGGGACTGTCGGCCGGGTTTTCTCCGGGGCCGCTCCTGATGCTGGTCATTTCCGAATCCCTCCACCACGGGACGAAATCCGGCGTGAAGGTCGCGCTCTCCCCCGTCATCACCGATCTGCCCATCGTCCTCGCTACCCTGCTCCTCCTGGTGAAGGTTTCCGGTTATCACGGCATCCTGGGGGGGATCTCGCTGGCCGGCGGTCTGTTCGTCATGTACACCGGGTACCAGTCGATCAGGACCCGGCCCGTCCGGCTTGACCTGCCTAAGGAACAGCCGAGATCGCTGCAAAAAGGGGTGCTGACCAATTTCCTCAGTCCGCACCCCTACCTCTTCTGGATCACCGTCGGCGCGCCGGTGCTGACCAAGTCCCTCGGCACGGGGTGGAGCGCCTGCTTGGCGTTCATCGGAAGCTTCTACCTCTGTCTCGTCGGCGCCAAGGTCGTCCTGGCCATTGCGGTCGGCAAATCGAAGGCATTCCTGAGCAGCACGCTCTACCTGTACATCATGCGCTTTCTCGGGATGCTTCTGATCATTTTCGCGGTCTTGCTGTTCAGGGAGGGCGGGAAACTGCTGGGGTTCTTGAACTGAAGGGTTGATTGTCAGTAATGGTACCTTGCCTGAAGAAAGTCGATCCTGTCATCCGAAACGAGGTAAACCACGCGGTGTTCCTGAGTGAGACGGCGGGACCAGACGCCAGGGGAAAGGTATTTCAGCGGTTCCGGTTTGCCGATGCCGACAAAAGGATCACGCATGACGGCCTCTATCAAGGCGAACGCGCGTAAAGCGGTTTTCCGGTCGACCTCAACCCAGTGGCGTAGGTCCTCCCGGAATTCCGGCTGGAATACAGCCTCTCTTGCCTTATTTTTCAAACCCCAATTCCTTCTGCAAGGTCTCTACCGCAGATGGCTCTCCCTCGCGTTTCAGGGCGCGCTCCAGAGAGGCCAAAAGCCTTTGGGCATTCTTTGGCGACCGCATGAGATGAGCTGTCTCAACCAGGCTTTCAAGTTCGTCAGCGGCAATCATTGCTACACTCTCGCCGTTGCGACGACCGATGATGACTATCTCCCGGTTCTTGGTCACCTCGTCGCATAAGCCGGCGAAATTGGCCCGCGCATTTGTGTACGATGTCTTCAGCACTTCTTCCTCCCGTGTAAGCTGTACAGGAACACAGTACAGTACCTTCGGCATTTTATCAACACCGTATTCGGAGCGTCGCCTCTGTAAACTGGCCTTTTGCTGTTGTACATCTTGACAACACTTCGGTCTGTTGTTAGGTTCCCCACAAGCCCTGCTGGACGATTTCTGGTACGAGGTCAACAATTGGAGGCCATGAGATGAATACGGTGACTTTAGAAGTTTCGTCCCAAGAAGAACTCAATAAAAGGTTTCTGCGTGCGTTTGAGGGAGAACAGCAAGGGGAGTTCATCAGCTTCGATTCGCCGGAACTGTTGTTCAAGGTGATTTCCGGTAAACGTTGGGAACTGCTCAAGGTGATGACGGGGGCAGGACCTATGACTATACGAGAGGCGGCACGTCGTGTCGTGAGGGATGTCAAAGCGGTTCACGGTGATGTGCACGCGCTTCTTAGCGCGGGGCTGCTGCAAAAAACAGAGAAGGGCCAGATAGTATTTCCTTATGACTCGGTGCACGTGGACTTTTTGCTTCGGGCTGCATGAGCCGTTACTTGCACTCAACCCAATAACGTAGGTCGAAGCACAGTACAGCAACGTCGGCATTTTATCTACAGCGTTTTCGGCCCGCGCCTCACCCTTTTTTTACACCTAGCCGCCTCACCCATTCCCCCCCGCAGACCCGCCGAATGTAGTGGCAAAACGCAAGACGCCCCTTCATTCGAATTTCGAGAAGTCGGTGACGTCGACGTTGGCCAGGATGCGCTCGAGGTAGCGGGACTTCACCTGCTCGCTTGCCATCACCCGCTTGACCGGGGGAAGCCTGGATGGCCCCCAGGACAATGTCGGCTATGTGGATTTCGTCACTGTTCCTGACGCTGTTCATGACCCGAACCGGTTGCTGTTCAATGTTTGCACATTTTCGCGCCTGCTATTTCGGTCCACCGTGTCTCTCTCGAACCCTTTCGCCTAGTTAGCCTTTCCCTCCCTTGGCACGCCTGATGAACAGGTCCAGGTAGTCTGGTGGTACTGCCTTGAGGCAGTGGAAAGGCGCAGGCCATGCTCCGCATGCTGCAAAATCGTAATCCGTGGTTATCCCTCGTCGTGGGGCTCGTCGTCTTCGCGGCCGCCGCAGCTTTGCGCCTGTTCTTCCTGGAGCCGTTCGGCGCCAGGATCCCCTACATCACCTTCTTCCCTGCGGTGATCATCGCGAGCCTCTGCGGCGGGCTCTGCGCCGGCGTCATCTCCACCGTCCTCTCCGCATGCTTCGTCGCCTACTTCCTCATGGAACCGACCGGCCAGATCCACGTCCGGGACCAGATCGACTGGCTGGGCCTTCTCATCTTCCTGTTCAGCGGAGTGTCGGTGTCGTGGCTGTCCGAGCTGACACGCCGGGCACAACGGAGCTCAAGCCTGGCTGAGACCCGGATTAAGCTTGCGGCCGAGCGGGAGAAGGCCGCGGCTGCACTGCAGGAGAGCGAGGCGAGGTTTCGCTGCTACGTGGAAAACTCCCCGGTGGCGGTCTTCGTGGTGGACCGGGACGGGCGGTACGTGGACTTCAACGATGCGGCCACCCGGCTCCTCGGCTACCCCGCCGACACCCTCTCCCGGATGAACATCCTCGAGGTGCACCCCATAGAGGACCACGCTGCGCTGCTACGCGATCTTTCACTTTTGCGGGAGACCGGGCGCCTGGAAATGGAGGCACGTCTTATCAAGAGTTCCGGGGAGCAGGTCTGGGTGTCGCTGCGGGCGGTCCTGCTGGACAACGGCCACGCCCTGGCCTATTGCCAGGACATCACCGCACTGAAGGGGGCCATCGACTCGATAACCGAAACTAAAATGAGGCTGGAACTGGCGGCAAAATCGGGCGGGCTCGGGGTCTGGGAGTGGAACGTCCGGCAAGGATGGTTGGAATGGAACGACCGGATGTTCGAGCTGTACGGCGTCAGCCGGGAGACCTTCGACCGCAGCTTCGAGAACTGGCTCGGCACCGTACACGAGGAGGACCGGGAGCGGGTCCGGATTGGGATAGAGTCGGCGCTTAAGGGTGAAGAGGATTACCACACGCAGGAGTTCCGGGTGCTGCGCCCAGACGGCAGGGTCGTGGTCGTCAGGGGGGACGCCATGGTCCTGCGCGACGACGTGGGGAACCCGCTGCGCATGGTCGGCCTGAACCGCGACATAACGGAGCAGCGATTCCTCGAGGGACAACTGCTGCAGGCCCAGAAGATGGAGGCGATCGGGCGACTGGCCGGCGGCGTGGCCCACGATTTCAACAACAAGCTGAGCGTCATACTGGGCTATGCCGAACTCTCCAGGCTGGTCCAGGTCGGCACGGAGAAGTTCCACGAGTACCTGTCGGAGATCGTGAAGGCTGCCGAGCATTCCCGGGACGTGACCCACCAGCTTCTCACCTTCTCCTCGAATGAACTGATCACCCCCTGCAGAGTGGACCTGAACCGGTTGATCCTGCAGGCCCAGAGGTCGCTGTTGCAGGCGATAGTACCCCAGATCCAGCTCGATCTCTCCCTGGCGCAGGGGATCTGGCCGGTGCTGATGGACCCGGTCCAGGTGAACCAGGTGATCACGAACCTGGTGCTGAACTCCTGCGATGCCATGCCGCAGGGTGGCACCATAAGCATCGAAACCAAGAACGTCACCATCTGTCGGGGAGGTTACAGGGTCGATGCCGAACCGGCCCCGGGCGAGTACGTCATGGTGTCGGTGCGCGACACCGGCGTCGGCATGGACAGCGAACTGCAGAAAAAGGTCTTCGAGCCCTTCTTCACCACCAAGGGGATCGGCTTGAGGACCGGTCTGGGGCTTTCCACCGTGTACGGCATCATGAACCAGAACGGCGGCGCGGTGCAGCTTCACAGCGAGCCGGGACAGGGCTCCACCTTCACCCTCTACTTCCCGAGGATCGCGGAGCAGAAGGAACTCCCCCTGCCTCTGCCGACGGAGTTTTCCCGGACCGGGTGCGTGCTGCTCGTCGAGAACGAGGGGAGCGTCCGGCGCATGGTGCAGCTGATGCTGGAGAAGGCAGGGTACCAGGTGCTGGTGGCCGAGTCGCATCCCCAGGCGCTGGAGATCCTGCATACCTGCAAAGGCGGGATCGACTGCCTCGTGGCCGAGACCGTCCTGCCGGAGTGGAAATCCGTGGAACTCTCCAGGGCCATCAGGGAAATCTCCCCGGGTACGGGGGTACTCTACATGTCAGGGTACTCGGCCGACGTCGCCACTCACGACGCGCCGGAACAGGGGATCCTGTTCATACGGAAACCGTTCGATTTCATGAGCCTCATGGATAAGATACAGCTGGCGATACGCTCCTCGCGCCCCTAGCTGAGCCAGTTTCAGGTGCAGTGCTGTCGCTGTCGCCTCTTCCAACGCGGAAACCCCGCTTCCCCGCCTCGTTCCTCCTATTTCTAATTAATTGAGTCTTCCAAAACAATCATTAAAGATTGCTCTCCCCGCTCCGAAAAGGAAAACGTAGCTGCTGCTGCGAATTCCCCCTTCCGCGCCGTGCCGAGACCCGGACGCTGCCGGGGACTGGGAGGACTGGTATGCAATGGGCAAAATGAGCCTTACCACGAAGATGAGCCTCATGGTCTCGCTGCTCGTGGCCCTGTTGCTTTCCTTGGCGACGGTTTTCACCTCCTGGTACCTGGAAAGGGAGTTCAGAGCCACCGTCTCCGGCCAGCAGTTCACCATGGTTTCGTCGATGGCCGACGAAATCGACACGAAGATCCGGTCCACCCGGGAGCAGCTCGAAGCACTGGCCGCCACGGTCACCCCCGAGGTCCTCGAGGGGCCGCTCCACGCCCAGCGATTCGTGCAGGAGCGTCGTGACACCCTGGCCGTTTTCGACAGCGGCCTCTTCCTCTTCAACGCCAAGGGGAAGCTCCTCGGCGTCACGCCGCTTGAGCCCGGGCTGATAGGAAAGGACTACTCCTTCCGTGACTATTACCGCGACGCCGTCCGCACCCGGAAGCCTGTGGTATCCCAGCCCTTTTACTCGACGCAGCAGCACCGGCACCCCATCGTCGCCTTCATCGTCCCGATATACGATGCCGAGGGGGAACTCCTCGGCCTGATCGGGGGGATGATCGACCTCTTGAAGGACAACTACCTGGGCAAACTCGGCTCGCTGCGGCTCGGCAAGAAAGGGTACCTCTACCTCTACAACAGCGACCGGACCATGATCGTGCATCCGGACCGCGGGAGGATCCTGAAGCGGGACGTCCCCCCCGGCGTCAACCCCCTGTTCGACAAGGGGATCAAGGGGTTCGAGGGGACCGGGGAGACGGTGACCACCCGCGGCATGGCGACGCTCAGTTCCTTGAAGCGCCTGAAAACCATGGGCTGGATACTGGCTGCGAACTTCCCCCAATCGGAGGCTTATGCCCCGGTGCGCGAGGCCCAGCTGCTGATGGTGGTCGGCCTTCTGATCGCGGTCTGCATCTCGGTCTTCATCAGCCATCTCTTCATGCGTCGCCTGACCAGCCCCCTCTCCACCTTCATAAAGCACGTCGACGGGATCACCGAAAAAGATCTGGAGCTGACGCCGGTTCCGATCCATTCCGGCGACGAGATAGGGATCCTTGCCCGCGCGTTCAACAGGATGATGGAGGAGGTGGACTGCCAGAGGGAGGCGGCCCGCGAGCTTTCCCTCGCCATAGACCAGGCCCCCGTCACCGTGATGATCACCGACCGGGAGGGGGTCATCGAGTACGTGAACCCGAACTTCACCAGGGTGACCGGCTATCTGGGGGAGGAGGCGGTCGGGAAGAATGCCTCACTGGTCAATTCCGGCTGCCACCCGCCGGAGTTCTTCGCGCGGCTCTGGGAGACCATCCTCTCGGGGAGCGAGTGGCGCGGCGAGATACGGAACAGGAGGAAAAACGGGGAACTCTACTGGGACAGCGTCTCCATCTCCCCGGTGAAGAGCGGCTCCGGAGAGATCCGAAACTTCGTGGCGGTAAAGGAGGACATCAGCCAGCGTAAAAGGGCCGAGGAGGCGCTGATCAGGAGCGACGAGAGGATCAGGCTGCTGCTGGAATCGACCGCCGAGGCGATCTTCGGCATGGACCTGCTGGGAAACTGCACCTTCGCGAACAACGCCTGCGCGAGGCTTCTCGGGTACGACAGCACCGACCAGTTCCTGGGGAAGAACATGCACCTGATGATCCACCACAGCAATCCGGACGGCAGGCCGAACCCCGTCCAGGAGTGCCCGCTGTACCGGGTGCTCGACGGCGCGGAAGGTCTGCACCACGACGACCAGTACTTCTGGCGCGCCGACGGCACTTCCTTTGCCGTCGAATACTGGTCCTACCCGCAGTGGGTGGAAGGGGAGCTGGTCGGCGGCGTGGTGACCTTCTTCGACATCACGGAGCGAAAGCGCGCGGAGGAGGAACTGCGACGCGCCACCAAGGCCGCCGAGGCGGCGACGCGCGCCAAGAGCGAGTTTCTCGCCAACATGAGCCACGAGATCCGCACCCCGATGAACGCCGCCCTCGGCATGCTCTACCTGCTGCAGCAAAGCGAACTGACCGAGGAGCAGAAGGGGTACCTCGACAAGGCGCAGACCGCCTCCAGCGTCCTGCTGCACGTGATCAACGACATCCTCGATTTCTCCAAGATAGAGGCGGGGAAGCTGCAACTGGAGCAGACCCCTTTCCGGATCGCTTCGGTTCTCGCCGACCTGCAGGTGGTCGCCTCGGCCACCATCCGCGAGAAGAACATCGAGCTGGAGGTAAGGGAGGGGGATCAGGTTCCGGAACTTCTCCTGGGGGATCCGCTGCGCCTGGGGCAGGTTCTCTTGAACCTGACCAGCAACGCCATCAAGTTCACCGAGAAGGGAAAGGTGACGGTGGAAGTGGAACTCGCGGCCCAGGACGAAAGCGAGGTGACGCTTCGCTTCTCCGTGGCGGACAGCGGCATCGGCATGACCGAGGAGCAGCGGGAGGGGCTCTTCTCTCCCTTCACCCAGGCGGACAGCTCGACGACCCGCAGGTACGGCGGGACGGGCCTGGGGCTTGCCATCAGCAGCGAGCTGGTGCAGCTCATGAAGGGCGAGTTCTGGGTGGTGAGCGAGCCCGGGCAGGGGAGCACCTTCAGCTTCATCGCCCATTTCCCGCGGCCGGCCGAGGGGGCCAAGGAGGCTCCGCACGCCTCTCTGCCGCCGGCCGATGACGGAACAGTGCAACAGGGACTCCCCGGCATGCGGGTCCTCCTGGTTGAGGACAACCAGATAAACCAGGAGGTCGCCAAGCTGATCCTGGAGCGAAACGGGGTGAGGGTCGACCTGGCGCGAAACGGCGCGGAGGCGCTGGCGATGGTGCACGCTCCGGGAGCGTTCTATCACGCCGTCCTCATGGACGTGCACATGCCGGTCATGGACGGGCTGGAGGCGACCCGGCGCATCCGCCTCGATTCCGCCCTGGATCGCCTCCCCATCATCGCCATGACGGCGAGCGTCCTGGACCGGGAGCGCAGGGTCTGCATGGAAGCTGGCATGAACGACCAGGTGAACAAGCCGATCGACGTCCCCCAGCTGCTGGCGACGCTCAGGCGCTGGGCGGGTCCCCTGGCGGCCCCTCCGGAGGCGCCTGTCGAGCCGGAGGGGTGGAGCGAGGACCCGGGGCTTCCCGATCAGCTCCCCGGGCTCGACCTGAAACGGGGTATGGCGGCGGTGATCGGTGCGCAGCTTCTGATCAGGCTCTTGAGCACGTTCCGGAAGGAGACGGAGGGGGTGCTGGGGCAGCTTGGGGAGGCGGCGGCCGCGGGAGAACTCCAGGTCGCCCGGCGCATCATCCACACGATCAAGGGGACCGGAGGGAACCTGGGGGCGACCAGGCTGAGCAGCGCAGCGGCGTCCCTCGAGATAGCGATGCAGGGTGGCGACGCCGGCATGGTGCACCAGACTCTGCAGAACTTTGCGGAAAAGCTGGACGAGGTGCTCGATTCGATAAGGCTCCTGGAGCGGGACTACCTTATCGAGGAGGCCCAGGAGCGGATTTGCAAGGAGGGTGTGGAGGCCGAGTGCGAAGACCTGGAGCAGGTCGCTGCCCTGTCCCGGACCCTGATGCGCCTGCTTAACGTTCAGAACATGGACGCCCTGGGCGTTTGGGAGAAACTGAGACCCCTTTTGACGGGGGACCTGGCAAACCGGCTCGATGCAACGCTGCAGTCACTGGATTTCGGCGACGCCGGCTCGATCCTGGACCAGATCATGGAAAACCTGGAGATATCGTCATGAGCAACGGAACCGAGGCGGAAGAAAGGCGTCAGAAGATCCTCATCGTGGACGACACACCGGCCAACATCGAGATCCTCTACAAGATCCTCAAGAAGGAATACGACATCCTCTTCGCCAAGAACGGCAAAGACGGGATCCGCATGGTGCGCGAGCAGGCGCCCGACCTGATCCTCCTGGACATCATGATGCCGGGAATGGACGGTTACGAGGTCTGCGCCGTCCTGAAAGCGGATCCGGCGACGGCGAAGATACCGGTAATTTTCGTGACGGCAATGGTGAACGAGGAGGACGAGGCCAAGGGGCTGCTGTGCGGCGCGATCGACTACGTCACCAAGCCGATCACCCCCTCGATCGTGCTGGCGCGGGTGAGGAACCACCTGAAACTCAAGCGGAGCACGGACCTGCTGGAAGAGCTGACCGCCAAGCTAGAGGAGAAGAACCGGGAGCTGGAGATCCTTGCCCGGGAGGACGGGCTGACCGGAATCGCCAACCGGCGGCAGTTCAACGAGGTGCTGCAGAGTGAGATAAAGCGGGCCATGCGCAACGGACGCGCCCTGTCGCTCATCATCTGCGATGTCGATCATTTCAAGAAGTACAACGACCTCTACGGCCATCTCGCCGGCGACAAGTGCCTGCAGCTCCTCGGCGCGCTGTTGCGGGAGAGTTTCAAGCGGGCGGGGGAGCTTCCGGCCCGTTACGGCGGCGAGGAGTTCGCGGTGATCCTGCCGGACACCGACGCGGCGACGGGGGCTCAACAGGCGGAAAGGCTCAGGAAGCTGTTGGCTGACCTGGCGCTCCCGCATGCGGGGTCGGAGGAGGGGGTGGTGACTGTCAGCGTCGGCGTGGTGGGGGGGATGATGACCCACGGACTCGACGCCGAGTGGTTCATACGGGAGGCGGACCAGGCGCTGTACCTCTCGAAGGCCAACGGCAGGAACCGGGTGACCTCCGTCGCCTGTGAAGATGGCGACGACGCTGTTTCAGCTCCCCAGGGCGCGCCAGAGGCCAGCGGCGCCCATGAGAGCAACGGCCACACCGGCCAGACGCTGCATGCCGTTTCGCAATCTGCCGGATAGCGCGCTGGACGCCGTCCCGAAGACGAGGAGGACCGGGATGGTGCCGAGGCCGAGAGCTGCCATGGTGGCCGCACCGCGGAGCATGCTGCCGCTTGCCGCTGCGGCTATCAGCGGGGCGTACACCAGACCGCAGGGGATGAGGCCGAGCATCATGCCGAGGGTGAGGCGAGCCAGGGGGGAGGGGATGGATGCGGCGCGTCTGAGCGGCGAGGCGAGCAGACGGGCGCCCCGCCCGTCGAGGGAGGATATATTCAGCTTCGAGAGCCCCAGCGCCGTCGCTGCGCCCACAATGACCACCAGGACGTAGGCCCCGACCAGGAACCAGCGGGAGGTCGACTTGAGCGCGATCAGGTCGAGCGAGGAGCCGATCAGGCCGGCGACCGCTCCCAGAGACGTGTAGGTGAGGACCCTGCCGAAGTTGTAGCATAGCTGCGCCTGCAGCTTTGGCCGCAGTGATGAGTCGCACTCCCTGATGGAGAGAGCCGCCACGACGCCGCCGCACATGCCGACGCAGTGGAAACCGCCGGCCAGCCCGGCAAGAAATGCGAACCATATTTGCAGCATCGTAAGTCGCCCCCAGCCCCCAGCCCCTAGCCCCCAGCCCCTTTATCCTTCGGTTTATCAGGTTCATCTTCCTCCAGCATCCGGTGCTTGGGGCGCTCGATGTCGCTGAACTCCCCCTTCCTCACCGCCCACAGAAAAACCAGCCAGCAGCCGAAGCCAAGAAACAGCGACAGAAACATCAGTGCGATGAGGGAGCTAGTCACAGGTCCTCCTCATCAGCCTGAGGGAGTTCCCCACCACGCATACCGAGCTGAGCGCCATGGCGGCAGCGGCGTACACCGGGGTGAGCCTGCCGGTCATGGCGAGCGGGATGCCGATGGCGTTGTAGAGAAAGGCCCAGACCAGGTTCTGCTTAACCACGGCCATGGTCCGGAGCGCGATCAGGTGGGCCTTTTGCAGGCGCACCAGGTCCGGCTTCGCCAGCACCAGGTCGGAGGTCTCGATGGCGATGTCGGTGCCTCCCGCCACGGCGCAGCCGACGTCGGCCGCCGACAGGGCCGGGGCGTCGTTGATGCCGTCACCCACCATCAATACCGTCGCCCCCTCACGGCGCAGCCGGTTGATCTGTGCCGCCTTGTCCGCCGGCGACAGACCGCCGATTCCCATCCCGATCCCGGCCGCGGCCGCCACCTTTTCGGCCGATCCCTGGAGATCGCCGGTAAGGAGCAGGGTGAGGACGCCGCTGCGGTTGAAGTAGGAGGCGAGACAGGGAGCGTCGTCGCGCATCCGGTCCTTCAGGATCAACGTGCCGCAGTAGCGCCCCTGCCGGGCGACGCAGACGGCCATGCGGCCGTCCGCGGGCTCTCCCGCGCGCGGCACCCCGGCGACTCCCAACCGCTCCATGAAGGAGACGCTCCCCAGCGCCACCTCCTCCCCGTTCACCCTCCCGGTCACCCCGCCTCCCGGCACCGCCTTCAGCTCGGTCCCGGCGGGATGGACGATGCCGTGGGCGTCGGCGTAGTCGCGTATCGCCTTGGCTAGCGGGTGGAGCGAACCCCGCTCCACGGAGGCTGCGATGGCGATCATTTCCCGGGGGGTGATTTCGGGCTCGGCCTGGATGTCGAAGAGGATCGGCCTGCCGCAGGTGAGGGTCCCGGTCTTGTCGAAGACGGCGACCCTGACACGGCTCAGGCGCTCCAGGATGTCGCCCCCCTTGAAGATCACCCCCATCGATGCCGCGGCCCCGGTCCCGGCCAGAATCGCCGTCGGGGTCGCCAGGCCCAGGGCGCAGGGGCAGGCGATGACCACCACGGCGAGAGCGATCATGAGGCTCTCGCCGAACGGGGTCCCGGCAAGGTAGTGCCAGCAGAAGGTGGCGAGCGACGTGACGAGGACCGTCGGGACGAAGAAGGCGCTGACCCGGTCGGCGACCCCCTGGATCGGCGCCCGGCGGCTCTGGGCCTCCTCCACGAGGCGCGCCACCCGCGCGATGAAGCTGTCCGACACCTCCCTCTCGCACCGCACCCGGACCGCGCCGGTCAGGTTGCTGCTCCCGGCGATAACCGCGTCCCCCGCCCTTTTGAAGAGCGGCAGCGCCTCTCCGGTCGCGGCCGACTCGTCGATGTCGGTGCTTCCCTCCTCGATCCTGCCGTCCGCCGGGAACCGCTCGCCCGGGGAAACCAGGATCAGGTCGCCGGGGCGAAGCTCCGCCGGGTCGACGCGCTCCAGATCGTCGCCGCAGAAACGTTGCGCCTGCTGCGGGCAAAGGCCCAGGAGCCGTTCCACCCCTCCAGCCGCCTGTCTTTTCGCCGCGTTCTCCAGGAGCCTTCCGGCCAGGATCAGGGTGACGATCATCGCCGCCGTCTCGAAGTACACCTCCCCGCCGGCAAAGGTGGCGTAGACGCTGTAGGCGTAGGAGGAGAGGGCGCCGATCGAGATCAGCAGTTCCATGCTCGGCGCCCGGTTGACCATGGCGCGCCAGGCGCCCGAGAGGAAGGGCCAGCCGCAGTAGAAGACGACCGGGGTGGTGACCAGCAGCGAGAAGAGTTGCAGGTACCCCTTCATGACCGCGTCGATCCCCTGGAAATAGCCGGCGTAGAGGGCGAAGGAATAGGCCATGAGCTGCATGGTGAGAAAGATCGCCGTCCCGAACCGGTACAGGAGATCCTTCTGCTCGCGCCGGTTCACCTCCTTCGCGGCGCTTTCCGTGTAGGGGCGTGGCGCATAGCCGACCCGGTCGATGCGGGTGAAGATGGCGGCGGGAGAGGTGAGTTCGGGGTCGAAGATGACGCGGGCGCGGCCGGTGGCGTAGTTGACCCGGGCGTCGAGCACTCCGGGGAGAGAGGCGATGATCTTCTCGTTCAGCCAGACGCAGGAGGCGCAGCGGATGCCGTCGATGATGATGTCGATGGCGCTCCCGGAGTCGGCGGGATAGACGAAGCGGGCGAGGTAGCTGTCGTGGTAGCCCCCCTGGAATGCCTGGGGCGCCAGGCCGCTCTCCTGCCACTCGCGTCGCCGGTAGAAATCGGCAAGCCCCGCGCCGCTGATGAGGAGGTAGGCGCCGTGGCAGCCGCGGCAGCAAAAGCCGACGGTCGTATCGCCGGAGCGTTCTTCAACCAACCCCCCGGGGGGGATGTCGGCTCCGCAGTGGAAACATGGGGAAAGTGCCTGTTTCAATAGAAGAACACCACCCTTTGGCTGGCGCTCGCCTCGCCCCTGCTGAAAAGGAGGGTCCCCTGCAGGTCCCCTTCGGCCGCGGCGGGACGCGGGGCGCGGAAGATGCCGGGGGACGATTCCGAGAGCGTCACCGCTTCGTTTCTCACGGTTGCGCTGCGCCCCGGCTGGAAGAAGAGCTTTCCCCCCGCTACCGGCGCGCCCTGCTCGTCGTTCACCTTTACCAGCAGATCGCTTCCCTGGATCGATGCGGAGAGGGACCAGCCGAGGCCGGGGTTCCTGGCGCCGCTTCCGGTCTGGCCGTAGTGCAGGCCGTTATTGTAGTACTCGGCGTCGACCACGCGGCTGCCGCGGCGGGTGGAAAGGAGCAGCGTCGCCGCCATGCCGAGGAGGAAGATCCCGAACATGAGCGAGAGGGCGATCTTGTAGCTGCGGCCGGTGCTTTTGGTGGATGACGGCATGTAAACTTCCTCCAAACTATAATCTACCTTGTCCTACTCCCCCTCGCCCTCCGGGAGAGGGACGGGGTGAGGGCGTTGCCGTCTGCGACACCTCGCTTCGTGGCACCGCCCTCACCCGGCCTTCGGCCGCCCTCTCCCGGAGGGCGAGGGCTCTTCTCTCGTTCCCAAGCTCCACGCTTCAGCTTGGAAACGCGTCCGGTCACTCAACGGCGACCGGCAGCGGGCTCACCGCCACCACCTTGCCGCCGGCGACGAGCCGGAGTTCCATCGTGCGCCCCGCAGCCGGCGCGGGCTTCAGCTTCAGCACCAGGTCGACCTTGCGGTTCGCGTTCGCCGCCACCTTCAGATCCCGCACCGGGCCGATCAACTGGGCCGATTCCCCCGGCGCCTGGCCCACTTCCAGCGAAAAGACGGCCGGGGAGGTGCCGCGGTTCTCGACATAGGCGATGTAGAAGTTGACCAGGGAGCCGTCGGGAAGCTTCCTCACCTGGGCATTCGCCGCCCGCTGCACCTTGAGGGTCGCCTCCTTGCGGGTCGCCACCCCAGCAACCAGAAGGCTCACGAGGAGCAGGATGACCCCGGCCATCAGCAGCGCCTTGCGGTTCACCGGCCGGGGCTCGCCGGGAGCCGTCCTGCCGAAGGTGTAGTGGATCAACCCTCCGAGCCCGCCCGGCTCCATGACGTCCCGGCAGGCGTCGAGACAGCGCCCGCAGTTGATGCACTCGATCTGCAACCCGTTGCGGATGTCGATCCCGGTGGGGCAGGCCCTGACGCACGCCCCGCAGCGCAGGCACTTTTCCTTCAGGTCCGGATCGAACTCCAGCGTCAGCGTCCCGCGCTCCATGGTCATCAACTGGATGCGCCCGTAGGGACAGACGGTCTTGCAGAAGGTGCGCCGCACCAGGGCGAGGTCGAAGTAGACCAGCAGGAAGGTGCCCAGAAGCGATATCCCCGCCATCGTCCCTATCTCTCCCGAGAAGAGCCTGTCAAAGAACTCCCTCGGCTCGATGAAATACCAGACCATGTTGCAGGCGACCAGGGCCGATACCGCCGCGTAGAGGATCTGCCGTGCTGCCGCCCGTACCGGGGCGGGTCCCGCCTTCTTGAGCCGCGAATCGAACCAGTCCGCAAGGTCCGCCAGGGTGGTCTGCGGGCAGAGCCAGCCGCACCAGACCCTGCCAAAGAGCATGGTGACGAAAAGAAATCCGAAGACGAAGATCAGCACCACTATGAGGAGCAGGTAGAACTCCTCGATCCTCAGCGACGCGCCGAAGAAGAAGAGGGTCCTGCTCCCGGCGTCCAGGCGCAGCAGCGACTCTCCCCCCACCCGCAGGAAGGGAATCACCAGAAGGCACAGGGTTGAGAGCCACTGGACCCTCTTGCGCCAGGGGGCTATCCGCGCCCTGGTGTAGCGCCGGCTCAAAGCGACAGCAGGTATTGCACGAGCCCCTGTACCTTGTCTCCGGACAGGTCGTTCTTGAAGCCCGGCATCCCGCCCGGGCGGCCGTCCACTATGCTGCTGGTCACCTGCGGCGCCGTCTTGCCGTACTTGTACTCCTTGCGGGTCAGGTCGGGGCCTATCCCCCCCTTGGCGTTCTCACCGTGACACGAGGCACAGCGCGAGGCGAACTCCTTCTTCCCCTCGTCGATGAGATTGGTGCTCCTGATCTCCTCGTGGGTGCTGATCGCCTTCTGCTCGCTTTGCCCTTCCTTCTGCGCGGCAAGGCGCGCCTCCTTCGCCTTCTTTATCCCGGCGTATTCCGCGTGGGAACTCCAGCCGCTGAAAAGGTAGTACCCCATGAAGATCACGCCCCAGGTGATGAGCCCAAAGAAGAGGATTCTGAAGACGAGGGGGGAGCTTTTCTCGGCACGGTACCGTATGCCGTCGTATTCCTTATTTTCGTCGGACATCGCGTCCTCCTTTGCCATTGGCTTCGTGTGGCTTTTCGTCTTCCATCATCCGGTACTTGGGCTCCTCCCCCTTCGCCTTCCGTTTGCCGCTGTAGACGCGCGCCACGATGGCGGCGAAGACGAGGAAGAGGATGACGGTGACGCCGAGGTAGTAGACACTCGCCGCATCCATATCAGCGCCTGTGCTCGGACTTCAGGAAAGTGACCACCTTCCAGGTCCGCTCCTTGCCGAGGCTGTCGCCGAAGGCGGGCATGCTCCCTGCCGGTATGCCGCTGTAGACGATGCCGAAGACGACGGCGTCCGGCTTGTCCAGGTCCTTCAGGCTCGGGCCGACCTCCCCCTCCAGGTCCTTGCCGTGGCATTGGGCGCAGTGCTCGAGGTAGAGTTTCTTGCCCTCGGGGAGCACCGCGGCGTTGTCCTGGAACGGGTTCTTCAACTCTCCCAGCACCTCCGCCTTCCCTGTCTTTCTCCAGGGGATGTCGTTGCCGAGCTTCTGCAGGTAGGCGACCATGGCGTCCAGTTCGGTCTTCCCCGACAGCTCCGCGATCTGCGCCTGGGTGTAGGGGAAGTTGAGCGCCTTCATCTTCCTCTCGGTGAGGCTCGTGTCGAGCGGCTGCTCAAGGAATTTGTAGGCCGGCATGTTGGAGCGCGGCACCATGGAGCGCGGGTCCTTCATGTGTTTGACGTGCCAGGCGTCCGGGTACTTGCCGCCGATGCGCGCGACGTCCGGGCCGTTTCTCCTGGAGCCCCAGAGAAACGGCTGGTCGTAGGCGAACTCGCCGCTCTTCGAGTACTCGCCGTAGCGCTCCGTATCCGAGAGGAGCGGGCGGACCGTCTGGGTGTGGCAGTTGTTGCACCCCTCGCGGATGTAGATGTCGCGCCCTTCAAGTTGCAGCGGCGTGTACGGCTTCACCGAGGCGATGGCGAGCTTGGGATCGTTGATCCACCTGAAAGGGAGCACCATGGTGACGACGGTGCCGACCAGGATGGTGGCGGTGGCCAGGAGCAGGAAAATTATCGGTTTCTTCTCGATCGTCATGATGTCTCCCCCCTAGGCTCGTTGTGCCGCGGCCCGGGCCTTGCCGCCGGTGATGGTCTTGAAGATGTTGTAGAGGAAGAACGCCAGCCCGGCCAGGTAGATCAGCCCGCCGGCCGCTCTCATGTGCCAGTAGGGGTAGAGTTCGATCAGGGTTTCCATGAAGCTGTAGTGGAGGCTCCCGTCGGGGTTGGTGGCGTTCAGCATGGCCGCCTGCTGCACGCCGGCGATCCACATGCTGATGGAGAATATCAGCTGCCCGGTCAGCGCCAGCCAGAAGTGGAGGTTCGCGAGCGGGATGCTGTAGATCTCGGTCTGATAGACCTTCGGCACCGTGTAGTAGATGGCGGCGAAGAGCACCAGCGACACCCAGCCGAGCGTTCCCATGTGGACGTGGCCGGGGACCCAGTCGGTGAAGTGTATGAAGGCGGAGAAGGTCCTGACCGCCTGGCTTGGCCCCTGCAGCGTCTGCATCCCGTAGAAGGTGATGCCGAAGATGAGGAACTTGACCAGGTAGTTGTCGCGCATCTGGTGCCACTGGCCGTTCATGGAGAAGTAGCCGTTGAAGACGGCGGCCCAGGAGGGGGCGATCAGCATCACGGAGAAGCCCATGGCGAGCGTCTGCACCCAGTCCGGGACAGGAGCCCAGAGGAGATGGTGGGCGCCGGTCCAGAGGTACATGAAGATGAGGCTCCAGAAGGCGATCACGCCCATGCGGTGGCTGTAGATCGGGACCCCGGTCGTCTTGGGGAGGAAGTAGTAGAAGATGGCCAAAGGCGGCGTGGTGAGCACCATGGCGACCGCGTTGTGGCCGTACCACCACTGCACGTTGGCGTCGTTCGCCCCGGCGTAGGCGGAGTAGGATTTGGTGAGGGAGACCGGAATAGCCGCGTTGTTCACCAGGTAGAGGACCGCGACGCCCACCAGCGTGGCCAGGATGTACCAGAGCGAGATGTACATCTGCTCCTCGCGGCGCTTCACGATGGTCATCACGATGTTGACCGAGAAGATGACCCAGAGCACCACCACCAGGATGGCGACCGGCCATTCGAGTTCGGCGTACTCCTTGGAGCGGTTCATGCCGAGGGCGAGCGTCACGGCGGCAAGCGCTATCACCACGTTGAAGAGCCAGAGCTGCACCCGCGCCAGCCCCGGGCTCCAGAGGGGTGTCCTGGTGAGGCGCTGGGTGATGTAGATGAAGAAGGCCATGAAGCTCCCGATCCCCCAGCCGAAGATGCCGGCGTTGGTGTGGATCGGGCGGAGCCTGCCGTAGGTGAGGTAGGGGGGGAGGTTCAACTGCGGGAACGCGATCTGGAAGGAGATCAGCACCCCCACCAGCACCGCGACCAGCCCCCACACCATGCTCCAGATGATGAACCCCTTGACGATGTCGTCAGCGTAGCCTTCCTGTTGATTCATGCCGGCCTCCCGGAGATGTCTGGAACTCTCAGCCTCGGTGCTGTCATGCACAGGGCCATAGACTTCACTCATAAAGAGAACACAATATCGCGCGGTATAGGGACTTTGGCTGCTAGAGCGGCACTTCTTCCAGTAATTGACGGCCCTGTGTCATAGGAGGGGCCAATGAGGGAGAAATAACAACTTTTCAGTTTAAGTTGTTATCCGGGTTTAGCAAGCGCGGGAGGGGTATACGTGATCTTTTTGAGTCACTGCCGGACGGGATGGTCCGGAAAGGAGTGGCGGTGTCGGTTCTTAAATTAGATCATGCTAATTGACTGGCGAGGGTCATCCCGATAACCTTGTTCCTTGTTGGCGTTGGAGTAGTGGAGACAACAACTGCCGCAGACGGATACGGTCGCGAGGAGGCGCCATGAGCACCAGAGAACTGATCTTCTACTATGCGGGAGGAGGGGCGCTCTTTCTTCTATGCATCGCCGTCAGCTACTGGGCCGTGAACTTCTTCATCCAGCAGGTCGCGGCGCGGACCTGCCAGCGGTTCCGGGAGAGCATGATGTCCGAGGCGGAACGCGCCCTCCAGATCTTCCGCGAGGGGCTTTGCGAGCAGATCGTGCAGCAGGAAAACAAGTCGGACTCACTGGCGAAACTCTACTCTTTGCTGATAGACCTGTTGCGGGTCGGCAAGGAGTTCACCTCACGGCTTGCCGGCGGGGAACTGCTACAGGCGGAGAAGATGCTGAGGACCATACGGAGCACGGGTGAGAGCTTCGCGGAGGTGTACCAGAAGGAGAGCCTGCATTTCACCGACGATTTCTGCGCGGTGCTGAAGGGGTTCATAACGCAGCAAACGAGCGTGGTGCAGCGCCTTGAGACGGGGTGGAGCGAGTTGCAGCCGGATTCCGGGGACAAAAGCAACCGGATTTCAGAGATGAAGCAGGATTGGCTGCAGTTCGAGGACCGCGTCGGCAAGGTGATGGACGTCATGAGGAACGAGTTCCGCAAGCGGCAACCGGCTGGAAACGTGATGATGCGATGGCTGAATGAAACCCCGGTCTCCAGGGAGTGAGGTTCTGCCGGCTCAAGGCTCTCCCTCGTCTTTTCCCTTCCCCTTCGAAAGCGGTTCCGGCTTGCAGAGGTACTCTTCCTTTCTTGCAGCCCGTGCGCACTTCCGGCAGATAAAGCGCGGCATCCCCACTATTTTCTTCAACTCCTTCAGGTTGTCCTTTATTTCATCCTTGTCCCACTTGCACAGCTGCTTGATATCCTTGGGCATAGTTAGTGTTTCTCCTTGCGTCCGGACTGTCAGAGGTACGTGTTCTGTTTTGTTAGTTAAATTTAATGTTTTCCCGTTCCTGCACCGGTTGAAATGGCAATGTTTGTAGTTATAGTAAATCAACTTTTACAACACTGCAGTGATAAACAGTCAAAGGGGGAAAGTTTTTATGCCGATGTTTTGCCGTCAATGTGAGCAGGCCGCCAAGGGAGTCGGGTGCGATGTAGTGGGTGTGTGCGGCAAAAACCCCGAGGTTGCCGCCCTGCTGGACCTCATGCTGTACGGTCTGAAGGGGCTCGCCATTTACGCGGACAAGGCGCGCGGACTGGACGTGCGCAACAAGGTAGCGGACATGTTCCTCATCGAAGGGCTTTTCACCACCGTGACCAACGTCGATTTCGACCCGGTGCAGCTGGCCGGAAAGCTCAGGAAATGCTACGACCTGAAAGAGCAGGTCAAGGCGCAGTACGAGACGGCCTGCCGCGAGAAAGGTGTGCAGGCCGCGGCCGTCACCGACGGCCCGGCCGCCTGGGTGATAGCCGGCACGCTCGAGGAACTGGTCGCCCAGGGGCGGGCGCACGGGGTGAAGACCCAGCAAGCCGATGTCGACATACTTTCCGCCATCGAGATCATCGTCTACGGCCTGAAGGGTATGGCCGCCTACGCCGACCACGCCTTCATCCTGGGCAAGACCGACGAGGAGGTCTTCGCCTTCTTCCACAGCGCGCTCGCCGCCACCACCGACACCTCGAAGGGGCTGATGGACTTCGTCGGCATCGCCATGGAGTGCGGCAAGCTGAACATCAAGGTGATGGGGATGCTGAACGAGGGGCATGTGGAGCACTACGGGCACCCGGTACCGACCAAGGTGCAGCTGGGCACCCGGAAGAACAAGGCGATCCTCGTTTCCGGCCACGACCTGCGCATGCTGGAAGAGCTTCTGAAGCAGACCGAAGGAAAGGGGATCGACATCTACACCCATGGCGAGATGCTCCCGGCCCACGGTTATCCGGGCCTGAAGAAATACCCGCACCTGTACGGCAACTTCGGCGGCGCCTGGCAGGATCAGGCCAAGGAGTTCCCGAACTTCCCGGGCGCCATCATCTTCAACACCAACTGCATCCAGCGTCCGGCTGACAGCTACCAGGATCGCCTGTTCAGCTGGGGCGAGGTGGGGTGGCCCGGCGTCAAGCACCTCTCGGGGTGGCACTTCGACGAGGTGATCAATAAGGCCCTAGAGTGCCCGGACATGCCGGATGCTCCGGGGCAGGAGATCCTGACCGGCTTCGGGCACAACGCGGTTCTGGGTGTGGCGGACAAGGTGATAGAAGCGGTCAAGGGAGGGGCGCTGAAACATTTCTTCTTGATCGGCGGCTGCGACGGCGCGAAGAGCGGGAGGAACTACTACACCGAGTTCGCCGAGAAGGTGCCCAAGGACTGCGTCATCCTGACGCTTGCCTGCGGCAAGTACCGGTTCAACAAGCTCGAGTTCGGCGACATCGGCGGCATTCCGCGTCTGCTCGATGTCGGGCAGTGCAACGACGCCTATTCGGCCGTGCAGATAGCGCTCGCCCTGGCCGGCGCCTTCAACTGTGGCGTCAACGAACTTCCCCTTTCCTTCATCCTTTCCTGGTACGAGCAGAAGGCCCACATCATTTTGCTTTCGCTTTTGTACCTGGGGATCAAGAACATCAAGCTGGGGCCGGCGCTTCCCGCGTACCTTTCGCCCAACGTGCTCCAGTTCCTGGTGGACAACTTCAACATCGGCCAGATCGGCAGCGTCGATGCCGACCTGAAGGCGTGTCTCGGGCAGTAGCAGCAAGGCAGCAAGGCAAGGCAGCAAGGCAAGGTCGCAGCAGGGCAAGGTCGCAGCAGGGCAAGGTCGCAGCAGGGCGGAAAAACCAACAACAGGTCAAGGTCTCTTTTTTGCGTCAGGTCCCCCCAGGGCCTGGCGCCTTTTTTTGGTCAACGCCCCCTTGATTCAAGGGGGCGCAGGTGATCTGTGGCGGGGAGTTTCGCTAATGGGGAAGATTGAAACTAATGGAAAATGACCGGTTCAGGATTTATCGCGGCAGGCGCAGCGCCTGAAGGGGCAGAGCGAGACTGCTGCCGTAACTATCCACAGGGCTGCAAACACGGTAACTACGATTGTCATGGTTTCTCCTTTGCTGAAGGCGAAGGGCGGGACGAGCCGCCCCCTGCGACGCTGTGGCCGGGACTCCGGCCGGTGACTCTAGAGCTTGGAAGCCTTGGGGAACAGGATGTTGTTCTCCAGGTGGACATGCTTGTGCAGGTCATCCTCGAACTCGCTGAGTTTTTGATAGGTGACCATGAAGGTGTTGCAGACGTCCTCGGGAATCTGGTAATTCTTCGCCAGCCGCCGGATCTCGTGCATCGCCGCCCCTATCTCGTCGTGCTCGTGGTTCAGGACGGCAAGCGTTGCCTTCAGCTTCTCGACGTCCTTGGCGTCGTACGTGGCGTCTTCCTTCTTCATCGCCACCAGCTTCCTTATGGTCGGGAAGAGCTGTTCCTCCTCGTTTTGCAGATGTACCGCCATGTCGGCTGCTATGGTGTCGAAAATCTCCGAAATCGTTATCACCTCGGGGTGGTGCGCGCCGTGCACCTGGGCGATCTTGTGGGCGTAGGTCGCGATGGTCTGCGTGTTTTCCTTCAGGTAGGAGTGGTGCGTGTTCACTATGTAGTCCGCCAGGAACGGCAGTTCCCACGCGTCGTAGTTCTGGCTACGGTCCAGCGGATGCTCCGCCGCCCGGTCCAGTTCACGCTGCAGCTCCTTAGGATCTATCCCCCTGTCGCGGCATGCCTTTTCGAGGGTGACGTTCCCACCGCAGCAAAAGTCGATGCCGAATTTCTCGAACACTGCGGCGCTTCGGTAATCTCTGGCGACCACGGCGCCGACGGTTTCTGCATTTGATTTTTCCATCTATTCGCTCCCTTGACGGCTCTGGCGCAGTGGCGCGAAAACCGGTCCGTTCAGGAATTGGGGCAGGTGCTGCCGCGAGGCGGCAAATGTGCACCACGCCCTGTAGTCCCATAGTAGCACCGGTAGCGGTGCGAAGTATGACCGATGTCAAGAAAGCTACAGAAAAGGGGGGGCAAAAGGGGTAGAAGAGGGGGCGGGGAGGCCGGCGGGCCGGTCCCCGGGAGTGACGGTGGGGGTTACAACATTACCTTGGTTTCGTCGACGAACTTGCCGATTCCCCTGTCGATGGTGGAGATGTGCTCGATGAGCCACCCGGAAATGAAGCTGGCCATGGAGGCGAAGAGCTTCTGGCTCGGCCCTTCGACTTTCAGGCGCTCCTTGAACCTGCCGACCTCGTCGTTAAAAGCCAGGTGCTTCTGGCGATGGGCGGTGTAGTGGGGGAAGTTCACCTGCTGCATCAATTTCTCTTCGTCCTTGAAGTGTGTGATGGCGTACGCCTCGAGAAACCAGAACATGCGGATGCCTTCTTCCGGATCCTCGTTGGACTCGTATGCGCCGACAAAGGCATTGAACTTTTCGAAGAGAATCTTGTGCTGGATGTCGATTTCTAAAACGCCGATGGAAAGCGTGGGATTCCATTCAATTGCCACGAGGTGACTCCTTTTGCTCGAAGGTTGAACCTTCTATACCCCATCCGGCAAGGCTTTATCAATGTTTTTAATGATGAATTGCGCCCATTATAATGACCAGCTTCGACAGGGTTGTAACTCGTTGAAATTGACAGATTTTGACGCCTCGGCTATAGTGCGTGGGGGTCCAAAGCCGCAATCAGGATGTGGTTCATGCCCACTGTGCTAAGAAGCGGGACATACCGTTTCCATTTCTACTCGGACGAGGGGAAGGAACCTCCTCACGTCCATGTAGAAACGCCAGAAGGAGAATGCAAATTCTGGCTCGAACCGGTGCGTCTGGCCGGTAACAAGGGCGTCAACCCGTTCGTGCTAAGGAATATAGAGAGGCTGGTATACCAAAACAAGCAAATGCTCCTGGAGAAATACAATGACTACCATCGGTATTCAAAATGAGGTTGTTGAGCCGGCAGCTATCAGGGCGTGGGCTGAAAATCGCACCGTCTATGTCGAATTGACGGACGGGAGAATAATAGGCTTCCCTGCCAGCCGTTTTCCGCTGTTGGCGCAGGCGACTGACGAGCAACTCAAGGAAGTCAAGATCAGGTTGAACGGTTTTGCCCTTAGGTGGGAATGCCTCGATGAAGACATCACAGTTCCGGGGATAGTTGCCGGTAATTTCCCGTTGCCGTATGCGCTGAACTGATCTCTCTCCTGTAGTACACGTTCCAGCATCCCGCCAGATTCTATTCGAACTTCTTCCCCTCCCCGTATGTGATAGCAAATCATTTGCAATGACACCTCCGAACATGTTATCTCCCATTAAAGCGGTTGAGGCCCCTCATTCATTGGTTTCTTCGTCTCGCCTCACTGCGATGCATCGTCTACAGTCATAGTTGTCTTAGTAAGGGACGGACGTCCCTTGATCGGAGATTCCATTGGCCAAAAAAGGCAGGGCAGTAAACAGACGCAAACCTGCACCCGGCGGCCGCAAACCGCTGATCGCACTCCTCGTGGTAGCCGTTTTGATCGCCCTCGCTTTTTTCCTGCTGGAGCGCACGCGCAAGCCCGCGCCCCCCGCGAAGGTGGAAACTGAGGCGAAGCCGGCGCCGCGCCTGCCCGTCCCGCAGCACCCGGCTCCCGTGCAGCCGCAACTCTCCAGCGCCGAGCCGCCGGCCGCGAAGCCGCACCCGGCGACAGTCCCGCGCCAGAAGGGACCGGGACAGCTCGCCATCATCGTCGACGACATGGGAAGCAGCATGCAGGAACTCCAGACGCTCCTTTCCATCAAGCAGCCGATAACGTTCTCGATCATACCGAGCCTCGCCCACGCCAAGGGCGTCGCGGAGTCGGCGCACCAGGCGGGCGCGGAGGTGATGGTGCACATGCCGATGGAGCCCGAGGGATATCCTAAGCAGCGCCTGGAGCAGATCGGGCTGCTGCTGGCAATGGACGACCAGGAGATCGCCAACCGGGTGAACGGTTATTTCCGGACCGTCCCGTTTGCCGAGGGCGCCAACAACCACATGGGCTCGCGGTTCACGCAGAGTGCGGAGAAGATGGAAGTCGTGCTGAAGGTGTTGAAGGAGAAGGGAGTTTTCTTCGTGGACAGCAGGACCTCGCCTGCATCGGTCGCTTACAAGACGGCGCGGTCAATGGGATTGAAGTGCGGGACCAGGCAGGTGTTTCTGGACAACGTGCAGGATGAGGGGGCCATCGGCAAGCAGTTGGACGAGGCGGCAACAACAGCGAGGAAGCGGGGTGCGGCGATCGCCATCTGTCACCCGCACCCTGCGACGTTGCGCGCCTTGAAGAGGTTCATGCCCGAGTTGGCAGCAAGCGGCATAACCTTCGTCCACGCCTCGGCCCTCACCAACTGAAATCCGTTCAAGGTTCAACGTTCAAGGTTCAGCGTTGAAGGCCGCACTGCGGCTCTTGTATCCGAGCCCCGCGGAGTAAGGCGCGCGGGTTGCGGCCTTGAACTGAAAAACCGTTCAATGTTCAGCGTTCAACGTTCAACGTTGAAGGCCGCACCTAGGCTCTTGTATATGGGGTTGAGGTTAACCTTGAACATTGAACATTGAACGTTGAACAGGTTTTACAGCTGGGCCGCGATCCTCTTCTTCAGCCTGAGCATCTCCCGGTAGTTCTCATCCACCAGTATCGACGCGGGGTTTTCCCCGTTCACCGGGTGAACCATCAGGAAGGCGTCGCGCAGCCCTCCCTCGTACCCTGCCAGGGTCCCCTCCAGTATCCCCGAGAAACCGTCGCGCTCCGGGAGGCGGGCCAGCGGATACTTCTTCTTCAGAAGCTCGCTCCCCTCAAGATCGAAACGGTGGAAATCGATGGTGCCGGCCCTCTCTCCATCCCCGGGGTTGAGCACGAAGACGGACTCCCGCGCCGTGTGGTGTATCATCAGCCTGGTCGGGTCGTCTTTCGGGAGTTCCCGGTCGATCTTGAAGACGGCGGAGATCAGGAACCCGGTGAAGCAGTCCGCTTCCATGAAGCCGCTCGCGGCGCCGTCCGAACTCTCGCAGTAGTAGGAAACCTGCGACTGCTGGTCCAGCTCCTTGCCGCAGGCGAGGCAGACGCTCTTCAGTCCGGTCATCCTGCCGTAGTACTCTTCCTTCTTGCGCTGGTTCTCTTCCTTTTGCCACTTGTCGAACAGAACCGCCCTCGGCTCCTCGGTCTCGTAGAACTCCTTGAGAGCTATCTGTCCCAGCGCGGTGAACTGGCCGTAGACGTCGGTGCCGCGCCCGTGGGTGAGGATCGGGTAGATCTTCCCGTCCGGGTTCGTGTTGAGGCTTTCGACCTTGGGGCTCTTGGATATGAAGGTTTCGGAGCAGCGGAAGCCGCGGTTGATGGCGAACGCCTTCAGAAGGGTCTTCTGGTCCTTGAACATCCCTTCGAACTTGATCCGCTCGTCGATCAGGCAGGGGATGAGCGTGAGGCTCTTTCTGTCCAGCCCCCTCTTGTCGAACAGTTCGAAGATGTTGCGGCAGTTGTCCATGCTCGCCATGTCCTTGATCGGGACCAGGACCCGGTCGGCGGCGTAGAGTGCGTTCTGGGTCAGGACGTCGAGGTCCGGGCGGGTGTCGATGATCAGTATCCCGGGGATCTCGGACATAGCCAGCAGGCGAGCCAGCACCATCGGTCCCTTCAGCGAGTCGCGCAACTCAGGGAGGGAGGTCGAGGAGGGGATGTAGTTCACCCCGTACTGCCCGGTGTGCAACAGGTCCCGCGCCTTGGTTTCCAGGAGCAGGTCGGCGACGGAGCCGGTCAGCTTCTGCCCCTTGATGGAGAACATCTTGTCGATGGTGAAATGGTTGTCAAAGGAGAAGATGGAGACCGGGAGGTTCTCGTCGAGAGCCTTCAGGAAGATGGCGAGATTGGTCGCCAGTGTCGTCTTGCCCACCCCCCCTTTTTCGGAGGAAACAGTTATCACATAAGGGTAATTTTTCATGGCGGGCATACTATCATCGACCCGGCGTGACGGTCAACCGGTTTGACAGTGAGAGGGGCGCCATGATAGAACGGCAGAGCGTTCAGGCACAGTGCTAGGGCTCAATGCTGGATCGAATGCCCAGATGCGTTCCCAAGCTGGAGCTTGGGAACGAGGTTCAATGAAGCTCCCTCCCCTTCAAGGGGAGGGCCGGGTGGGGATGGGTGAAAAACCCGCCGATAGAGAGCCTGACAGATCATCAGAAGCTGCATCCGGAGGTCTTGTGGAACTTTTCAAGGAGCGGCGCGTCCTCACGGTGAGCGCCCTGACGGCGCTGGTGCGCGGCCTGCTGGAGGAGAATTTCGAGCAGGTCTGGGTCGAGGGGGAGATCTCCAACCTCGCCTGCCCGCAGTCGGGGCACTGCTACTTCACGCTCAAGGATGCCGGCGCCCAGATCCGCTGCGTCATGTTCCGCAACGCCGCCCGCTCCATCAAGTTCACCCCCAAGGACGGGATGCGCGTGCTGCTTCGAGGCAGGCTCACCCTTTTCGAGCCGCGCGGCGAGTACCAACTGGTGGCCGACTACCTGGAACCGCAGGGGATAGGGGGGCTGCAGCTCGCCTTCATCCAGCTAAAGGAGAGGCTTGCCAAGGAGGGTCTCTTCTCGGAGCTGCACAAAAGCGAGATCCCGAAGCTTCCCAGGAAGATCGGCATCGTCACCTCTCCCACCGGCGCAGCCATCAGGGACATCCTCACCGTGTTGTCGCGCCGCTTCGCCAACGTCGAACTGCTGATCGCGCCGGTGCGGGTCCAGGGGGAGGGGGCTGCAATCGAGATAGCCTCGGCCATCGACGATCTGAACCGGGTGGGAAACGTCGACGTGATGATCGTCGGGCGCGGCGGCGGCTCTCTCGAGGACCTGTGGGCCTTCAACGAGGAGGTCGTGGCTCGCGCCATCCACCGCTCCGCGGTCCCGATCATCTCGGCGGTGGGGCACGAGATCGACTTCACCATAGCCGATTTCGTCTCCGACCTCAGGGCCGCCACTCCGTCGGCGGCCGCGGAGCTGGTGGTCCGGAGCAAGGACGAGCTGACGGCGGAGCTGGAAGCCCTGGCGCACCGGCTCGACGTGTCGCAACTGCGGCGACTGGAGAGGGCCCGAGCCCTGGTGACGGCGCTGGCGCGGGCCGTGACCGACCCAAGCCGTATCCTCGGCCACCTCTCCCAGCGGGTAGACTCGCTCGACGCGAGGCTCGTGCGCGAGGCGGGGCTGATTCTTGATGACGCCTCGGAGAGGATCGTCACCCTTTCGGCAAGGCTCGCCCGGCAGAGTCCGGCCCTTACGCTTGAGCGAAGCGCGGAGCGGCTGGCGACCCTGTCGCTGCGCATGGACCACGCCATGATCCGCCGCCTGGCCTGCGCCTCGGAGAGCGTGGGACTTGCCTCCGGGACCCTCAACGCCGTCTCGCCACTTGCCACCCTGTCGCGCGGCTACAGCATCGTCCGCAAGCTCCCGGAGCGCTCCGTGGTGCGGCACAACAGCCAGGTGGCGCCCGGCGACAGGCTGGAACTCCGCTTCGCTTCCGGTTCCGCGCTCTGCACCGTGGACGCCTCCCGCGGGGAGAGTGAATCCTTGACGGCACCCCCACGATCGGTATAATAAGCGATCACTTTTCCCGAGTTTAATGATGGGTGAGTGAGCTGGATGGGAGAGGGGCGGGGGTTTGTCCGGCTACGGCCGCGAGGGGAGCCGGCGGGCGCGGTAACCGGAAACATAAATGGGGGCTATCGCCTCCGCCGCACACAATAAATAAGAGGATAACCAATGGCAGTCGAGAAGTTCGAGACCGCGCTGAAGAAGCTCGAGGATGTCGTCAAGAAGCTCGAGGGTGGGGAACTTTCCCTGGACGATTCCCTCAAGGCGTTCGAGGAGGGGGTGAAGTACTCCGCCTTCTGCAGCAAGAAGTTGAACGAGGCCGAGCGGAAGGTCGAACTCCTGATCAAGCAAAGAGACGGGAGTTTCACCACCAGGCCGTTTGAAGAGGAAGAATAGGATCCAGTGCAGGTGTTGGCCGAACAGGCCTGCTTCAATGCAGCTAAAATCAACCTGTAGGAGCAAAGCGAGAATATCTATGGATCTGAAGGATTACCTGAAACAGAGATGCCAGCTGGTAGACCAGGCCCTGGAGCGGTTCCTGCCGCCCGGCGGTGAACTGCCGGCCTCCCTGCACGGCTCCATGCGCTATTCGGTATTCGCCGGCGGCAAGAGGGTCCGCCCGGTGCTCCTCCTGGCGGCCTGCGAGGCGGTGGGGGGGACGGTGAAATCGGCCCTGCCGGCGGCGTGCGCCATGGAGATGATCCACACCTATTCCCTGATCCACGACGACCTCCCCGCCATGGACGACGACGACTTCCGCAGGGGAAACCCAACCAATCACAAGGTGTTCGGCGAAGCGACAGCCATCCTGGCCGGCGACGCACTGCTGACCGAGGCGTTCATCCTCCTCGCCGGCGACGGCGAAGGGATCGACCCGGCGGCGCGCCTCAGGGTCATTCATGAGATCGCCTACGCTGCCGGCTCCCGGGGCATGGTCGGCGGCCAGATGGTCGACATGGAGAGCGAGGGGAAAGAGGAAATAGACCTGGCGACCCTCTCTTACATCCATACCCACAAGACCGGAGCCCTGATCCGCGCCTCGGTGCGCGCGGGCGCCATCATCGGGGGAGCCGGCGAAGAGCGGCTGGCGCTTCTTTCCCGCTACGGGGAGGCGATAGGGCTCGCCTTCCAGATAGCGGACGACGTCCTGGACGTGGAGGGGACCACCGAGGAACTCGGCAAGGACGCAGGAAGCGACCAGGCCCGCGGCAAGGCGACCTATCCGGCGCTCGTCGGGCTGGAGGCGTCCAAGGCGCGGGCATGCGAGCTGGTGGACATGGCGCTCCAGGCCCTGGAGAGCTTCGACGACCGGGCCGAGCCGTTGCGCGCCATCGCTTCGTACATAGTCAAAAGGAAATCGTAATGCCCTCCATCCTGGATGGAATCATCGACCCGCGCCAGCTGAAGGCGCTTTCCCTGCGCGAACTGGAGATACTGGCCTGCGAGCTGCGCGCACGCATCATCGAGACTTGCGCCGCAAACGGCGGCCACCTCGCCCCGAGTCTCGGGGTGGTCGAACTCACCATCGCCCTGCACAGGGTGTTCGACTCGCCACTGGACAAGATCGTCTGGGACGTCGGGCACCAGGCCTACGCCCACAAGCTCCTGACCGGGAGAAACGAGAACTTCGGAACGCTCCGCAAGCTGGGCGGCATCAGCGGCTTTCCCAAGCGGGCCGAGTCTCCGCACGACTCTTTCGACGTCGGGCACTCCTCCACCTCCATCTCGGCCGCCCTCGGCTTCGCCGTCGCCCGCGACCTGAAAAAGCGCCACAACAAGGTGCTGGCCGTGATAGGCGACGGCTCCATGACCGGCGGCATCGCCCTGGAGGGGCTGAACCACGCGGGGGAATTGAACAAGGACCTCGTGGTGATCCTCAACGACAACGAGATGTCCATCTCGGAGAACGTGGGCGCCCTCTCCAACCTCCTCTCCCGCACCATCACCAGCGAGCACGTACACCGGGCGAAGAAGGACCTGGAGGCGTTCCTGGAGGGGCTGCCGATGTTCGGCAGGTCGGTGCTGAAGATCGCCAAGAGGGCCGAGGAATCTCTCAAGGGGCTCTTCACCCCGGGGATGCTGTTCGAGGCGTTCGGCTTCGAGTACATCGGCCCCATCGACGGGCACGACATCCCTAAGCTTTTGCTGACCCTGGAGAAGGTGAAGAACTTCGACGACGCGGTGCTGATCCACGTGCTGACCAAGAAGGGGAAGGGATACCCGGCGGCCGAGGCGAACCCGTCGCTCTTTCACGGCGTCGGCCCCTTCGACCCGCAGACGGGAAAGGTCCTCAAGGGGAAGGGAGGCGCTGCCTCCTACACGGCCGTCTTCGGCGAGACCGTGAAGAGGCTCGCCCTGGAGAACGAGAAGATAGTGGCGGTGACGGCGGCCATGCCGGACGGCACCGGCCTCACTCCCTTTGCCAAGGAGTTCCCCGACCGCTTCTTCGACGTCGGCATCGCCGAGCAGCATGCCATCACCTTTGCCGCCGGGCTCGCTGCGGAGGGGTTCCGTCCGGTCGTGGCGCTCTACTCCTCCTTCCTGCAGCGCGGCTTCGACCAGGTCTGCCACGACGTCTGTCTGCAGGATCTCCCGGTGCTGCTGGCCGTTGACCGCGCGGGGGTGGTGGGAAACGACGGGCCGACCCACCACGGCGTCTTCGACCTGTCGTACCTGCGTCAGCTTCCGGGGCTGACCGTCATGGCCCCCAAGGACGAGAACGAACTGCAGCACATGCTGGTGACGGCGCTTTCGTTGCCAGGGCCGTCGGCGGTCCGCTACCCGCGGGGAAACGGGCTCGGTGTTCCGATGGACCAGATCCTCGCGCCGATTCCGGTGGGGACCGGGGAGCTGTTGAGAGGCGGCAAGGACGGCGCCATCATAGCGGTCGGCACCATGGTGCAGCCCGCCCTGCAGGCGGCAGCTGCCCTCGCCCTCGAGGGGGTGGAACTGAGCGTTTTGAACGCCCGGTTCATCAAGCCGCTCGACCGCGACCGGATCCTCGCCCTGGCCGGGAGCAGGTTCCTGGTCACCGTCGAGGAAAACGTCCTCCAGGGAGGATTCGGCACCGCCATCCTGGAGCTTCTCGAAGAGAGCGAGGTGACCGGCGTGCGGGTGCTCCGTCTCGGTTATCCCGACAGCTACATCGAGCAGGGCGAGCAGGCCGAGCTGAAGGCCGCCTACGGGCTCGACGCCGCCGGCATAGCCGGAAGCATCCGCCACGCCATAGGCCGGCCGCCGTCCGACCTTCCGGCCCTGTCCGACCCGTCCGACCAGTCCGACCAGTCCGACCAGTCCGACCAGTCCGACCTGTCCGACCTGTCCGACCTGTCCGACCTGTCCGACCGGCCATGACGCCCCGCCGCGCCGCACTCCTGCTGCTGACCCTCGCCCTCTTCGTCACGGCCGCGCACGGCGGCGATTCCTCCTCCTACAGCTCAAAGGCCCGGGAAATGATCGACCGGGGCGAGTACGAGCAGGCGCTGGACGAGCTCAAGGCGGCTGTCTCGCTCTTTCCCTACGACCTCGCCCTGCGGAAGAGCCTCGCCACCGCTTACGCGCAGGTGGGGCAGCGTGAGCTGAAGTCGAGCCGGTACGAACAGGCGGCAGCCCACTTCGCGCTGGCGCGGGAACTTGCGCCGGATGCGAAGGATCTCGGCCTCATGCGCGGCATCGCGCTTTACTACGCCAAGAATTACGACGCGTCGAGGACCGAACTGCAGGCGGCCGGGGAGAACCCGGAGCCGCTCCTCTACCTGGGGAAGATCAGCTACGACACGGGAGATCTCAACGGGGCAATAGCCATCTGGCGGCGGGTGAAGGAACTCGACCCGGCGAACAAGAAGGTAGCGCCCCTGATGGATAAAGCGGAGCGGGAACTCCCGGTGGAGTCGAAGATGGACAAGGGGTTCAGCTCCATGTTCGACCTGAGCTTCGATGCGGAACTCCCGCCGGGGCTCTCCGCCGAGGTGCTGGACGCCCTGGAGAGGGCCTACAGCTCGGTCGGCGCCGACCTCGGAGTATTCCCCACCACGCGGATTCCGGTGCTCCTCTACACCAAGAGCGATTACAGCAGCGTGACCGGCGGGCCGGACTGGTCCGGCGGGCTCTACGACGGCAAGATCCGTCTCCCCGTCGGGAGCGCCACGAAGCTCACCCCGCAGATGCGGGGGATCATCTTCCACGAGTTCACCCATGTCCTGGTCGCCGAGCTGACCCACGGCAACGTCCCGACCTGGTTCAACGAGGGGCTGGCCCAGATCGAGGAATGGAAGGAGTTCGCTCCGCGCCACACCCCTGTCCTTGGTGCCGGTAAAGCGGTGATGCCGCTTTCGACGCTTTCCGGCTCCTTCACCTCGATGGCGGGGGGCGAGGCGGCCGTCGCCTACCAGCAGAGCTACTCCATGACGCAGTTCATGGTGTCGCGCTACGGCTGGTACGCGGTCCAGCAGGTATTGAAGCATCTGGGGGAGCGGGTCCCCATGGAGAAAGCGGTGGCGCAGGCCCTTTCCGACTGGTCGCTCGACCTGCCGGGGGTGATGCGCCAGTGGCGGGAATCACTCCCGCCTGCAGTGGGCAAGACAGGCGACTGAGTGAGCGTATGCTTTTTGTGGTTGTGCGTTTCTCGGGAAAGATTATAGTATCAGACAGATCGGACCGATCCGACTGATCGGTTCGATCAAGGAGTTTTTTTTTGATATTCGGCACAGGCGTTGACATAGTAGATATTACCCGCTTCGAAAACTTCCTGAAGCAGGGGAACGACTCACTGTTCGAAAGGCTTTTCACAGCTGGAGAAATGGCCTACTGCTCCGCGAAGAAACGGGGTGCCCAGCACTATGCCTTGCGTTTCGCTGCCAAGGAGGCTTTTCTGAAAGCACTAGGCACCGGTCTGCGCGACGGTATCAGTTGGAAGGACATGGAAGTGGTCAACGACGCACTTGGCAAACCGGAGCTGAAGCTTTACCGGCGGGCCGAGGAACTTTTCAACCAGGCGGGGCTCGGCGGCTGTTTCCTGTCGCTCTCCCACGATGCGGGATGCGCCATAGCCATGGTGGTGCTGGAGCGTTAGATGAAGGCGGTAACCGGACAGGTCATGCAGCTCATGGATCAAAGGGCGATAGGGGAGTTCCAGGTCCCCGGCATTGCCCTGATGGAGCGGGCCGGCAAGGGATGCGCCGATGCCGTGACGGAGAGGTTCGGCCCGGGAGAGGGGAGGACGGCGCTCATCGTCGCCGGCAAGGGGAACAACGGCGGCGACGGTTTCGTGATCGCCAGGCTCCTCGCCGAAAGGGGATGGGACACGCCGGTGCTTCTTGTGGCGGCAAAGGAGGCGGTGACCGGGGATGCGGCGGCGAACCTGGCGCGTCTCGCGCCGGAGACTGTGATCGCCGCGCCGCAGGGGGTGGCGGGGCGCGAGGGGCTATTGCGGCAGGCGACCGTCATCGTGGACGCACTTTTGGGCACCGGCGTGAAGAGCGAGGTGACCGGGGTCTACGGCGAGGTCATCGACATGATCAACGCGGCCGGTGCGCCGGTGGTCGCGGTGGATATCCCCTCCGGCGTCGACGCCGGGAGCGGGCGCGTGCTTGGACGTGCGGTGCGCGCCGAGATGACCGTCACCTTCGCGCTCCCGAAGCTCGGGAACATCCTGCATCCGGGCGCGGAACTCTGCGGGCGCCTCATCGTCGCCGACATAGGGATGCCCGACACGGTCGTCGCCGAGGCCCCTGGTTGCGAGTTCGTCGACCTCGACTGCGCCAGGGGGCTTTTTTGTCCCCGCGCCGTCGCCGCCCACAAGGGGAGTAACGGTCACTGCCTCGTTGTCGCCGGGAGCACCGGGAAAACGGGCGCCGCGGCCATGGCTGCCAACAGCGCCCTGCGCACCGGCGCCGGTCTGGTCACCCTCGCCATCCCTGCTTCCCTGAACCCGATCCTCGAGGTGAAGAGCACGGAGGCGATGACGCTCCCGGTGGGGAGGGGAAACGTCGAGTACCTCCAGGCGGGCGCCCTGGGCGAACTGCTTCGCGCGGCCGGCGGCAAGGATGCGGTGGCACTGGGGCCGGGGCTAGGCACAGCTCCCTCCACCGTTTACCTGGTGCAGTCGCTTATTCCCGCCCTCGCCGCAGCGCTCGTCATGGACGCCGACGGGCTGAACGCGGTGGCGGCGAACCGGGAGATCCTCCTGAAACGACGCGGGCGGGTGACCATCCTCACGCCGCACCCGGGCGAGATGGCGCGCCTTTGCGGCTGCACGGTCCCCGAGGTCGAGGCCGACCGGATCGGCTGCGCACGGGAGTTCGCCGCACGCTTCGGGGTGCACCTGGTCCTCAAGGGGGCGCGCAGCATCATCGCGGCGCCCGACGGCAGGGTGGCGATCAACGGCAGCGGCAACCCCGGCATGGCCACCGGCGGGATGGGGGACGTCCTCACCGGCGTGATCGCGGCGCTGGTCGGCCAGGGGTACGACCCCTTCGCCGCCTGCCTCTTGGGAGTCTTCATCCACGGCCATGCGGCCGACCTCCTGGCGGAGAGCCACGGCACCCAGGGGCTTACCGCCACCGATGTACAAGACAGGCTGCCGATGGCGCTTCGCAACCTGTCACGCTGAAGCTGCGGCTGCACGATGTTCTGAAACAACAAAGGGAGAAAGACCATGCTCAAAGCCAAAGACATAATGACCACAGACGTCATCACCGTGCGCCGCGACACCACGGTCAGGGATCTCGCCAAGCTCTTCGCCGAGAGCCGCATCAGCAGCGTCCCGGTCGTGGACGATGCGGGTGAGCTGATCGGTATCGTCTCCGAGAGCGATCTTATCGAGCAGGACAAGAACCTGCACATACCGACCGTGGTCTCCATATTCGACTGGGTCATCTACCTGGAAAGCGACAAGCGCTTCGAGAAGGAACTGCAGAAGATGACCGGCCAGACGGTAGGCGAGATCTACTCCGAGGAGGTGCTGAGCGTAGGGCCCGAATCGCCGGTGAGCGAGGTGGCCGACATCATGACCAGCAAGAAGATCCAGGCGGTGCCGGTCGTCGAGGGACGGCGCGTGGTCGGCATCATCGGGCGCATCGACATGGTCAGGACCATGATAGGTTAGTGCCGATGCCGTCCGTTACAACCAGAAGCTGGCAGGAGACGGTCGAACTCGGGTCGCGTCTTGGCGCGGTGCTGGCGCCGGGGGACTTCATCGCCCTGGTGGGGGAACTCGGGGCCGGCAAGACCCAGTTCGCCAAGGGAATCGCCCTGGGTCTCGATGTCGATCCCGGGACCCCGGTGACGAGTCCCACCTACACCATCCTCAACATCTATGAGGGGCGGCTCCCCCTGTACCACTTCGACCTGTACCGCCTGAACGGTCCGGAAGACGTGGAGAACCTCGGCTTTGACGAGTACTTTTCCGGGGACGGCGTCTGCGTCATGGAGTGGGCCGAGCGCCTCGGCGACGGGATGCCTCGCGACGCCCTGACGGTGTCGCTGGACCACGCCGGGACCGAGGAGCGTTCCGTCTCCTTCCTGGCTTCCGGGCCGAGGGCCCGTGCCATCTTGCAGGCCCTTTTCCCTGCCTGACCACGCTGCCGCAGCGCAGCTTCAAACGCCGGATTGTGATACCGCTTACATAGATCCGCCCCGCATCGTCACGGCTGCAACGAAAGCCTCTTCCGCCCGTCGGGAGGGGCTTTTTATTCCCCTCCTCGTCCGGCTGCCAAAAAAATTGCCCGGTTCCCTTGTCCTGGAGGGGATTCAGTAAAAAAATGTTTTGACCCACAGGTATATTCTTGCTAATAAAGGTGGTTCCAACCGCCGGAGGATAGAAGATAAGGCGGATCAACAGTTGAGTTCAAGGAGGACTGACATGGCTTTGGTGGTCCAAAAGTACGGCGGCACCTCGATGGGTTCCGTCGAACGGATTCGCAACGTCGCCAAGAGGGTGGCAAAAACCTACGATGCCGGAAACGACATGGTGGTGGTAGTATCAGCCATGGCAGGCGAAACTAACAAGCTGGTGGCGCTCGCCAACGAGGTATGCGAATTCCCGGACAACCGCGAATACGACGTGCTGGTTGCGGCGGGTGAACAGGTCTCCATCGCCCTGCTGGCGATGTGCCTGAAATCGATGGGATACAAGGCGAAGTCCTACCTGGGCTTCCAGGTCCCCATCGTCACCGATACCGCCTACAGCAAGGCCCGCATCGAAAACATCGACGACACCAAGATGCGCAACGACATCAAGGAAGGGACCATCCTGATCGTCGCCGGCTTCCAGGGCGTCGACGAGTTCGGCAACGTCACCACCCTGGGTCGCGGCGGCTCGGACACCTCGGCGGTCGCTCTCGCCGCGGCGCTCAAGGCCGACGTCTGCGAGATCTACACCGACGTGGACGGCGTTTACACCACGGACCCCAACATCTGCAAGGATGCCAAGAAGATCGAGCGGATCTCCTACGAGGAGATGCTGGAACTCGCCAGCCTCGGCGCCAAGGTGCTGCAGATACGTTCCGTCGAATTCGCCAGCAAATACAACGTCGATGTCCATGTCCGCTCGAGCTTTAATGACAATCTCGGAACCATGGTTACCAAGGAGGATAAAGAAATGGAAGCAGTGCTCGTCTCGGGTATCGCCTATGCCAAGGATGAAGTGAAAATAGCAGTGATGCAGGTCCCGGACAAGCCGGGGATCGCCGCCCAGCTCCTGTCGCCGCTCTCCGATGCCAACATATCCGTCGACATGATCGTGCAGAACGTGAGCGAGGCGGGTTCCACCGACTTCACCTTCACCGTGCCCCAGGCCGACTACAAGAAGGCGCTGGCCATCACCCAGGAGACCGCCCAGGTCATCGCCGCCAAAGCCGTAATCTCCGACCAGAACGTCAGCAAGGTTTCCATCGTCGGCCTCGGCATGAGGAGCCACGCCGGTGTCGCCACCACGATGTTCAAGGCGCTCGCCGCCGAGGGGATCAACATCCAGATGATCTCCACCTCCGAGATCAAGATCTCCGTCGTCGTCGACGCGAAGTACACCGAGCTCGCCGTCAGGGTGCTCCACGACGCCTTCGGCCTGGCAGGAGAGAAATAGAACCCGTTCAACGTTCTACGTTCAACGTTCCAGGTCAAACCCTTTGCCTTGGTGCGTTGATCGTAGAAAGAACGGTTGCCGGTTAACGTTGAACATTGAACGTTGAACGTTGAACGAATGGTTTTTAAAGGTGGGGACATGAGCCTGGTGAAACTTTACGATACGACGCTTAGGGACGGGACGCAGGCGGAGGACATCTCCTTTCTGGTAGAGGACAAGATCCGCATCGCCCACAAGCTGGACGAGTGCGGCATTCATTACATCGAGGGGGGATGGCCCGGGAGCAACCCCAAGGACGTCTCCTTCTTCAAGGACATCAAGAAGGAGAAGCTCTCCCAGGCGAAGATCGCCGCCTTCGGCTCAACCCGGCGCGCGAAGATCACCCCGGACAAGGACCAGAACATCCGCACCCTGGTGCAGTCCGAGGCGGACGCGGTCACCATCTTCGGCAAGAGCTGGGATTTCCAGGTGCACGAGGCGCTCAGGATCCCGCTCGAGGAGAACCTGGAGATGATCTTCGACTCGCTGGAATACCTCAAGGCGCGCATGCCGGAGGTTTTCTACGACGCCGAGCATTTCTTCGACGGCTACAAGGCGAACCCCGAGTACGCCATCAAGACCCTGCAGGCGGCCCAGCAGGCGGGCGCCGCCTGCATCATCCTGTGCGACACCAACGGCGGCACCATGCCGTTCGAGGTCGCCCAGATCGTGAAAGACGTGCAAAAGGCGATCTCCACCCCGCTCGGCATCCACGCCCACAACGACGGGGAGTGCGCCGTCGCCAACTCCATCATCTCGGTGGACCAGGGGATCGTGCAGGTGCAGGGAACCATCAACGGCTTCGGCGAGCGCTGCGGCAACGCGAACCTCTGCTCCATCATCCCGGCCCTCAAGGCGAAGATGAAGCGCGACTGCATCAGCGACGCCCAGATGCGCACCCTGCGGGAACTCTCCCGCTACGTCTACGAACTGGCGAACCTCGCCCCCGACAAGCACCAGCCCTACGTCGGCAACTCCGCCTTCGCGCACAAGGGGGGCGTGCACGTCTCTGCCATCCAGCGCCACCCGGAGACCTACGAGCACATGAGGCCCGAGCTGGTGGGGAACACCACCCGCGTCCTGGTCTCCGACCTCTCCGGCCGCGCCAACATCCTCGCCAAGGCGACCGAGTTCAACATCAACCTGGACAGCAAGGACCCGGTTACCCTGGAGATCCTCGAGGACATCAAGGCGATGGAGAACCGCGGCTACCAGTTCGAGGGGGCCGAGGCATCCTTCGAGCTCCTCATGAAGCGGGCTCTCGGGACGCACCGGAAGTTCTTCTCCGTGATAGGTTTCCGCGTCATCGACGAGAAGCGCCACGAGGACGAACTCCCGATTTCCGAGGCGACCATCAAGGTTAAGGTGGGAGGGAAGATCGAGCACACCGCGGCGGAGGGTTCCGGCCCGGTGAACGCCCTGGACAACGCGCTCAGAAAGGCGCTGGAAAAGTTCTATCCCAAGCTAAAGGACGTGAAGCTCCACGACTACAAGGTCCGCGTGCTCCCCGCAGGGCAGGGGACCGCCTCTTCCATCCGGGTCCTCATCGAGTCCGGAGACAAGGAGGCGCGCTGGGGAACCGTCGGGGTCTCTTCCAACGTCATCGAGGCGTCGTACCAGGCGCTGGTCGATGCCATCGAGTTCAAGCTGCACAGGGACGAGGAGGCGGGGGCGCCCAAGAAGTGATCTCCCGCGGCAGCCGCCTCGCACTCTGGTGCCTCGCCCTGCTGCTCTCCTTGTCGCTTTACCTTAGAGGCCGCGTCCCCACCGCAACAGGTGAGGGCGCGGCCTCGTTTCGTTCCGGAGCGGAAACGGTGACGGTCCGGCTGGCGGGGGATTTCGCGCGCCCGGGCGTTTACCGGCTGCCGAAAGGGGCGTCGCCGCTCACCGCCATTAAAATGACGCTCCCCGCCCATGCCGATGCAGCCGGCGTCAACCGGCTGGCGCCGCAGCCGCTGAAGAGCGGCGACGTCGTCACCCTGAGGTTGTCCGGTGCAAAAAACCCCTCAATTTCAATCACTAAGATGCCCGTAAAGGAGCGGATGCTGCTCGGGATCCCGCTGCATCCGGACGAACTGGACCAGGGGGAGTGGGCGCTTCTTCCCGGCATAGGGGAGGCGCTTTCTGAGAGGATCATCGCCTACCGTCATGAAAATGGCGCTTTCGGTTCGCTGGAGGGGGTGCTGCGGGTCCCTGGAGTCGGTCCGGGGAAGCTTTCTCTAATCCAAAAATATTTCTAATGACCCGTAACGGTGCTTTTTATCGACAGTTGTTCCGGGGAGATGGCTCATTAGCATTACAACAACCTCATAATTGTTTTCTTGGCATGTAAGGTGAAATGTAGCTTCCCACACATGAAGTTTTTTAATCAACTCTGGATCTGGGGGAGGTAGCTTATGAAATGCCCGAAATGCAAAGGAAGGATGTTCGCCGAGAAATACTACGACTTTGTCAGGTCCTTCGACGCCTGGAAATGCACCTGCTGCGGAGAGGTCCTCGACCCGACCATCCTGGCCAACAGGGCGAGGAACTTCAACAGCCTGCTCGGCTGATATGTAACGGCAACCTAAAATGCAATATAGCAAACAATTCAAGGGGCTTGGCCGATTGCGGTTAGGCCCTTATTGTTTGTGTGCAACCTCTCGTGCAACCTCTGATTGCCATACCCGTTAATGAATCCTGCCCATCGGTTGCACTTACAGATTAACAACCGTGACCGGCAGTGAACAAACTATCGTAGCGGCAACTCTCGGGGGTGTACCTGTATGGCGGTAAGCATCATGAAGCGGAAAGCGGTAGTTGAGGCAACGGGGATGTGCTACACGAGCATCTACAACAAAGAAAAGCTAGGGACGTTCCCGGCACGTAGAAAGCTGGGCATCCGTGCTGTAGGGTGGGTGCGGTCTGAAGTGGAAGATTGGATCGAGAAACTAGCTTGTGCGTAACAGGTCTGGCAGAACGTTCATGACCAAGTAGGGACTAAGGCTCTTCTTCACGGAGGGCTTTAGTTCAGGACTAAATTGATTCGATTGGTCTTGTTGTCTGTGAGCTACTGAATGGTGAAATGGTACTGCTGATACGTGAGGGTGTTCTGACTTCTGTAAGCCGCGCAGGTTCCCCATGGCCACTGTGCAGGAATCGGAAGCGGTCCCGATCTGAACAGAGCGAGGAAGCGGGCGAGGTTGACTTGTGGCGGGTCTTTGGGTGCCGGAGCATACCATGGCAAGGGCTGGACAGGTGAACGTCTTGATACGGGTACGGCGTAGTCCTGGACAGGTGGGGTATCCGCTCGGGGCTATGCCGTGCTCGTTTGCGCGTGCATCTATCTCCTTTTGAACATCCTGGTTACCCGACCTAAACCCTTGATTTACACACACCTATTGAATGATTACAGTAGCTTCTGCTGGGCAATGGTTGCACTTACAGAGTAAAGAACCGGAACGCCGCTGTGTCTCGGGCGAATACGAGGCTAGCGTGTACAACTTTAACTCATATATTGCGGGTGCTTGCAAAAAACCAGTATCTATTAACCACGTTATCACAAAATTATTGTATTAGTTCTTGATTAGTTCTTAGTTGAGTATTGTATTAAACCAGTATATACACAGATTACGCTGCTAGTAACCTTACCTATTTACCTTTGATGTAGGTAACTTGTAGTTACTTGCTTTAATTAACATAAATGTGTGTTCTTGTTACCAGCTAATTTATAACCAGCTACGCTGTAGTATACTAACTCGCTTCGCTCAGCCCTTAACTACTTCACTACGCTTACGCTCCGTTCGTAGTTTGTTCCCATGCATTTTGTCGTAGATGCACAAATCGTATCTATCAATTTTCGTGATAATAACAAACACCCGTTTATCCTTGGTTGTTCTCTTGGATAGCGGGTGTTAGATGTTCTCTTACTTGCGTATGTAGGTTCTGCTATACCTTGTTTTCCTTGGCTATTCGGTAGACGCTTGCAACTCCGATGTTGAGGGTATCCGCGACAGCTTGCTTTGTTTTGCCCTGGGCGAGTAGTTCCAGGACTTGCTTAGCCTGTGCCTTGGCCGTTGGCTTGCGTCCCTGGTAGACACCCGCTTGCTTAGCCTGTGCGATACCTTCTAGCTGCCGCTCTAGCATCATCTCCCGTTCAAAGGTGGCTATCGCGCCTAGCATGGTGAGCATGAGCTTGCCGGTGGCCGTGCTTGTGTTCAGGTCGATGTTCAGGACTCGGAAGGTCACGCCCTTGTCTTGTAGCCCTTCCACGATGTTAAGCAGGTGCTTGGTGCTCCTGGCTATCCGGTCTAGCTTGCACACCACCACCGTATCACCTTGCCGTGCATAGTCCAACATGGCCGCTAGTTCTGGTCTGTCCTCCTTGGCCCCGCTTGCTTTCTCCTGGTACACCTTGTCACAGCCTACACCCTGCAATTGCGTTAGTTGAGCGTCTAGGTTCTGGTCGGTCGTGCTTACCCTCGCGTAGCCGATGGTTGCCATGTTGACACCTCCTGTTTCTATCAATAGGTTCAAGATGCTGTGATAATAGCCTATCAAAACTCGGATGTCAACCCTTATGATAGATTATTTCAATGCTTCTTGATGCTATCACTAGGGCGTGGCCTATTGATAGTGTGGCTGCTACGCTTGGGCGTTAGCTGTCGGGCCTTTTCCATATAGAACGAATCTTACTAATAGGCGTAAGATGTAGAGCGTCATCAACGCAAGCAACGGTAGCACTATACAGACACATATTGTGAAAGCTATTGTGTCTTCTTTATATCTCTTCTCTGCTTTCATGAGTAACATTGATTCTTCATTTAATTGCTTGCGTAAATGCCGGACTTCATTTCCTATTGCTTCAGGTGATACTTCATCTCCATGGTTATTGGGGGCCATGTATTTATAGTGCTTACGTAGATAGTTGTCGCTTATATGAAAAGTAGGGCTCCTTCCAGCTGGTCTTTCAATGTTGGAGGGGTGGTCGTAAGAGAAAGTATCATTTGAATCTAAGTCACTTAGCTGTAATGGGTAACATGAGAATGTGCCTGACAATGAATCTGTGCATACGTAGTAACTGGGTGCCGTGCTTTTGTAACGGAAGTATGCAACCGGAACAACAGATGCGAGTGACAATATTGCAACAACAACTGAGAATCTGTTTAAGGCACCTTTACGCATCGTTACTTGCTCCTTTAGTGTGAGGGTTGTAGACAGTGCAAGATATAAATATTGCCAATGAGTAGCACGTCATGCACCGTTTGCCTATGAGTTTTATATGTATATGGAAAGTGCTATATAAAACCTCTGCATTTGCCATGGGTGGCCCTCTCAGCTGAAAGCTGGGCTATGCCCTTGGTTGGCCGCAGGTCGTGCCCTGGTGGTCATCCTCGGGTGTCGAACTGTGCGCGGATACTAAAAAGCCCCGCCCGATTAAGGGTGAGGCTGATATGTGTCTATATTTGACTTCTAGGCTAAGGCTATTCGGCTATTAAGCCATGATTCAACCTCGGTCCGTACCCATGCAACCCGTCCCGGTGATAGTTGCCGCCTTGCAGGGAACTTGCCTAGCTTCTCAAGGTTGTAGATGGTTGTGTAGCAAAGTCCGGTTGCTTCTACGATGTCCTTACGTTTCATTAGCATTGATCTTTCCTCCGGTTGGTATGTTCATTGAAGTTTGCTCTTGCCTACTTGATTAGTTCCAGCAATTCAGCTTCCCACTTGATAAGTGCTAACTTCTTTTCTTCTTGGTAGGCGTATCTGTTATACACCCCGCTTATGCCACGCTTGGCATGGTTGAGTACAGCTTCGCAATGTTCTTCAATAATCTTTATCCTTGCCATGTGCGTTCTAGCAGTTCTTCTGAGGTCATGCGGCGTCCATCTAGGTAATCCATAGTAAGGGGTGTGATAGACATTGCCTTGCGTGTCAACCCTTGAAATACTTACTAGCTGTGACATGTGGCTCGTCTGGATTGGCTTGGCCATTCTCGGTGACGGAAAAATGTGCCCATCCGAGTCGCCTATTAGTTTAAGTGCGGTAGGTGTAAGGTATACTAAATGCTCTTTGCGAGTTTTTACCTTCTCTTTTGGAATTGTCCACCATTCTCCGTCTATTTCACTTCTGTGCATACTAGCTACTTCACCGGGACGCTGTGCTGTTACCAGTATGAGCTTTAGCGCCCTCTTTGTTTCTTCGCTGCCTACTCCTGCATCAATAGCGTCCCAAATAACTTTTATCTCCGACTCGCTAAGGCTACGTTCACGCGGTCCTGTCTGGAATTCGGATAGAGCTTTGCTTAAATTAGATGTCGGGTTAATTTCGATGTATTCACGGTCCACGGCGTACCTGAATACACCACTTGCAGCCTTTTGAACATTCTTAATTTGCCCCTTTGCACGATTGCCCACTTTCTCTAACAAGTCGATAATGTCTTTTCGCCGTATCTCACCTATGTGTTTATCTTTCCAAACAGGTAATAAGTCACACTTCAAAGCTCCGCTTATAGTCTTGACCCAATTAGCTGCAAATTTAGTCTCTATCTTTGCAAGATACAGTTCAGCCAACTTGCCGAATGAGCTATTTGATTCTTTGGCTTTAGCCTCTGTTATTGCTTTCTTGTGTTCTTGTGGGTCTATCCCCTTGGCCGCAAGCGAGTAAGCTGCTTGGTACTGCTCTCTTGCTTCAGCTAGCTTAACATGCGGATAGTTCCCCAGGTTCATTTCCCTCCGCTTGCCTTCATGGGTGGTGTAGATGAACAGGAACGTCTTGATTCCGCTTGGCATGACTCTAAGGGCAAAGCCTCTGCCCTCCCGGCTGTAGAATTTTGTGGCTTGAGGCTTGAGGTTGGATAGAAGTTTGTCGCTGAATTGCTTTCCCATGTAACCCTCCGTGCTCTGTGCAACCTTTATGCAACCTCTAAGCGGGTTGCAGGTTGCGGTTTCTCTCTGAATCACGCTGAACACTAATACAGAAAAAAACCTGTGATGTCAAGGTTATAAGTGGCTGTTGATTGCATGGTGTTGTGCCTTACTGAATGTAGCTGAAACATAACACTAACAGCCTGCTCGGCTGATAGAAAGCCACATAGCTTACCGAAAAAAGGGGGAACCGTGCGTTGCGCGGCCCCTTTTTTGTTTCCGGTCAGCGGCCATCTTCCGCTACACATCCTTCCCCTTCAGGTTCACCCATTCCCACCCGGACCCTCACTGCCATTAAGTAGGGGCGAATAATCATTCGCCCCTACTCCGGTTCTTCGCTGAAGCCGCCAGTCTTCCCCCCTCCCGACCTCCCCCCGCTGGGGGGAGGAGTAAGTGGTTACCTTTTCCTCTCTTTGTTCTTGACAGCATCGACCTGCTCCGCTATAAAGAAGATCAAATTGGTCCTAAAGGGTGTTTACTATGATGGAGCTGACCCGCAAGGGTGAATACGCGATAAGAGGGATCATCTACCTGGCGCAGCAGCCTCCGGGACGCGTCTCGCTCATCAGCGAGATAGCCGCGGCGGCCGAGGTCCCGCAGACCTTTCTCGCCAAGATCTTCCAGAGCTTCGCCAAGCTGGGACTGGTGACCTCCTCCCGCGGCACGGGGGGCGGCTTCGTCCTGGCGCGCCCGGCGTCGGCCATCACCCTGCGCGAGGTGGTCGAGGCGGTCGAAGGACCGATCCTGCCCAACCGCTGCCTGCTCGGAAGCGCCTGCGACAGGGGAGGGCCGTGCCGCGTGCACGGCATCTGGAAACAGGTGCAGACCGAAGTCGTCCACATCCTGGACGAGGTCACCATCGAGAGCCTTGCCCGCAGTCAAGACACGTAAAAAAATTTGCCGCCATTTAAGACAAATAAGGTCCTGTTTATCCCCTAGCCGCACTGGCATCAACCCAATCGAATCGGTCAACAAAACCCGGACACCGGCATAACTGAAATTTATTCAAAGGAGCGAGAAAGATGGATGTATTGGCCCTGAGCAAGCTGCAGTTCGCCCTCACCTGCATGTTCCACTTCATTTTCGTACCACTCACGCTGGGACTTTCGGTCCTGGTGGCGATGATGGAAACCCGCTACGTGATGAGCGGCAACGAGCTGTACAAGAGGATGACGAAGTTCTGGGGCAAGCTGCTCCTGATCAACTTCGCGCTAGGGGTGGTGACCGGGATCACCATGGAGTTCCAGTTCGGCATGAACTGGGCGGAGTATTCGCGCTACGTGGGGGACATCTTCGGCGCGCCGCTCGCCATCGAGGCGACTGTCGCCTTCTTTCTCGAGTCGGTCTTCATCGGGGTCTGGGCCTTCGGCTGGGAGAAGGTCTCCAGGCGGGTGCATCTTCTTTCCATCTGGCTGGTGGCGCTGGCGACCAACCTCTCCGGTCTCTGGATTCTCCTTGCCAACGGATGGATGCAGCATCCGGTAGGGTACGTCCTCAGAAACGGCCGCGCCGAGATGGTCGACTTCATGGCGGTGGTGACCAACCCCTATGGCCTGCTGAAGTTCGGCCACCAGATCGTTTCCGGCTACACGGTCGCCGCCTTCTTCGTCCTGGGGATCTCCGCCTGGCACCTCCTCAGGGGGCGCAACCGGGTCTTCTTCCGCTCCTCCTTCGGCATGGCGGCCGCCTTCGGCCTGGTCGCCGCCATCCTGGTCGCCGTGGTGGGCGACTTCCACGCGGCCGACGTCGCCAAGACCCAGCCGGCCAAGTTCGCGGCCATGGAAGCTGTCTGGGACAGTTGCTCCAACGCGCCCATGCACCTGATCGCCTTCCCGGACGAGAAGAACCAGTGCAACCTGGTGACCGGCCTCCCGGTGCCGGGGCTCCTGAGCTTCCTCGCCTTCCACGACTCCGGCGCGACCATCAAGGGGCTCAACTCCTTCCCCAAGGACGAGCGTCCCCCGGTGCTCCCGGTGTTCCTCAGTTTCCGCCTGATGGTCGGCCTGGGGACCCTGTTCATCCTGATGTCGGCCGCGTCCCTTTTCCTCCACCGCAACGGCACCCTGGAGAGGTACCCGGTCTTTCTGAAGCTCCTGGTGTACATGATCCCGCTCCCCTACATCGCCAACCAGCTCGGCTGGATCGTGGCCGAGGTCGGGAGGCAGCCCTGGATCGTCTACGGCATCATGAAGACCTCCGACGCCGTCTCCAGGGCGGTCACGCTGCCGCAGGTGATCGGCTCCTTGGCCGGCTTCACGCTCCTCTACGCCCTCCTGGGCTTTGTCGACATCTATCTCCTGGTAAAGTTCGCCCGCAAGGGACCTGAAGAGGCAACCGAGCCCGTGCGCGCCGCAGTCGGCAGGGCGCCCGAAGCGATCACCGTGACCGCCGCCGGCGCGGTATATAAATAAGGGGGGGAATTCCATGGATCTGCATATAGTATGGTTTGTGCTTTGGGGTGTCTTGTGGGGCGTCTACTTCATGCTGGACGGCTTCGTTCTCGGCGCGGGGATGCTGCACCGCGTGCTGGGGAAAACGGACGGGGACCGTCGGGTCATCATCAACAGCTTCGGGCCGGTCTGGGACGGTAACGAGGTCTGGCTCTTGACGGCAGGGGGCGCCACCTTCGCCGCCTTCCCGACCACCTACGCGCTCATGTTCAGCTACCTTTACACGCCGCTTCTGCTCCTTTTGTTCGCGCTGATCGTGCGCGGCGTCTCCTTCGAGTTCCGCGGCAAGGAGGAAGGGGCCGCCTGGAGGGGGTGCTGGGACTGGGCCATCGTCATCTGCAGCTTCGTTCCCGCCCTTCTTTTCGGGGTCGCCTTCGGCAACATCTTCGCCGGCCTTCCCATGGACCAGGCCGGCTACCACGGCTCGCTCGTCTACCTGCTCAACCCCTACGGGATCGTGAGCGGTCTGCTCTTCGTGCTCCTCTTCCTCGAGCACGGGGCGCTCTACGTCGCCGTCAAGAGCACCGGTTCCCTGAGCCGCTCCGCCGAGGATCTGGCGCGCCTGCTCTGGATCCCGCTGCTGGTGATAGCCGTCGTCTTCCTCGGTTACACCAACTTCGCGACCAAGCTCTACCACAACTACGTAGCCGCCCCGGTGTTCGCCGTGGTGCCGCTCTCAGCGGTAGCCGCCCTCCTTTCGGTGCGGCTGTTCCTCGCCAAGGGGAGGGCGCCGGCGGCCTTCGCCGCCTCCTGCGTGACCATCCTGGGCGTCGTCTTCACCGGCGTCATCGGGCTCTTCCCGAACCTGATCCCGTCGAGCCTCGATCCCAATTTCCATCTGAGCATCTACAACAGCTCCTCCTCCGAGTACACGCTCGGGATCATGACGACCGTTGCTTTCATTTTCGTCCCCATCGTGATACTGTACAAAATCTGGGCCTACCGGCTGTTCAGGGAGAGGCTGACGGTGGAGTCGGTGGCCGCCGACCACGAGGCGTACTAGCAGGGAGAACCCCTTACTCCGTCCCCCGGTCCGCCCGGGGGACGGAAAATAAAATGACTCCCCGATACCCCCTCAAGCCGCAGCGAGAGCTGCCGATATGTATTCCCAAAGCCTTTCCGAGACCTGTATTCAGCATTCTGTATTGACAAATTCTCTTGCTGTTTGTTATTTTACGCTCTTGTCGCGCGTGCTGAGCCAGCCGCGCCGGAGTAGGAGCCCCTTCCGGGAGGCAGCTTTTCAGCGGATGCCCCGACATGCCCGTCACCTGAATTCCCGCCCAGAGAACCATGCAAGAGGCAATTGCGGCTCAAGAGCCTGCCATAAAAAGCGAACAAAAGAGAGGACTTTTCATGCAGATCAGTGTTGAATCGGTCAACAGCATCAAGAAGAAGTTGAACTTCGAGATCCCGGCGGACAAGGTCTCCGCAGAGATCGACAAGGCCTATGCGGAGATAAGGAAGCACGCCGCCATCAAGGGGTTCCGCAAGGGCAAGGTCCCGATGGGGCTGATCGAAAAGCATTACGGCGAGAAGATGGCCGATGACGTGCTGAAGAACCTGGTGAACGATTCCTACTTCACCGCCATCAACGAGAAGGGGCTGAACCCGGTCTCCTACCCGAAGATCGAGAGCGACCTGCTGAAAAAGGGCGAGTCTTTCAAGTACTCCGCCACCATCGAGGTTTTCCCGGAGGTCGAGCTGAAGCAGTACGAGGGGCTCGAACTGGTCAAGGAGCAACTGGCGCTGGAAGAGGGCGTGGTCCCGGCGCGTCTCAAGGAGATGCAGGAGAGGCTGGCCCAGCTCGCACCGGCTCCCGAGGGGCATGCGGCCCAGATGGGCGATTACGTCATCTTCGACTTCAAGGGCTCCATGGACGGCGTCTACTTCGAGGGGGGCTCCGCCGAGGACTTCGAACTCGAACTCGGTTCCGGGCGCTTCATCCCCGGCTTCGAGGAGCAGATGGTCGGCATGACCGCCGGCTCGACCGGCACCGTCACGGTCACCTTCCCGGAGAGCTACGGCAACGCCGACCTGGCCGGCAAGCCTGCCAACTTCGAGGTCGCCGTCAAGGAGATCAAGGCCAAGGACCTCCCCGAGCTGAACGACGACTTCGCCAAGGAATTCGGCGAGGAGTTCGAGACCCTGGACCAGCTGAAGGCGAAGCTTGCCGAGATCGCCCAGGGGCAGGAGGAGCAGAGGATCAAGGCCGAACTCCGCGACCGGCTCATGAAGGCGCTGATCGAAAAGAACGACCTCGAGGTCCCCGAGGCGCTGGTGGACCGCCAGGTCAACATGATGCTGGAGAGCACCAAGCAGAGGCTCGCCTCCCAGAGGCTCTCCCTGGAGATCATGGGGATGACCGAGGAAGGGTACAAGAGCCAGTTCCGCGACGTGGCGAGGGACCAGGTGAAGGGCTCCCTGCTCCTCGACGCGGTGGCCGAGAAGGAGTCGATCGAGGCGACCGAAGAGGAAGTGGCCGCGGCCGTCGCCGACATCGCCGTTCAGACCAGGCAGGACCTTGAGAAGGTGGCGCAGTTGTACCAGACCAACGAGCGGGCTAAAGACAGCCTGATGGCCCAGATCAGGGAGGACAAGGCGGTGCAGTTCCTCTTGGATCGCGCCCAGGTGACCGAAGTTCCCAAGTCCGAAATCAAATAGGAGTTCCAGATGCTTGTACCGATAGTAGTGGAGCAGACCGGCCGGGGAGAGAGGTCCTACGACATCTATTCCCGCCTCCTGAAGGACAGGATCATCTTCCTGGGCGGCGGCATCGACGACAACGTCGCCAACCTGGTGATAGCTCAGCTACTCTTCCTTGAGGCCGAGGATCCCGACAAGGACATCCACCTGTACATCAACTCCCCCGGCGGTGTGGTCACCGCCGGGATGGCCATCTACGACACCATGCGCTACATCAAGGCGCCGGTGTCGACCATCTGCATCGGGCAGGCTGCCTCCATGGGCGCCTTCCTGCTGTCGGGGGGAGAGAAGGGGAAACGCTTCTCGCTGGCCAACTCAAGGATCATGATCCACCAGCCGCTGGGCGGTTTCCAGGGGCAGGCGACGGACATCCACATCCACGCCAAGGAGATCCTGCGCATGAAGGACCAGTTGAACGAGCTTCTGGCCGAGCATACCGGCCAGAGTTTCGAGAAAGTAGCGGCCGACACGGAGCGCGACTATTTCATGTCGGGCGAAGAGGCCAAGAACTATGGTATCATCGATGCCATTGTGACGAGAAACGTTGTCACCGGAGGTGCCAATTGAGCAGAAGAGACGACCGTTCCGACACGCTGATCTGTTCTTTTTGCGGGAAGAGCCAGGAAGAGGTAAAGAAGCTGATTGCCGGGCCCACGGTCTACATCTGCGACGAGTGCATCGAACTTTGCAACGACATCATCGCTGAGGAGTCCAAGCTGGAGGATGCTTCGGGTACCGACGTGAGGAAGCTCCCCAAGCCGCAGGAGATCAAGGAAGTCCTCGACGAGTACGTGATCGGCCAGTCGCGCGCGAAGAAAGTGCTCGCCGTCGCCGTGTACAACCACTACAAGCGTGTCGAGGCGGCGAACAAGCCGGGCGACGTGGAGATGCAGAAGAGCAACATCCTGCTCCTGGGTCCCACCGGCTCGGGGAAGACGCTCCTCGCCCAGACGCTGGCCCGCATCCTGAAGGTGCCGTTCGCCATGGCGGACGCCACCAACCTCACCGAGGCGGGGTACGTGGGAGAGGACGTCGAGAACATCATCCTGACCCTGCTGCAGGCCGCCGACTACGACGTCGAGAAGGCGCAGAAGGGGATCATCTACATCGACGAGATCGACAAGATCGCCAGGAAGTCCGACTCCCCCTCCATCACCCGCGACGTTTCCGGCGAGGGGGTGCAGCAGGCCCTCCTGAAGATCATCGAGGGGACCATCGCGAGCGTCCCCCCCAAGGGCGGGCGCAAGCACCCGCAGCAGGAGTTCCTGAAGGTGGACACCACCAACATCCTCTTCATCTGCGGCGGCGCCTTCCCGGGGCTGGACAGCATCATCCAGCAGAGGATCGGCGTGAAGACGCTCGGCTTCGGCGCGGACGTCAAGAAGAAGATCGAGAAGAGGGCGGGTGAGCTCCTGGCCGGGGTGACCCCGGAGGACCTCCTGAAGTTCGGCTTCATCCCCGAGTTCGTGGGGCGTCTCCCGATGCTCGCCTCGCTCTCCGAGCTGGACGAGGAGGCGATGGTGCAGATCCTCAAGGAGCCTAAGAACGCACTGATCAAGCAGTACCAGAAACTCTTCGAGATGGAGCACGTGAAGCTGAAGTTCACCGACGGCTCGCTGGTCGCCATCGCCCGGGAGGCGCTGAAGAGAAAGACCGGCGCCCGGGGCCTTCGCTCCATCCTGGAGAACGCCATGCTCGACATCATGTACGAGATCCCGTCCCAGAGCATGGTGAAAGAGGTGGTCATCAGCGAAGAGGTGATCTACAGCAAGGAAAAACCGATCATCGTCTACGAGAACGTGGCGGAGTCAGCCTGACACAGGAAACCATGAGCCAAGATACGAACAGCACCAGCACCATCAGACGCAAAAGGAGAGGGAATCCGGAAAGATTCCCTCTCTTTCCTTTACGGGACATAGTCATCTTCCCGCACATGGTGATCCCGCTCTTCGTGGGGCGCGAGAAGTCCGTGCTCGCCCTGGAGGCGGCCATGGCGCAAAACGACAAGCTGATCCTCCTGGCGACGCAGAAAAACGCCAAGACGGAGGACCCCGAGCCCTCGGACATCTACACGGTCGGGACGCTCTGCCAGATCATCCAGCTCCTGAAGCTCCCGGACGGGACGGTGAAGGTGCTGGTGGAGGGGAAGCGGCGCGGCTCCATCGTCTCCTTCCACGACAACCCCGAATACTTCGAGGTCGATGTCGAGACGCTGGTGGAAAAGAGCGCGGACGGCACCGAGCTTGAGGCGCTGAAGCGCGGCGTGCTGGCGAGCTTCGAGAGCTACGTCGGGCTGAACAGCTCGCTTCCCGCCGAGATCCTGCAGACGGTGCAGGGGATGGCCGATGCGTCGAGGTTGGCCGACACCATCGTGCCGCACCTGAACCTCAAGGTGGCCCAGAAGCAGGAACTCCTCGCCGCGGTGCAGCCGGCCAGGCGCCTGGAGCGGCTCCTCTCCCTCATGGGGGCGGAGATCGAGATCCTGCAGATCGAGAAGAAGATCCACGCCCGCGTCAAGAAGCAGATGGAGAAGACCCAGAAGGATTACTACCTGAACGAGCAGATCAGGGCGATCCAGAAGGAGTTGGGGGGCAAGGACGAGTTCAAGCAGGAGATCCGCACCCTGGAGGCGAAGGCGGCGAAGCTCGCCCTCTCCGACGAGGCGAAGCAGAAGGTGCAGGGGGAGATCAAGAAGCTGAAGATGATGTCCCCCATGTCCGCCGAGGCCGCCGTGGTGAGGAACTACGTCGACTGGCTCCTGGCCCTTCCCTGGGGGGTGTATGCCGAGGAGAAGAAGGATATCGCCGCGGCAAGGGCGCGTCTCGACGCGGATCACTACGGCCTGGAGAAGGTGAAGCAGCGGATCCTCGAGTACCTGGCGGTGAACGCGCTGGTCCCGGGGCTGAAGGGGCCGATCCTCTGCCTGGTCGGTCCTCCCGGAGTCGGAAAGACGTCGCTGGCGCGCTCCGTGGCCCAGGCGACCGGCCGCGACTTCGTCAAGATGTCGCTTGGGGGGGTGCGCGACGAGGCCGAGATCAGGGGACACCGGCGCACCTACGTCGGCGCCATGCCGGGGAGGATCATCCAGTCCCTGAAGAAGTGCGGCACCTCGAACCCGGTCTTTCTCCTGGACGAGATCGACAAGATGACGTCGGATTTTCGCGGCGACCCGGCCTCGGCGCTCCTCGAGGTGCTCGACCCGGAGCAGAACTCTTCCTTCAACGACCACTTCCTCGACGTCGACTACGACCTCTCCAAGGTGATGTTCATCACCACGGCGAACTCCAGCCACTCGATACCGCGGCCGCTTCTGGACCGCATGGAGGTGGTCCGGCTGGAGGGGTACACGGAGCACGAGAAGCTAGCCATCGCCAAGGAGTACCTGGTCTCCAAGCAGGCGCAGGGTAACGGCCTTGGCGGCAGGGGCGTCACCTTCACCGACGACGCGCTGATGGAGATCATCCGGCGCTACACCAAGGAAGCCGGGGTGCGCAACCTGGAGCGGGAGATCGGCTCGGTTTGCCGCAAGATCGCCTTCGCCATAGCGGAGGGCGGCAGGCTGCGCCGCACGGTGCAGCCCAAGCAGATCGAGGGGTACCTCGGCCCTCCCCGCTTCAAGTTCGGGGAGAAGGGGCAGGAGGACGCCATAGGCCTTGTCACCGGGCTCGCCTGGACCGAGGTGGGGGGGGAACTCCTGAACATCGAGGTGGTCTCGCTCCCCGGGAAGGGGAAGCTGACCGTCACGGGGAAGCTCGGGGAGGTGATGCAGGAATCGGCGCAGGCCGCCATGACCTACGTCCGCTCCCGGGGGGAGCTGTTGGGGTTCGCCAAGGACTTCTATCAGCATCTCGACATCCACATCCACGTCCCCGAAGGGGCGATACCCAAGGACGGCCCCTCCGCCGGCATCGCCATGGCCTGCGCGCTCACCTCGGCGCTCACCAGGAGGGCCGTGCGCCGCGACATCGCCATGACCGGCGAGGTGACCCTGCGCGGGACGGTGCTCCCCATCGGAGGGCTGAAGGAGAAGCTCCTGGCGGCCGGGCGCGGCGGGATCAGGACCGTGCTCATCCCGAAGGAGAACGAGAGGGATCTGGCCGAGGTGCCTAAGGAGATCGTCTCCAAGCTCACCGTGCACGCCGTGTCGCACATGGACGAGGTGCTGGGGTACGCGCTCCTGGGGGGAGTGACCCTTCCCGCCGGGGCGCTCTACGGCGAGGCGCCGCAACAGGCAGGAACCGACAACAGCGTCATCCCGCATTAGAAAAAAGATCAGAAAAAAGATTGACAGTCGTGAGTGGGCTCTGGTATATAGTGTCTTCACTTTTTGCGATCCAGACCAGGAGGAGCGGATGAACAAGTCAGAACTGGTAGCCGCCATAGCCGAAGAGGCCCAATTAACGAAGGTTGACGCTGAGAAGTCCCTCACGGGGATTCTCGATGCGCTCACCAGCTGCCTCGCCACCGGGGACAAGGTAACCCTGGTTGGTTTCGGTACCTTCAGCGTCGCCGAGCGCGCCGCGAGGACCGGTCAGAATCCGCAGACCGGTAAGAAGATCGAGATCGCCGCATCGACCACCCCGAAGTTCAAGGCGGGCAACACGCTGAAGGCCTTGGTAAACGCTTAAACAAATCCGGTTCGCCGGGTCAGGTTGTACATGCGGGGTTGTAGCTCAGTCGGTTAGAGTGCCAGCCTGTCACGCTGGAAGTCGCGGGTTCGAGCCCCGTCAACCCCGCCATAATAATTCAGGGTGAATAGCTCAGCTGGGAGAGCGCCAGCCTTACAAGCTGGATGTCGGGGGTTCGATCCCCTCTTCACCCACCACCACAAACACGTTCTAGGTTCTACGTTCTAAGTTCTACGTTGAAGACCTCCTGAAGGTTTAACGTAGAACATAGAACCGGTTCCCAACCTGGTTTTTAAGAGTTGGGGTTGTAGCTCAGTCGGTTAGAGTGCCAGCCTGTCACGCTGGAAGTCGCGGGTTCGAGCCCCGTCAACCCCGCCATCTTGAAGGAAAGGCCGCTTGCAGAAGCGGCCTTTCCTTTTTTTCGTTTCCGGTGCAGCGATGGCCTCCTTGCTGCAGTCCCTTCCCCCCTTTTTACCCATCCCCACCCAGACCCTCCCCTTGAAGGGGAGGGGAATTCGCTTCTCCCTCCCTTTCTAAGCTCCCGTTTAGCTTGACTTGGAAAGCGCAAATCGTTTATTCTCTCCCAGTCCTTTCCAGGCGCCAGGCGCCGGGCGGGACCCTTTTTTTGCCGTTTGAACCACTAATGCAGCCAACACAAAAGCGAGCCCCCTTGAAACCCATCAAACCGATCGTCGTCATTCCGACCTACAACGAAAGGGACAACCTGGAAAGGCTTGCCAGGCAGCTTCTCTCCCTGGACTCGGCCCTGCATCTGCTCGTCGTCGACGACAACTCCCCGGACGGTACCGGGGATCTCGCGGAACGGCTCGCCGCCGATACCGGCCGGGTCAGCGTGATGCACAGAAGCGGCAAGCTCGGCCTCGGCTCCGCCTACCGGGAGGGATTCGCCAAGGCCCTCGCCATGGGAGCCGACCTCGTGGTGCAGATGGACGCGGACTTTTCGCACGACCCGTCGATCCTCCCGCTCTTTTTCGAGGAGCTCGAGAGTTGCGACCTGGTGATAGGCTCCCGTTACCTGAACGGGGTGAGCGTGGTAAACTGGCCGCTGCGCCGGCTCATGCTGAGTTACTTCGCCAGCGTCTACACCCGCGTCATCACCGGTCTCACCATCTCCGATTGCACCAGCGGGTTCAAGTGCTTCCGCGCCTCCACCCTCAAGGCCATCGACCTCGCCGGCATCCGCTCGGACGGCTACTCGTTCCAGATCGAGATGAACTACCGCTGCAAGGAACTCGGCTTCAGGATCAGCGAGGTCCCCATCATCTTCATCGACCGGCACGCCGGGACCTCGAAGATGTCCAAGAAGATCGTGCGCGAGGCGGTGCTCATGGTCTGGAAACTCAAGCTCGGCTCGCTGGTGAGGAAGTGCCTGCCGAAAGGGAGGGCGTGATGGCGACGCTTTGGACCATGACCACCGTTGCCGGACTCTGGAGCTTTCTGATCTGCACCATCGTCATGATACTGAAGGGGTTTCCCTCCAGGGGGGTGTTCGACCGCGCCCGCGCGTTCAAATGGGGGATCGGGATGCTCCTTTGCTTCATCGTCTGGATCGTGGGGATGACCCGGGCCTGATCGCCCGCGGAGCCGCAAAACCACAGTGTTTACTGTTTTAATTCTCTCTTATTTGTGGTACTCATAATGGCTTATGCCCATTTTTACCTGTAAAATAGGCTCCTCCGACGGCAAGATCCTGATGAAGGAGTTAGACGCCGTCAACGAGGCACTGCTCAGGCAGAGCCTCGAAGAACAGGGGTATGTGGTTTTCGAGCTGCGCAAGAAACCGTTCCAGTTCCTGCTGGAGTCGGGGTTCGGGCGCAAAAAGATCGGGAACAAGGAGCTGCTGCTCTTCAACCAGGAACTCCTGGTGCTGCTGAAGGCGGGCCTTCCGATCACCCAGGCGCTGGACACCATCCTCGAGTCCGGCGGTGGGACGTTGAACGAGATACTGACCGCCATCAGGGAGGACGTGAAGGGGGGGATGGCCTTCTCGAGCGCGTTCGAGAAGTTTCCCCGGGTCTTCCCCCACCTGTACATCGCATCGATCCAGGCCGGCGAGAGAACCGGCGACCTGCCGCAGACCATCCGGCGTTACATAGCCTTTTTGAAGAGGACCGAGGGGTTCCGCGGCAAGATCATAGCGTCGCTTTTCTACCCGGCCATCCTGATCTCCGTGGCCGTCGTGGCGGTCGCGCTCCTTTTGATCTACGTGGTGCCGACCTTCAGCAGCATCTATGCCGATTCCGGCGGGACGCTGCCGCTGCCGACCCAGATGCTGATCAACTTCACCGGTTTCCTGAAGCACTACCTGCTCCTCTTCCTGGGGGCTGTCTTCGCCGGCGCGGTGGTCTTCAGGCGCTGGAGCGAGACCGAGGCGGGGCGCTTTGCCGTGGACAACGTCAAGATCAAGACCCCTTTCTTCGGCCCCATCGCCACGCGCTACGCGGTGGCCGGCTTCACCCGCACGCTCGCGACGGTGCTCGGCTCCGGCATACCGATCGTCGAGGCGATGAGGATGTCGGTGGGGACGCTGAACAACAAGGTGCTGGAGCGGGGGCTTTTGAGCGCGGTGCACAAGGTCGAGGAGGGGAGCAAGCTCTCCAGCGCCCTGGAGAGCATGAAGCTCATGCCCCCCCTGGCGCTCAGGATGCTTTCGGTAGGGGAGACGACCGGATCGCTGGAGGAGATGCTTGGCGACATCTCCGACTACTTCGAGGACGAGATCGAGAGGAACCTGCAGGTGCTGACCACGGCCATCGAACCTGCCATCATGATCGTCATGGGGGTGATCATCGGCGGCATCATCATCACCATGTACCTTCCGATCTTCAAGATCGCCAGCACAGTTAGCTAGAGGAACCATGCTGAAACCGTTCAGAAGAAAGAAGCTGGGTGAAATACTCCTCGAGCGGCGCGAACTGACCTCGGACCAGCTCGCGTACGCGTTGGACAAACAGCAGACCACCAAGGAGCGCCTGGGCGCCATCTGCCTGGCGGACGGGCTGATCAACGACGTGGCGCTCGCGGTGGCGCTCGCCGAGCAGTTCGCCCTGGAGTACGTCGACCTCCGGGGAGTGCATCCAGAGGAGGCGGTCTTCAACGCCATCCAGCCGGAGACCATGTTCCGCTACCACTTCGTCCCGCTGGAACTCATGGGGGACCTGCTCGTGGTGGCGATCTCGGACCCGACCGACGTCCTCAAGCTGGACGAGATGTCGCTTCTTCTGGAGCGGCCGCTCCTGTTCAAGGTGGCCGCCGAGTCGGAAATCGCCTATCACCTGAAGCGTGGCGAGGGGACCAGCCGCGTGCTGAAGGAGGTCTCCGAGGACTTCATGCTGCAACTGGTGACCGAGACCGAGAAGGGGGAGGAGATCCTCTCCGTCGAGAACGTCTCCGCCGACACCAGCCCCATCATCAAGCTCGTCAACTCCACCATCCTCGACGCCCTCACCAGGCGCGCCTCCGATATCCATATCGAGACCGCCCAGGAAGGGGTGATCATCAAGTACCGCATCGACGGCGTCCTCTACAAGGCGACCGACCCGATCGACTCCCACTTCCAGGGCCCCCTCATCTCCAGGCTGAAGGTCATGAGCGAACTGGACATCTCCGAGCGGCGCATCCCGCAGGACGGCAGGTTCAAGGTCCGCATAGGGTCGAAGTCGATCGACTTCCGCGTCTCCATCATGCCGAGCGCCTTCGGAGAGGACGCGGTCATCCGTATCCTCGACAAGGAGAGCATCGCCACCGACATGCGGGGGCTCACCCTGGAGACGCTCGGGATGGCGTCCCGCGAGATCAAGCGCTTCAGGAAGATGATCAAGGAGCCGTACGGCATGGTGCTCGTCACCGGCCCGACCGGTTCGGGGAAAACCACCACGCTCTACGGCGCGCTGACCGAGATCCACACCGGATTCGAGAAGATCATCACCATCGAGGACCCGGTCGAGTACGTCCTGGGGGGGATCACGCAGATCCCGGTCAACGAGAAGAAGGGACTCACCTTCGCCCGGGGGCTGCGCTCCATCCTGCGCCACGACCCGGACAAGATCATGGTCGGCGAGATCCGCGACTCGGAGACGGCCCAGATCGCCGTGCAGTCGGCGCTCACCGGCCACCTGGTCTTCACCACGGTGCACGCCAACAACGTCTTCGACGTCATCGGCCGCTTCACCCACATGGGTATCGACCCGTACAACTTCGTCGCCTGCCTGAACTGCGTCATGGCGCAGCGCCTGGTGAGAAAGATCTGCCCCGCCTGCAAGCGGGCCATCGTCCACAGCGACGAGGAACTGCGCGAGTCGGCCATCGACCCGGAGCGGACCCGCGGCCTCACCCTCTACGAGGCCAGGGGGTGCGACGAGTGCAACGGGACCGGCTACCGCGGCCGTTCCGCCATCGTAGAACTCCTCGACCTGAACGACGAGATCCGCGAACTGATTATAGCCAAGTCCCCCATCGCCACGCTGAAGAAGGCGGCCAAGGCGGCCGGGACCATGTTCCTGCGCGAGTCCGCCGTCGCCAAGGTGCTGGCCGGGGAGACGACGCTCAAGGAGATCAACCGTGTCACCTTTGTCGAGTAGGTGCCAGATATGCTAGTGTCCAGGAGGGCTCTCGGGCTCGAACTCGCGGCGGACGGGTTCTCCTTTGCCGTCGCCTCCGGCGCGAAGACGCCGAGAGTCGAGGCGGGGCTCACGCTTCCTTTTGCTCCGGGGATGCTGGCGCTGTCGCGCCGCGAGCCGAACATCACCGACCAGAAGGGTTTCATCGCCGCCATGCGGGAAGCGCACCTGCGCCTTATCACCAGGGAGACCCTGGTCAACGTGTCGCTGCCGGACGCCAGCGGGCGCGTCGTGCTGCTCGACCTGGAGGCGAGGTTCAGGAACCGGGAAGAGGGGCTCGAGGTGATCCGCTGGAAGCTCAAGAAGAGCCTCCCCTTCGACATGAGCACGGTGCACCTCGACTACCAGACGCTCGCGGAGAAGGAGAACGGGTCCGTGTCGCTCTTGGTCTCGCTCATCGCCCGGCCGGTGGTGAACCAGTACGAGGAGCTTCTGCTCCAGGCGGGGCTGGAGCCGAAACTGATCGACTTCACCTCCTTCAACCTGTACCGGCTCTTTTCCCCCCGGCTCGACATCTCGGACGACGGCGCCTTCGTCACCTTCTACCGTGGTGCGATGACGGTGCTGATCTTCCACGCCGGCGTTCTCAATTTCTACCGCACCAAGGAGGGGCTCGACGACGTGCAGAGCCTCTACCGCGAGGTGAACAGCTCCTTCCTGGTGTACGGAGACAAGTTCCCCGGCCAGGCCGTGGGCGAGGTCTTCTGCATGGCGGCCCCCGACGACGCGGAATCGTTCAGGGCGCTGGTGGCCGAGGCGAGCGGGATGGAACCGGTGCTCCTCGACCTGGAGCGGATGGTGCAGCAGTCGCCGACCCTCGGTCTGGACCGTCCCGCCCTGCATGCGCTGGCGGGGTCGCTGGGCGCCGCGCTAAGGAGCCTGTAACATGAGACTGACCATAAACCTCGCCACCAGGCGCTACATCAACATGCGCCGCCTGAACGCCGCGCTGCTGGCGTCGTTTCTCCTGCTGGCGGCCCTTTTGGTGTACAAGGTGCGCGAGATAGCCGACAACCAGGCGCAGTTGAACCAGATCAGGCACCAGAGCGCGGCTGCGGACAGCGGCCCTGCCGGGGGGCCTGCCGTCAACCCGGCCGAGGTGAAGGCCCAGGCGGCCAGGATCGCCCTGGTCAATTCGTTGATCGATAAGAAGGCGGTAAACTGGGTCGGCATCCTGGACAAGCTGGAGCAGGTCGTGCCGGGGGGAGTGGCGCTCACCCAGGTGACCCCCGCGCTGCGCGACCAGACCCTGAAGATCTCCGGTGTCGCACGCAGTTTCGACACCCTGCGCACCTTACTCGAAAACATGGAACAGTCCCCCAGCTTCACGGAAGTCCTTCTTTTGGGCCAGAGTGAGCTGAAGGTGGGATTGACGCAGCAAGGGGTGGGCTTCTCCCTCAGCTGCAAGGTCGACTTCCGATGAGCTACCAGATGCTACGCGACATCATCGCCGCCAGGCCTAAGTCCTTCGCCTTCATCGCCTTTCTGGCGCTGTTGGCCTTGACCGTCACCTTGTACCTTTCCCTGTGGCAGCAGCCCGAACTGGAAAAGGCCCAGATGCAGTGGTTCGCCAAGCGGCAGGCGCTCGCCAAGGGGGAGATGGTCGGGGACGCCACCAGGTACCACAACGGCGTACGCGACCTCGAGCTGTTCCGGAAGCGGTTGCCACTGAAAAAGGATTTCGCTTCGGTGCTCGGACGGATCTACGACACCGCCAGGAACAACTCCCTCTCCATGAAAGGGGTGGCCTTGCGGCCGGCGAACCTGAAGGGGGAAGAGGGGAAGGGGATATTCTCCTACGGCGTCACCTTCACCCTTACCGGCAGGTACGCCGGCGTGAAAAGCTTCCTCGCGGACCTGGCCCGTTACCCCGAGATGGTAACCGTCGACTCGGTGACGCTGGCGAACACCAGCCAAACCGAGGAAGCGGTCAGCCTCAGCGTCCAGTTGACCGCGTACCTGAAGACGGAGGGGGCATGAACCGCCAGAAACTCGTCCTGACCCTGCTGCTGGTCGTTCTCGCCGGCTCCCTCGCCTACAGCTTTATCCGCGCACCGAGACAGCAGAAGGTAGCGACGCTGAAAAACCGCCCCGGGGCAGCCGCCACGGTGATCCGCAAGGGGAGCGCGCCCGCCCCTGAGGGGGTGGCGGACAACGGCGACGTCCACCTGGCGCTCCTGGACCGCAACGTGCCCGGCTTCAACGGGTTCAGGCGCAACATATTCTCTCCCATCTTCAAAGACGAGAAGACGCCGCCGGTTCCGCTGAAGTTGCCGCCCCCGCCTCCGCCGGTGAAGCTTCCTCCGCCACCGCCGCCGGCCGCGGCGACCCCCCAGCCTCCTCCCCCGGCGCCGCCGACCGAGGAACAGCTGGCGGACGCCGAACTGGGGAAGTTCACCTTCCTCGGCTTTCTCAAGAAGAACGGGGAGAAGACGGTGTTCCTTTCCAAAAACAACGAGGTTTTCCTGGCCAAGAAGGGGTCGAAGCTCGGGCCCAAGTTCCAGGTGACCGACCTAAGCGACGATGCCATCACCATCAAGTCGGTCGCAGGCGGCAGGGAGCTGGTGATACCGCTTCTGGAAAACAGGGCGCTCAGCACCCGCACCAGTAAAAGGACCCCTTAAGGAGCAACTGCATGCATAGACTAAGAACGATCTCCACCCTGATGCTGGCGGCCCTGGTTCTTTCAGGCTGCACTGCCGGACGCACCGCCTTCAGCAAGGCGCAGAAGCTGGAGCAAGGCGGGGACCTGGACGCGGCGCTGGTGAAATACGCCGAGGTGGCAGCTGCCAATCCCGATGTAAGCGAGTACCGGGTGAGGCTTATGAGCGTAACCGACGCCGCTGCCAAGGCCCACTTCAAGAAGGGGGAGGCCTTTTTCGCGCTGAAGAACTACGACGAATCACTCAGGGAGTACCAGAGCGCCTACGCGATGGATCCGACCCTTGTCCACGCGAAGTCCCAGGCCGACCTGGTGCTCAGGCTCAGGAACGCCCAGACCTATGCTCAGGAGGGGGCGGAGTTCGAGAAGAACCGGAAAATGCGCGAGGCGATGATCGCCTACAAGCATGCACTGGAGTTCCAGCCGAACAACAAGGAAGCCAAGGAAGGACTGGATCGGGCCGTGGCAGGTAAGCGGCACAAGCTGGACGGCTTCGAGCTGAACCTGAAGTCGACCAAGCCGATCACCCTGAAGTTCAAGGACGCGAAGCTCAAGGAGATATTCAACATACTGTCCCAGCTCTCCGGGATCAACTTCGTCTTCGACGAGGCGGTGAAGGACGTCAACGTCTCGCTCTTCCTGGAGAACGGTTCCTTCCAGCAGGCGTTGGAGATCATCACCGGCATGCAGAAGCTGGACAAGAAGATCCTGAACGAGAGCACCATCATCATCTACCCGAGGACCCCGGACAAGATCAAGCAGTACGAGGAACTCTTCCTGCAGACCTTCTACCTGAACAAGCTGGACGCGAAGAAGGCGGTCAACCTGGTGCGCACCATGCTCCAGGTGAAGAAGATATACGTGAACGAGGAGGCCAACGCGCTGGTTATCCGCGACACCCCCGAGGTGATCGAGGTGGCGCGGAAGATACTCGAGGCGAACGACGTTCCCGACGCGGAGGTCCTGCTGGAGGTCGAGGTTTTCGAACTCTCCAAACAGAACGCGGAGGCGTTCGGGATGCTCCTCTCGCGCTATGCCGCCTCCATGTCGGTGACCCCTCCGGGAAGCGGCGATTTCCTGACCGATACGCTGAGCGCGGTGACCACCACTTCCACCAATGCGACCACTACAGCCGCGTCTCCCTCGAACCTGCTGAACCTCTGGCGCTACAAGGGGTATAACGGCTACCTCACCGTTCCGAACGCCACCTTCAACTTCGGCAAGACACTTTCCAACGGCGAGACCCTCTCCAACCCGAAGATCAGGGTCAAGAACAGGGAGAAGGCCAAGTTCAACGTAGGCACCAGGGTCCCGATCACCACCACCTCCTCTCCCTCCGGCGGCGGGGTGAGCGTCAACGTCCAGTACGTCGACGTCGGGGTGAAGGTGAACGCGGAGCCGACCATACAGCTCAACAACGAGGTCTCCATCAAGCTCGGACTCGAGGTCAGCTCCATCCTGCGCCGCGACACCATCGGTACCGACCAGGCCACGACCGTCGTGACCATAGGGACCAGGAACCTCGACACGGTGCTCTCGCTCAAGGACGGCGAGACCAGCATCATCGGCGGCCTGATCCAGAAGACCCAGACCGACAGCAAGAACAAGATATTCCTGCTGGGGGACATCCCGTTCCTCGGTTCGCTGTTCAGCAACACCGACAAGTCCAAAGACAAGACGGAACTGCTGCTGGCCATCACCCCCAGGATCGTGCGCGGGGTGACGGTTCCGGAAAACGACGTGGCTGCATTCTGGTCCGGCCGCGAGGACGAGCCGTCCACGAGCAAGCCGTATTCCTCGTTCATCGAACCCGAGCTTGCGGGTATCGATGCTCCGGCCGCAGACGGTGCAGCTCCCTCAGCCAAGCGAGGGGCGGCAGCCCCTGCTCCGGCCCCGGTACCGGCGGCAGCCCCTGCAGCGGCTCCGGCGGCAGCCCCTGCACCGGCTCCGGCACCGGCACCGGCACCGGCACCGGCACCGGCACCGGCACCGGCAGGAGCACCGGCACCTGCAGCAGTCCCTGCTCCCCTGAAAGCCCCTGCCCCGGTTGCAGCTCCCGCTCCGGTCGCCGTGCCTAAACCGGCTCCGGCGGCAGTGGCGCCTGCGCCGGCGGCCGCTCAGACGGCAGCCAAGTCCGCCGCTACCGCCGCCCCGGCAGTGGGAAATGCCTTGCTTACCCTTAGTCTTCCCGCCTCGGTGAACCTGAACGACCAGTTCACGGTACAGGTGAACGGCTCGGGCATTCAAAGCCTGCAAAACGCAGTGTACGTCCTGACCTACAACCCCGCCATCCTCGAAGTCGTCTCGCAGGCCGAAGGCGGTTTCCTGAAGCAGGGAGGATTCCAGGCGACCCTCCAGGCATTCGTGGACAAGAAGAAGGGGGAGCTCTGGATGTCCGACTCACGGCAAAGCGACGCCCCGGGAGCCAGCGGCAACGGGACACTCGCCACGGTGACTTTCAAGGCGATAGCCAAGGGGTCAGCCGCTATCGCATTCGCCAACACCAACCTGACCCAGAAAGGGGGGGTACAGATCCCGGTGACCCCGTTCAAGTCAGTTGTGGAGGTAAAGTAGCCCCCCGCGGGCTTTCAGATCATGTGGAGAATTCTTGAAAACAAGCGCGGCTTGAGCCTGATCGAGCTGGTGGTGACCATGGTCATCCTCACCGTTCTCGGCTCCCTCATCCTCCCCTCGGCGCGGACCATGTCGAAGAGGACGAAGGAGATCGAACTCAAGCGTAACCTCAGGGAAATAAGGACCGCGCTGGACGACTACAAAAAGAACTACGACAAGGCCCTTTCAGACCAGAAGACGCAGCAGGTGGTCAACAAGAGCGGTTATCCCGCGACGCTGCAGTTGCTGGTCGACGGCGACGACCTGGGCGGGCTGGTCAAAGAGAAGAAGAAGTTTCTGCGCAGGATACCAACGGACCCGTTTCACAAGGCGGAAGGTGAAGAAACGCCCTGGGGGCTGCGGTCGTATGCCGACGCGCCGGACAGCACCACCTGGGGGGGAGAGGACGTGTTCGATGTCTATTCCCAGAGCGAGGAAACGGCGATCGACGGCACGAAATACAAGGACTGGTGAAGTCATGTTGAAGAGAATTGCCAAGACACAGCGGGGTTTCACGCTGATCGAGCTGATGATAGTCGTTTCCATCATCGGCATACTCGCCGCCATAGGGGCCCCCAGTTACCAGTGGGGCATCGTCAAGGCGCGCGAGGCTGTGCTGCTGGAGGACCTGTACACCATGCGCTCCACCATAGACCAGTACTATGCCGACCAGGGGAAGTATCCCGACTCGCTGCAGGAACTCGTTGATAACAAGAACAAGTACCTCAGGGAGGTCCCGAAGGACCCGATCACCAAGTCGAGGGAAACCTGGGTCGTCGTCACTCCGCCGGCCACCGACACCCCCAAGGACGGGGGCGGGGGCGGTGTGTATGACGTGCACAGCGGTTCCAACCTGGTGGGGAGCAACGGCGTGCCGTACAACGAGTGGTAGCAACAGCGGAATCAACAAAGCTTTCCCAACGCACGAGGCGCAAAAAAGATGATCCAACTGCACAACGTATCGATGTCCTACCAGCCGGAAAGCACCGCGCTGACAGACATAAACCTCAAGATCCCCAAAGGGGATTTTGTTTTTTTGACCGGGCAATCGGGCGCGGGGAAATCGACTCTGCTGAAGCTCATCTACGCCGACCTGTTGCCCACCCGCGGCCAGGTGCTGATCGACGGCTCGAACGTGACCAGGCTTACCCGCTCCCAGATCCCGCTTTTGCGGCGCTCCATAGGGGTGGTGTTCCAGGACTACAAGCTCCTCCCGAACCGGACCGTGCTGGAGAACGTCGCCATCACCCTGGAGGTCCTCGGGTGGGGCAAGCGCGACATCGGCAAGAAGGTGTACCACATCCTGAAGCGCATGGGTCTGGAGGATAAGGTGAACTGCACCCCCTTGCGGCTTTCCGGCGGGGAGCAGCAGCGCGTGGCGCTGGCGCGGGCGCTGGTGAACGATCCCAAGATCCTGGTTGCCGACGAGCCGACCGGCAACCTCGACGACGAGAACAAGGAGCAGATCCTTTCCATCTTCAAGGAGGCGAACATCAGGGGGACCACCGTCGTCGTGGCGACCCACGATCGCCGCGTCATCGAGAACTCCCATCGCAAGGTGATCCGCCTGGACAAGGGGCGGATCGTGGAGGTGGCCGATGCCCAAGGGTAACAAGGTCAAGGCCGCGGTCCGACCGAAGCTGGAGCAGGAGGGTTTCTTCGGGAGGCTTTCCTACTTTACCTGCCGCGCCATCGCCAATCTCAGGCAGAACGTCTTCGTGAGCGTGGTGACGGTCGGCACCGTCGCGCTCGCCCTGCTGATCGCCTCGCTGTTCCTCCTGGTGTACGTGAACCTGGAGGGGATGGCCGAGGGGTGGAGCGACAAGGTGCAGGTGACCGCCTACTTCGACCGCGAGCCGGAGCCCCTGGCCGTGGCTGCCTTGAAGGGGAGGGTGAAGGCCATTGCCGGGACCTCCAAGGTCGTCTTCGTGGGGCAGGCGGAGGCGGAGCAGCGGTTGCGGAGCCGGCTCAAAGGGCAGGAGTCGCTCCTCGAAGGGGTATCTCCGGAGGTGCTCCCGGCGTCGCTCGAGATCAGCCTGGACCGCCGGCACCGCGACACCGAAGCCGTGGCCGCCTACGTGAAGAACCTGAAGCAGATCCAGGGGATCACCGAGGTGCAGTACGGCGAGGAGTGGGTGAAGCGCTTCAACTCGTTCATGAACCTGTTCCGGATCATGGGGGCGCTCCTCGGGGGATTCCTGACCATCGCCGTCCTCTTCATCGTCTCCAACACCATCAAGCTGACCATCTATGCCAGGAAGGACGAACTGGAACTCCTCGGCCTGGTCGGCGCCACCCGCTTCTTCATCAAGGCACCTTTCCTGATCGAGGGGGTGCTGCAGGGGGCGGCCGGGGCGGTGATCTCGCTGCTGGCGCTTCTGGGGTGCTACTTCGCCTTCCTGAAGAACGCGGGGGATTTCCTCGGCGTCAACCCTGCCTCGGCGGGGCTCTCCTTTCTCCCCGCCACGCACCTGGCCGGGATCGTCCTGGGGGGGGTGCTGCTCGGGTTCATCGGCAGCGCGACCTCGCTGAAGAGGTTCATAAACGTCTAGCATGGCGAACTCACTCATCATATGCTTTCTGGCCGCACTCCTGGCCCTTCCTTCCCTTTGCAGCGCGGGGGCGAAGGAAGATCTGCAGACCATAAAGAAGCAGATCAAGGAAAAGAACAAGCTGATCTCGAAGACCCAGAAGGTCGAGACCAAGGTGTCGGGCGAGTTGGTGCAGATCCAGAAATCCCTGGTGGAGAAGCAGTCGAGCCTGGCAACCCTGGGCCGCGACCTGGCCGTGGTGGAGAAGGGGATCGACAAGACGCTTTCGGATGCCGAGCGGGAGCGCCAGGAGGCGGAGCGCAAGCGGGTGCAGATAAACCGCCGCATGGCCGCGCTGTACAAGGGGGGGGACACGGGCAACCTGAGGGTCTTCTTCTCCTCCGAATCGTTCCCCCAGATGAGCGAGAACCTCCGGTACATGCGGGGCATCCTGGAGAACGACAAGAAGCTCTTCCGGCAGTACAACGAGAACGTCGAGCGCCTGAACCAGCTGAAGCTCCGCCTGGAGCAGGATGCGGCGAAAAAGGAAGGGATCCGCCGCTCGATGGAGGCCAAGAAGCGCGAGATCGAGCAGGAGAAGAACCGCAAGGCGACCTACCTGGTCAAGGTGCGGCAGGACAAGCAGACCTACGTCGCCTCCCTGAAGCAGCTCCAGGCCAACGCGGGCCGCCTGCAGAGCATGATTCAAAGGCTTGAAGCGAGAAGTAGAAAAGCGTATAGTCCAAAGGTTCGCAGCAAGGGGCCGGAGGGGAGCCGGGAGGCGGCGGCCCCCAAGTCGGCGCCGGTGCCGAACCAGGGGCTTGGCGCCCAGAAGGGGAGGCTCTCGCTCCCGGTCAAGGGGAACATCGTCGAGCGCTTCGGCAGGCACAAGCACCCCGACTTCGATTCCTTCACGGTCAGCAACGGCATCTCCGTTGCGGCGCCTTCCGGAACGGCGATCCACGCCATATACGACGGCGAAGTAATTTATGCGGACTACTTCAAAGGCTATGGTAATATGATCATCGTCGACCACGGGGGGGGCTTCTTCAGCCTTTACGCCCATGCGTCCTCGGTGTCCAAAAGGGTCGGCTCCAAGGTCTCCAAGAACGAGGTGCTGGCCAGCGTCGGCGACCTCGACTCGGCAAAGGGGCCGATGCTTTACTTCGAAATACGTTACCAGGGCAAGCCGGTTGACCCCGCCGCCTGGTTCAGATAACAGGGTTATCGCAAGCACTACTTAGGGAGGCAAAATGTTCAAGGGCAGCAAGTTTAAGAAGGCAACCCTGTTTGTCGCAACAGTTTCTCTGCTCACGCTTTTCATCGGGTTCGGCGCGCAGCGCAGATGCGCCGCCCAGGGCGGGGGGAACGACTACCAGTCGATCGAGCTGTTCACCGATGTGCTTTCCATAGTGAAGAAGAGCTACGTGGAGGAGGTGGACACCAAGAAATTGGTCTATGGCGCCATCAACGGCATGCTCACCTCGCTCGACCCGCACAGCTCCTTCATGCCGCCGGATACGTACAAGGAGATGAAGATCGACACCAAGGGCGCCTTCGGCGGTCTCGGCATCGAGATCACCGTCAAGGAAGGGATTCTTACCGTCATCTCCCCGATAGAGGACACCCCAGCGTTCAAGGCCGGCATCAAGGCCGGTGACCAGATACTGAAGATAGACGACAAGTTCACCAAGGACCTCACCATCACCGACGCGGTGAAGAGGATGAGGGGCATCAAGGGAACCAAGGTGACGCTCACCATCATGCGCGAGGGGTTCGACAAGACCAAGGAATTCACGCTTGAGCGGGACATCATCCAGGTGAAGAGCGTGAAGTACAAGGTGCTCGACGACGGTTACGGCTACGTCAGGATCTCCCAGTTCCAGGAGAAGACGGACGACGACCTGGAGAAGGCGCTGACTGCCCTGCAGGCCGAGCACAAGACGCTGAAGGGACTGGTTCTCGACCTGCGTAACGATCCCGGCGGGCTCCTCGACCAGGCGGTAAGGGTCTGCGAGCACTTCATCGACGAAGGGAAGCTGATCGTCTACACCGAGGGGCGCGAGAAGGATTCCCAGATGCGCTTCACCTCCAGGAAGGGTAACAAGCAGGAGAGCTACCCGATCGTGGTGCTGATCAACAGCGGCAGCGCCAGCGCCTCCGAGATCGTTGCAGGCTGCCTGCAGGATCACAAGCGCGCCGTGGTAATGGGTACCCAGAGCTTCGGCAAGGGGAGCGTGCAGACCATCATCCCGCTTTCCGACAACTCCGGCTTGAGGCTTACCACCGCGCGCTACTTCACCCCGAGCGGCCGTTCCATCCAGGCGAAGGGGATCGTTCCCGACATCGTGGCGGAGAAGGTCGAAGTCGTGGCCAGCGCCGAGAAGAAGGAAGGGATGCACATCAGGGAGAAGGACCTGGAGAACCACTTTGAAGGTGACAAGAAAGATGCCGACGAAGAGAAGAAGGCCAAGCCCGCCCCGTACAAGACCGATGAGGCCATCAAGGGCGACTCCCAGGTGCTCCGTGCTCTCGACCTCCTGAAGGGATGGGAGATCCTGAAGACCATGGGCAAGCTTCCCTCCTAGTCGTCACAACCACGTTGCTTCAGCAGAAGGGGCGCCCTCGGGCGCCCCTTCTTTTTTCGCCGGCGGCGAAACACCCATCCCCCTCCTGGCCTCCCCCTTGAAGGGGGAGGGACGTATAGCGGGAGATCGTCGCTATCGGCTAACTTAATGGCAGTGAGGGTCGGGGTGGGGATGGGTTCCAGCGACAGCTAGCCGGGGGGAGGGACTTTCAAGTAATGCTGGTAGGCGGAATACGGCAGTGATCCGCGGCATTTACGGCGAACGATCTGCCTTGACAGGAAAACTGCCGCTGAGTAAAGTAAACCGTGGTCGGCTCCGGCAGTGCTGGGGCCGTCAACCTCTAAACGGGAAGTCAACTATCGAGGTCGTTAATGCTTAAGAAAACCGTCTACCTGGTGCTGGTTCTCTCTGCGCTCGCCATTCTTCCTGTATCTGCCTTCGCCGCCGCATCGCTCTCGATATCGTCACCGGCAGCAGACGGGGTCTTCATCCTGACCGGGGACCAGATGTCGGGGGTCGCCGGCATGGACATCCGCATCGGCTACGACTCAAGCAAGCTCAGCAACCCCCGTGTCACCATGGGAAGCCTGGTGGGCGGCATGATGAGCGCGGCTAACACCGGGATAAACCCCGTCATCATGGCCATTGTCAGCACCAGGGCCATCGGCAGCGGCAGCGGGGTTATCGCCACCATCACCTTCGACCGGCTCGGGAGTTCCGCAGCGGGCATCACGTCGGTGACCGCCTCCCTCATCGATGCGGGCGGGAAGAAGGTTGCCATGGCGCGGCCGAGCATCTCCAATCCTGTCGAACCAGTCACTGCAGACCCAGTTGTCCCCGTTGTCCCCGTTGACACCAATGACAATGGCAGTGGCAGTGGCAGTGGCAGTGGTAGTGGTAGTGGTAGTGGTAGTGGCAGTGGCAGTGGCAGTGGCAGTGGCAGTGGCAGTGGCAGTGGCAGTGGCAGTGGCTATCCGTACGTCGGCGGCACCCTGACATTGCCGCCCGAAATGCAGCCGGACGATAAAAAGCAGGCTCCCACCCAGACGGCGCAGGGCGAAAACAACCAGCCGCAACTGCAGCACGAAGATACGCCACCGGTACCGGCGGAGGAGCATGTTGCCAAGGAGACGCCTACTGCTGCCGCTCCCCAGGTGACGGCGCCGCAACCGATCACGAGTGCCCTGGAGCAATTCAAGCTGTTCCAGGGTGAGAAGAACGCTGCAACCCTCTCGGCACTGTTGAAGACGGATGCCGATGCCCTGTTCACGCAGGCGCCGGCTGTAGCCCTCTCCGACGGTAAAGCGACACTGACCCTGTTCATCACCATCAATACCGGCGACAAGGCGCCCAACTTCGCCTTCACCTCCGCCCGTTTTGTGTCGGTGAACCGGACAGAAAAGGGATGGGAACTCGAGGTGAAGCCGGACAAGGGGGCGCTGAACGCCAGCGTCACCATGCTCTACGCCGGCCACTCCCAGGACTTCCCGCTTACTGTCGCTCCCAAGGCCGACCTGGTGGCCGGCACTTCACGTCCTGTAACGGAGGGTGATTTCCAGCTGTTCCTTAAGGAGCGCGGTACTCCCGCCAAGCCGAAATTCGACCTCAACGGGGACGGCAAGCGTGACTACATCGACGATTACATCTACACGGTCAACTACCTGGTGAAGCTGGAGGAACAGGCCAGGAAGAGCGGTACGAAGAAGTAACAGGGAGCACCCTCTCCTGTTCGAGATACTGCAGCGATGCCTCTTCGCGCCGAAGTCCGAGGGGGCATCCGCGTTTGCGGAGCCCCAAACCTGAAATCTCAGAAGTTCTCAGATCTGCTCTGTGACTGATGGTTTTCTGTTGCCGCAAAAACAACTATAAGGTATACACAAGCACCCGGAGCAATGACCGGCGACAACCCTCGATCCGTTCACTGCTCCGCGCACGTTCATCCCAGGGGAGGATCTATGTTAGCTCTGAAAGACAGCACCCTTTTCCGGCAACTTTGCTTCATCAACGGGACTTGGACCGGAGCCGACAGCGGCGAGACTATCGACGTAACCAACCCGGCCACCCGGGAGAAGATCGGGACCATACCCAAAATGGGCGCCGCCGAGACGCGTCGCGCCATAGAAGCCGCCCACGCCGCATACCCCAGGTGGCGCGCCAAGACGGCGCAGGAGCGCTCCGCCATCTTGCGTCGCTGGTCGGAGCTTCTTCTGGAGCATCAGGAGGACCTGGCGATAATCATGACCGCGGAGCAGGGGAAGCCGCTGGCCGAGTCCCGCGGCGAGACGATCTACGCAGCCTCCTTCCTCGACTGGTTCGCGGAGGAGGGGAAAAGGATCTACGGCGACGTCATCCCGTCGCAGCAAAGCGATAAGCGATTCGTCGTGCTCAAGGAGCCTATCGGGGTTTGCGCCGCCATCACACCCTGGAACTTCCCCTCCGCCATGATCACCAGGAAGGCGGCGCCCGCCCTTGCCGCCGGCTGCACCATGGTGCTGAAGCCGGCGACCGCGACCCCCTACTCGGCGCTGGCCCTCGCTGAACTTGCCCACAGGGCCGGCATCCCCGACGGCGTCTTTTCCGTCGTCACCGGCTCCGCTGAGGGGATCGGCGGGGAGATGACGGCGAATCCCATCGTGCGCAAGCTGACCTTTACCGGCTCGACCGAGATCGGCAAGAAGCTCATGGCCGCGTGCGCCGGGACCGTCAAGAAGGTCTCGATGGAACTGGGGGGGAACGCTCCCTTCATAGTCTTCGACGACGCGGACCTCGATGCCGCCGTCGAGGGGGCCTTGATCTCGAAGTACCGCAACACCGGCCAGACCTGCGTCTGCAGCAACCGGTTCCTGGTGCAGGACGGAATCTACGACCGCTTCACAGAGAAGCTGGCCCAGGCCGTCTCCGGGATGAAGGTCGGCGACGGACTGAAGGGTGAGACCCAGCAGGGGCCGCTCATCGACATGGCCGCGGTGGAAAAGGTCGAGGAGCATATCAAGGACGCAGTGGCCGGAGGCGCGCGTGTCGTCATCGGCGGGAAGCGGCACGCCCTTGGGGGGAGCTTTTTCGAGCCTACCATCCTTGCAGATGTGAAGCCAGGGATGCTGGTGGCGAAAGAGGAGACCTTCGGTCCCGTGGCGCCGCTCTTCCGCTTCAAGACGGAGCAGGAGGCGATAGAGATGGCCAACGATACCGAGTTCGGCCTGGCCGCCTACTTCTACAGCCAGAACATCTCGCGTGTCTGGCGCGTCGCCGAGGGGATCGAGTCCGGCATCATAGGCATCAACACCGGGATCATCTCCACCGCCGTCGCCCCCTTCGGCGGCATGAAGGAATCGGGCGTCGGGCGCGAAGGTTCCAGGTACGGCATAGAGGAATTCCTCGAGGTGAAATACCTCTGCATCGGCGGGGTCAAGTAGGATCTGCGTCGAACATCGAGAGCTATGAAAGAAGTCCAGATATATTCAGGCGGCAGGCTGGAGCAGAGCGAGGCCGAGGTGGTGCAGGAATTCCCACTGGTGCTCAGGGTGAACGACAGGGAGATCGTGACGCTGGTAGCGTCGCCGCACGATCTGAGGTTCCTCGTCGCCGGGTTCCTGCGGGTGCAGGGTTTCGTCTCCTCCCCGGACGACTTCCTGGTGCTGAGCGTCTGCAACGACTACGGCATCGCCAACGTCCGGATCAGGGGGGAACTCCCGGCCGAGCTGAAACCGGTACTCACCTCCGGCTGCGGCACCGGCATCACCTTCACCCTCCCCGGCTCCGCAAAGATAGAACCCGTCGAGAGTGGGGGGCAGGTCGAGGTTGCCGCCATCTTCGAGCTCATGAAGCAGCTCGCCGCTCTATCCGAAAAGTACCGCAGCCACGGCGGCGTCCATTCCGCAGCCGTGGGCGATGCGACGGGAAAGCTCCTTTTGCACGCGGAGGACATCGGCAGGCACAACACCATCGACCGGCTGGTGGGGGAGGCGCTGCTCAAGCGGATGTCGCTTGAACGGACCTTGCTGGTGAGTTCAGGACGCGTATCGGCGGAGATGGCCGCCAAGGCCGCGTCGCTCGGCGTCCTCCTGATCGCCTCCCGTACCTCTCCCACCGACATGGCCATCGAGATCTGCCGGCAAGCCGGCATCACCCTCATAGGATATCTCAGGGGGGCCCGGTTCACCGTCTACGCGAACGCGGATCGCCTTAAGCTCGGTGCATGATTGCAATCCCCTTAGCTGCATTTTATTTTTCTAATTTTTCCCCGTTTCTCCCCCCGGCCCAGCCTCGCCACTCCTCGCAAAACCGTATACCAGCAACTCTTTCGTAGCCGATTTCTCCTCTTTCCCTTTGTTTTTCAGTAATTGACAAAGCGGGGCAAAAACTGTATACAGTATCCATTCAAATGAAGCACCACTGTTGACACAGGTTTTCCATAACTGCGGTAAATAGCTGCATATTATCTGGAGGAGGGATTCATGATCGAAGCGTATCTGAAGCAAGAGGCAGAAAGAACAGCACTCGGGATTCCCGCGAAACCGCTCGACCCTGAGCAGACCGTAGAACTTTGCAAACTGCTGGAGGCCCCGCCTGCAGGCAAGGAAGAGTTCCTGCTGCATCTGCTGAAGGAGAGGGTCTCCCCGGGCGTTGACCCCGCAGCCGAGGTGAAGGCTGGTTTCCTCGCCGGCATCGTGTCCGGCGCGAAGAAGTCCCCGCTGGTTTCCAAGAAGGATGCGGTCAAGATCCTCGGCACCATGCTGGGCGGCTACAACGTGGCCCCGCTGGTCGCAGCCCTGAAGGACGCCGAGCTTGTCGACGAGGCCGTCAAGGCTCTCTGCGGCACCACCCTCGTGTATGACGCCTTCGACGAGGTCCTGGAACTCTCCAAGAGCAACGCATCCGCCAAGAAGGTCATCGAGTCCTGGGCCAACGCCGAGTGGTTCACCACCAAGGCGGGTCTCCCGGAGACCGTCAAGGTGAAGGTCTACAAGGTTGACGGCGAGATCAACACCGACGACTTCTCCCCGGCAGGCGACGCCTGGAGCCGCCCGGACATCCCGCTGCACGCACTCGCCATGGGCAAGACCCGCTTCCCGGACGGCAACGCCACCATCGCCAAGTTCAGGGCCGACGGCTTCCAGGTCGCCTTCGTGGGCGACGTCGTGGGTACCGGTTCCTCCCGCAAGTCCGCCTGCAACAGCGTCCTTTGGCACATCGGCCAGGACATCCCGTGCGTACCGAACAAGCGCCGCGACGGCATCATCATCGGCGGCGTCATCGCCCCGATCTTCTTCAACACCGCCCAGGACTCCGGCGCGTTCCCGATCAAGACCGACGTGGCCAAGATGAAGACCGGCGACGTCATCGTGATCGACTCCAAGAAGGGCGAGATCAGGACCGAGGGGGGCGAGGTGCTCTCCACCTTCGTCATCGCGCCGAACACGCTCTCCGACGAGTTCCGCGCCGGCGGCAGGATCCCGCTGATCATCGGCCGCGCTCTTACCGACCGCGCCCGTAAGGCCCTCGGCCTCGCCCCGACCACCGTCTTCACCCTCCCGGTCAACCCGGTTCCCAAGGCAGGCCAGGGGTACTCGCAGGCCCAGAAGATGGTCGGTCAGGCCTGCGGCGTCGTTGGCGTCCTGCCGGGCACCGCATGCGAGCCGAAGATGACCACCGTCGGTTCCCAGGACACCACCGGACCGATGACCGCCGACGAGCTGAAAGAACTCGCCTGCCTCAAGTTCCTGGCGCCGATGTTCATGCAGTCGTTCTGCCACACCGCCGCCTATCCGAAGCCGGCGGACGTGAAGATGCACAAGACCCTGCCGCAGTTCATCATCGAGCGCAGCGGCGTGCCCCTGAAGCCGGGCGACGGCGTCATCCACTCCTGGCTGAACCGCCTCCTCGTTCCCGACACCGTCGGCACCGGCGGCGACTCCCACACCCGTTTCCCGATCGGGATTTCCTTCCCGGCAGGCTCCGGCCTGGTGGCCTTCGCAGGCGCGCTCGGCTTCATGCCGCTCGACATGCCCGAGTCCGTTCTGGTTCGCTTCAAAGGGAAGTTCAACCCCGGCATCACCCTGCGCGACGCGGTTAACGCGATCCCGCTCTGGGCGATCAAGCAGGGGCTCCTCACCGTGCCCAAGAAAAACAAGGTAAACGTGTTCAACGGCCGCATCCTGGAGATGGAAGGTCTCCCGGATCTCTCCGTCGAGCAGGCCTTCGAACTGACCGACGCCGCCGCCGAGCGTAGCGCTGCCGCCGGCTGCATCAAGCTCTCCGAGCAGTCGGTCGCCACCTACCTCCGCTCCAACGTGGCCCTGATGCAGCAGATGATCGCCGACGGGTACCAGGACGCGCAGACCCTGCAGAACCGCATCGACGCGGTGAACGAGTGGCTGAAGGCGCCGAAGCTTCTCGAGGCGGACGCCAACGCCGAGTACGCAGCGGTCATCGAGATCGACCTCGCGGAGATCACCGAGCCGATCCTCGCCTGCCCGAACGACCCGGACGACGTCAAGATTCTCTCCGAGGTCGCCGGCACTCCGATCCAGGACGTGTTCCTCGGTTCCTGCATGACCAACATCGGCCACTTCCGCGCCGCAGGCGAGATCTGGAGGGGGACCAAGTTCAACCCCAGCGTCCGCACCTGGATCTGCCCGCCGACCCGCATGGACCAGGCAAAGCTGAAAGACGAGGCATACTTCTCCATCTACAGCGCGATGGGCGCACGCGTCGAGATCGCCGGCTGCTCGCTCTGCATGGGGAACCAGGCCCGCGTGCCCGACGGGGTGAACATGTTCTCCACCTCGACCCGTAACTTCGACGACAGGATCGGCAACGGCGCCAAGGTCTTCCTCGGCTCCGCGGAACTCGGCGCCGTCACCGTCAACCTCGGCAAGCTCCCGACCCCGGCAGAGTACCTTGCCGTGTACAAGGAGAGGGTCGAGCCGAACAAGGCCACCGTCTACAAGTACCTCCAGTTCGACGAGAAGTAAGCGTCGTCTCCAAAGCAGCAAACAAAAGGCCCGCCGGGAATCCGGCGGGCCTTTTTGCGTCTGTGCCGAGCATGTTCAACAGCTTGGGGTGAGAGCGCGTCAGCTAAAGGATGCTATTAGAAACGTCATTAAAGAAAACCCGACGCGGGAGCGTCATGCAATGTGTTCCCACGCTGGAGCGTAGGAACAATAAAACCGGCGTTCTTTATTGGGATTCCCTCTTAGGCAGATTTATGCAGTGCTTTGATCGCGACTTCAGGCGCGCGGTCGAATATGGTGAGGAGCGCCGCAGCGGCGCCGGTCGGTCTACGTCGATGTTGCTCCCAGTTCTGCAACGTCTTCACCTTGACCCCAATCACGTTCGCGAACTCGGATTGCGAAAGGCCGGTTTTTTCCCTCACCGCCTTCACGTCAGCGAGTTCGACCGTGAACAGGCGAGGGGGCTCCATCTCCCCCTTTGCTATAGCGCTAGCTTCTTTCATGCTTTGCGCCAGTTGCTCGAACAATTCTTTATCCATCCCTTTCGATCTCCTTCACCATCAATTTCAAGAGCGCCGCTTGCTGCGGATCCAGATTACCCTGCCGTGCCTTGGTGAAGGCGACCAACATGAAGATCCGCTCTCGTGATTATTGCCAGTAATAGATGAGCCTTCCCCCGCCACGCTTACCCTTGCCTTGAATAGCGAAACGAATCTTCCGGATACCTCCGCCACCCGGGATGAGGTCTCCAGCTTCCGGGTTGAGTGTCAACTCGTTCTGCAAGAGGCGGTACTCTTCATCCGTCAAAAGACCTGTAACTGTCTTGGTGAATGTCGGGGTCTCGATGAATACCATGCGATTATCCGCCATTGGCGTATAAGAGGTCAACCTCTCTTTTCAATTGCTACAACAACCCCTTCAGCTCGTTGATCAGGTCGGCGAGGAGGTCGTACCCTCCCTGCCAGAAACCGGGATCGCTGAAGACGATCCCTCCCGGGGCGAGGGTCTCGGCGGGAGTCCTGGAACCGCCGTCGGCAAGGATGTCGCGATAGATGGGGACGAAGCTCTCGCGCTCCTTCAGGTAGCGCTGGAACAGCGAAAGGACCACCAGCTCGGCGCAGGTGTACGAGTAGCAGTAGAACCGGGAGTGGATGAAGTGCGAGATGTAGCTCCAGCCGTAACGGTACGGCTCGATCATCTCCACCGAGTCTCCATAGAGCTTCGCGTTCTCCTTCCACCAGATGTCGCACAGCTCGTTCGCCGTCAAAAGCCCGTTCACGCGCTCGAGGTGCATCCGCTCCTCGAACCTGGTGAGGACGTTCTGCCTGAAGGTGGTGGCGATGATGTCCTCGATCTTGGCGCAAAGGAGCGATTTCTTCACCTCGACGTCCGTCTCCCGCTCCAGCAGCTGGCGCGTCAGGAGCATCTCCCCGAACACCGAGGCGGTCTCGGCGAGGGGAAGGGGCGGGTGGTAGTTCAGCATGGTCTGGCGCTGCGCCAGGAGATAATGGATGCCGTGGCCGACCTCGTGGGCGATGGTGGAGACGTCGCGCAGGTTGCCGGTGAAATTGAGGAGCAGGTAAGGGGGAAGGGAAGGGGTCATCCCCATGCAGAAGGCGCCGCCGCTCTTGCCCCCGCGCGGCAGCACATCCACCCTCTTCCCGGTGAAGAAGGAGTCGGCAAGCTGCGCGAATTCCTCTGAAAATCCCCGATACGCTTCCACCGTCATCGTCCGGGCCTCTTCGAAACTGTATTTCCGGTTGGTCTCGGTGATCGGGGCGTAGACGTCGCTGTTTTTCAGGCGCGGCATGCCGAGGAGCTTCGCCTTCATCCTGAAGTACTCCTGGGCGAGCGGGTAGTTCGCCTCGGAGACCTGCATCAGGCTTTGCACCACCTCCGTCGGGATCTCGTTCCCCAGGTTGGTCGGCTCCATGGGATGGCCGTAGCTTCTCAGTTCCAGGTCCTGCGAGTGGTCCAGCGCGGCGTTGTTGAATACGGCGGAAAAGATGATGCCGTGCTCCTCGTGGCGCTTGAGGAAGGTGCCCAAGGCCCTTTCCCTCAGCTCCGCGTCGGGATGGTGCAGCAGGGCCAGGAGCTCCTCGCCGGTCATCTCGCGCTTTTCCCCCTCCATCTCCAACTCGTACCTAAGCGATGACGAGAACTCGTCGAACAGGCGGACGAACGCCTGGACGCCGGTCAGGCTCTTCTGGGAGAGGAGGCTCTCCTCCCGCTCGGAGAGGGTGTGCTTCTTGAACTTGCGCAGCGCCATCAGGAAGTGGCGGTAGTTTGCCAGCAGGGAATCGTCGACAAGCTTCCGGAACGCCTCGTCATCCATCTGGATGATCTCGAGGTCGAAGAAGAGGAGTTCCCTCCCCATGGCGTTGCCGAATTCATCCGCCTTCTGGGACAGGCGCTTATGTTCGTCGCTCTCGCTGTCGGCGGCAAAGAGGAGGTAGGCGTAGAGCTGCGGCTTGGCCAGCTTTTCCTGCAGGCTCTCGTAGCTCCTGAGTGCCTCCAGGAGCGCCTCCGCGGACAGCCCGGGGACCTTGCCGCGGTAGAGTTCCCGGAAGGCTGCGACCTGTGCCGTGGCGTCGTCGAAGGCGCTCGCCAGTTCGGGGGAGGAGGGGGAGGGATAGAGTGGGGTGGTGTCCCAATTGAGGTCGCTGTTCATGCTCTCTCCTAATGTCGGTACTTTGCCAATGATTTCAAACGAATGCATCCGATAGTAATCGATGGGCCGCGGGCTGTCAAGAAAGCCTCCCGCGCCGTCGACTTGCCGTCTTTGCCGGAACGCCGACGGAGCGCCCCTTGACAATGGAGGGGGGTGCGATAGAAATAGTGAGTGTTAAAAAATTCAAATTATGTAATGACTTACGACACCTTCAGCCGGAGCGGATATCCTGTCGCGATTTACCTGGAACGGTTCGCGGCGGTAGCCGCTCCCGCAAAGCCAGAAGGGCGGATATAGGTGGAGAACTCATCTTGCCACGAGGCAAAAGGCGCAGCACTTTCCAGGAAGGTCGCCCATGGAAAAGCTTCTGGTGGTCGAGGATGTACAGGACGTGTTGAACCAGCTGAAATCAGGGCTCGGCAGCGAGTACGACATAGTGGTCGGAACAGACCGCGCCGATGCCATGGAGCTGTTCCTGAAGCACTCTCCGAGGGTCGTGGCGCTCGATCTGGGCCTGCCGCCGGACACGGAGGGGAGTTCGGAAGGGGTGCATTGCCTGGAATGGATGGTCCAGAGGCGGCCGTCGACCAAGGTCGTGGTGCTGACGTCGAGGGCGATGCGGGAGAATGCATATCACGCGCTTGCCCGCGGCGCCTACGACTTCCATCTGAAACCGGTCGTGCCGGATGAACTGCGGGTCGTCATCAGACGCGCCTTTCACCTGAGCCGCCTGGAGGAGCAGAGTTCCCTCTTGAAGGAGGCGCTGGAGCGGACGACGGCGGGGATAGAGGGTATAGCCGGGCAGTGCGTGGCGTTGCAGCGACTCTTCCCGCCGGGGCCCGTGGTGTCGCTGCAGTTGGCCGAGCGGATGTCTGGGGATGATCTCAACTGCGGGACGTGTCGCGATGCGCCGCTTGGTGGTGAGGGGGGTGTCGTGGCGGGAGGGATGGCGCAGCCAGGCGGGGTGAGGCCGCAGTCCGGGCACCTGACGCTCAGGGAAGCCCGGGACCGGGTGGAGAGGCGGATGGTTCTGGATGCCATCGGCAACTGCGGCGGTAACATGTCGAGGGCGTCGGAGTTCCTCGGCGTGAGCCGCCCCGCCCTCTACGATCTCATGAAGAAATACGGCATCTCCAGGCGCATCACACGGGGGTGAGCTTCAGATTTCGACGCACATGCCGCCGTCGCGCGGCAGCAGTTCGCTGAAGTAGTCGATGGTGCTGAACCTTTCGGAAACGGCCGGCGTCGCAGCGGAGCTGAAACGCCCGACGTGGACCAGGTAGCCGATCCCGAAAAGCCGCGCCGTCTCCAGGTTGGTCTCGCTGTCCTCCCCGAGCATGGTCCGCTCCGGGTCATACGGTATCTTCTCCTGCAGCCTCCCCCAGAACGCCGGGTCCTCCTTAGGGAGCCCCAGGTCGTGAGCCGATACGATCCCGTCGAAATAGCTGCCGATCCTGGTCCTGCGCATCTTCAGGCTGAGCGTTTTCCCGTGCGCGTTGGTCACCAGGTAGATCTTCTTGCCGTGCTGGCGCAGGAAAAGGAGAAACTCCGTGACGAACGGGTGCACGGCGATCAGGTGGTCGACTTCCTCCTTAAGTACCGGGATGTCGAGCCCGAGCTGGTCGGACCAGTAGTCGAGGTCGGTCCAGTTCAGGGTGTTTTCCTGGGAGCGGAACATCCGGTGCAGCTTCTCCATCGCCGCCTCGTGCGTGATCCCGTTTTTTTCCGCATAACGCTTGGGTACGTGCTCGAGCCAGAAGTGGTCGTCGAAATGGCGGTCCAGGAGTGTCCCGTCCATGTCCAGAAGGACGGTGTCGATGAGGGTCCAGTCAACTTTGAGGGGCATTTGTCGGGGGCTCTTTAAGTTGATCCGGCGGATCGGTCCGATCGGACCGATCCGCCGGATCCTGTCTTTAGACCTTCGCCTTCACGAAGGCTTTCACCTTCTCGCGGCTGGCTTCCATGATCTCGCAGCGGGTCTCCTTGCCTATCAGCGCGGCAAGCTGCGGCGGCAGCGGCAGCGGGGAGCCGATCGCCTTTTCCACGGCGTCGCCGAACTTCGCCGGATGCGCCGTCGCCAGGCAGACCACCGCCGGGTGTTTCGGGACGCACTCGAGAGCCCCGCGCACCCCGACCGCCGTGTGCGGGTCGAGGAGGTAGCCGGTCTCCCTGTGGAAGGATGCGATGGTCTCCAGCGTCTGGCTCTCGTTGACGGTGCAGCTCAGGAACTCGCTCTGAACCCGCTTCAGCTCGTCCTCGCTGAAGACGATCCTGCCAGTCTGCTGCAGTTCCGCGAAGGCTTTACTGATCCTCTCCGGGTTCTCGTCGAAGAGGTAGAAGAGGTAGCGCTCCAGGTTCGAGGCGAGCTGGATGTCCATCGAGGGGGAGACGGTCTGCACCACTTCCCCGAGCGAATAATCGCCGCTTGCCACGAAGCGGCTCAGGATGTTGTTCTCGTTGGTGGCGAGGAGGAGCTTCTCGATCGGCAGCCCCATCCGCTTGGCCAGGAAGCCGGCGAAGATGTCGCCGAAGTTGCCGGTCGGGACCGAGAAGACCACCTCGCGCTGCTCCGGGAGCCTCCCCCAGGCGTAGAAGTAGTAGACCACCTGCGCCAGGACGCGCGCCCAGTTGATCGAGTTGACGGCGCCGAGCGCGTACTCCTTCTTGAAGTCGAGGTCGTTGAAGAGGGTCTTCACGATGTTCTGGCAGTCGTCGAAGGTCCCCTCCACCGCGATGTTGTGGACGTTGGCGTCGAGGACGCTGGTCATCTGCAGCGCCTGGATCGGCGACGTTTTCAGGTGCGGGTGCAGGATGAAGATGTTGATGTTCTCCTTGCCGCGCACGCCCGCGATGGCCGCGCTCCCTGTGTCGCCGGAGGTGGCGCCCAGGATGTTCATCTTCTCGCCGCGCTCCTTCAGCAGGTACTCGAACAGGTTCCCCAGGAGCTGCAGCGCCACGTCCTTGAAGGCGAGGGTGGGGCCGTGGAAGAGTTCCAGTATGTACACGCCGTCCTTGTGCACCAGCGGGGTCGTCTCCGCGTGCTCGAAGCTCGCATAGGAGCGGTCGATCAGGGCCTTCAGGTCGGCCGGCGGAATGTCGGTCGCGAAGAGCGAGATGATGTTGAAGGCGAGGTCGCGGTAGGAAAGCCGGGACCACGCGTTCAGGGTCTCGCGGTCGATCTGCGGGATGCTCTCCGGGAGCAGGAGCCCTCCGTCGGTGGCCAGCCCCATCATCACTGCGTCCTTGAACCCGATCGGCGCTATCTGTCCCCTGGTGCTTATGTATCTCATGTCGTTTCTCTTTCTTCTGAAGGTGGTTTCGCCCCTTGGGCTACGTCCATGTATAGCAGTTATAACGTCAAATGTGAAGTGATAGCTGGTCAGGATGCTCTATAAAATAGCGGCGGCAGGCAGTGCACGAAGTAACCCTGCAAGAGAAAATGGTGCGGCAGTCAGAAAATAGTCGATTTTTAAGTTAATTTTGGTCAATGAGCCTTCACCCCTCCCCCCTTTCGCCATCTTTCTCACATATCGAAATGCACCTCTGGATCAGCCTGGAATGTGGACTAAAACGCTGGAAATCGGCTATGTTTCTGAAAAAAAGCACTTGCATAAAGATGTCTTCCATGTTACATATTGGGCACATGTTAATGTTCACTCAAAAGTGAGCTCCTCCGGCTCGCTTTTTTTTATGGGAAAACGCTAGGAATGGCAAAGGTAGACGTAGCAGAAAAGATTACGGAAATACTTACGGGAATCGTCGAGCCTCTCGGCATCGGGCTGGTCGACATCGAGTACAAGCGCGAGGGGCGCAACATGGTGCTGCGGGTCTTCCTCGAGAAGGAAGCCGGGATCATGCTGGACGACTGCGCCGACGTGAGCCGCCAGCTTTCGGACATCCTCGACGTCGAGGACTTCATGCCGGAGCACTACACGCTCGAGGTCTCCTCCCCCGGCATCTGCCGACCGCTCAAGAAGGTGGCGGATTACCAGCGCTTCGCCGGGCGCCTGATCAAGGTGAAGACCTTCGACGTCGTCCTGGACGACGCGGGGAACAAGCGCAAGACCTTCGTCGGGACGTTGACCGGCATAGAGAACGACATGATAGCGATTCACCTGACGGAAGGGCAGCACGCGACCATTCCGCTGGACAAGGTGGCCAAGGCCAACCTCGAATTCGAATTCTAATACTATCCAAGAACTGAAAATATCAGCAAGCAGAAGGAGACAGTGACGTGGAAACGAGCTTTAACCTCAAGCACACTATTGACCAGATCGTCAAAGAGAAGGGTATCGATAAGAGTATCGTGTTGGAAGCGCTGGAGCAGGCGGTACTGACCGCGGCCAACAAGAAGTTTCGCAATACCCGCGATCTGGAAGCTCACTACAACCCCGAGATCGGGGAGGTGGAGCTGTTTGAGTTCGTTACCGTCGTGGAAGAGGTGCAGGATTCGTATCGCGAGATCGAGCTTGCCGAGGCGCGCGAAGAGGACCCGGATGTCGAGATCGGCGACTCCATCGGCATGAAGATGGACGCCAGCGGCTTCTCCAGGATCGCAGCCCAGACCGCCAAGCAGGTGATCATCCAGCGCGTGCGCGAGGCCGAGCGCGAGACCATTTTCAACGAGTTCATGGAGCGCCAGGGCGAGATCGTCAACGGCGTGGTGCGCCGCTTCGAGAAGGGCGACCTGATCGTCGACCTCGGGCGCGCCGAGGCGCTCCTGCCGCACAAGGAGCAGGCCCCGCGCGAGGTGTACCGCCAGGGGGACCGCGTCAAGGCCCTCATCACCGAGATCCGCATGACCACCAAGGGGCCGCAGATCATGCTTTCCCGCACGCATCCGACCATGCTCGCCAAGCTGTTCGAGGCGGAGGTCCCGGAGATCGCCGAAGGGATCGTCGAGATCAAGAGCGTGGTGCGCGAGCCGGGGGGGAGGGCGAAGATCGCCGTCTACTCGCACGACTCCGACGTCGACCCGGTCGGCGCCTGCGTCGGCATGAGGGGCTCCCGCGTGCAGAACGTGGTCTCCGAGCTGCGCGGCGAGAAGATCGACATCATCCCCTGGAGCGAGGACATCGCTCGCTTCGCCTGCAACGCCCTGGCTCCCGCCGTGGTCACCAAGGTGTACGTCGACGAGGAGGATTACGCCATGGAGGTGATCGTGGCGGACGACCAGCTCTCCCTGGCCATCGGCAAGCGCGGCCAGAACGTGCGGCTCGCCGCCAAGCTGACCGGCTGGAAGATCGACATCAAGAGCGAGACCCGCATGGCGGAGGCCGAGCTGCAGCAGTTCGCCTCCTACGACGGCACCGAGGGCGAGGAAGAGCCCGAAGCGGAGGCCGTCCAGGAGCAGGAAGCGGCTCCCGTCCAGGCCGCCGAGGGTTACGAGGAATAACATAAGTATGCCGAAGGCTAGTCCCCAGAGAAGCTGCCTTGCCTGCCGCGAGGCCAAAGACAAGGGGAGCCTGCTTCGTTTCGTGCTGGCTCCGGACCGGACCCTGGTCCCGGACCTGCAGCAAAAACTCCCCGGGCGCGGGGTGTACACCTGCATGAAGGCCTCGTGCCTCAGGCAGGCGGCGCTGAAAAAGCAGTTCGGCCGCGGCTTCAAGGAAGAGGTCCCGGCGGTCGACGCCGAACTCCTCTTGGGCCAGGTCGGCGCGAAGCTCGAAGAGCGGATCGCCTCCTACCTCTGCCTCGCCAACAAGGCGGGGAAGATCGTCTCGGGCGCCGATCAGGTCGCGGAGAAGCTGAAAAAGGGCGGGGTCGGCATGCTGGTCATCGCCAGCGACATCTCGAAGGAGAGCGGGGAAAAATTCCGCGGCCTGGCGAGGCTCAAGGGGGTCCGCTGCATGACCCTCTTCACCAAGGAGCGCCTTGGGGAACTGATGGGAAAAGAGCTGCGCAGCGCTCTGGCGGTAACGGAGAGCGGCTTCGTGGCGTCGATAGATTTGGAAATGGAAAAGTACAGGAACTTCTTTGAGGAGGAGCGTGAGTAGATGAGCAAAACCCGCGTATACGAGCTGGCGCAGCAGATGGGGATCGATAATAAGGAGCTTATGGCAAGGCTGGCCGATGCCGGTGTGTCAGTCAAAAACCATATGGCAGTCCTTGAGGATGCGGAAATCAAGGCAGTTACCGCCCCTGCGCAGACGACCGTCAAAGAAGTTTCCCAGGAAGAAGTGAGGGTGAAGCCGACCCTGATCCGGCGCCGCGCCAAGACGGTCGAGCCAGAAGCCGCTCCCGCTCAGGCTGAGGCTGCACCGGCCGCGCCGGTGCAGGAAGCTGCCGAGAAGCCGGCAGAGCCGGAGCAGGTGGAGGCCGCGCAGGCGGCCAAGCCCGCGGCGCGTCCCGAGCCGGTGAGGGCGAAGATCATCGAACCGGCGCCCGCTCCCAAGCCCGCAGCACCGGCGGCCACGCCCCCCCCCGCACCGGCAGCTGCCGAGAAGGAGAAAAAGCCCGAGGTCGCGGAGGCTGCCGCCCCGGCGAAACCCGCCGCGCCTGTCGAGGAAGCCGCTCCGGCCCGCAAGGAAGAGCCGGCTCCCGCAGCTCCTCCCGCAGCAGCGGCCGCTCCCGCGGCAGCAGCTCCCGCACCTGAGAAAAAAGCGGAGCCGGAACCGGAGAAGGCAACCGCGACCAGGGCGAGGATACTCGGCCGCGTGGAGATCCCGATCCCGGCACAGCGCCCGGCAGAGCGGCGCGAGTACCAGCGCCCGGCCACAGGCGAGCGCCCGGCGCCGCGTCCCGGCATGCCGCGCGGCGTGGAGCGTCCCGGCACCGAGCGTCCCGCTCCCCGTCCGGGGCAGCGTCCCGGCGAGCGTCCGGCGCCGCGTCCCGGCGAGAGACCGACAGGGCCTCGCCCCGACCGTCCCGCACCGCTCGCCCCGATAGAGGCGCCGCCGCTTCTGGACGAGCGCGGCCGCAAGAGAAAAGCAGGCCCCGCGGCACCGGCCACCGACTACTCCAAGAACGGCAAGAAGGGCGGGGCTCCCGCCGTCGGCAAAGGGAAGAAGGAGACCTTCAAGGACATCCTCGACAAGCGCGAGCGCGTCTTCGAGCCCGGCCCCCGCAAAGGGAAGAAGGGTAAATACGTCGAGAAGGTGCAGATCGGCAAGAAGACCGAGATCACCACGCCTAAGGCCATCAAGAGGATCATCAAGATCAGCGAGTCGATCACCGTGGGCGAACTCGCCAAGAGGATGGGGATCAAGGCAACCGACCTGATCCGCGCCCTCATGAAGCTCGGCGTGATGGCGACCATCAACCACCCGCTCGACTTCGACACCGCGACCGTTCTGGCCACCGATTTCGGCTACGAGATCGAGAACGTGGCGCTGGACGTCGACGAGATACTCGAGGCGGAGCCGGATGCACCGGAAAGCCTGGTGAAGAGGCCGCCGGTCGTCACCATCATGGGCCACGTCGACCACGGCAAGACCTCGCTTCTGGACGCCATCCGCGAGGCCAACGTCATCGCCGGCGAGGCCGGCGGCATCACGCAGCACATCGGCGCCTACGACGTGGAGCTGAACGGCCGCAAGATCACCTTCCTCGACACCCCGGGCCACGAGGCGTTCACCGCCATGCGCGCCAGGGGCGCGAAGGTCACCGACATCGTCATCCTGGTGGTGGCGGCGGACGACGGCGTCATGCCGCAGACCCGCGAGGCGGTGAACCATTCCAAGGCCGCAGGCGTGCCGATCATCGTCGCCATCAACAAGATCGACAAGCCCGACGCAAGCCCGGGCAAGGTGAAGCAGGAGCTGATGGAGTTCGGCCTGGTTTCCGAGGAGTGGGGGGGCGAGACCATCTTCGTCGAGGTCTCCGCCAAGAAGCGGATCAACCTGGAGACTCTGCTCGAGATGGTCCTCCTGCAGGCAGACGTCTTGGAGCTGAAGGCGAACCCGGACAAGCCGGCACGCGGCACCATCGTCGAGGCGAAGCTGGACAAGGGGCGCGGCCCGGTCGCGACCGTCCTGGTCCAGGAAGGGACCCTGAGAAGCGGCGACTACTTCGTGGCCGGCGTCCACTACGGACGTGTCCGCGCCATGCAGAACGACCGCGGCGACAAGATCCTCGCGGCCGGCCCTGCCATGCCGGCGGAGGTCATCGGCTTCAACGGGGTTCCGGACGCGGGCGACATCTTCGTCTCCATGGTTGACGAGAAGTCCGCCAAGGAGATCGCGAACCACCGCCAGATGAAGCTGCGCGAGACCGAACTCGCCAAGCACAGCAAGCTCTCCCTGGAGCAGCTCTACGAGAAGATCCAGAAGGGCGAGGTCAAGGACCTCAACGCGATCGTCAAGGGGGACGTGCAGGGCTCCGTCGAGGCCGTGGCCGAGTCGCTCAGGAAACTGACCACAGACGCCATCCGGCTCAACGTGCTGCACGCCTCCGTCGGCGCCATCACCGAGACCGACGTCAACCTGGCCAGCGCCTCCAACGCCATCATCCTCGGCTTCAACGTCCGCCCGGAAGTCAAGGCGGCGGCGCTCGCCGAGAAGGAAGGGGTCGACGTCAGGCTCTACAACATCATCTACGACGCGGTGGACGACATCAAGAAGGCGATGGAAGGGCTCCTGGAGCCGACCTTCAAGGAGAAGTACCTCGGTCGCGCAGAGATCAGGGAAGTGTTCTCCGTGCCCAAGGCCGGCATGGTGGCAGGCTCCTACGTCACCGACGGCAAGATCGTCAGGAACGCCCAGGTACGCCTGCTGCGGGACAACATGGTGGTTTTCGAAGGGAAACTCGGCAGCCTGCGCCGCTTCAAGGACGACGTCAAGGAAGTGGCCACCGGGTACGAGTGCGGCATGTCGCTTGAGAACTACAACGACATCAGGGTCGGCGACATCTTCGAGTGCTTCGAGATGGAGAAGTTTGCCGGCAAGCTGTAACAGGTTCGACACTACGGGGAGAGCGGCGTCCTGGCGTCCCGGCGTCAGAAGGCCCTCTCCCCTTAACCGTTTCCGCCCGGGGGGAAACCCCTCGGGCGAGCAAGAGAGAAAGACATGGTAAAACGTTCGGACAAGGTAGGGGAGGCGATCCACAAGATCATCTCCGAACTCCTGATAAAGGGTCTCAAGGACCCGCGCATCGGGTTCGTCACCATCACCGGGGTCAAGGCCACCGCCGACCTCCGGCAGGCGACCGTTTACTTCACGGTGCACGGCGGTGAAGACGAGAAACGGAACAGCGAGGCAGGTCTCAACTCCGCCAAGGGGTTCATCCGCAAGGAGATCGGCCAGGCCCTCAAGATGCGCTTCATCCCCGAAATCTTTTTCAGGTACGACACCTCGTTAGACTACGGCCAGCATATCGAATCGATTCTGAAGGAGATAGGGGCAACGGATGACGGCGATAACAGCTGAGATTGAGCGCATAGTCGCGGAGATCGAAAACGGTTCCAGCTTCCTGATCACGAGCCACGAAAGCCCCGACCCCGATGCCGTCGGATCGTCGCTGGCCCTGGCCAACTACCTCTTTGCACGGGGGAAGGACGTCACCGTCTACCTCTGCGACCCGGTGCCGGACAACTGCTCCTTCCTCCCGATGGCGGACCAGGTGTACGCGGTGATGCCGGAGCGGGACTTCGACGTCTGCTTCGTGCTGGACGTGGGGGAGTTCAGGAGGGCGGGGAAGGCGGTCACCGAGAACAAGAGGATCGGCTGCTTCGTCAACGTCGACCACCATCTCGGGTGCGAGAACTTCGGCCGCCACAACGTCATCGATTCGAAGGCGAGCGCCACCGCCGCCATCATCTACCGGATCATCAGGGCCGCCGGCGACGAGATCGACTACCCGACCGCGCTCTGCATCTACACGGCGATCCTCTCCGACACCGGGAGCTTCCACTACTCGAACTCCGACCCCGAGGCCTTCGCCATCGCGGGCGAGATGATCGGGAAGGGGGTCAACGCCTGGAGCGTCAACGAGAACCTTTACGAGAGCGAGCCGCTGCAAAGGATCGCACTCCTGGCGCTGGCGCTCTCCGACCTGACAGTTTCCCCCTCCGGCGAGTACGCCTCGGTCACCGTCACGCTGGACATGTACGGAAAGACCGGCGCCACCGCCCAGGACACGGACCGCTTCATCAACTACCCCCGCTCCATCAAGGGGGTGCAGGTGGCGCTCTTCTTCCGGCAGGTCGACGAGGGTTCCTTCAAGGTCGGCTTCAGATCCAAGGGAAAGGTCGACGTCTCGGCAGTCTCGGCCTCCTTTGGCGGCGGCGGTCACCACAACGCCGCCGGCTGCATGGTGAAGGGGACCCTGGCCGAGGTGAAGGCCCTGGTCTTCGACCGACTGGAGCAGATGCGCTGATGCTGAACGGCTTTTTCGTGATCGACAAGCCCGCCGGCGTTACCTCCCACGACATCGTCGCCATGGTGAGGCGCGCCATCGGGCAGAAGAAGGTAGGGCACACCGGGACGCTCGATCCCTTCGCCACCGGCGTTCTTCCGGTCGCGGTGGGTGAGGGGACCAAGGCGATCCAGTTCCTGGACGAATCCGAGAAGGAGTACCGCGCCGTGCTGAGGCTGGGGGTCGCCACCGACACCCAGGACCTGACCGGGCAGGTGATCTCGGAGCGCGACTGGTCACACCTGGAGGCTTCCGATCTGGAGGCGCTGGTGCCGCAGTTTCTCGGGCGCCTGAAACAGCTTCCCCCCATGTTCTCCGCCATCAAGCAGGGGGGCGTGCCCCTTTACAAGCTGGCCCGGAAAGGGGTCGAGGTGGAGCGCGAGGCGCGCGACGTGGAGATCCACTCGCTCGTCTTCGACTGGATCAGGCTTCCCGAGGCGTGCTTCACCGTGCGCTGCTCGCGCGGCACCTACGTCCGGACGCTTGCCTGCGACATGGGCGAGGCGCTCGGATGCGGCGCCCACCTCCTGGAACTCAGGCGCACCCGCTCGGGGCTTTTCCTGGAAAAGGACGCCATCGGCATCGAGACCCTCGCCACCTCGCAGGACCAGCAGGGGCTCCTGTTGCCGCTGGATCGGGCGCTTTCCCACCTGAAGGCGCTGAACCTCACCGAGTCCGGGGGGAGGAAGGTGTTAAACGGCGTGGTGCCGCTTGCCTCCGATTTCGAAGCGGTGCCGGAGCAGCTTTCTCCCGGCGAGCAGGTGCGACTCTATCTCGGGGAGAGATTTGCTGCAGTCGCCGAGAACGACAAGCTCAAAGGGCTGCGTCTGTCGCGGGTATTCAACTAGTATCTCCTTTACACCTGGTGGCTTTTATGGTAAAAGGGTCGGATGTCAGAACTGCCGCGGCTTAACCTCGGCGCGGGCAGTAATTTATAACTAGAAGGACGAAGGGGGAAATCAAATGCTGGTAACGGAAAAGAAACAGGAAATCGTCAATGCCCACAAGCTCCATGATTCGGATACAGGCTCGCCGGAAGTGCAGATCGCACTTCTCTCAGAGCGTATCACCTATCTGACTGAGCACTTCAAAACCCACAAGAAAGACCATCACAGCCGTCGCGGGCTGCTGAAGATAGTTGGTCAGAGAAGGGGTCTTCTCGACTACCTGAAAAAGAAAGATGTGGACAGATACAAGTCCATCATCGCGAAACTCGGTATCAGAAGGTAACAAAAAGGAAAAGGCAATATATCTCTACGGGGTATATTGCCTTTCACTTTCATCACTGTAAGGGCCTTGTGCCCTTTTCTTTGTTGGGGACGTGGATAAAACCGCCCTGCGGCTTTCCCGGCCCGCAAGGCGCTTTTCTCGGCGGCCCCAACACCAACCAGAAGCAAATCGGAGGCCGAAACAATGGAACAGATAGTACAGGCAGAATGCTGCGGCAAGACCATCACCATCTCAACCGGGAAGATCGCGAAGCAGGCAAGCGGCGCAGTCATGATCAAGAGCGGCGACACCATGGTGCTCGTCACCGCCGTCGCCATGAAGACCGCCAAGGAAGGCCAGGGGTTCTTCCCCCTCACCGTCAACTACCAGGAGAAGGCGTACGCGGGCGGCAGGATCCCCGGCTCCTTCTTCAAGCGTGAGGGTCGCCCCTCCGACAACGAGACCCTGACCTGCCGTCTCATCGACCGCCCGATCAGGCCGCTCTTCCCGGAAGGGTTCCTGAACGACACCCAGGTCATGGCGACCGTGGTCTCGGCCGACAAGGACAACGACCCGGCCATCCTCTCCATGATCGGTGCCTCCGCGGCCCTCATGGTATCCGATTGCCCGTTCGCGGGCCCCATCGCCGGCGTCAAGGTCGGCCGCGTCGACGGCAAGTTCGTCGCCAACCCGACCGCCGAGGAGCTTGAGAAGAGCGACCTCGAGATCGTGATCGCAGCCAGCCAGGAAGCGATCCTGATGGTGGAAGGTTCCGCCGCCGAGGTTTCCGAGGACGACCTGCTGGAAGCCATCTTCTTCGGCCACGCAGCCGTGCAGCCGATACTGGCCGCCCAGCTCGAACTCGCCAAGAAGGTCGGCAACCCCAAGCGCGACATCCCGGCTCCGGTGGTTAACGAGGCACTGAAGGCCCGCGTCGCCGCTCTCGCCAAAGAGGGTATGAAGCAGGCGGTCCGCATCAAGACCAAGGTGGAGCGCCACCTGGCCATCGACGCCATCAGGGACGAGGCGATCGCGGCTCTCGTGCCCGAGTTCGAAGGCTCCGAGAAAGAAGTGAAGGGGTTCATCGAAGACCTCGAGTACGACCTGGTGCGCGAGCACATCATCAAGGACGGCGAGCGCATCGACGGCCGCGACACCAAGACCATCCGCGCCATCGCCACCGAGGTAGGGCTCCTGCCGCGCGCACACGGCTCCGCGCTCTTCACCCGCGGCGAGACCCAGTCCATCGTGGCCGCAACGCTCGGCACCTCGGTCGACGAGCAGCGCATCGACTCGCTCTACGGCGATTCCCGCAAGAAGTTCATGCTGCACTACAACTTCCCTCCGTACTCCGTCGGCGAAACCAGCTTCAGGCTCGCCCCGGGGCGTCGCGAGATCGGCCACGGCATGCTCGCGGAGCGCGCCCTGCAGCAGGTGCTCCCGAAGCATGACGACTTCCCTTACACCATCAGGATCGTCTCCGACATCACCGAGAGCAACGGCTCCTCCTCGATGGCAACCGTTTGCGGCGGCGCCCTCTCCATGATGGACGCCGGCATCCCGATCAAGGCGCCCGTCGCCGGCATCGCGATGGGGCTCATCAAGGAAGGCGACGACTTCGCCATCCTCTCCGACATCCTGGGCGACGAAGACCACCTGGGCGACATGGACTTCAAGGTTGCCGGTACCGCCGAAGGTGTCACCGCGCTGCAGATGGACATCAAGATCGGCGGCGTGACCCGCGAGATCATGGCTGCCGCACTGGCGCAGGCGAAAGACGGCAGGATCCACATCCTGGGCGAAATGGCCAAATCGATCGCCGCACCGCGCGCCGACCTCTCCGCCTTCGCACCGCGCATCACCACCATCTGGGTCAAGGTCGACAAGATCCGCGACGTCATCGGCTCCGGCGGCAAGAACATCAGGAGCGTCACCGAGGCGACCGGCGTTTCCATCGACATCGACGACACCGGCAAGATCAACATCGCTTCCACCAACAAGGAAGCGTGCGACCTCGCCATCAAGATGATCAGGAACCTCACCGCCGAGGCGGAAGAAGGGAAACTCTACATGGGCACCGTCAAGAAGATCATGGAGTTCGGCGCATTCGTCGAGATCTTCCCCGGAACCGACGGCCTGGTCCACGTCTCCGAACTCGACACCGAGCGCGTCAAGAACGTCAGCGACATCCTCAAGGAGGGTGACAAGGTGCTGGTGAAGTGCATCGGTATCGACAAGCAGGGCAAGATCAAGCTTTCCCGCAAAGAGGCCCTGGGCCAGACTTTCACCGAATAATCGTTCTCATTTGAAAGCTGGCAATTTACGGGTTTCCGGGTATAGTTCTAGCCATGATTAAAAAGACCACCCTAGATAACGGGATACGCGTCATCACGGAGCGTATCCCGTATGCCAGCTCAGTCTCCATCGGGATATGGGTTGCCAACGGCTCCCGCCACGAGCGGCGGGAGTCGAACGGCGTCGCCCATTTCATCGAGCATCTCCTCTTCAAAGGGACCGAACGGCGCTCCTCCCTCGACATCGCTCGCGAGATCGATTCCGTGGGCGGGGTGCTGAACGCCTTCACCAGCCGCGAATACGTCTGCTATTACGCCAAAGTCCTGGACAAGTTCCTCCCCAAGGCCGTCGACCTTCTGACCGACATCTTCCTCAACTCCACCTTCGACTCCGAAGAGATCGAAAAGGAGCGCCGCGTGGTGCTCCAAGAGATCAACATGATGGAGGACACGCCGGACGACCTGATCCACGACCTGTTCCACCAGCATTTCTGGAAGGGGCACCCGCTCGGCATGTCCATCCTCGGAGACGAGGAGAGCGTTTCCGGCCTCACCAGGGATTCGATCGTGGGGTACAAGGATCAGATGTACCGTGGCGACGACATCATCGTCACCGCCGCCGGGAACCTCTCCCACGAAAAGCTGATTGCACTCCTCGACGGGCACCTCAAGAGCGTCGCCGGCGGCAACGGCCGCAGCGATTCCGCCTCCCCCGTCTACGAGCGCAGGATCGAGCTGGTCGAGAAGGACCTGGAGCAGATCCACGTCTGCCTCGGGCTCAGGGGTGTGCAGCAAAGCCATCCGCAGCGCTACGACGCATTCATCCTGAACGCCATACTGGGCGGCTCCATGAGTTCGAGGCTGTTCCAGGAGGTCCGCGAGAAGAGCGGGCTTGCCTATTCGGTCTACTCCTACATCGCTTCCCACGCCGATGCCGGCTCCCTGGTGGTCTACGCAGGCGCAAGCCCCGAGAACAGCGCCCAGCTCCTCGAGATCATGCTGAGGGAGATCGGGCGTTTCAAACGCGAGCCGGTGCCGTCGGAACAACTGGAAGGCGCGCGCGAGCAGTTGAAGGGAAACCTGCTTCTTTCGCTTGAATCCAGCGACAACCGGATGTCGCGTCTTGCCAAGAACGAGATCTACTTCGGCACGCCTTTGCCGCTCTCCGAGATCATGGAAGGTTTCGACCGCGTCAACGCCGATACCATCCAGGCCCTTGCCGCAGAGATCCTCGACAACTCCGCCCTCACCCTGGTCATGCTGGGTAGGATCGGCACACCTTCGTTCGCACTTTCCGATATCAACGTCTAAATGACTGCTATTCCCGTCCGGATAAAGAGATTGCGCCCGACCTCCATCCCGTGCTACATGACGGAGCATGCGGCCGGCGTCGACCTGCACGCGGCCCTTGAGAGCGAATTCACGCTGCATCCGGGTGAAAGGGCGCTGGTCCCGACCGGGATCGCCATCGAGATCCCTCCCGGGTTCGAGGCCCAGGTACGGCCGCGAAGCGGCCTCGCCCTCAGGCACGGCATCGCGCTGGTGAACTCTCCGGGAACCATCGACGCCGACTACCGCGGCGAGATCGGTGTCATCCTGATCAACCACGGCTCCGATCCCTTCACGATCGCTGACGGCGAGAGGATCGCCCAGATGGTGTTCGCCCGCTGCGAGCGCGCCGAGTTCATCGAGGTGGACGAACTGGGCGAAACCGGCAGGGGCGCCGGCGGATTCGGGCACACGGGACGGTGAAACAGATTAAGGGTTGAGGTTAAGGTTAAGGAAGGTTTTCGTCCCCTCCCCCGGAGGGGGAGGGCTAGGGAGGGGGAGCTTTTCGAGCTTTTCTTCCCCCCTCCCAACCTCCCCCCTCCGGGGGGAGGAGTTATACAAAACAACCTTCCCCCTTCCCGGGAAGGGGCTGTGTAGGAACCCGCCGTCCGGCCATCCGCCGGGCAGCCGCGTCACCCATTCTCGAAACCAACTCACGGGGGCAGGCATATGAAAGATCCTCGCTTACGACAATTCGCCGAAGTCCTGGTCAACTACTCGGGACGCGTGCAACCGGGCGACGTGGTGCTCATCTCCTGCGCCGGCCTCGAGGGGGCGCCGCTTGTCAAGGAACTGTACGCGCTCTGCCTGGAGAAGGGGGCGAAGTACGTCGAGTACGACTTCAGCATCCCCGACATCGGGCGCTACTTCTACAACCTCGCCAACGCGGAACAGCTCTCCTACTTCCCGCAGCACAAGCTCGATTTCATGAAGCAGGTGGACGTCTACATCGGCCTCGCCGCCTCGGACAACTCGATGGTCATGGCCAAGGCGAACCAGGCCAACATGATCGCCTGGTCCAAGGTGGTGCGCCCCATCGTCGACCAGCGCGTAAAGGGAACCCGCTGGGTGATCACCCGCTACCCGACCCATGCCGCCGCGCAGGAGGCGAGGATGAGCCTCGACGAGTACGAGGATTACCTCTTCGGCGCCTGCTGCATGGACTGGGAGGAGGAGTCGAGGAAACAGGATGCGCTGAAGGCATGCATGGACGCGGCCGACCGGGTGCGCATCGTAGCCTCCGACACGGACCTCTCCTTCAGCCTCAAGGGGCTTCCCGGCATCAAGTGCGACGGCCGCCTCAACATCCCCGACGGCGAGGTCTTTTCCGCGCCGGTGCGCGACTCGGTTGAGGGGCACATCACCTACAACTGCCCGACCGTGTACCAGGGGAAGGAATTCAACAACATCCGCCTCGAGTTTCAGCGCGGCCGCATCGTCAGGGCCAACTCCCCCGGCATGGACGAGGAGTTGAACCGGATACTCGATACGGACGAGGGGGCCCGCTACGTAGGCGAGTTCGCCGTCGGCGTCAACCCCCGCATCAGGGTGCCGATGCGCAACATCCTGTTCGACGAGAAGATCTTCGGCTCGATCCACTTCACCCCCGGGCAGGCCTACGACGAGTGTGACAACGGAAACCGTTCCGCCGTACACTGGGACATGGTGAAAATCCTGACCGGCGACGGCGAACTCTGGTTCGACGACATCCTGATTCAGAAGGACGGCCTTTTCGTCCACGAGCCCCTGTTGGGGCTCAACCCGGGTGACTAGAAATGCTGCTTGAGATAAATCCCGAAAACCCCCAGCCGAGGCTGATCTCCAGGGTGGTGGAAGTCCTGAAGAGCGGCGGTGTGGTCGCCTATCCGACGGACACCACCTACGGCATCGGCTGCAGCATCTTCAGCAAGAAGGGGATCGAGAGGATCTACCTCTTGAAGCAGCGGGAGCGCAAGAAGCCGTTTTCCTTCATCTGCGCGGACATCTCGGAGATAGCGCGCTACGCCAAGGTCTCCAACTACGCCTTCAAGCAGCTAAGGCGTCTGCTCCCCGGCCCGTACACCTTCGTCCTGGAAGCGAACTCGGTGGTCCCGGACCTGCTGCTGACCAAGCAGAGGACGGTCGGTATCAGGATCCCCGATAACAACATCTGCCTCGCCATCGTCAAGGAACTCGGTCATCCCATCGTCACCACCAGCGCCAACCTCTCCGGGGAGGACCCGATAGGTAACCCGTGGCAGGTCGAGCACGAGTTGGGGAAGCTCTTGGACCTCGTGGTGGACGGCGGCGACCTCTCCGCTGACGTGAGTTCCGTGGTGAGTCTCATCGGTGATGTTCCCGAGGTGCTCAGGAAAGGGGTCGGAGACGTGAGCTGGTGCGAGTGAAGCTCCTTCGGCTCGAGGTTTATCATGCGTAAGACCACGGTGCGTAGCGGCATCAGGTTCATCTCAGCGGGGATCATAGCCCTGATGGCCGCCACCTTCTTTCATGCCGAAATCGCCACCCTGCTCTTTCTCGGGACCGGCGGCGAGGCGCGTCTCACCTTCCTCGGGTTCTTCCTGAGCGGGATACTTGGAGGCTACGGCGTGCTCCTGACCGCCTTCGGTTTCCTGCGAAGCGGAGCCGGTCATCCCCCGGTACGCGTGGTACCCTCCATGATCTTCCTTTTTTCCCTGATCGTCCTCTTCTTCGTCCTTGCCTACACCTCGATCACCACTCCCCGTGCGCCGACGCTGCGCCCCGGCGAGAGCATCAGCATCTAAATCTGAAGACCCATTACCGCAGAGACACGGAGGACACGGAGAAAAACCAAGAGCTGGCTTTTTGGTTCAACCCTCCATAGCGCTTTCTCCGACTTCCTCAGAACTTCTCTGTGGCTAATGGTTTTTGGTTTTCTCGGATTTTCTCGGATTTCCTCCGTGGCCAATGGTTCTGGGGTTTCCATGCCTTTGCCATTCATGATATATTGGCCCGATTGTAAATCATGGAAAACGGAGGGTGACATGTTTCGTCTCACCATTCACACGGCTTTCGCCGCGGCGCACAACCTGATCAACTACCAGGGCGACTGCGAGAACCTGCACGGCCACAACTGGAAGGTAGAGGTCTCCATCACGACCGACGAGCTGGACAAGGCGGGGCTGGGGATCGACTTCAAGATACTCAAGAAGGAAACCAACATCCTGCTCAAGACGCTCGATCACAAGTACCTGAACGAGCTGGAGCCTTTCCGCAGCCTCTCCCCCTCCTCGGAAAACATCGCCCGCTACCTCTACAAGGAGCTGACCAATATCTTCGGCTCCGACAAGGTGAAGGTGGAGATGGTTACCGTGTGGGAGTCCGATTTCGCCGCGGCGAGCTACTATGAGTGATTCCCGGGCCCCCCTGGTCGAATGCTTCTCCTCCATCCAGGGGGAGGGTGTGCTGGTCGGCCTGCGCCAGGTCTTTCTCCGCTTCTCCGGCTGCAACCTGAACTGCTCCTTCTGTGACACGCCGGGGATGACGCAGACCCCGGACGAGTGCCTCCTGGAACTCACCCCCGGCCGGCGCGACTTCTTCAAGGTGCCGAACCCGGTGAGTCTCGCGCGGGTCGCCTCCCTCATCGAGAGCTGGACCGCGGGGTGGCCCGGCATCCACCACTCCCTCAGCATAACCGGTGGGGAACCCCTGCTGTACGGCACGCAGCTCCAGGAATGGCTCCCGGCGCTGAGGAAGCTTCTCCCGATCTATCTGGAGACGAACGGGACGCTCCCAGAGGCGCTGGCTCCGCTCATCCCGCATCTGGACAGCATCGGGATGGACATCAAGCTTCCCTCCGCGTCCGGCTGCGCCGAACTCTGGGACCGGCACCACGCCTTCCTGGAAGTGGCCGCCATGAAAGACGTCTTCGTGAAGGTCGTCGTGGACCAGAGCACCGAGAACTGGGAGATTCTGCGCTCCTGCGAGATGATCGCCTCGGTGGACAGCTCCATTGCGCTCATCCTGCAGCCGATGACGCTTCCCAACGGAAGCATCGCCATCTCCGCCCTCAGGACCCTCGAACTGCAGGAACTCGCCTCCGCCCTCAAGGAGGTGCGGGTGATCCCGCAGACGCACAAGTTCATGGGGCAGCTGTAGGAAACAGATTAAGATTAAGGTTAAGATTAAGGTAAAGGTTGAGTAAGGGTAAGTTCGCTGTACCCAAAGGGGCGCTCCCGGCGCCCCTTTCCTTTTTCAGACCCCGCCGGTATAATGAGTGGCTGGTGACGATCCCTGGAGGTGCCTTGTTGAAGAAGCTGGCCAAGGTGGACGAGATCAACGCGGTTCTTACCAAACTTTCCTCGCAGCACCTGAAAGGGAAGCACAGGGCCCTCAAGCTTTGCCTCATGGCGCTTCTGAGCGGCGGCCACGTGCTGCTGGAGGACATCCCGGGGCTCGGCAAGACCACGATGGCCCTCGCCTTCGCAAGCGCGCTCGGTCTCTCCTTCGGTCGCGTCCAGTGCACGAGCGACCTCTTACCCTCCGACATCACCGGGCTCTCCATCTACGACCGGACCGAGGGACGCTTCAACTTCATCAAGGGTCCGATCTTCAACAACATCGTGCTGATCGACGAGATCAACCGCGCCATGCCCAAGACTCAGAGCGCTCTTCTGGAGGCGATGGAGGAGCGGCGCGTGACGGTGGAAGGGGTCACCTACCGGCTCCCCGACCCGTTCCTGGTGCTCGCCACGCAGAACCCGGTGGAGCAGGTCGGCACCTATCCCCTCCCCGAATCGCAGATGGACCGGTTCCTGATCAGGACCGGCATCGGCTATCCCCCCGAGGAGATCGAGAAGGAGATCCTGAAGCAGGGGAGCATCAGGGACGACATCCTGCGGATACCGGCGCTGGTGCGTCACGAGGACCTGGTGGAGGCGATCCGCACCGTAGCCGGCGAGGTGTACATCGGTGACAAGGTGACCGATTACGTCTACTCCATCATCAGGGCGACGCGCAATCACCCGCTCATACTGACCGGCCTCTCCACGCGCGGGGGGATCAGCCTCGTCGAGGCGGCCAAGGCCGCGGCCTACCTGCACGAGAGGGCTTTCGTCGCTCCGGAGGACGTGCGTGACGTCGCCCACGCCGTCTGCCCGCACCGGTTGATCTTCCGTCCCGAACACGAAGGGGTGGACAAGGAGCAGATATTAAACGCGATACTGAAAGAAATACCCCTCCCGGTCACATAAGCCTCACCAAGGGGGGCGGGCTGTATGTCGCCTCCACGCTGCTTCTGGGCGTCGCCGCAGTCAACACGGGTAACAACCTCCTCTTTCTCATCGTTTCCGCTATGCTCGCCTTCATGGCGGTCACCGGGGTGCTCGGCTATTGGAACATCCAGGGACTCTCCGTCGCCGTTCGCCTCCCCGACGAGGTTTACGCCGGGATGGAGACGCTGGTGACGTTGCGGATCGAGAACCGGAAAAAGGTCCTCCCCTCGTTCCTGATCAAGGCGGCGCTCCCTGCCGGGTCGACCTCCTTCGTCCTGCTGAGACCGGGGAAGGCGGAATCGGGTTCATTCCTGCTCTCTTTTCCGGTCCGTGGCCGGCAGAGCATCGGGCACGCCGTGATAAGTTCGCCTTTCCCTGTCAACTTCTTCGTCCGCTACAACAGCATCGCCGTTGCCGAGGATTTCACCGTCTTCCCCGCGCCGCATCCGCTGACGCTACCGGTGCGGGGGGGGAAACCGGACGAGGGGGAGGCGGCCACCGCAGCCGTGCACGGGTACGACGGGGAACTCGCCAAGATTTCCGATTACCGGGGTGGCGAGCCGCTCAAGTTGATACACTGGCGCCTGTCCGCCAAGCACGAGGAGTTCAAGGTGAAGGAGTTGAGCGCGACGGCGGATGAGCCGACGGTGATCGACCCGGAACTGGTTCCGGGACGGGACCTGGAACAGCGGCTTTCCTGCTGCACCTATCTCGTGAACAGGCTGGTGAAGGGGGGGCGCCCCGTGGGGCTCAAACTCGGGGAGAGGATGATAGCGCCTGCCGCAACCAGGTCGCACAGGCTCAAACTGCTCGGAGAGCTTGCCGTTTATGGTAAAGATTAAACTCCTTCTGAACGTCCTGACCGTATGCATCGCGGTCGTCGGGTACCTCCCTTTGCAGCCGTACCTGGGTCCCTTCGCCCGGGTCTTCCTCCCCGGCGCGCTCCTTCTCGGGCTGTACCTGCAGTGGAAAGAGCGCCCCTTGTCGGCGCGGGTCCTCACCCCGTCATCCATCATCTTGTTCCTGTTCTTCGCCTACGGCTTCCGGATGGACCGGCTGGTCCCCGTCACGGCGGACCTGCTGGTGGTGTTTCTGGGGGTAAGGCTCCTCGGGGAGAGGAGCGGCCGCAACTCTCTCCAGGTCTTCGCGCTGTCGCTTTTCTGCCTGGCCGCCTCCTCCCTTTACAGCCTGTCCGAACTCTTCCTGGTTTACCTGCTCCTCCTTTTACTGCTGCTGGCAGTTTCCCTGGTCGTGCTCACCTTCCACAGCCACGACCCCGACATCGTCCTGCCGAGAGACCAGGCAAAGACGGTGCTCTCCGTATCCACCCTGATCCCGGTGGCGTCGCTTCCCCTGCTGCTCTTCTTCTTCCTCATCCTGCCAAGGACGCAGTACCCGCTCTGGAATTTCGCCACCGGGCAGGCAGGGAAGAAGACGGGCTTCTCCGACGTGGTGAAGCCGGGAGAGACCTCGACCGTTGCGGAGGTGAAAGGGGTCGTGCTGCGCGCCATCTGCAGCAAGGTTCCGGAGCAGCAGCTCTACTGGCGCGGCATCGTGCTGAACGGCTTCAAGGAGGACGCCTGGGTGCGGTTGCCGCCCCCCAGGGAATTCCAGCTTCCCCCCAAGGGGGAGACCCTCTCCCAGGAGATCTATCCGGAGCCGTCCCAAAGCATCTACCTTCCGGCGCTGAACGTCGCCAGCGCCATATCGGGGGTACGCAACGAGAAGACGCCGGACGGGGTATTCACCGGACGGGGACGGCTGGACAAGAGGGTAAAGTACAACGCGGAGTCGGTTCTCTCGGACGTGGTCCAGGTTAAGGGGGGGATCGACCGAGATTTCTATCTGAAGCTTCCCGCCAACGTCCCGGACCGGATGCGCGCCAAGGGGAGGGAGCTTAACCGTCCCGGAATTCCCGCGGCGGAGCGGATGAGGCTTTTGGAGCGTTTTTTCCACGAGCAGAAGCTCTCCTATGCCACCACGAGGCTCCCGGTGGGAGCGGACCCGCTAGGCTCCTTCCTCTTCGACAAGAGGCGCGGCAACTGCGAGTATTTCGCCTCGTGCTACGCGCTCCTGCTCAGGCTTGCCGGCGTCCCTTCCCGCCTGGTCGGCGGTTACCGCGGCGGGACCTACAACGCGATGGGAGGGTACTACCTGGTGACGGAGGAGATGGCGCACGTCTGGGTCGAGGCGTACCTGGACGGGGTGGGGTGGCAGTTCGTCGACCCGAGCGCGTGGGCCATCGGCCTTCCGCGACCCAATGAAAGGGCCGGCGCCCTCCGGATGTACCTCGACGCGGCCGGGTTCTACTGGAACAAGGCGGTCGTCACCTACGATCTGGAAATGCAGATGGACCTGGTGCGAAGCGCCGGCAACAAGGCGCGCAACATCCGCCTCCCGGCCGGGACGGCGAGGATGCTCGCGACGCTGCTCATTGCCCTGCTTCCCGTCGCGGCGCTTCTGGCCTGGTACCTCCGGCGTCCGGGGAGCGCGGAGGAGCGGGTGCTCAAGCGCATGCTCCGGGCGGTGGAGAAGCGTCATCCCGGCGAGGCGAGGGGGAATGAAGGGCTGTTCGAACTGGCCGCGAGACTAAACGATTCCGAGTTCCGGCAATTCGTCTCGCTGTACGGCGACGCCGTCTACCGGGACCGTCACCTGAACCGGGAGGAACTGGCGAGACTGGACGAAATCATTCGTAAACATCGTCAGCATGGATCTTGACAGCGGACACGCTTTGCTTTAAGTTAAATCCCTCGTATTACTGCGTGATAAGAGGCGTAACCTTGGCATCTAAAAAAGAAAAATTTCTGGAAAGCGCCCAGCGGTTCGTGCTGAAGGGGCAACTCGACAGGGCGATCAAGGATTACCAGCAGGTGGTGGCACTCGACCCCAAAGAGATCAGGCACCGGCAGAGGCTGGCGGAGCTTCTCGTCCGGGACAACCGGAAGGAAGAGGCGATCGTGCAGTACGAGGGTATCGGCAAGCATTACGCCGAGAATTCCTACTTTCTCAAGGCGATTGCCATCTACAAGCAGATCCAGCGTCTTTCCCCTGGCAACATGTCCGTGGCGCTCACCATCGCGTCGCTGAACCACCAGCAGGGGCTGATCGGGAACGCCCTGGCGGAGTACGGCCTGGTGGTGGCGCAGTACGAAAAGGAGGGCGCCCAGAAGGAGGCGCTCAAGGTCGTCGAAAAGATGCTCGGCGTGGACGCCGAACATGTCGCCACCCGGATGAAGCAGGCGGAACTCCTTTTCGCCACCGGTTCCAAGGATGCTTCCCTGCAGGTTTTCGTCTCGCTTTCAGGTTCCCTTCGCGCCGCAGGCCGGGACGCGGAGGCCGAAGCGGTCTCCCGGCGGATGCTCCAGCTCTTCCCGGACCAGCAGACAACCGAACCGCAGCGGGATGAATTGTTCTTGGCCGAGCCGCCTGCGGCAAGCGAGTCCCAGGCGCCGGCGCCGCAGGCTCCCGCCGCCCGGGAGAGAGCCCTGGAGACGCAGCCGGCCGCGCCGGAGGCATTCGAGGAACCGGGCGAACTGGAGCTTCCTGACGCCTTCGGCGAGGAACCGTCGTTGCCGGAAGCAGCTCCCCGGGATGAGCAGCCTGGCGCCTTCGATGCCCCGTGGGAAGAGGAACTACCTGCTCCAGCCGCTGCCCCGCAGGCTGCGGAGGCCACCGGACCGGACTTGGGCTCCTGGGAGGAAGAGATTGAACTCGATCTGGATGACGACCTTCCCGGATTCGAGGAGACGACGACTCCCGCCCCCCCGCAGGCCGATCTCGCCGCCGCGCCCAAGATCGAGATCGACCTCCCGCTCGATTTCATCGAGGAACTTGAATTGGAAGAGGAGAACGCCCCCGCCGGACCGTCGGCCGAGAGCGCCGACTCCGCGTACGAGCTGAACCTCGAGCAGGAGGAATCGCTCGAGCTGACCCTGCCGCACGACGCCGAACTCTTCGGTGAAATAGAGTGGTCCGAGGAGCCGGCAGAGCCGGAAGAGCCGGAGCAGGGATGGTCCGGGGCTTCAGAGAGCGACGGGGCCGAGCCGGGATGGCCTGAGGCTTCCGAGGAGAACGGGGCCGAGCCGGAATGGCTTGGGGATGGGGAAGCGGTACAGGGAGAAGTTGACCTCCCGACCGCGTCGCCGCGCGGCTGGGACGAGATATACCCGGAGACGGCGGGCCAGGACGACTCCGCCCTCGATTTCTCGGAGCTGGAATCCCATTACGACCTCGGCATCGGCTACAAGGAGATGGGGATGTACGCCGGCGCCATCAAGGAACTCGACGTGGCGGCCCGCAACCCGCAGCGCAGGGCGGATTGTCTGGTGTTGCAGGCGGTCTGCTACCGCGAGAAAGGGGAGCCGGAAAAGGGTGAGGAACTGCTGCGCCGCGGGCTGGCGCTGGACGTGCTGTCGCAGGACGAGCGCCTCAGCCTCAACTACGAGCTGGCCTTCTCGCTGGAGTCTGCCGGCGACGTTGACGAGGCGATCGGGCTGTACCGGGAAGTGTGCAGGGTGAACCCGGGGTTCCACGACGTGGGGAACAGGCTCGCCGCGCTGGCCGGGGAAGAGCCCCTCGACATCATCGACCTGGAGCTTGAAGAGTAAGGTTCAGGGGGGGGACCAGGCGGATGGGAGCCTGGAAGAAGTTCCCCTCGTAGTCGGGGGGGAGCGGGGGAAGCGGACCGGCGGCAACGAGCGACCTCTGCACCGCCCTGTCGTAGCGTGGATTGCCGGAGCTGATCATCACCGTGCTCCCGACGATGTCCCCGTTTCTTGCCACCGTGATGCTGATCACGATCGGGTTGACCCTCTGCTGGTCGAATTGGTCCAACCACCACTTCTCGTTGATCCTCTGCAGCAGCTCCAGGTAGTACTCCTTGATGTCCACCCGCAGCGTATCCCCGTCACTCAGGCTCTTGAAGTACCCCTTGGTGAGCCCCAGCCCGAGCGTGGTGTGGGAGAGTTCCTCCATCGGCGTGGCGGCGGCGGGCTGCAGCGCGGGTATCACCGGCTGAGCGGCCTGCGGGGCGGGCGGAGTCTCCTGGACCGGCGGGGTTTCCGGTTCGGCGCTTTGCTTCTCGGTCGCCGGTTCCTTCGTGGGGGGAGCCATCGGGGGGGAAGGGACGTGGTTGAGATCGACGTAGGTGATCGACTGGCGGGGGGGAGAACCACCCCCCGGTAGCCCGATCAGGATGACCGTGCAGGCAACGTGCAGTATGATGGAGGCTGCGATCCCGAGAACCAGGGGTCTGTTCACCGTTATCGGCTGATCGTTTTCGTCAAGCGGCTGCAGTGCGTCTTCCATCTTTTCAGGCCGTCCTTCTTCCCGTCTTTAATGGGTACGGGGTTTTGTGGTTTGTAATGTATAGCAAATAACGTGTGAAAATGGCAACCAAGAAAGCCTCCCTCACCCCGACCCTCTCCTTGAAGGGGAGGGGGAGTTTGTGATAGCGGAAGAGGTTGCTGATCAGGAATAAAAAAAGGGAACCCGGCAGCGGGTTCCCTTTTCGTCTTTGCAAGACGCGAGTCTCTTCCCGTTCTCCGCGTTACATGCTCTGCGCGTCGACTACGGCGATGGCCGCCATGTTGACGATGGTGGAGACGTCGTCGCCTCTCTGCAGCACGTGGACCGGCTTTTTCATCCCCATCAGCAGAGGGCCGATCGCCTCGGCGCCCCCCAGCCGGTGCAGCAGCTTGTAGCAGATGTTCCCGGAGTTCAGGTCCGGGAATATCAGTATGTTGGCCGGACCGGTCAGGGTCGAGAAGGTGTAGTTGGTCAGGAGTTCCGGGGTCACGGCGGTGTCCGCCTGCATCTCCCCGTCGATCTCGAGATCCGGGGCCTTCTGCTTGACGATCTCCACGGCCCTTTTCACCTTCACGGTAAGCGCGTGGTTCACCGAACCGAAGTTCGCGAAGGAGAGCATCGCGATGCGCGGCTCGATGTCCAGAAGCCTCACCTTGTCCGCCGCCAGGAGCGCCGTCTCGGCCAGCTCCTCGGCGGTCGGGTCGATCTCCACCGTGGTGTCCGCCAGGAAGTAGATCCCCTTCTTGAAGATCATCATGTACATGCCGTGAACGCCTGAGAGCTGCGGCTGCCTCCCGATCACCTCCAGCGCCGGCCTGATGGTGTCCGGGTAGTGGGAGTCGATGCCGGAGAGGAGCGTGTCGGCGTCCCCCATGTGCACCATCATGGAGCCGAAGTGGTTCCTCGACTTGCGGCGCACGATGCGGCGCGCCTCCGAGAGCGTGATACCCTTGCGCTGGCGGATCCTGTAGAGTTCCTGGGCGTATGGCTCGGTCAGCTCGGAATCCTCCGGGTCTATGATCGTCACGTTCAGCTCCATCCCCAGCTCGGCGATCTTCTCCATCACCTTGTTCGCGTTCCCGATCAGGATCGGGTGGGCGATTCCCTCCTCGACGAGCGTGTGTGCCGCCCTGAGGATCTTCTCGTTGTCCCCCTCCGGGAAGACGATCTTCTTGGGGTCGCATTTCGCCTTGTTGATGATGAGGCGCATGGTCTCCTTCGCCTTCCCCTGCAGGGCTTCCAGGGCCTCGACGTACCTGTCCATGTCGTCGATCGGCATGCGGGCGACCCCTGAATCCATGGCGGCCCGGGCCACCGCGGGGGCGACGCGCAAAAGCGCCCTCGGATCGAACGGCTTGGGGATGATGTAGTTGCGGCCGAAGGTGAACTTCTCGTTGCCGTAGGCGCGGCAGACCGAATCGGGGCACTCCTCGCGCGCCAGTTCGGCCAGCGCGAAGACGGCCGCTTTCTTCATCTCCTCGTTGATGGTGCTGGCACGCACGTCGAGCGCGCCCCGGAAGATGAACGGGAAGCCGAGCACGTTGTTCACCTGGTTCGCGTAGTCGGAGCGCCCGGTGGCCATGATGACGTCGGAGCGGACCGAGAGCGCTTCCTCAGGGGTGATCTCCGGGTCCGGATTCGCCATCGCCATGATGATCGGGTCCTTCGCCATTTCGCGCACCATCTGCGGCGTCACCGCCCCCTTGGCCGAGACCCCTATGAATACGTCCGCTCCGTGCATCGCCTCCTCGAGGGTTCGGAGTTCCGTATCGACCGCCAGACGCTCCTTGTAGGGGTTCATCCCCTCGGTGCGCCCCTTGTAGATGACCCCCTTGGTGTCGCACATGAAGACCTGCTGCTGCCTGGCCCCAAGCGATATGGCGAGGTTGGCGCAGGCGACACCCGCAGCACCCGCGCCGTTTATCACTATCCTGACGTTCTCGATCTTCTTCTTGACCAGCACGAGCGCGTTCAGCAGGGCCGCCGAGCAGATGATCGCCGTGCCGTGCTGGTCGTCGTGGAAGACCGGGATGTTCATGGTCTTTTTGAGTTCCTCCTCGATGTAGAAGCACTCCGGCGCCTTGATGTCCTCAAGGTTGATGCCGCCGAAGGTCGGCTCCAGGAGCTGGACCACCTTGATGACGTCGTCCGGGTTCTCCGATTTCACCTCCAGGTCGAACACGTCGACGTCCGCGAAGCGCTTGAAGAGGACCCCTTTACCCTCCATGACGGGCTTCCCGGCCAGGGCCCCTATGTTGCCCAGACCAAGGACGGCGGTGCCGTTCGACACCACCGCGACCAGGTTCCCCTTTGCCGTGTACTGGTAGGCATCCTCGGGATTTTTCTCTATCTGGAGGCAAGGTTCCGCAACGCCCGGAGTGTAGGCAAGTGACAGATCGCGGGAAGTAAGACAGGGCTTCGAGGAGATTACTTCGATCTTTCCTTTGCGTCCCGTCGAATGATAATCAAGTGCATCCATTTTCTTCGTCATTGCTGCCTCCAGGGGATTAGATTGTGCTCATGCGAAGGATTTTCAAAGTTCGGACAAGCCGCAGTATCTGTCTGCTCGTCAAAAAAGATGTAAATAAAACGAGTTGAGAGTGTATAAAGGGGGAATTATAGCATGGTAAACTGAGGGTTCAATATGGAGTGAAAATAGATCAATAATCCGCTTTGCTCCGAATGACAGCAGATGGTTGAAAATCGAGAGACTTTGGTTGATAATCCCTGAGGTCTAATCTCCCCGAAAAGGGGCGGGAGGTGTTATGGACAGGCTCTGGGCGCCGTGGAGGATGGAATATCTCACGCAGCCGAAACAGTCGGCGTGCTTTCTCTGTGCTAAGGGGAACGACCGGGATCTGCTGGTGCTGCGGCGCACCGGGCTGACCCGCGTCCTTTTGAACCGCTACCCGTACTCGAACGGCCACCTGCTGGTGGCGCCGCAGCGGCACACGGCCGGGCTGGACGACCTGACGGAAGCCGAGATGCTGGAACTCTTTCGCGGCGCGGCCCTGTGCCGGGAGGTGCTGACGCGCGCCAGCGCCCCGGACGGCTTCAACATCGGCATCAACCTGGGGAAGGCGGCAGGGGCGGGGCTGGAGGAGCACCTGCACCTCCACGTGGTGCCGCGCTGGAACGGGGACAACAACTTCATGTCCGTGGTGGCGGACCTCCGGGTGCTCCCCGAGGCGCTGCTGGCGACCTACGACCGTCTGCTCCCTTTTTTCGAGGCGGCAGGGGAGGAGAAGTGATGCGAAGCGTCTGTATCGGCGTGGACGTCGGGGGGACCAACCTCCGCCTCGCCCTCGTCGACCGGGAGGGGGGCGTTGTGGGGAGGCTGCACGAATGCACCGATGTCGACTCCGGGGTCGCATCGTTCCTCACGCGCCTTCAGGCCGCGGTGGAGAGGCTCAAGCGGGAAGCCGAGGTCATGGGGAGGAGGGTCACGGCGGTCGGCATCGGCCTTCCCGGTCTCATTTCCAACGACGGGGTGGTCCGCTCCTGCGTCAACTTCTCGGCGCTGGACGGGGTGAACCTGTCCCGGGTGGTCTCGGAGGGGGTTGCCCTCCCGGTGCTGGCGCTGAACGACGCCAACGCCTGCGCCATCGGCGAGCAGCGTTTCGGTGCGGGGAGGGGGTTTCGCTCCTCGCTGACGCTCACCATCGGGACCGGCATCGGGGCGGGGCTCATCCTGGACGGGCGCCTTTGGACCGGCGCCGACGGTGTGGCGGGTGAGTTCGGCCACATAACGGTGGAGCCCGACGGGCGCCCCTGCGGTTGCGGCAACCGCGGCTGCGTCGAGCAGTACGCCTCGGCGAGCGCCCTCTCGCCGCAGCGCGGCGGCGCCGCCGCGGTGGCCCTGCGGGCCCGCGCAGGGGACCGCGATGCGGCAGCCCTCTTCGAAAAGGCCGGCAGCTATCTCGGCATAGCTGCGGCGGGCGTGCTGAACCTCTTGAATCTCGAGGCGATAATCCTGGGAGGAGGGGTGGCCGAGAGCTTCGACCTTTTGGCGGCGCCGATGCGAAGGGAGATCCTGGCGCGCTCTTTCGCCATACCGGGCGCGAGGGCGAAGATCCTCAAGGGCGCCCTGGGCGATGACGCCGGCGTTCTGGGCGCCGCCGCCTTAGCGTTCGATGCGCCTCCTCCTCATTATTGATAATTACTTTTTCGTCAGATATGTTATAGTTTCCGTCTGTCCGGACCGTGAGGTCTAATCTGAAACAGTGGAGGGAATGATGTCTTTTAAAAAAGGCTTGTTTACAGGTATTTTCGCGGCGGCCATGCTGCTTTTGGTCTCCGCTCTCTCCTTCGCCGCCCCGGTGACCCCCGAGGCATCCTTTCGCAGCGTCTTCCCGCAGGTTCCCTTTGACAGCATGACCCCCACCGAGATAACCGGTCTCTACGAGGTCATGTCCGGGCAGAACATCTTCTACTACTACCCCGAGAAGGAACTGATCCTGACCGGGGAGATCGTGGGGAAGGACCTGAAGAGCCGGACCGCCGAACGCAAGGGGGCTATGGCCGCCAGGCTGGTGAAGGACCTCCCGTTGGAGAAGGCGGTCAAGGTGGGGGACGGGAAGAAGACGGTGATCGAGTTCACCGACCCTGACTGCCCGTACTGCAGGAGGGCGTCCGAGTATTTCACCAAGAGAAGCGACGTGACGAGGTACGTCTTCTTCGCGCCGCTGGCCCATCCGGCAGCCATCACCAAGATCGAGTACATCCTGGGGGCGGCGAACAAGGCGGAGGCGTACGACGCGATGATGCTCGGCCAGGAGATCCCGGCATCGGCGAAGCCCGCCACGCCGGAGATAAAGCAGCTGGCGCAGGAACACATGGCCCTGGCCAAGAAGGTGGGGATCCAGGGGACGCCGACCTTCTTCGTCAACGGCCAGATGGTGGTCGGGGCCGATGCGAAGAAGCTGGACGAGTTGCTCAGGTAGGGGCGAATGATTATTCGCCCCTACAGAACGGAGACGGTTCCGAACCTCCCGTCGTAGCCGGGATCGATCTCCACCTCGCCCAACCGCATCCGCCCGATGGCACGGGCGAGCGCCGCCGACGAAGCCTGCGCGATGTCGTCGAGCGGGACCTCCAGCAGGATGCGGAACTCGTTCCCCAGCTGCTGCAGGAGGGAGAAGTAGAGCGCCTGCACCTTCTTCGCCCCACTCCCCACCCCGAGCACCCCCCCGATCAGGTCGACCAGCGGAATAAGTGACCTGAACGGGGGGGCGTTTTTCGGCCTGGCCCCCGCGGGCCGGTCCGCCAGCAGTTCCACCCTGTGCAGCACCCCGACCGTCACCTTGCAGCCGCAGGACGGGCAACGGTATCCCGCTGCGACCGTCTCCGCCGGCGTCAACCTCACGCAGCACCCCCTGTGCCCATCGGCATGGTACTTCCCCTGCTCCGGGAAGAACTCGATGGTGGAGGCCACCCCGCTTCCGCTCGCTATCCCGGAGACAATCCCAGAGTAGGAAAGATCCGTATCGAAAACGGTGGCCTCGCGTCCGAGCTTTTGGGCGGAGTGCGCGTCGGAATTGGAGACCAGCGTGATGCCGTCCAGGGCGGAGAGGCGCCAGTTCATGGCGGGGTCCGAGGAGAGCCCGGTCTCGATGGCGCGGACGTACGGGGTCAGTTCTTCGAAGCACTCAGAGAGGGACTCGAAGCCGGAGGCGGCCCCGAAGATGGAGAAGTGCGGGGTCCAGGCGTGCGCCGGGATCAGCATCGCCTCAGCGGAGGCCTCCAGCAGCAGCGCCAGCAGTTCTTTCGCGTCGAGCTTCAGGATCGGCCTGCCGTCGGAGGCGAGGTTCCCGATGCGGGAGAGGGAGAGATTCAACCTCCTGGCCGCGGCGATGTCGGGGAGCAGGACGAGGCAGTGCACCTTCCTGGTGCGTCCGTTCTTCCGGTAGATGCAGCTGATCTCGCCGGAGAGGAGGAAGCGGACCTCCGCCCGGCAGCTTTCCGGGACTTCCGAGGAGAAGCGCGGCGAAAGCCGCAGGTCGAACAACCCGGTCTCCCTTTGCACCAGCTTTTCTTCCAGTTCGGCGAGCCAGCCGGGATGGGTGCAGTCGCCGGTGCCGATCACCCGGATACCCTTCAACTGCCCCCACTTCCAGAGCGCCTCCAGGTCGAGGTCTCGGCTGGTCGCCCTGGAATAGCGGGAGTGGACATGGAGGTCTGCTATGAACTTCATCGGGGGCTCAGGGCTCCGGGGAGAGTGGCAGGAATAGGAGGGGATGGGGAGGGGAGGAGAGGGAGCGCCGGGATGCGAACCGGCGTTCAGCTGCCACTGTCCCGGTCCGCGCCGAACTTCTTGCTCATCTGCTGGCGGTAGCTGATGATCTCCTTCCTCAGCGAGGCAAGCTTGGCCATTTTCTGGTCTATCTTGTCGATGTGGTCGTCCAGCATCTCGATCAGCTTGGGGACCATCCGCTCGGTCTGCTTCGCCTCGCCGTAGGCGGCGTACAGCTCCTGCATCTCCTTGATGGTCAGTCCCAGTTCCTTCAGCTTCATGATGAACTTGAGGCGGCGTACGTAGTACGGGGTGAAGCCGCGGGTGGCGCCGTCGCTTCTCTGCACGCTGTCGATGATGCCGACCTCTTCCCAGTAGCGGATGGTCCTGGTGGTCAGGCCGAGCGAAATGGCGAGATCCCCGATCGGGGTGATTTCTTCGCCATCCTTTAAGTTGTCCATTGGAATCCCTCGTGACGTAAATTATCGGACAATCTAGAACATAAACGCACGGGCTGTCAAGGCTTTCTCGTCTCCAATGAGAAGACGGCGGCGGTTCCGGAGGCATTTCGCCGTCGCGGCTGGAGGACCAGGGTGTAATCTCCAAATTGTGCCGTTTACAAAACAATGTTTTTCGTGTATCAAGGTAGGGCCGGCATCGCGAAAAGGGGCTTGTGATGGATATTTTCAAGGTCATTGGTGACCGTCGCAGCGTCAGGAAGTACAAGGATGTTCCGGTAGAGAGGCAAAAATAGAACAGGTGCTCAATGCGGCGAGGCTGGCGCCGTCGTGGAAGAACCTGCATAGCCTTGATCCCATCCCGCACGGCTCACTCCTGTAATCGGCTCTTCTGCCAGCCGTCCAACACTGGGGCAATCGACGGGTTGCCCCTTTTTTTGTCTCAATCCCCATCCCTTTCCCGGTTTGCCCTGCCGCAGCTTACATGCTATGCTCGCCTCGCCCCGGCTCCTCGTGAGGCCGGTTCTTCTTCATTCCAACTGCAGCCTGCCCGTCGCCCGGGACAAAGGAAGCACCCGATGGCCATATCCCCCTATCCCGCCTGCGTCTCCCTTCCTGAGCTTGAGCAGCCGTTCCCCTCGGTGCTGGAGTTCCTGGTGCACCGATTTCCCAGGATGGGGCGGGCCTGCTGGGAGATGCGGGTGGAGCAGGGCAAGGTACTCGACGAGGAGGGGGCCCCGATTACCTCCGTCACGCCTTACCGCCCCCGGCAAAGGATCTTCTACTTCAGGGAGGTGGAGCATGAAAGGATCATCCCCTTTTCGGAGGAGATTCTCTTCCAAAACGACCAGTTCCTGGTCGCCTGCAAACCCCACTTTCTTCCCGTTACTCCCGGAGGTGCTTACGTCGAGGAATGCCTGCTGCACCGGCTGAGAAAGAGAACGGGGATCGATCACCTGGTGCCTTTGCACAGGCTCGACCGGGATACCGCCGGCGTCGTCCTTTTCTCCGTGAATCCCGAGACCAGGGGTGTCTACGGCGGGTTGTTCAAGAACGGCGGCATCGAGAAGATCTATCAGGCCATCTCGGCCGGCTCCGCCTCCAGCGGTGAGGCGGAGTGGCGGGTGGAAAACAGGCTGGCGGCGGCGCAGGAGTGGTTCAGGACGCGGGTGGTACCGGGAGCGCCCAACGCGCGCTCCCACATCCGGCTCATGGAGGTCAAGGACGGTCTCTCCATGTTCCGACTCTCCCCGTTGACGGGGAAGACGCACCAGTTGCGGGTACACATGAGCGGGCTCGGCTTCGGCATCGTGAACGACAGGTACTATCCGAGGCTGCAGGACGAGCGGCCGGACGACTTCGGCAAGCCGCTGCAACTCCTTGCCAAGTCAGTGAAATTCCGGGACCCGATCTCAGGGGAGCCGTTCGAGTTCGAGTCCCCGCGCACCCTTTTATGGTAATCTAGTTGTGGCCGCGGGGGGCTTCCTCGGGATGAAAACCTTTTGGAGGTGCTACATGTCCAAGCACGTGCTGTTACTGGTGGACTACGGCGTCAATACGAGCATCCACATCGCACTGTTCAAGAAACACCTGAAGGACGTCGGCTGGCAGCCGGGGCTCGTCGAAGGGGCGTTCGAGAAAAAGCTTGAGCTTTCCGATGCGCAGATCGAGCAGGCGGTGCAGGAGGAGGTGGACAGCGCCGCCAACGAGGCGGCCTTCAAGAAGACCTGCTGCGAGCTGTACGTGGCCGAAGACGAATTGAAGTTCTGCTGGGACTGGAACACCCCTTAGTGTGAGGATTGATCGCCCGCTGGCGCCAGTGTATCTGGTGCATGACACAGCGACATAAAATGTCTGGACAAGATCCTTTCATATTGGTTACTATCCCGATATGAGCAAGCCTGCGGCAATATTCATAATTTTGTTCGCCACATCCGTCATCACTTTCGGCACCTGGCAGCTTTTCCTTGGGAACCTGGAGGCGGCTTTTTCTTCATTTCCTTTTCTGCTTATCATCTACATCTTTATTAAACCTTTCCGCAGACCATGACGATAAGAGCCACACCTAAGCCATGCCTCATTCAATGCTTTCCTGTCCCATCGCCGCCTTCAGCCGGTAGATAGCAGGCGGCGAGTAGCAGTTGGCATCGGACCGGATAGTTTCATGTTATGTCGATGGGAGATCGCATGTCCAATTGTGTACTTGTGATAGATGACTCGGCTGCTATTCGAGAGCAGGTAGTGCGGACGCTGAAGGATGTCGGACTCTTTGACCGGTACAAACAAGCAAGGGACGGACTGGAGGGGTTCAAGACGCTGATCGAGTCCAAGGCGGACCTGGTGATCTGCGACGTCGACATGCCGCGCATGGACGGTTACAAGTTCCTGCAGCTCGTGGCATCGCGGCCGGAACTCCAGGGGCTCCCCATCATCATGCTGACCGGCATGATGGACTTCAATTCCAAGATCAGGGGGCTGGAGCAGGGGGCCAGCGACTACCTCACCAAGCCGTTCGACGCGGGGGAGCTGGTGGCCCGCGTCAAGGTGCAACTGAAGATCAAGTCACTGCAGGACGAGCTGAAAAAGGCCAACGAGCAGCTGAAAAGACTCACCAACATCGATCACCTCACCAACCTTTTCAACCGAAGGTACCTCTCTGAAATCCTGGAAGGGGAATTTTTCCGGGCGCGGCGCAACCGCGAGAACCTCTCCCTCATCATCGTAGACATCGACTACTTCAAGAACGTGAACGACACCTACGGCCATCAAAACGGCGACGTCGTACTGGCGGCCGTGGCCAACCTGTCCCAGCTGCAACTCCGTGCCTATGACAGCGCCGCCCGCTACGGCGGCGAGGAGTTCGTCCTGGTCCTCCCCGGCACCTCCCTGCAGGGGGGGCAGATGGTCTCCGAGCGCCTGAGGCAGTCGGTGCTGGATTTTACCTTCCCGCCTCCCATGGAGGACATGACCCTGACCATCAGCGCGGGTGTCGCCACCTACCCGTCGATCAATATCGACAGCGTCGACTCTCTGTTTCGCCAGGCGGACGAGGCCCTTTACCGGGCCAAACAAAACGGGCGCAACAGGGTGGAACTCATGACCGGCTGAAAAACTCCCCCTCCCCTTCAAGGGACGGGGTGGGGATGGGTGAAAGGGGGAGGGACGTATAGCGGAGATGGTGGCTAATCGGAAAAAAATGAACAGGTGCTAAGAAAATTACTTGAATAAATTTTAATTTGAAGTTACACATACCTTCTGCTTTGCATCCAGTCTTTACTGCAGTGGGAGGATGTCGTGATGGAAACTTTTGATGAGGCTTACGCCAACTACCGGAATTTCTTGGCAAAACTTGATGTGACGGACGATATCTCCGAGAAGAACCAGCTGTTTCGGCAGCTCACACACCTTCTTTCCGACCTCGAGAACAGGCTGGTTTCCCGGGACCTATCCCGTGACCGGGATCCGCGCGAGAAGATTGAACCGAGCTACTGGAACTGAATTCCTCCCGCTCCGGCTGCCTGGCATGCACCGCCCCACCTGGCAGTTATCCCAGCTGAATAATCCAAAACAAGCCGCACCAGAACCGGAAAGACCGATTCGTATCGGGCTGCCGAGTTTTCCTGCTCCGACGCCGGGGATCGCCGGGGATGGTGCGGGACTCTTTTCATGAAACGGTTTGACACCAGGGGACTCTCCTCTATTCTGTAATGATGTTGCGCAGGTTCCGCAGCTTTTGTAAAAGTTCCTTGCTCTAAAATTCGCCGAGGAGGTGGGCATGAAAATCCTGGTATGTGTCAAGCAAGTGCCCGACATGGAGTCGAGATTCAGGCCGGATACCACCGGCGTCTGGTTCGCCGAAACCGATCTGGCCTTTCGGGTCAACGAGTACGACGAGTACGCCATCGAACAGGCGGTGCAGCTCAAGGAGCGACTGGGAGGGGAGCCTGAACTGACGGTTCTCTCGGTCGGCCCGGACCGGGTTGTCGAGGCGATAAAAAAGGCCCTCTCCATGGGGTGCGACCGCGGCGTCCATGTCCTGGACGGTTCACCGCAACTGAAGGACCCCTGGCAGATCGCATCGATAATCGCCGCCTACGCCCAAGGTGAGGGGTTCGACCTGGTGTTCACCGGGATGCAGTCGCTGGATCGGGGCTCCGCCCAGGTCGGCGTCTCCCTGGCGGAGATCCTCAACTGCGCCTGCGCCACCACAATAGTCGATTTCGAATACGGTGACGGCACGGTGACCGTGAAGCGTGAGCTGGAGGGAGGGGTGAAGGGGATCGTCCGCCTCAGGCTGCCGGCGGTCGTTACCTGCCAGCTCGGCCTGAACCAGCCGCGCTACCCCACCCTCCCCAACATAATGAAGGCCAAGAAGAAGGAGATCCGCACCATCCCGGTGGCCGAGCTGCTGCACGAGGAGCCGAGGACTCTGCTGGAGAGCTTCTACTCCCCTGCCAAAAAGGGGGGCGGGATCGTGCTGGAGGGGGATCTGGCCGACCAGGTGGACAAGCTGATCGGGATCCTCAAGGAAAAGACCACGGTTTTGCGCTAGGAGGGGGCCAATGAAAGCACTGCTGATCGGGGAGAGCAGGGAAGGAAAGCTGCTTGAACATAGCTACGAACTGTTGGGATTCGCCTCCAGGCTCGGGGCCGGCACCGCGATGTTCCTGGTGGGGAGCGAGGCGGCGTTGCCGTCATACGGAGGCACCGTGTACCTGGCCGATGCAGCCAAGTGCGGCGAGTACAACCCCGACCTGCACAAGCGGCTGGTACTGGCCGCGGTCGAGCGGGAAAAGCCGGACTACGTGGTCTTCATGCACAGCTCCTACGGCTGGGATCTGGCGCCGCGCGTCGCAGTCGCGCTCAAGGCGGCGCAGGTGACGGAAGTCGTGGCGGTTGTGGAGGGGGGATTCGAGCGTCCCTGCTGCAGCCAGAAAATGAGGCACAAGGTGAACCCTGCGGGAGCGGTCGCGGTGCTCACGCTGCAGGTGGGCGCCTTTCCGGGCGAAATGGGCGCCGGCACTCCGCAGCTGCAGCCGATAGATGCGGAAGGGGACGGGAGAGTGGTGTTCCAGGGGTACGAGCCCGCGGTCCGCAAGGGGGTCGATCTCACCAAGGCCGAGGTGATCGTCAGCGCCGGTCGCGGCATCGGGAAGAAGGAGAACCTCCCGGTCATCGCCGAGCTTGCCAGGGCCCTGCGCGGGGAACTCGGCGCCAGCCGGCCGGTGGTGGACAGCGGTTGGTTGGACGCGGGAAGCCAGGTCGGCACCACCGGGCAGACGGTGAGTCCGAAGCTCTACGTCGCCTGCGGCATCAGCGGGGCCATACAGCACCTGGCAGGGATGAAGAAGTCCGGCTTCGTCGTCGCCATCAACAAGGACAAGGAAGCCCCCATCGGGGAGGTGGCCGACGTGCTGGTGGTCGCCGACGTCATGCAGTTCGTACCCGCCCTGACGGCGAAGCTCGCCAAGTGAAGGGGATCCGCTGCGGCCAAAGAGCGGGGAAAGATGTGTAGGAGCGGCATTCCTGATGGAGCCGCAAAATATTGAATTGCCTGCTAAATACCTAAAATAACTGAATAATAGTGCAGTTTTTCCTTGGTGTACCTTTGATGTTGTAGTAATATAACCGCTGCAAATTCAGCCGGTTAGCGG